>Ga0316231_1003694_pt1 | contig 13251 bp, 14 predicted proteins | sample TBH18027metaG_FD_206002 | JGI IMG/M metagenome (GOLD analysis project Ga0316231, IMG submission 206002) | Freshwater microbial communities from Trout Bog Lake, Wisconsin, USA - TBH18027 | ecosystem: Environmental > Aquatic > Freshwater > Lake > Hypolimnion/Profundal zone | place: USA: Wisconsin...
TCATCGCGCGCAGCGCGTTTTCCATCCGTGTTTTTTTATCCACCCCGGCGTACACCATCGGCAAAGCTACGTTTTGCAGTGCCGACATCCTTGCCAGCAGATTGAAGTTCTGGAACACAAAGCCGATTTGCTTATTGCGGGTAAGCGCCAGTTCATCGTTACTCAGCTTCGCGACTTCCTGGCCGTTCAGGCTGTAGGAGCCTGTGGACGGCCGGTCGAGGCAGCCGAGGATGTTCATCAGCGTCGATTTTCCTGATCCCGAAGGCCCCATGATGGCGGTCAGTTCTCCGGAGGCGATTTCAAGATCCACTCCCGCCAGAGCGTGTACCACATTATCACCCATAACATAGGTTTTTGTGATATCCTTCAGCACGATCGTCATGTCGCCACCTCCTCTACCGAATTCCGCGGAGCGGATTGCCTCCGGCCGCAGGCTGAGCCTGGCCGCCGGCTGGCGGTTTGGCCGCAGGCAGCACGACTTGGTCGCCTTCGTTGACGCCGGTGAGGACTTCGGCTTTTTCATCGTCGGTCAGACCCAGCTGGACCGGCGTGGTCTGCGGTTTGCCGTTAACCATCACCTGCACGTTCTTCTGGCCTTTGGTCTCCTTCACGGCCGACAACGGTATAACCAGTGTATTTTTGCTCTCGCCGACCTTAATGGTAACCCGGGCGGTCATGTTGGGGAAAAGCAGGCCTTGCGGTGATTCCACATCAACATACACGGTATAATAAACCACATTCGATTGAATGACGGCTTTTTGCGATATCAGCGACACGACTCCGGTAAAGGTTTTGCCCGGATAGGCGTCCACCGTGAAATCGACCTTCTGTCCCAGTTTCACTCTGCCGATGTCTGACTCATCCACCTGGACCTGAATCTGCATCTTGGACAGGTCGGCCACAGTCAGCAGCACCATCGGGTTGGAGATACCCGGCGCCACCGTCTGGCCGGCCGGGATGGGCTTGCCGATCACCAGCCCGTCGATGGGCGCAGTGATAACTGTATATCCCTGCTGGGACGCGGCGTTGTCATAGGTAGCCTTGGCCACCTCGTAGTTGGTGCGGTCGGCATCCAGTTGCTGGAGCGACACGCCGCCGATGGCGGCCAGCTGCCTGCTGCGCTCATAGTTGGCAGCGGTATTGACCATCTGTGCCCGAGCCTGGTCAACCTGGCTCCGAAGAGCGGTATCATCAAGAATAATCAGAACCTGTCCGGCTTTGACCGTGTCGTTCTCATTGACTTTGACCTCGGTGATCAGACCGGTGATGCGCGCGCTGACGTCGACCGAGTTCACAGCCGCGATGGTGCCTGTGGCGGACACGGACGCGAAGATATCACCGCGTTCCACCGCTATGGTAGTGCCGGTGAAGACCGGTTTGCTGCTCTTGCTGTAGTAGGTCATACCGCCCCAGCCCGCCACTGCGATAATCAGTGCCAGAACAAACCATTTTTTATATTGTAAAATCATTTGCCAGAACGCTTGCATCGCTGCACCTCCGAATAGTAATAATTTTAGTGTACTACCATCTGACTGACCAGTCAATACGATAATAAGACATTGCCGGATACAGGTTTTCTATATAACAAGCATAGTAGGCATTTGTGATAAATATGTGACAAAAAATCGCCCCGGCAAAGTAACTTCGCCGGGGTTTTATTCAGCGTATTTGCCCGTTGCCGTTGATGATAAACTTAGTGCTGGTCAATTCAGCCAGGCCCATAGGCCCGCGGGCATGAAGTTTCTGGGTGCTGATGCCGATTTCCGCCCCAAAACCGAATTCAAGGCCGTCGGTGTAGCGGGTGGAAGCGTTGACATACACCGCGGCTGCGTCCACTTCGCTCTGGAAGCGGCGGGCGTTATTATAGTCCCGGGTAACGATGGCTTCCGAATGACGGGTGCTGTAAGCGGCGATATGGTCCAGCGCGGCCGTAATATCGTCCACAACCCTCACCGCCAGGATCAGGTCAAGATATTCGGTAGCCCAGTCTTCTTCGCTGGCTGGTTTCACCGCCGCGTGATAGCGCCTGGTCTCGTCACAGCCGCGGATTTCCACTCCGGCCTCGTGGTACTGGGTCAGCATAGCCGGGAGAAACTCATCAGCGACAGCGCGGTGGACCAGCAGCGTTTCCATCGAGTTGCAGACCCCGGGGCGGGACACCTTGGCGTTGAAAGCGATGGCCTGGGCCATCCCTAAGTCGGCTGACGCGTCGACGAAGGTATGGCAAACTCCGATGCCGGTCTCGATTACCGGTACAGTGCTGTTTTCAACTACCGTCTTGATCAGTCCGGCACCGCCTCTGGGGATGATGACGTCGAGATACTTATTGAGTTTCAGCATCGCGTCCACTGCCTTTCGGTCAGTGGTTTCCACCAGCTGAATGGCTCCTTCCGGAACTCCTGCGCTGACGGCAGCAGCTGAAAGAACCTGAGCTAAGGCAACATTCGAGGCGATGGCTTCCGAACCACCGCGCAAAATGACGGCATTCCCGGCTTTGAGGCACAGACCGGCAGCGTCGGCCGTAACGTTCGGACGGGCTTCATAAATAATCGCTATAACTCCCAGCGGCACGCGAATTTTCCTAATCTCCAGGCCACTCGGACGGCAGCTGCCGCTGATCACTTCGCCGATGGGATCAGGCAGTGCGGCTATTTCTCTGAGTCCATCGGCCATTGCCTTGACTCTGGCCTCGTTTAGCATCAGCCGGTCAAGCATCGCCCGGGACAGGCCCTTGTCGCGGGCCTTGTCCAGGTCAACCGCGTTGGCGTCTAAAATAGCGCCGCAGTTTGTCTCCAGCGCGTCTGCCATACCAGCCAGCGCAGCATTTTTAACCTTTGTAGCCAAGCCGGCGAGCCCCCTAGCAGCATTCTTAGCCCTGGTCCCCTTTTCCTGGAGTTCGACAACATAATCCATATGCTTCCCCTCCTATACCAATAACACCAGATTGTCCCGGTGTATCACTTCATCATAGGGCTTGCTGCCCAAAATAGCGGCGATTTCATTGGTGTGGACGCCCATAATCCTGCGCGCCTCAGCCGCGTTGTAGTTGGTTATCCCCCTGGCGATTTCACGCCCTTCGGTGGTAAGAATGCCAATGGTGTTGCCGTGTTCAAAAGCGCCGTCCACCGCCTTAATACCGGCGGCCAAGAGGCTCGAACCACCTTTTAAAATGGCCCGCTCACAGCCTTTGTCCACCGTCACCGACCCGTGTACCCGGGCCCCGAAAGCCAGCCAGCGCTTGCGGATATGCAGCCGGTTTTCCTTCGGCAGGAAAAGGGTCCCCAGATTGACGCCATTGACAATTTCGCGGATGACTCCGGTCCGGCCGCCGGACGCGATCACCATGACCACTCCGGAATTGACGGCAATCTTGGCGGCCTGAATCTTGGTGTACATGCCGCCTGTGCCGGTGGGCGACCCAGGGCCGCCAGCCAAACTCTCGATCTCTTCGGTAATATCGGTGACTTCCTCCACCAGGCGGGCGTCGGGATTGTTCTGGGGATTATCGGTATAGAGGCCTTCGATGTCTGACAGGATGATCAATAAATCAGCATCCACGATACTGGCAACCATCGCCGACAGGGTATCATTATCCCCGATTTTGAGTTCATCAACAGCCACAGCGTCGTTTTCGTTGATGATCGGAATAACCCGCATCGCCAAGAGACTCATCAGGGTGTTGCGGGAGTTGACATAGCGCTTGCGGTTGACCGAGTCCTCTCGCGTAAGCAGCACTTGGGCGACGATCTGACCGTACTCGCCGAACAGTTTTTCGTAAGTGTGCATCAAGATACCCTGACCCACCGCCGCGGCCGCCTGAATTTCAGGCATGGTTTTCGGCTTTTCCTTCAGTCCCAGCCGAGCCATTCCGGCCCCCACAGCGCCTGAAGAAACAAGGATAATCTCTTTGCCCTGGTTCTCCAGATCAGAAAGCTCCCTGACCAGCTTCTCAATCTGATCCAAATTCAGTTTTCCGGAGCCGTAAGTCAGCGTACTTGTGCCGACCTTGACGACAATCCGTTTGGCATCAGCCAGATTGCTCCTGGTGAGCATGGCGATCTCCCCCATTAGTTCGGTAATTCAATTTTAGGCTTCTCCGGATGACGCCGGTAAAGCAGACCGTTCCGGCCGATAACCTGCACCATTTCCGAGCCAGTCGCCTGGGCAAGCAAAGCAATCGCCTCCCGGGGCTCCTGCGGACTGTTTTTGAGCACCCGCACCTTAACAAGTTCCCGGGCGGCAATCACATCCTCCGCTCCGGCCACTACCGTGGCCACCACACCGGCCTTGCCGATCTGGACCACCGATTCCATGCTGCTGCCCAGCGCCTTTAAATATCTCTTCTGTTTATTTGTCAGCATAACGTCACTCAAGGTTACCTTTGCCTCCTAGTCCTTAAATTCAAATTCCATACCCCGGATTCGCACCGTCTCGCCTTCCTTGACGCCGCGTTCCCGTAGTGCCATATCAATGCCGAGTTTCCGCCAGATCAACTGGAACCGGCGGACGGCTTCATCGTTTTCAAAGTTGGTCATCGCCACCAGCTTGTCGATACCTTTGCCCTGGACGGTAAAAGCCCCATCTTCGTCCCGGCCGATGGTATATTCCTCTTCCGGCTTGGCTTCGAAGACCACGGTATCTATTGGTTCGGCAGGATCGTCTTTGCACTCGGCCAAAAGCCGCGCGGCTCGCTCCATAAGCTGGGGCAGTCCCTCTCCGGTGGCGGCCGAAACGGGAAACACTTCGCGGCCTTCCTTGGCCAGGTAGTCGGCCACCTTCTGGTAGTTGTCCCGCGCTTCAGGCAAATCCATCTTGTTGGCGGCGATAATCTGTGGCCGGGAAGCCAGCCGCTCGTTATAAAGCTGGAGTTCGTCGTTGATCTTATGAAAATCTTCGATAGGGTCCCGGCCTTCCAGGCCGGAAACATCAAGGACATGGATAATAATCCTTGTCCTTTCAATATGCCGGAGAAAATCGTGCCCCAAACCCTTGCCTTGATGGGCGCCTTCAATCAGCCCGGGAATATCGGCCAGAACGAAACTTTGGCCTTCCCGCAGGCTGACCACTCCCAGCACCGGGGTCAGGGTGGTAAAATGATAGGCGGCAATCTCCGGCTTGGCTGCCGATACGGTAGCCAGAATGCTTGATTTGCCGACACTGGGATACCCCACCAGCCCCACATCAGCCAATATTTTCAGTTCAAGCTGCAGCGAGCGTTCCTCACCTGGTTCGCCCTGTTCGGCGAAGGTCGGAGCCCGGTGGACAGAGGATACAAAACGGGCGTTTCCCCGCCCGCCACGACCGCCTTTGGCCACCACCAGTTCTTGCCCCGCGCTTGTCAGATCGCCCAGAACCTGGCCTGTGATCTCGTCTTTGACCAGCGTTCCCGGAGGCACCTTGATGTACATGTGCTCGCCCTGGTGGCCATGCATGTCCTTCGTCTGGCCGTGGTCGCCGGAGGCTGCCTTAAACTTGCGCTTGTAGCGAAAGTCGATCAAGGTGTTGAGGTTGGAGTCGACAACCAAAATGGTGTCACCGCCGCGCCCCCCGTCACCGCCGCTCGGGCCGCCCCGTGGCACAAATTTTTCCCGACGGAAACTGGACATGCCGTTGCCGCCGTCACCGGCCTTTACCTCAATTTTTGCTCTGTCGATAAACATTGTTGCTCTATCTCCTTCGGCTGCGGATAACTTGCATATACTATGTAATATATGCCAATCAGCCGAATATTATAATCCCCCGTCACGTCCGCCGGCTGCCTGCTGTTCACGGTACACTCTGAGCGGCTCAGCCACCAGATCAGGGTCTTTGGCCAGGTCTTCGATATATTTCAGGGCCTTTTCCACCCGTCCCAACTGCAAAAGAGCGTGCACAACCTGGATGTGATTGATGAAATCGTGGCGCTGGGCCCGCAGCAGCTTCTCCATTTGCTCGGAAATGTCTCTAGTCATAACACGTCCTCCTCGCTTGGCTATGTTACTGCTTTCGCTCCAGAGCGACAAAAATCCTGTCAGCAGGCAAAAATAGTGCCTGCGGCACTCTTCACCGCAGGCACTTGTATCAATTACATTACCGCTTCTTCCACCGGATATACGCTGATCTGGCGATTTACGCGGCCTTTGCGCTCGAATGCAACCCGGCCGGTCACTTTGGCAAACAAAGTATCGTCGCTGCCAATCCCGACGTTCATGCCGGGATGGAAGTGGGTGCCCCGCTGGCGAATCAGAATGCTGCCGGCAGAAACCACCTGGCCGTCATGACGTTTGACGCCAAGACGCTGAGCCGCACTATCGCGGCCGTTGCGCGAGCTGCCTACACCCTTTTTATGAGCAAACAGCTGAAGATCAAATTTAAACATTTCATTCACCTCCTGTGTTCGGCGATACGAACACTATTCGAACTGACTTTAGCGATTTCCGTCAGACCCAGGAGCATTGTCTCCAAAATAGCTTCAGTCAAGGCGTCGGGCGGTTTTTCCAGCTCCAGAACCAGTTTTCCCCCGGCAATATCCAGGGTGAATTCGCGGTTCAGCTGCCGTTCCAGTCCGAGCACCGCCGTCTGGGTCAATGCCGCGACCCCGGCGCAGACGATATCGCGTCCATGGGGAGCGGTATTGGCGTGACCGTTGACTGCAAAGCCGGTAATTTCCCCTGCGCTGTTGCGAGAAATCTGTATCTTAATCACTAGGCCTCAATCTTTTCAATAACAACTTTCGTATAAGGCTGACGATGTCCCTGGCGCTTGCGGTAATTGGATTTGGCTTTGTATTTGAAAACCAGAATCTTTTTGCCTTTGCCCTGGGTCACCACCTTGCCGGTTACTTTGGCTCCGGCCACTAGCGGTCTGCCGACAGTGAGTTCACCGTCTTTGACCACTGTCAAAACCCGGTCAAACTGTACGGCGTCGCCTTCATTCGCGTCAAGCTTTTCCACTAGAACCACATCGCCTTCACTGACGCGGTATTGCTTGCCGCCGGTCTCGATGATTGCGTACATTATGCTACACCTCCCTACATATTCATACTCGCCAGCCACGGTACTTTACGCTGCTGATACGCCATCTGCGGCGCTTCGGCAGACTAAAGGTTTAAGACCTTCGCCGAGCGGTTTGGGACAACGAGTAGGCTACTCGCCTACAGCACAAAATTTTATCATATAGTCCGATTTTTGTCAATGAATTGCCCTTTGCCAGACTGGGGCGAAACCTTCGCTATTCTTTGCCCCGCAAAATGCAGTATGCTTCACCGTGCATCGTCGGAACCTCTTCCACCACCAGTTGGCGCGACAACTCCTTAGCCAGGCGTTCCAGTTCGCCTTGGCGTTTGAGTTCCTCAGCAACCCGCGGAGGCGCCTGAATAATCAGCCGAACGCCGGACGGATGAGTTTTACAAAGCTTGCGAAGCTCGCGCCGGACGGCGATAGCCACCGTTTCCGGCGAACGGATAAGGCCCCGGCCTTCACAACTGGGACATTCGCCGTACAGGACGGTTTCCAGGTCCTGCCGCGCTTTTTTGCGGGTCATTTCCACCAACCCGAGGCGGGTGAGACCTAGAACGCTGGTCTTGGTCCGGTCCTTCTTCAGCTGTTCCTCCAGGGCGCTCAGTACGGCCTGCTGGTGTTCCTCTTTGTCCATATCGATAAAATCAATAATAATAATGCCGCCGATATCTCTGAGCCGAATCTGGCGGGCAATTTCCGCCGCCGCCTCCAGATTGGTCTGGAGAACCGTGTCCCATAAGGCGGTCCGGCCGACAAACCGCCCGGTATTCACGTCAATGACCGTCAACGCTTCGGTACGGTCGATCACCAGATTCCCGCCGCATTTCAGCCAGACACAGCGCTGCTGCAGCTTATCCAGTTCAGCGTCGATCCCATAGCAGGTGAAAATATCCACCGCATCTTCATAGAGCTCCAGCCGGGCCACGAGTTCCGGCGAAGTGAACTTCAGCAGGTCGCTCACCCGGCCGTAGGCTTCACGATTATCGATAATAAACTTTTCGACGTCGGCGCTGAGATAATCCCGCACCAGACGGATCACCAGATCGACGTCGCGGTAAAGGAGCATTGGCGGGTTGGCTCTTTTGGCTCTGGCCTCCAGGGCGTTCCACAAGTTGACCAGATATTCGATATCCTTGCTCAGATCTTCCTCGCTCTTGCCCTCCGCTATTGTGCGGACAATGATTCCCATGCCTTTGGGCCGGACCTTGTCAGCCACTTCCCGCAGACGCCGCCGTTCTTCTTCCGACTCGATGCGCCGGGAAACGCCGCTGAACTCGACGGTAGGCATCAACACCACGTATCGGCCCGGCAGCGTAAGTTGGGTGGTGAGACGGGGCCCCTTGGTGCCGAGGGCGTCCTTGGTCACCTGCACGGCGATCTCCCGGCCGACGGTGAAGCCCTCGATTCCGCCGGCCTGGGATTCTTCGGGAAGGTCGCCGATATAGAGAAACCCGTTTTTGTCCCGGCCGATATCCACAAAAATCGCCTGCATGCCAGGCAGCACGTTTTGAATCTTCCCGATATAAATATTGCCGACAATGTGCCCGCAATCGCTGCGTTCCACCACTGCTTCGGCCAGCTCCCCGTCTTCCAAGAGAGCCATCCGAGTCTCTTCCGGCACCATGTTCACAACAATGGTTTTGGCCATGGTCTCACCTCTCTTAACCGGTTCAGACTTCCAAGGGTGATAATCGGCGGCTTTCGGCAAGCACATAAAGTCCGCTGCGGTTAATCAGCGCCGCCGCCGGGTCAACCGCCAGACCGAACTGTTCTACAAGCACCGCCAGGACAGCGCTGGGTTTGACGCTACCGGTGGGTGTAATCTTGATCGCCATCTCCAGAGCAATGCCTTCCGGAGCCGCTGCCAACCCAACATCTCCGGCAATATACTGCTTTACATCGATTTGCTTGTTGCCTTTGGGGCTTTCTTTGACATATAAAACCTCTTCCGCCTGGTTAAACGCTATGACGCTGCCCTGAGCCGCATCGAAACCCTCGTCAGGCGGCGGCACATTAATCCGGTAGGTGGCCAGATTGACCACCGCCATCAGCGCCGCATGCTGGGCGGTAATCTCCCGGATAGCCTTGAAAACTATGCCTGGAGGCAACTGGTCCGCCAAAGCCGCGCCGAAATCGGCGGCGGAAATTTCGGTCTTCACTTCCACATCCAGGTATTCGGCGTCACTGGTCACTCCCAGCGACAAGGCCGACGCAAAAGCCATTTTCATGTGGGGATTGAAGCCTTCCGAATAGGCGACAGGCAGCTTGGCGCGCCTGATCGCCCGCTCCACCGCCCGGGAATAGTCCAGATGAGATATATAGCGGACAGCCTCTCCTTTGGTGATTTCCAGCCTGAGTATCCTCATGCCCAGCCCCCCCAGTCGACAACATCTACTCCCAAACCTTGGCAGACCCCGCAGTCACTGCACGCCGCCCGGCGGCAGTCGGCCGTCAGAGCACCGGCGAGAGCTTGTTGATATTCCCGGAGTAAAAAGGACTTGTCCACGCCGGGGCTAAGATGATCCCACGGCAGACTTTCTTCGAAGCGGCGTTCCCGCCGGGCATAAAACTCGGGATCAATCCCTGTTTCCTCAAAGGCGTCCATCCACACTTTGTACTTAAAATGCTCAGACCAGCCGTCAAACTTGACGCCATGACACCAGGCAGCATAAAGAACCTGCCCCAGCCTCCTGTCTCCCCGAGAAAATGCTCCTTCAAGAAAGCTGATCCGTGAATCGTGCCAACTGAAGGAAATGCTGCGATCCTTGAGCAGTGACCGCAGCAGCTGCTGCTTGCGGTCAAGTTCGCTGGCCGTATTCTGACCATACCACTGGAAAGGGGTATGCGGTTTTGGCACAAAAGAAGAAACACTGACAGTAATCTTAGCCCCGCGTCTGCCTTTAACCTGCCGGTATAAATCCAGCACTTTGTGGCTCAGGTCGGCGATCCCCCTGATATCCTCGTCGGTTTCGGTGGGCAGGCCGATCATAAAATACAGTTTTATTGTCGACCAGCCGGCCTGAAAAGCGGCTCCCACCGCTTCCTCCAGATCCTGCTCGGTCACACCTTTGTTGATGACATCCCTCAGACGCTGAGTGCCAGCCTCCGGTGCAAAGGTCAGCCCGCTCTTGCGGACTTTTTGCACCTCCTGCGCCAGCTGAATGGAAAAACTGTCAATTCTCAGCGACGGCAACGACAGGCTGACCCCTTGGTCCGCCAGTCCCTCGCTCAGCTTGTGGACAATATCGTTTAAGCAGGAGTAATCGGCGGAACTGAGGGAAGTCAGCGAAATCTCGCTGTAGCCGGTGCTGTCCACCAGCTCCTGGGCGAGTCTGAGCAGCGTTTCCGGGCGCCGCTCCCGCACCGGGCGGTACAGAACGCCGGCCTGACAAAAACGGCAGCCCCGGGTGCAGCCCCGGAACAACTCCAGCATGATGCGGTCATGAACAATCTCGATATATGGCACTACCGGTTTGGTGGGGTACGCGGCCTGGTCGAAATCGCGGATAATGCGTTTGACAATGGCCGGCCTGGCGGCAGGATGATTCGGGGTCACCGCAGCCAGCGTTCCGTCGTCATTGTAGCTTATGTCATAAAAGGAAGGCACATAAATGCCGTCGATACCAGCCATCAGTTCCAGAATACCGGCCCGGCCGCCGGGTTTTCCGGCCCGTTTCCAGGTGCCTACCACCGCGGCTATCTCACCCACCACCTCTTCGCCCTCCCCCAGGACAAAGAAGTCCATGAAATCAGCCAGCGGCTCAGCGTTAAAAGCGCACGGCCCACCGGCGATCACCAGGGGATGGTTCTCATCCCGCTCCCGGGTCAGATGCGGAATCCCAGCAAGATCGATCATGTTGAGAATATTGCTGTAGCTTAGCTCATACTGGAGGGTAAAACCCACGATGTCAAATTCAGACAACGGGCGGCCGCTCTCTAGCGTGCATAACGGGATGCCCTTCTCCCGCATTGCTTCCTCCATATCGACCCAGGGGGCGTACACCCGTTCAGACACTGTATCGGGGCGGCTGTTGAGGATATGATAAAGGATTTTCAGGCCCAGATGGGACATTCCCACTTCGTACACGTCGGGAAAAGCCAGGGCGAAAGTAACGTCAAGATTCGAATGGTCCTTTTTGATGCTGTTCCATTCGTTGCCGGTGTAGCGGGCGGGTTTGCTCACCTGGCTCAATACCGCAGGATCAGGTCTGTTCATGATAACCTCCGTGATAATTAGCTCGGTCTTTGTCGTGTATTATTCCCAGTAAACAGCTGCGATTCCCCTGAAATTAAATGCTGCAGAAAAGACTATGTGGGGCCAGTCTGGCAGCACATAAAAAGCAACCGCCATTTCGACAGACGCGGCGTCGCTTCTTTGATGTTCTGGTGCGTGGGATGAAATTCCTGCCATTGGTTACAAAAAATCGCCAATTCTGGCATAAAGGCCTCTTAGCGGCAACGCTTCCCAGACCTGGGTCTCGGTCAGCGTTCCCTGGAGGTGGAACCGGCTGTCGACAACAAGGACGATATGGTATTGCTCCGGCCCGAAAAACCTGAGGATGTCCCGGGCGGCGACACTGTCCAGGGCAGTGAAATGAATCGTCGGCAGAACACCACAGGCCATAAGTTCGGCTTTTTTATTGGCTAACAGGCGCATCGTCCGAAAACCCGCTACCGCAGTTTCGGTCTTAGCGGCAACATACAAAAAAACGGCGGCCATGAGGAAAGTCAGGTTCAGGGTCCCGGTCAGCCAAAAATCCAGCGCCGTCACCGCCACCAAACCCAGACTGATCAATTTGCCGGTGTTCACAACCATCGCGGTTGCCGCGGCAAAGTCCAGGCGCGCCGCCAGCAAAGCCCTGAGTATCCGACCGCCGTCCAGCGGCAGCCCTGGCAGCAGATTGAACAAGGCCAGCATCAAATTCGCCTTAAGATAAAAATCCAGCATCACTGTCCAGGCAGGCACCCGCACCATTATAAAATAGATAACAGCCGCCATAACCAAACTAGCCAAAGGTCCGGCGGCTGCCATTATTATCTCGCTGGTTGAACCTGCTTCACCGATTCGCTCGATCCGGGCGACACCGCCAAACGGCAAAAGTTCTATCTCCCGGACCCGGTAGCCGAGGGACATCGCGGCAGCGGCATGGGCCAGTTCGTGCCACAATACGGCGGCAAATACGCCAAGCACCTTGAGCCCCATGCCCAGCAGGACAAACCCCAAAATCAACGCGATGAACCAATTGTTCAGGACAAACTGAACGCCAGCAATTTTACCGGCCCGCAATCCTTTCACCTTCCTTCCTTGGCAGGTACCTCATCTTTAAGCCGGGTAGTCGGATCGATAGCCTTGCCTTTGTCTCTTACTTCGAAATACAGTAAAGGGGAAACGGCGCCGGCGTTTTTCCCGACCCTGGCCACGATCTGTCCCTGGCTGACGCTTTCTTCCGGTTTTACCATTACTTCTCCCAGATACCCGTAAATACTGTCAATGTCCGTGCTATGTTCAATAACCAATATTTTGCCATACTGGGCGCTGTCGGTCACGGCCTTCACCTTTCCCGCCGCAGCGGCTCTCACCGGCGCTCCGACCGGAGCCTCGATAGCGATGCCTTCGTACAGCTTCTCCTGCTTGGCGACAGGATCGGTGCGCCAACCGTACGAGGACACAACCTTGCCGTCAACCGGTTTGGTCATGTACATCAGTGGATCCGCCGGCTTGGTCACTGTGTTTTGGACTCGTTTCAACACCGAAATATCCAAGTTTTTCGGGGCATAGATGGCTATCTTATCGATAAGATAGTTAAAATCGGTTTCGACTGTGAGCACATACCGTACACCATCGCTGACGGTGCGTCCCAGCGCCGTATCCGACTCATGGGCGCCGTAAACCAGAGCGAACAGTATCGCGGCAACCACCAGCTTTTTGAACCATCCAAAGCTGGATTCCGGCTCGCGGTTCTGCCAGGGATCCCTGCTTTCCCAGCGGTGATTTCCCCAGCGATTATTCCAGTGTCTAACCATACTCCCGCCCCCCGTATCCGATGGACATTACTTTTCTACTGCATGTATATGACGTCAGGCAAAAAATGATAACAAAAAAGTGCACAAGCTAAGCTTGTGCACTTCAGGCTGTCGATAAAGTAAAAAAAGTAATAGGGTACGAAAATGGTTTTTAATCTCCTATGTCGAAGTATAAGGCATGGGAGATTTTGTTATGGAGGGGACACAATGCTTAAGGAACGCAAATACA
>Ga0316231_1003696_pt1 | contig 13249 bp, 10 predicted proteins | sample TBH18027metaG_FD_206002 | JGI IMG/M metagenome (GOLD analysis project Ga0316231, IMG submission 206002) | Freshwater microbial communities from Trout Bog Lake, Wisconsin, USA - TBH18027 | ecosystem: Environmental > Aquatic > Freshwater > Lake > Hypolimnion/Profundal zone | place: USA: Wisconsin...
TTCATCTACATTGTTTAGTTTTCAAGGAACACTGTCACCCTTTCCGATCATCGCCGGCATCAGTGACGTTATTACATGTTAACATAATCTTGCGACCCTGTCAACATATTAATCTTGGTAGCCTTGCCGCTTCTTTGCTACTCTGGTTTCATTCTCCAGCACCGCTCAGAGGCGACTTTCTTATATTAACATAACATGTGTCGTTGTGTCAATATTTATTTTTTCGTTCTCCAGAAGAGAGCTTTTATATAATAGCATGCTGAAATGTCCGTTGTCAATAGCCTGACGGGGGTTAACAGCCATATCGTAGTATATTTTGTACCATATATGAAGATTTATGCAAAAAAAATAGGACACCCAAAAAGGTGCCCCTATTTTCTCTGATAGGTTACTCGCTGTCGACCTTCTTTTCCACCGCCGTAACCGCTACGACCTTATCATCTTCATCAGTACGCATCAGTCGTACACCTTGGGTATTACGGCTGATAACCGAGATTTCACTGACATCAAACCGGATAACAATGCCCTCGCCAGTGATGAGCATGAGTTCTTGTCCTGGTCGCACCACTTTGATTCCGACAACCAGGCCGGTCTTATCCGTTATTTTGGTGTTGATTATCCCCTTGCCGCCTCGGGTCTGTCCCCGGTATTCGTCAGTCGACGTACGCTTCCCATAGCCTTCAGCCGTAACAGTCAGCAGTTCTCCGTCTTTTTTGACGGTATCCATACCAACCACATTATCGCCTTTTCGCAGAGAAATGCCGCGGACCCCACGCGTAGAGCGGCCCATTGGACGCACGTCCGTTTCCGGGAAATTAATGGCCATACCGTGCTGGGTGCCAAGGAGAACATTCATGTCACCATTGGTCAGTTTAACATCCATCAGATCATCATCCTCATCCAGGACGATGGCGATCAGACCAGCGCGGCGCGGAGTGTCAAAATCCGTCAGTTCGGTCTTCTTGACAGTACCCTTTCTCGTTGCCATGAACAGAAAACGACCGGCTGTGAATTCTCTGACCGGGATAACTGCAGTGATCTTTTCTTTATTCTCCAGTTGCAGCAGGTTAACAATCGCCGTCCCCTTCGCCGTCCGGCTGGCCTCGGGAAGTTCATAGCCTTTTAGGCGGTAAACTCGGCCGCGGCTGGTGAAGAAGAGAATGTTGTGATGAGTCGTGGCAACAAAGAGGTGTTCCACAAAATCTTCTTCTTTGGTACCCATCCCGGTTACTCCCCGCCCGCCGCGTTTCTGGCTGCGGTAAGTGTCAACAGGCAACCGCTTGACATAGCCGCCGTGAGTCAGCGTGATGATGATATCTTCTTCGGCGATCAGATCCTCGACATCCAGCCTGGAAGTATCCGTGGTAATCACAGTGCGGCGGGCGTCGGCAAATCGCCTTCTGACATCAAGCAACTCTTCCTTTATAATATTAAGCACTTTTTGATCATCAGCCAGAACAGCCTCCAACCACTCGATTGTCTCGAGGATGTCTTTGTATTCCTGTTCGATTTTCTCCCGTTCCAAACCGGTGAGCCGCTGCAGGCGCATCTCAAGGATAGCCTGTGACTGCTTTTCGCTCAGGTTGAAATTGGTCTGCAGAGCTTCCCGGGCAATATCCACTGTCCTTGATGAGCGGATGGCGGTGATAACCGCGTCCAGATTGTCCAGCGCAATTTTCAGACCCTCCAGGATATGAGCCCGATCACGGGCCTTGGCTAATTCGAATTTAGTGCGACGGACAATGACATCTTTTTGATGCTCTATATAGTAATGAAGAACTTCTTTTAGGTTAAGAACCCGGGGCCGGCCTTCAACCAGCGCCAGCATATTCACCCCGAAGGTTTCCTGCATTTGAGTGTGCTTGTACAACTGATTCAAAAGCACATCCGGGTTGACATCCCGCCGCAGCTCCATAACGATGCGCATACCGGTGCGGTCGCTCTCATCCCGCAGGTCGGTAATTCCGTCAATCGCCTTGTCGCGAACCAGGTTGGCGATATTTTCAATCAGCCGCGCTTTATTGACCTGGTAAGGAATCTCGGTAACCAAGATTCGGTGTTTTCCGCTGGACATTTTTTCGATGCGGGCCTGGGCGCGCATCCGCACTGAGCCGCGCCCGGTGGTGTAAGCGTCCCGTATCCCCGCGTGCCCTAGGATAAGACCGGCTGTAGGAAAGTCAGGCCCCTTAATAACAGTCATCAGGTCTTTAATCGTGACTTCGGGGTCATCGATTAACATGACGATCCCATCCACTACTTCACCCAGATTATGGGGTGGAATATTGGTCGCCATCCCGACTGCAATCCCCGACGAACCATTGACCAGCAAATTTGGAATTCGCGCCGGCAGTACGGTGGGCTCCTTTAGTGATTCATCATAGTTTGGGGCGAAATTGACGGTGTCTTTGTCAATATCAGCCAGCATCTCTTCGGCAATCCGGGACATGCGGACCTCTGTATAACGCATGGCCGCCGCCGAGTCGCCATCAACCGAGCCAAAGTTGCCGTGCCCGTCTACCAGCAGGTAACGGGTTGAGAATGTCTGGGCCATCCGGACGGTGGCGTCGTAAACCGAGCTATCGCCGTGGGGATGATACTTACCAAGCACTTCACCGACGATACGGGCTGATTTTTTGTAGGGCTTGTTGGGAGTCATGCCGGCTTCGTGCATGGCGTACAAAATTCTGCGATGAACTGGCTTCAGTCCATCCCGCACATCTGGTAAGGCCCTCATGACGATAACACTCATTGCATAATCGATATAAGAATTCTTCATTTCATCTTCGATGCGTCTAGGCAACACTTTACCTAAGCCAAAATCCACGTTCTCACCTCAAAAAAAATAACATTATTTCCTTGACTTATATAATTTCCCCATACGACTAAAAAAATCCTGCCTTTTGGTACCGGTAACCTTGCCGCAATTTTTCAAATCAGGCTGATATCGCTTCTCCGGCAATGTGCCTGGAGCGCAACTGGTCACAGGAAGCTTATTATGACCATATATTATCGTGGGAACGACGCTGCTTCAAGGGAGGTTTACCTGTGGATTTTATTTACGTTTTGCTGCTCGGGTTCGCCGTCAGTCTTGATTCCTTTGCCGCCGGAGTAGCCTACGGCCTGAAAAATATTCGTATACCTGTTACTTCTTTGGTAATTGTCGGTTTGGTTACCGCACTTTGCACCGCGCTGGCAATGCTGGGAGCCAGCGTGTTGGACCGGTTTATCGATTTGCAGCTCGCCGTTGTTGCCGGTTCGTTATTGTTAATCGGACTGGGCGGGTTAAGTCTGTTTCAGGAGTACCTAACCAAAAATACTGCTTTTTGTCAGCCTGACGGAGACGGATCGATCCGTCAGTTGACCTTTTCACTGGGGAGACTGGTGATCAATATTATGATCCGGCCGGAAACAGCCGATATCGACCTATCCAATTCCATCAGCCCCCTGGAAGCCGTCTTCTTGGGGCTGGCGCTGGGGATCGACAATATGGTGGCAACCTTCGCCGCCAGTCTGATAAGCATGCTGCCTCTTTGCACGCCATTGGTGATGGGCCTGATACAGATGGCCTTGATCTCGGTCGGCAGCCAATCATTCTGCCGCTTGTTGTCAGATAGCTGGAAAAGGCGGTTTCCCTTTTTGCCTGGCACCATTTTAATCCTGATCGGACTAATACGTTTGCGATAAGAAAAGACTTGGCTTACACCAAGTCCTTGAACGGCCGAAAGAGTATCCATCCTTTGCTCTTTTGGCACTAGCCCCTTCCTTGGGGCATCGCAGGAGGAGGCCTCGTTCTATCCGACAAGCAACACACGACGCTTCAGCGGCGATGCGGCGCTATGCAGAGCTCAGAAAGTTGTACATTCAGATCGGGAAAACGGCCAGACTATTAACAAATACTACTTTTGCCGTTACAATGAAGATAGCATCAGGTTATGGGAGGTTTGGCCTTGTCTTATAAAATTTTAGTCATCAACCCCGGGTCTACATCCACCAAGGTTGCCGTATTCGAAGATGTTTCGGAAGTTTTCTCCCAGAATCTCAGCCATAGTGCCGAAGAAATCAACGAATTCCCCACCATCATCAATCAACTTGATTATCGCTTCGACAAGATCATGAATTTTCTTGTCAGCCAAGGCGTTGAGCCGAAAAGTTTTGCGGCAGTAGTCGGCCGGGGCGGCTTGTTGAAGCCGCTGATCAGCGGCACGTACCAGATTGATTCGGTCATGCTGGAGGATTTAAGCCACAGCCGCTTTGGCTCGCACGCTTCAAACCTTGGTGCAATTCTGGCCCAGCGCATTGCCAGTCTGGCCACATGCCCCAGTTACATCGTCGATCCTGTGGTAGTAGATGAACTCGACCCGATTGCCAGGCTGACAGGTCGCCCGGAAATTGAAAAAAAGAGCGCTTTTCATGCGTTGAATCAAAAAGCGGTGGCAAAACGTTTTGCCAAAAGCATCAGCCGCCGTTATGAAGAACTGAATCTGATCATAGCTCATCTGGGCGGGGGCATTTCGGTAGGATGCCACAAACTCGGCCGGGTAGTCGAGGTGAACAACGCCTTAAACGGTGAGGGTCCCTTTTCTCCTGAGCGGACCGGCACGGTACAAGCCGGACAATTTGCGGAAAATATTCTCAAAGGCCAGCTAAGTCTGGAGACCATCATGAAGATGCTGGCCGGCAAGGGCGGCTTGGTTGCCCACCTGGGTACAACCGACGCCCGCGAGGTTGAAACTCGTATTGCCGCCGGTGATAAAGAAGCCGAGAAAATATACCAGGCCATGATCTACAATATCGCCCGCTATATCGCCGCCGCCGCAGTGCCGACAAAAGGCAGGGTGGACCAAATCATATTAACCGGCGGCATCGCTTACTCCCAGGTACTGACAGATAAAATCAAGGAATATGTCGCTTTTATCGCTCCGGTCACCGTTATTCCCGGGGAGAATGAACTCCAGGCCCTGGCCGAGGGCGCCTACCGGGTGCTGAGCGGCGAGGAGCCGGCCAAAGAATATAAGTAATAAGAGTCTGTTGCCAAACTAATTTTTCAGACCGTTCAGAAGCCCCCAGATGCACGACGGCCCGACGAACCCAGCAGCGACGCGTACCGGTTGTACGCAAGCAATGGGTTTGTCGGGCCAACAAAGCAGGTGGGGGCTTATCAACGGTCTGATCTTTTTGTTTCCCACCACCATAGCAAGGCCATACAAAAAGCCAACCAAGTAGCCCCGGCTGCATAGCCTCCCAGCACATCGCTGGGATAATGCACCCCAAGGTAGATGCGGCTAAACCCGACAGCCATGATCATCGCCGCAGTCATCCCGTATAGCATCATTCGCCTGGCTGTTGTCGGCATCTTCCGACCCCAAATATAGGCTATCATGCCGTAAAAGCAGAGCGACACCATCGCATGGCCACTGGGAAAGCTATAGCCTGACTCGCTGACGACTTTAAACGCGTCAGGTCGGGCCCGTTCGAACAAATGTTTCAGCAAAAAATTCAACACCGCCGCGCCAGCCAAACAAATGGTCAGCGAAAACCCTTCGCGCCAGCGCCGCCACCAAAAAAGCGCGGCCAGGAGTAGGGGTGCGAAAACGATATAGGCGTAACCTGACCCGATATAGGTAATAACCACCATCATTTTATCAAGAGCAGGGTTGGCATAGTAACGCGCCAGCCAGATAATAACCTGATCCAAAAAGTCGGCTTCGTGATAATAAATCGTTTCTCTGGCCAGCTGAACAAACACCGCCAGCAAAAAGCCGCTTACCGCCAGGCCCAATAAAGCGAACAAACCAGGCCAGCGCCAAAAAGGAACCGGCATATGTCTAAGCAGCAAGTTATAACCGTCCACTCGCCTGAACCAGCGAACCAAACCCACGGCAATCAGGATTGAAACCGCCAATAACGTCAAAACACCGCTTGCCAAAGCCCACACAAGCAAGGTAATGAGCGGTGAACCTGGTGTCAGAACGATCCGGAAGGCTGGAGCGAAATTCGCACCCGGCTCTACGGTCAGTTGTCCGTTCAGAACAAAAATCCCGCCGATCAGATCTCCACCGGGTAGTACCGTCAAGTCACCGCCGATAACCGCGAGCCAATGAGTCACCCGGCCGGCAACAGCGGCTCTTCCGTCCACTACCAGTAATTTCCCAATGGTTTGCCCTTGGCTGACAACGATGTCTCCCTGAGAAAAAACGTCGGGAGTTTCGATCGCTTTCTTTTCCGGCCGGAAGCTGCTAGCCAGCGCGATCACCAGCAACAACAAAACCGCGGCAATAATCCCCCGCCGAAAAGACACTTGTATCGCCTCCGTCACCTAGTCGCCGCGCACATCTGCGAAAATAATGCCTGGCTGGTCGGCAGTGATGATTTGGGGCTTCAGTCGCTTCAATTCCTCAACCACCCATCCGGCCTCGCGCTGGGCGATGAGCGTATAAGCCTGCTCCTCGGTTTCGGCCTGGACAATTACCACCGCATCGGTGTAGAAAGCCTGATTGATATTGGGCTCGTTAATCATACTCCAGCTATGAAAGCGGCGATTATGCCGCCAGACAAAAACCTTCATCTTTCTACCCCCTTTGTCAAGTCCCCCCGCAGGCCAAACCAAAAGGCTCCAGCCGCCAGCAGGCCGGTCACGCCGCCAAACCAGAAGGGTGCAGCCGCACCGAAGGCCTCCCAGAGAAAACCGGCGATAAGCGACGCCGGCAGCAAGGCGATGCCCACAGTCATCGCGTGCAGACCGTACACCGTTGCTCGTTGGCCTGCCGGAGCAATATCAGCCAACAGCGCTTTTTCGATCCCATCGGTCAGTCCGGTATACAGACCATAGACAGCGAACAGGACGATAAACTGCCAGGCCAGACTCGCAAACCCAAAGCCGAAATAGACCAGACCATACAGGGCATATCCGGCCACCAGCAGACTGCGCCGGCCGATGGTATCCGAAACAACTCCAGCCGGATAAGAAATGGCGAAATAGGTCAGGTTCATCAAGAGGTACAGTAAAATAACCTGCTCAGGCGAAAAACCGGACGTGCCTGCCCGGACAAGCAAAAACAGGTTGGAGGAATTGCCGAGATTAAACAAAAAGGTAATGATGATAAAATAGCGCAGCTTCTTATCAAGGCCTTTCCAGGAGAATACGACCTGTTTCGCCGCCGCCGTCCTTGCGCGTCCGGTCTCAGTGGTTAAAAACAGGCACAGAACCCCCAGTACCGCGGGTATCAGTGACAGCCAGAATACCAGAATATATTCACCACGATAGCTGGTGAACAGCCAGTATGCCGCGCTGATTCCGATAACTGCCCCGGCCGTATCCATGGCCCGGTGGAAACCGAACGCCTTTCCCCGGGCTTCCGGGCCTATAGACTCGGCGATAAGAGCATCCCGCGGCGCGGTGCGGATGCCTTTGCCGAACCGGTCGCCCATTCGGGCCCACAATATACCGACCCAGCTGGTGGCCACCACGAACAGCACCTTGCCGACCGCCGACAGACCGTAGCCGGCGATCGCCACCGGCTTACGTTTTTCGAATCGGTCCGAAATCCGTCCTGAGAATATCTTCAGCAGGCTGGCCAAGCTTTCGGCGATACCTTCGATAATGCCGAGGATGGCCGGGGAGGCTCCCAGCACCGCCGTCAGATAAAGAGGGATCAGGGGATAAATCATTTCACTGGATATATCGGTAAAAAAGCTCACCAAGCCAACAATGACAATATTTCTGTTCATACTATCGCACCGCCTTCAGACAAACCTTGCATCACAGACTGCCTTCCGCCGGCGGCCGGAACTCACTTTCCGGAATCTGGAGCAACTTGTCCACCGTCTGGAGCATCACTGGTTTATCGTCAGGCAGCCTGCCATTTACATAGGCGTAATTGGAATAATGATCGCTGTAAAACATGCTGCGGCAAGTCAGAGCCCCAATGAGCAGCTTGGTCTCCTCCAGCGCCTGGTGGGGCGTAAGCAAAGTGAATTTCCCCTGACGGTAATCCTCATATAACGGCGTCCCCGGAATCGGAACAAGGGTCCGAACCCGGATAAAATCAGGTTCGATACTATTGAGTACAGCCGCGCTGCCGAGGGCGTGTTCTCGGGAATGATGCAGGCCTCCGGCGCCAATCAGCACATACTCGCTAAGTTCGATGCCGGCCTGCTTGACCTTGAGTCCCGCTTCCACGATCTCCCCGGCAGTTGCTCCCTTTTGAAGCATCGCCAACACCCCGTCATCGCCACTTTCCATGCCGGAGTGGATCCGGTTGAGACCCGCCGCCTTAAGCCGAACCAGGTCAGCGGAGGTCTTGAGATTAATATAGCGAGCAGAGCCGTAGACGGTGATCCTCTCCAGGCGGGGGAATAGCCGTCTGGCCTCCTCGAGAATCACGATCAGTTGGTCGGTTTTCATTAAAATAGTATTACCGTCAGGAAGAAACATTGTCTTTACACCGTCGCCATAATATTCTCTGGCTGAGCGCAAATCTTCCAATATGTCGGCTACCGGCCGGATACGAAACTGGGTCCCTTTATACATCGGGCAAAAAGTACAGCGATTATGCGGACAGCCGATGGTGCACTGGATCAGCACACTGTTCGCTTCACTCGGCGGCCGGTATACAGTTCCTTCATAGCGCATTTTCTCCTAAACCCCTTTCTGCAGGCGTGCCCCTGGTTGTTCGTTATGGCTGCCTGCCGCTCATCTGTGCGGCTTCTTCTTTTTCGACTTGCGCCACTTTCGCCAGACGCCGCTGATGCCGCTCCAGACCACTAAACCGCGCGCTCAGGAACGCCTGGCATAAATCCCAGGCCAGGGCATAACCGATAACCCGCCCCCCGAGGCAGCAGATATTCATGGCATCATCCTCCACCCCCTGGTGGGCCGAAAAAACATCAACAATCAAGCTGGCTCTGACGCCCCGCACCTTGTTGGCGACAATACTTGCCCCCACACCGCTGCCGCACACCGCCAGCCCCCGTTCCACCGTTCCGGCGGCCACAGCCCGGGCCAGCGGCACGACAAAATCGGGATAGTCGTCATCAGGAGTAACCCTAGCGGCGCCAAAGTCGTCCACTTCGTAGCCTGCTTGCCGCAGCGACGCTACGAGCTGCTCCTTCAATTCAAATCCGCCGTGGTCAGCGGCAATCCCGACACGCACAATACTTCCCCCATCCCGACCGGCTACGCTCTCCGGTCATTTTTTCGTTCCTGTATGGTTCTTTCCTATAATAGTGCATTCTTTCGCAGCAGCCAAAAAACCTTTTCACTATTTCCTTTTTGCTGACAACTGCCTTGGGATGATTCTCAAGTTCAACGCCGCCAACATTATGTTAAGTAAAATGATGCTCCTGGTATAACGATATGCTCTGCTTTTTTCATGATGCTCGCACAGCCCCCAAGCCGCCAGGCTTATCACCACATCCCCGCCATTATACCTCGCGCCTGACAGGGAAACACCAGTCATACATAATTAACTGAACTACGTTATGTAAAATAATACTAGCGCAATCAAAGAAGGATTTCGACCCACGACATAGAATTATGTAAACTGTGAACAAGTGCGATGGACATTTTGTCCGGTTCACCAGAAGGGGGGGCATGCTTCTCCGACAGAAACCAAAGGTTCTTTCGCCACAACCGGCTCTGGACTGACGGGAAGATGAGGAAACGTGGACACTCACCTAAACCCGGCTATCCTCCGGCCAGGCTTCGGGACTAAAGGTAGTTCGGAACTAACGCAAAGCGAAACTAATCTTTGGAACTACCGTGATTCGATTCGAAACTAAAACAATTATTATTAGGAGGAAACAACAAGTGAAAAAATGTCTTTTGAAAAAAAGTATCTGCCTTACTCTCGGTCTGGCTTTCGGACTGGGCGTTTCCGCTACAGCCCTTGCAGCTGATGTAAACCCGTTCGTTGATGTTCCTGCCAACCACTGGTCATATGCTGCAGTCACCAAACTAGCCAAGGACGGCATTGTTGACGGCTATGGCGACAAAACCTTCCGTGGCGACAAAACCATCAGCCGCTATGAAATGGCTCAAATTGTTGCCAAAGCAGTTGACAGAGAAGACAAAGCCGACGCTGCCGACCGGGCAATGATCGACAAGTTGGCCAAAGAATATTCCAGCGAACTCAAAGGCCTCAATGCCCGTGTAACCAAGCTCGAGCAAAACAGCATCAAGTTCAATGGCGACATGCGTATGCGTTACCAAGGCAACTGGGATGCCCGCAACATTCCTCCTTACAATGTTGACGGCGTTCAGCGCGTGCAAGAACGCATTCGGCTCGGCATGTCCTCGGCTCTCAGCAAGGATGTCGACGCATTCGCCCGCATCAGCGCCCAGTCTTACACCCGTGAGGACATGCCGCCTTGGGCTGGCGACACCAGAGGCACCTTCGGCTTCGATGTAGCTAAGGTTACCTTCAAAGATGTACTGGGCGGCAGCATTGAGCTGGGCCGTAATACCCTGACCCTGGGCCAAGGCCTTGTTGCCGACACTCCTGGCAACTTTGACGCCGCGAAATACAACTTCGGTGGCAAGGAAATCAAAGGCTTCGTTTCTTACGGCGATATTTCCCCTGCAACCTACTGGCCTGGCAACCGCGGTGTTGTCAACACTTACAGCGCCCTGGGCGTAGCTCCGATCTGGCCTATCGCTCTGTCGGACATTCCTGAGGTTCCTGTTGTCGCCGCCAACCTTTCTTACAAGATGTACGATAACCTGACCTTCACCGCCGGCGCTCTGATCGACGAAAACGCGCATATCGCCGACTATCCGTACCAGGTCTACTCTCTGGGCATGAAAGCCAAAATGGATACCGTCACCCTGACTGCTGAAGCATCTCGCAACGATGCTGCCAACGACCAAGGAGACGCATTTGCAACAAGCCTCATGTACAAAGGCGCTGAAAAATCCAAAGTCGGTTCCTTCGGCTTCGGCGTGGGCTACAACAAATTCGAAGCCAACTCGCTTGACCCGATGCTGACCAACATGACCGGCATGTTCAACTCCCCTGGCAAAAACAGCTTCCCGGCCCTGTATGGCGCAAAAGGCGTGGAATACAGCGCCAACTACACCTTCACCAAGAACGGCATCCTGTCCGCCAGCGTTGCCAACTACAAGACCATCTCCAACGGTGCAGGCGAACAACAGGTTAACACCAGCTACAACCCGATCGGCCTGAACACCACTCTCTCCACCCCTAGTGCTATCCCGACAGGCACCAAGTACCGTCCGGTTATCAACGTTAAAGCCGAATTCTCCTTCTAATCTCCTACACGCTTCACTTAAAGAGGCGGGACAACTGTCCCGCCTCTTTTCCTGTCTAAGAATGGATCCGGAGGATGATCAGCCGTCGCATAATGGATTGACTTCGCAGGGGGTCAGTCGCCGCAGTTCGAAAAACAGCAGTACGCCGGTTAGGGCGGTGGACCCCAGGTCGGCGGCCGGACCCGCCAGCCACACCCCGTCCAGGCCTATAAAGCGGGGCAGGATAAACAGCAGCGGAATCAGGATAAGGATCTGTCGGGACATGCTCAGCAGCAGCGACTGGACCGGTTTTCCGATGGCCTGAAAGAACATGGAGCCGATAATCTGAAACCCGATGATCGGCAGCATAAGAAGATATAACCTCAGCCCGGCGGCTCCGAGCCTGATCAGCTCGGGCTCGCTGGTAAACAGCCTGATGATATAGGTATCCAGGCCTTCGATCAGAATAAAACCGGTGGCCGAGACAGCGGTGGCTACGAACGCGGCCTTCTTCACAGTCTCCTTAACCCGGCCGTAATTCCTGGCACCATAGTTGTAGCCAACGATGGGCGCCATCCCCTGGCCTATCCCGAAAAGCGGCATCAGCATCAACAGTGATACCCGGTTGATGATACCCATGGCCGCTATTGCCATCTGACCACCGTAAGACGCCAGGGTAAAGTTGAGCAGGCCGGCAACAATGCTGGCCGCAACCTGCATGAAAAAGGCCGAGGCTCCCATCGTAAAGATATTGCCGACAAGGGCTTTGTCGATACTGAAATTTTCCCTGCGGAACTTCAGGAAACTGCCGGGTCCCAGGAAATGGCCCAAAACCCAGGTGGCAGAAACAAGCTGGGACAACACGGTCGCCAGAGCCGAACCACGGATCCCCAGGCCCAAGCCGAAGATGAATAGCGGATTCAGTATGGTGTTGAGGACAGCCGAGATGATCATAGTCATCATGGCTGTCTTGGGGCTGCCTTCAGCCCGGATGATGTTGTTCAGCCCAAAGCCGGTAAACATGAAAGTGCTGCCAAACAAAATGATACAGGTAAAATCATGAGCATAGGGCAGCACATCCGGTTCGGCCCCCAATTGCACCAAAATCGGATCCAGGAACAACAGGAATACTCCTGACAGGGATACAGACAGCAAAAGTCCGATAACAAAAGCATTCCCGAGGATTTTTTCGGCCTCCTTCTTCTGCTGCTGGCCAATGCGGATGGAGATCAGTGTCGTTGCTCCGACCCCGACCAACATGCCAAACCCCATCAGAATGATCATGATCGGAAAAGCAATGGTCACCGCCGCCAGCCCAATGGGGCCAACGCCGTGGCCGACAAAAATGCTGTCAACCACATTATACAGGGCGTTCACCAGCATGCCTGTTATCGCCGGAAGGGAAAAATCCCACAGCAAGCGGCCGACGCTTTTTTCTCCGAGCATTCTTGGATTATCCACAGCAGTCTCCCATCAACACCGGATATTCATAGACTGGCTGTTCTGTCCGACCGCTATGCACCGACTTGCCGGCGCCCAGTCTCCCGGCTGGTCAATCACGGCCGCGTTTGTTGTCTCAATCCTTCATCCGGCTCCTCCGAACATATCTGCCACGCTGGATAATACGTTCAGTTGAAGAGTTGAAATGCGAAACGGAGCACCTTTTTGGTGCTCCGTTTGATATTAGTTTGACATATGTCCAATGTCACATTGGGCTTTAGCGCCTCCACCATCTTCGGTGTCCCCAGCAGCCGCGTTGTCAACCCATTCACAAAAGCAACTTATTGCCCTAATTCATAGGGTTTAATCAAACTATAAAGCGTCTAAATGATCGGTAGTTCTAAGTTTTTCCTGGCAGCAAGACGAATCGCTGCCCCTTGGAGGCTTTCAACTTCAAGGGGTAGGCCTTTCTTTAAATCTTGATGCATGGAAGTCGTGGTTCCTTTTGGATACTTGGCTAAGGACTCAACATTGGATGATACATAGTTATCAGGCAACCTG
>Ga0316231_1003701_pt1 | contig 13242 bp, 8 predicted proteins | sample TBH18027metaG_FD_206002 | JGI IMG/M metagenome (GOLD analysis project Ga0316231, IMG submission 206002) | Freshwater microbial communities from Trout Bog Lake, Wisconsin, USA - TBH18027 | ecosystem: Environmental > Aquatic > Freshwater > Lake > Hypolimnion/Profundal zone | place: USA: Wisconsin...
GAGATTGAGATCGCCAACCCGCAACCCCAGATGCTGCGCCTGCGCCTCATTGCAGAGATTCTCGAGCCGCGCGCGCGGGAACTCATGTACTACGTCAAAGAAAGCCTGCGCCAGGGTGGGGTTGTCGATGCGCTCGGCTCTGGATGCGTACTCACCGGCGGTGGCGCGATGCTTCCAGGTATGCTGGATGTGACGGAGAGCCACTTGCGCGTCCCCGCGCGGATAGGTATGCCGGTGCGTCTCTCCCGTATGCCCAGCGAACTCATGAACCCAAGTTCAGCCGTCATGGTCGGCATACTCTTGTACGCCCATCGCACCAGGGTTACACGGAGTGCTGAATCCCACTCGATTGCCACCAAACTGCGCGCCATGTTTGTAGCCAGTTATTAGTTTTTCAATGCGATTTTCAATGAATCAGGAGGCCCGAGCCCAAATGGAACAGCAGAACAATCAAGCCGGAGAAATGCGCATTCAATACCACGACGAGCCCGTCCGCGGCGCACGCATCAAAGTAATTGGCGTGGGCGGCGGTGGCGGCAATGCCGTCAACCGCATGATTCAGGCGCACCTGGAAGGCGTGGAGTTTATCGTCGCCAACACAGACGTGCAGGCCCTCAAGCTGTCCCAGGCGCCGGTAAAGCTGCAACTGGGCGTTCGCCTCACCATGGGCCTGGGCGCGGGCGCCAACCCTGACGTGGGCCGCCGCGCGGCTCTTGAAGATTCTGACAAGATCATCGAAGCGCTCGAAGGCGCTGATATGGTCTTCGTTACCGCCGGTCTGGGCGGTGGCACCGGCACCGGGGCTGCTCCCGTTATCGCCTCGCTGGCCAGCGAGTTGGGCATCCTCACCGTTGCCGTAGTCACCTGCCCCTTCGGCTTTGAGGGCAAGCGCCGCCAGCAGCAGGCAGAGCGCGGCCTGAAAGAACTTATTGATAGCGTGGATACGATGATCGTGATCCCCAATGAAAAACTGCTGGCCGTGGCCAGAGACGCAGGCTTCTTTGAGAGCTTCCGCATTGCAGACGACGTGCTGCGCCAGGGCGTGCAGGGCATCTCGGACATCATCACCATCCCCGGCATCATCAATCGCGACTTTGCCGACGTCAAAACCACCATGGCCGGAATGGGCCACGCCGTCATGGGCACCGCCATGCGCTCCGGTGAAAATCGCGCCATTGAAGCGGCGCAGGCGGCCATGGCCTCTCCGCTCCTTGAGGCCGGCGCTATTGACGGCGCGCGCGGCATCCTCATCAACATCACCGGCTCCAGTTCCCTCAAGCTCTCTGAGGTAAACGCGGCTTCGTCGCTAATCCAGTCCGCCGCGCATGAAGACGCCAACATCATCTTCGGCGCAGTGCTCGACGAGACAATGGGAGAAGATGTCAAGCTCACCGTGATCGCCACCGGCTTTCGCGACCAGATGCCGGAGCGCCGCGCCCGCATGTTGAACGTCGAAACGGAACCGATCTCCCAATCGCCGACGATCAATGTGCCCCTGGAGGCCACGGACAACTGGCTCAGCGAGCAGCAAAGCGCCCCTGCACTAGAAGATGAAAAGCCAGAGGAGCCACCTCGTTTCCAGAGCCAGGATGAGGAAGAAGATATGTCGGCCGAGTCCGACCAATCCTTCTACTTCTCTTCTGCGACACCCGCGGTTGCCACCACGGTCACGCTTGCCGCTCCCCCAGCGAAGATTCCAATTGAAGTGGCAGAGGCCGAGTCGCAACTGGTGACCGCTCCCCATTTTGAAGAGATGGCTGAAGAAGAGGTTCATGCTGCTCCGCCCAGGGATTACGCGCCTGACTTTGCGGGCGGCGTCAATAGCATGGGCGAGCCGGAAGGGAACCAACCGCAGAACGCCTCGCTGTTCCCCGAGGGGGAAGAGGCTGCACAGCGAGATCTGGATGTGCCTGCATTTCTGCGCAGGCTCAAGTTCTAGGCTTCTTTGATGCTTTAGGAGCATTTGCATTAGCCCGTTTGAGCTGTATAGTGCAATTAGCTCCTAAAAAAACTGATTGGCTCAAGAATTGCAGCGTGCTTCTTTTGTCCTTCAGGATATTGTGTTGGCCTGTAATGTTTTGATTAGCCGGTGATTTGGATCACATCCGGCTGGAAATTGTGTCAGAGATACTAGCACCATTCCCGGTGACGACCCGAAGTAACCCGCGGAGTGGCCGATAGGCAAGTTGTCTTGCCTGCAATAAGTGCGCTGCCATGGGGGCAGACGCGCGGCACGAAATCCCCGTTTGAGAGGATATTGGCTTGATAAAGTATTTTCGGGTTTGGGCAGTTGGATTGGCCTTGGCAGCAGTGGTAGCTGGTTCTACCGGCGCAGCGGCGTTGAATGCTCCGCGTTCGCTCCACCATGCAAAGGCAACAGAACCGCATCTGGCCCAGTCCCATCGTGCCGGTAGACCTCACCACGCAGCAGCCCCCAGGGCCCACGCTGCGGCTTCTCACGCCCCAGCAACCCATGCGGCAAAAGGCGCGGCGCCTGCAAAGCTCACCGCCAGAGGCGCGGCCAGGGCCAGCGCGCGCCGGGTGGCTCTTTCTTCCCGCAAGCATCATTACCATGAGCGGTTTACCGCCAGCTCCTTTGCCAAGGGCGATATCTTTGCCGGCGATATAACCGCTGGCGAAGACCCGGTTGTCCGTCAGGCGGCTCTTGACGCGCTGGGAGACATGAACGGCACAGCCGTGGTCATCGACCCCTCCAACGGCCGCATCCTCGCCATGGTCAACCAGAAGCTGGCCCTTTCACCCGGCGCTGAGCCCTGCTCAACCATCAAATTGACGGTCGCCATGGCCGCTCTCTCTGAGGGCCTGGTTACCCGCGACACCCCCGTCCAGCTCGCCGGCTTCCGCATGAACATGACCCAGGCGCTGGCCAAGAGCAACAACCTTTACTTTGAGGAACTGGGCCGCGAGTTGGGCTTTGAGCGTGTACGTCACTACGCCAACCAGTTTGGCCTCGGCGAGCTGGCTGGCTATCACATTCAGGGTGAACAGCTTGGCGAGTATCCTGACAAGGAACTACCCGCCTCCGAGGGTGGCGTAGGCCGCATGTGCAGCTTTGGCCAGGGTGTCTCCCTCACGCCCCTGCAGCTTGGTGCCTATGTTGCCGCAATCGCTAATGGCGGAACCCTCTACTACCTCCAGCACCCCACCACGCCCGATGAAGCCGCAAGGCTCGAACCCAAGGTGAAGCGGACGCTGGATATCGCCAAGTACGTTCCCGATCTTCAAGACGGCATGGCTGGCGCGGTTGAGTACGGAACCGCTCGCCGCCTCCGCGCCAACTTCAACCAACTGCCTGTCTTTGGCAAAACCGGCACCTGCTCAGACAAGGGAACCCGCTTCGGTTGGTTCGCCTCTTACTCTGACTCGCCGCAGGGCAGCCTGGTCACGGTCTTCTTCCTTGAAGGCGGACGCCCTACCTTTGGCCCGCGCGCTGCTGAGCTAACCGGCGAGTTCTACAGGAACCTCTGGGATCGCAACTACTTTGCCGAGAAAAACTCGGCTGAAGCCAAAGCAACGCCGGCGGATGGCTCCGTGCAGCCGCTGGAAGCCGGGCAATCCGCAGTCCAGTAGCCGCATCGAAACAGCTCAGCTCATGTCTGCTCATGCAATCAGAAAGCCGCCTCCGGGCGGCTTTCTGATTGCATGGGCCATGCGTAGTCACTGTGCCCCCGGAGACGTCGAGGCTATAATTGCCAGCAAATTATGAAAGCCCTCATCCTTGCTGCTATCGCCGCCTTCCCCTTGTTCACTGCTGCTCAGCAGGCCACCTCCGCGCCGGATTCAAAGGCGATATTCGAGCACGCGAAAGCCGCCACAGTGATCATCCTCGCCGGACAGGGAGCGGGCCGCCTCAGTTCCGTATCAACCGGGGTTGTGATCTCAAAAGACGGCACCATACTCACTGCCTATCACGCGGTCAAAGGGGCGCTTGAGTTGCAAGTGCGGCTGGCCAGCGGCGACGTTTTCGACCGCGTAGATCTGCTCGGATTCGATGAGCGCCGAGATGTGGCTGCCATCAAGATTAGCGCGGGTGCTCTGCCTGCGCTGACCGCTGGAAGCACGGCAGGCGTTGCTCAGGGCGATCCTGTCTACGCAGTCACCAACGCGGATGGCCTCACCTGGTCTGCCACGGAAGGCATTCTGTCTGCTGTTCGCCCGGCGGACGAGGTTCCAGGCGCCGGCACGGGTTTTCGCCTTCTGCAATTCACCGCGCCCGTTGCAGCTGGGGCCAGCGGCGGCGCACTCGTTGACCGCAATGGGTCTCTCATCGGGATCATTACCGGCGGCAAAGGAGCGGCGGCCTTTGCCGTGCCGATAGAGAATATTCTTGGCCTGCCCGACCAGGGGCCCCGGAGGGCTTTTGGGTCGGGAGCCTCTCTGCAGATGCCTGCGCAGCAAGCCGCTGAACTCCCTCAGTCGAGCGAGGCCATTGCGGGTGCGAACCCCAGGCAAATACTCAAGAACGCAAAGACCATCTTCGTCCACTCCAAGACGTCTTTCCTGACCGTGGATACGCTGGACCGAGCTCTGGCGCTTGAAAAAAACTGGGACAAGTTGGGCTTGACCATCGTGCAAGATCCGCGCGTTGCCGATCTGTTCATTGAAATCGACCGCCCTATCTTTACCTATGTCCATACCTTCGTCATCTCTGACAAAAAGACGACTATCAACCTCGGTTCCGGAAAGGTGACAGCCTTTGACGGCACCATCGCCTCGGGGCCTCTTGCCAAGGAGATCGTCAAAATCTTCTCTGCCGCGCGTTTGCCTGCGCCGCCCAAAAACTAGCCTCGCGAGTCTTGCCTCTCATGCCATTCTGCGGAACGCCTGATTTTGACAAGCGGTGTATAGTGGAAAATGTACGGTAAACTTCCGTACAATTATGGAGGCAAACCCTATGGCGCTCGCGCTGCGCACTGAGCGGACAGAGGCTCGTCTGCTCCCGGAACAGAAGAAGAGGATTGAGAGAGCTGCGCGTCTCAAGGGGCTTTCGCTCTCTGATTTCATCGTGCAACATGCCGATGAAGCTGCAATCAAGACAATTCAGATGCACGCAAGCTGGACTTTGGAAGACCGGGACCGAGATGTCTTTGTCCATGCCCTGCTTAATCCGCCCGCAGCCGGCAACCGGATGAAGGCCGCAGTCAAACGGTACAAAGAACGCGCGGCAAAGTAGTGGCCCGAAACCCGAGTCCAATCGATTTCACGGTCGAGCCGCTCGGATCGGGTCATGACCGGGCGGCCTTTTGCTGTGGAGTTCCCGAACTCGATACCTACCTTCACCGGCAGGCAGGGCAGGATCAAAAACGCAACCTGGCTGCTGTCTTCGTTCTCACTTCACCAGGCAAGGCAGTCGCGGGTTTCTACACTCTCTCGGCACATTCGATTCTGGCCGCTCAACTGCCACAGGATTTAGCGGCAAAACTTCCGCGATTCCCCCTCCCGGTAACCCTGCTCGGGCGCATGGCCATCGCTCAAGCCATGCGTGGCAAGGGCTTGGGAGAGTTCCTTCTGCTGCATGCTCTGGAACGCGCATGGCTGGGTTCCCTGCAGGTGGCTTCGTGGGCTGTCGTAGTAGACGCTAAACTCGGCGCGCGCGACTTTTATCTCAAATACGACTTCATCCCGTTCCCCAGCCAGCCTGAACGGCTCTTCCTGCCAATCAAGGCAATTGAAAAGCTGTTCGAAGAATAAGCGCATTCTCCCTTCCTCATTCTCCTGCAACGAATCCCGCCCAGAATCATCCCATAAGCTGAGCCCGCACGTTTTCGGCTGCGCGCAGCCAGCAAGCCGAGCCGGACGGGCGATTCCCCGCAACCCAGGACTGGACCCACTTTGATGGCTATACCGGAACACATTCTTCTTCTCTACGGCTACGTGCTGCTCTTCGCCTGGGTGATGGTCGAGCAACTGGGCGTTCCGCTGCCGGCCATCCCCGTCTTGCTGGCCGCCGGAGCCCTCTCGGCCGAGGGCCAGCTCAACTTCTGGATAGCCCTTCTCTCAGGCCTCGCCGCGGCGCTTGTGGCAGACACAGCCTGGTTCCTCATCGGCCGCCGCTACGGCCACCATGTGCTGCGCATCCTCTGCAAGCTCTCCCTTGAGCCCGCCACCTGCGTGCGCCGCACTCAGGACTCCTTTGGCCGCCGTCGCAGCCTCACCCTCGTCATTGCCAAATTCGTTCCTGGCCTGGCCACGCTCGCGCCTCCCGTCGCTGGCGAAAACGGCATGAGCGTTGCCCAGTTTCTGCTCTTTGACGGCATCGGCTCCGCCCTGTGGGTCGGCGTCCTGCTGGCCGCTGGCCGCTTCTTCGGCGACCTGCTCAATCGCAATTCCGGCTTGCTTGACTGGGTGGGCCGCTTCTCCGGCGCGCTGTTGATTCTCGGCATCATCGGCTTCTTTGTGGCCCGCCTCATTCGCCGCCGCATCATCCTCCAGGAGCTGGCGGCGGCACGCCTTGAGCCCCAGGAGCTGAAGAAGCAGCTCGATGCCGGCGAGCCGGTCTATATCGTGGACCTGCGTCACCCCCTCGAACTGCTCCCAGACCCCTTCACCCTTCCCGGCGCGGTGCTGCTCTCGCCAGACTCCCTCGCCTCGCGGCACGTTGAGATTCCCCGCGACCGCGATATCGTCCTCTTCTGTACCTGCCCCAGTGAGGCAACCGCCGCCAAAACGGCCCTGACCCTCCACAAGCTCGGCATTGAGCGCGTCCGCCCCCTCCGCGGCGGCTACGACGAGTGGAAGCGCCTCGGCTACCCGCTTGACCCGGTGCAGAACCCCGGCGCGGCTCGTGCCGCCAACTAAGGCGAAGCGATAAACTGATGAACTGAGTGCGGCATTTGCCGCACAGGAGCACACCCTTGGCTTACGACGATTTGCGCGACTGGATCAAGACCCTTGAAAAGCATGGCGAACTGAAGCGCATCCGCGAAGAAGTGTCGCCAGAGCTTGAAATCACTGAGATTACTGACCGCGTTTCAAAGATCGGCGCGCGCGGCAAGGCTGGCGATAAGGCGGAGAAATACGCTCCCGGCGGTCCGGCGCTGCTGTTTGAAAACGTAAAAGGACATCCCGGCCAAAAGGTCCTCATCAACCAGTTCGGCAGCGAGCGGCGCATGGCCCTGGCCCTCGGTGTTGACCGGCTTGACGAAATCGCAGACCGCATCAAGGGCCTCATGAACCTCAAGGCGCCTGAGGGTTTTCTTGACAAGCTCAAGATGCTCCCCCAACTGGGCGCGCTTACCGCCGCCTTTCCCAAGACGGTCACCGCCAAGGATGCCCCGTGTAAAGAGGTCATCCTCCGCGAGAATTTTGACCTCAACAAGTTTCCCATACTCAAGTGCTGGCCTCACGACGGCGGCCCGTTTATCACTCTGCCCTGCGTCCACACCCGCGACCCCCGCACCGGCAAGCGCAACATCGGCATGTACCGCATGCAGGTCTTCGACGGCCAAACCACCGGCATGCACTGGCAACGGCAAAAGGTGGCTGCCGAGCACTATCGTGAAGCGCTCCGCAAGGCGGCCTCTGCCGCAACGGGCACTGATCCGCTCTCGGCCCGCGTCGCCGCCATGGCCGAGTCGGCTGGCGGCTCGGTAGCCATTCCAGACGGCCCCATCGGCGGCCTGCCTCAGGTAGCCATGGGCAATCTGAAAGGCTCCCGGCTTGAAGTTGCCGTGGCCATCGGAACTGACCCCGCCACCACCTTCTCCGCCATCGTCCCCGCCCCGCCTGAGGTTGAGGAGTTCATGATTGCTGGCTTCCTGCGCGGCAAGCCGGTTGAAATCGTTCAGTGCGAAACCGTCGACCTCCAGGTTCCCGCTCATGCTGAGATCATTCTCGAGGGCTACGTCGAGCTGGGCGAGATGCGCAGTGAAGGTCCCTTCGGCGACCACACCGGCTTTTACACCCTTACAGACGACTACCCGGTCTTCCATCTCACCTGCATCACCCACCGCAAAGACCCCATCTACGCGGCCACCATCGTCGGCAAGCCCCCCATGGAAGACGCATGGATGGGCAAGGCCGTCGAGCGCATCTTCCTGCCCATGATGAAGATGCAGATTCCTGAACTCGTCGATATGCATCTCCCCGCCGAGGCCGTCTTCCACAACCTCATGCTCGTGTCCATCAGGAAAAGCTACGCCGGCCAGGCACGCAAGGTCATGAACGCCATCTGGTCTCTCGGCGGAACCATGTTTACCAAGTGCATTGTGGTGGTAGACGAGGATTGCGACGTGCAGGATGTGGCGGAAGTCGTCCTCCGCGTGGCCAATAACATTGATCCTGAGCGTGACATCCAGTTCACCCTCGGCCCCATTGACTCGCTTGACCACGCCTCCCGCCTGCCCAACTACGGCTCAAAGATGGGCATTGACGCCACCCGGAAGTGGAAGGCTGAAGGCTTCGAGCGCCAATGGCCACCCATGATCGAGATGGACCGCGCCACCAAAGCCAAAGTGGACGAAATCTGGGGCAAGCTCGGCATATAACAATCCATCCGCCACAACCAGGGGCGCGCCATTTCCCGCAAACAGCCCCGTGCCCCATCCTTGCGACTTTCTGTCGCAAGGATGGAACAGAAACCCGCTCCACCCCGCGCCTTTGGCAAAGCACAAAAATCAGGCTGCTTCCTTGTCTGCAAAACTGAGTGAGGCACGTAGCCCATCCTTCTGTTCTCTGCCCGACGCGCCCAACTTTTTGGCGGGTGTATTATTCAGGTAAATCCAAATAGACGACCACACGACCTGAACCGTGAAAACGGAAAGGCCAGGATAAAAGTGCATAGGCTATAAAACTGCGGACCCTCGCCTTTTGGACAACATAATCCTCGAAGAAGGCGTTCAAAGGGTGCCGGTGTGCGATCTGCAAGCGGTTGTTTTCACTCCCTGTCAGCTTATTGTTCTCTCCTTTTCTTAGCCTGCATCTCCTTCTCTGCCGCAGCTCAAACAACCGCGCCAAATCAATGGACATGGATGGGCGGGAGTGGAAGTAACATCTCCGGCACAGGCGGGGTTTACGGCACCCTCGGAACGCCGGATCCCGCAAACATCCCTGGAGGCCGCTATGGGTCGGCCACTTGGACTGACACTGGCGGCAATTTCTGGCTCTTTGGCGGGTTTTACGCTAACGACCTTTGGAAGTTCAGTCCCTCCACAAATGAATGGACATGGGAGGGTGGTTCAGGGCCAGCCACCATTCTTCCCGCAGTCTACGGAACTTTGGGCGTGCCCAGCACCGGAAACCTCCCCGGCAATCGATACGACGGAACAAGTTGGACTGACAAGAATGGCAATTTCTGGCTCTACGGAGGATATGGTGTCGATGCCAATCTGAATGCCGGATTCCTCAATGATCTCTGGGAATTTAACCCCGGCACGCTTGAGTGGACCTGGGTGAGCGGAAGCAACTCTGTCGGCGTCTACGGTGGGCAGTTCGGTGTATACGGCACCTTGGGTCTGCCTGCTGCCGCAAATGTCCCCGGAGGGCGGGCAGGCGCAACTGGCTGGGCAGACAATAACGGCAAGTTCTGGATATTCGGAGGCACCGCCAACACCAGCAGCGATGGCTCCACCCTCCAGGGTGCCGGCGGGGACGATGCGCTCAACGACCTATGGGAGTTCGATCCGGCCACAAAGCAGTGGGCATGGATGGGTGGAAATAACACTGCCTGTAGCTATGGCATCCAGTCCGGAGTGTACGGGACATTGGGGACTCTGGCTGCTGCGAATATACCGTCGTGTCGAGTGGCTGCGAGCGGCTGGAAAGACACTAGTGGCAACTTCTGGCTCTTTGGCGGGCAGGGCAGAGATATCGCGGGCTTTTGGGGCGATCTCAACAACTACTGGAAGTTCACTCCCTCCACCAATAAATGGGCATGGATGGGGGGCGACTCCACCATCAACCTGCCCTCCGGTGTCCCCTCCACGGTGTACGGTACACTCGGCACCCCGGCGCCCGGAAACATCCCCGGCGGGCGCAACTACGCCACATCCTGGAACGATAACAAAGGCAACCTCTGGCTCTTCGGCGGCTTGGTAACCGGCTTCGAAGGTGACAGTGGGTTTTCCGAAGATTCTGACCTGTGGCAGTTCAACCCTGCAACAAATGAATGGGCCTGGATGGGCGTAAACCAGGTCTCCAACATAGTCTTGCCTGGCCTCGATGGAATCTATGGCACATTGGGCGTACCGGCTCCGGGTAACTTCCCCGGCCCTCGATCCGCTTCTGCTGGTTGGGCTGACAACAGCGGCAATCTGTGGCTCTTTGGCGGAGGTGGTTTCCTTTACTCCATCAATTTCAATGATCTTTGGGTATACCAGCCCTCCACAGACACCTTGCCCACAACCTCCACTCCAACGTTCAGCCTGCCTGCCGGAACCTATCCTGGGCCGCAGCAGGTGGTAATCAGCGATACCACAAATGGCGCGATCATTTACTACACGACGGACGGAACCACGCCGACCCCAAACTCGATAAGGTACTACTCTCCAGTCACCATCCCAATTTCACAAACGCTTAAAGCCTATGCGGTGGCCAGCGGCTGTTTTGACGGCGCAGTCGCAACCGCGGTGTACACCTTGCCGCCGCAAGCCCCAGCGCCCACATTTAGCGTGCCCTCAGGGGTCTATACGTCCTTCCAGACGGTGACCATCTCTGACGCAGTCCAGGGCGCAACCATCTACTACACCACCGATAGAAGCACGCCAACCACAAGTTCAACCCTCTACAGCGGTCCTATCACCATCGTCACTCCCTACACGCCGATGGAGGCAATTGCAATCGCCAGCGGTTATTCCGCCAGCATCGCAGCCAGTGCAAACTACATGCTGAACTTGCCCACCGCAGTCGCGCCAACCTTCAGCCTGGGATCTGGAACTTACACCACGCCGCAAATGGTCACCATCTCTGACGTAACCCAGGGCGCAACCATCCACTACACCACCAATGGAACAATGCCAACCGCCACCTCCGCCATTTACAGCGCTCCAATCGCCGTCTCGGCTTCAGAGTCCATTTGGGCAATGGCGACAGTAACCAACTATTTTCAGAGTACCTACGCGAGTGCCACCTATACCATCAACCCGCTGGCGGCTCAAACAGCCACGCCAGTCTTCACCCTGCCAACAGGAACGTACTCAGCCGCGCAATCCGTAGCAATCCTGGACGCCACTCCCAACGCTGCCATCTTCTACACCGTGGATGGAACCACACCAACTACAAACTCGACCCAGTACACAGGAACGCTCACCTTCACGTCATCGCAAACTCTGCAGGCAATCGCAATTGCATACGGCGATACCGCCAGCGCCGTCGCCAGCGCCACCTACACCATCAACCTGCCCCAGGCGGCCACTCCAACATTCAGTGTGCCCGCTGGCGCCTATGCCGCCGCGCAGTCGGTTGCCATCTCAGACACCACCGCCGGCACAATAATCTACTTCACCACCAATGGAACAGCGCCATCCACAGGCTCTGCCATCTATACCGGTCCAATCACCGTTTCATCCACGCAAACACTGCAGGCAATCGCGATGGCAAGCGGATATTCCGCAAGCAACGTCGCCAGCGCCGCCTACACCATCAGCCTTGTGCAAGGCTTCGCCATTGCAGGCACGGCCATCAACCTGCCCAAGGGCGCAGTCACCGGAAACACTTCAACCATTACATTCACGCCTTCGGGTGGATTCACCGGCACCATCATTCTCAGTTGTGCAATTGCGCCTGTGGCCGCCAACGCTCCAGCTTTGTGCAGCATTCCGGCCCTCATTTCGATCAGCGGCTCCTCACCGCAAACAACAACGCTTGCGGTGTACACCACGGCGGCAACCGCCGCTCTCAACGGAAATGGAAGACACTTCTGGCCATCGGTGGGCGGTGCCTTACTCGCATGCATCCTGCTTGTTGGCATCCCGGCACGGCGAAAGAGATTGCAAAGCATCCTGGCGATGCTCGTTCTCCTTCTCTCCATCACCTGCGGCGTATTTGCATGTGGCGGAAGTGGTAGCGGCGGTGGAGGAAGCGGGAGCGGCAATCCAGGCACAACCGCCGGTAATTACACCATTACCGTGACAGGAATCTCCGGTGCCATTTCAGGGACCGGCAAAGTCTCCCTCACGGTCCAATAGCCGCCTGGCGTAGCTCCGGGTCAGTTAGAATTCGCGTGCCCATGTCCCGTCTTAGGGACATGGGCATCCAATTCACTTCACCGCAACCCCCGCAAACCGCAGCCCCTCCAGCAGCTTCTCAAACCGGCAGAGCGGCCCGGAGGCAATCTTGTACACCTTGCCTGAGCGGCATTTGATCCTCACGCCCGTCCACATTCCTGCGCTCCCAAGCATCTCCGCGGATTCGATCTCCGTATAGGCGCAGTTCCCAACCCCGAACAGTCCCCCTATGCGCAGTTGACTCTGTTCCACCATCACGGCAAAGCATGCGCAGCGTGCGCTCCAAATCAGCATCAGCACGCCGATGAAGGCAAACCCCCACAAAAAGACCGTCAAGCCAAAGTCGCCCCCCAGCACCTCCGCCGTCGAGCTGGAAGCATAAAGCGGAAGCGCAAAAAAGAAACCCGCCACAACCGTCCCGATCAGGTCCAGGGCAATAATCGATGTGCGGTCATAGTTCACCATCCACGCCGAGTTCTTCGCCCAAGGCAGCAGCGCATACAGCAGCAGTCCACCCAGGCACCACGCCCAGGCAAGCCCCCGTTTGGGATAAACGAGCGATGCCGGCGCCTTTGAACCGCGCGGCCGCGTCTCATAGCGAAACTCGATATAGCTCGTTCTCCCCGGTCCCGCAACCGGAAGGTACATCGCCGTCCACTGTGTGCGCGCAAAGTTCTCCACGATCGCGTCGCGAATCGCTGACAGCGCCGGGTCGTCAAGGCTCATCCACCGGCCGTCCTCGGGCAGCCCCGCCAGAAAGCTGCTCCACTTCTCGTCGCTGTTTGCGAGCAGGTGCTGCCGGGTCTTATCGGCAATGTACTCATCCAGCGTCATCGGCTCCCGCATTTCGCGGATCAGCGCCTTCCCCATCTCCATAATGCCCAGCGGGTGAGGGTCAGGCGGAGCGTAATCCCGGTTGTACGCACCCTCCAGGTCCGCCTTCTCCGCCTTCACCAGCACCGGCGGACTTTGCAACGCCACCCACCCCGCCATGCAGACGCACGCCAGCAAACCTGCCCTTCGCAGCACCTCAAAAGCGGCAATCGGCGGACGCCCCGTC
>Ga0316231_1003703_pt1 | contig 13241 bp, 19 predicted proteins | sample TBH18027metaG_FD_206002 | JGI IMG/M metagenome (GOLD analysis project Ga0316231, IMG submission 206002) | Freshwater microbial communities from Trout Bog Lake, Wisconsin, USA - TBH18027 | ecosystem: Environmental > Aquatic > Freshwater > Lake > Hypolimnion/Profundal zone | place: USA: Wisconsin...
ATATCCGGATGCAAGGTGCGCACAAGGGAGCCCTTCGGACCCTTGACGGTCAATGTGCCGTCAGCCTCGGCTTTCAACTCTACACCCGCAGGCAGCGGGATGGGTAGTTTACCAATACGCGACATTGTTCAGACTCCTTACCAGACGTACGCCAGCACTTCGCCGCCGATGCCAAGCTTTCGAGCCTGCCTGTCGGTCATCAATCCCTGGGACGTGCTTAAGATCGCAATTCCAAGACCTCGCAAGACACGGGGCATTTTGTCGCGGCTGACGTACACCCGCAGACCCGGCTTGCTGACTCGCTTGAGGTCGGTGATAACGCGCTCGCGGTTGCGGGCGCCATATTTAAGGGTGACCTTGATCTTGTCCTGCACTGGAGCCGTGACGATCTCGTAGGACTTGATATATCCCTCTTCTTGAAGGATACGTACAATCTCAGTCTTGATTTTCGAGGACTCGACCTCCAATGAATCATGGTTGGCGCGGTTCGCGTTGCGTATCCGCGTCAAGAGGTCGCTAATTGGGTCGGAAACGGGCATTGTAATTCCTTCCATCAGACGAGAGCATAACCCTGAGCTCCCCGATATGGCTGTGAAAGCCGGTCGTGCTGAGCATCGCCGCCGATGCACCGCTGACATGAACTCCCCTGGACAGGGGCGACACTAACCTACGAGGTTACCAACTCGCCTTGGTAACACCAGGAACCTGTCCACGATGGGCCAGTTCCCGGAAGCAGATCCGGCAGATGCCGTAGTGCCGAATGTACGCGCGAGGCCGTCCGCAGATCTTGCACCTGTTGTAGGCGCGGACCTTGAACTTGGGCGTCCTCATAGATTTCTGTATAAGCGCTTGCTTTGCCAAATTTTCCTCCGACACGCGATTAGACCGGCCTTCCTTCCTCTGCTTGGAAGGAAGACTCGGCCAATCGGTATTCCGCATCCGCATTTGCGGACAACCTTACGAACCTCTAATGCTCGACGTGGATTGAGAAGCCATTCTTCACTGCTTCCTTAACCACCTCTTGCTCCACCAGTTGCGGCGCCTCTTCGTAGTGCGAAAACTCCGCGGTATACGCTCCGCGCCCCTGAGTAAGCGACCTTAATTCAATAGCGTATTTCAGCAACTCACCCTGCGGCGCCGTTGCGTTGATCCGCTGTCGCACATACCCACTGTCGCCTTCGACCCGCTCCATTCCAAGCACACGGCCACGCCTGGTGTTCAGATCCCCCATCACGTCGCCCATGTACTCTTCGGGCACCACGATGCTGATCTTCATAACCGGCTCAAGCAACACAGGCTTGGCTAGAACCGCCGCGTTCTGAAACCCAAGACTACCGGCAATTTTGAATGCCGCCTCAGAAGAGTCGACATCATGGTACTTACCGTCGTAAACTTTAGCCTTAACATCGACCACCGGATTTCCGGAGATCACACCCCGAGCCATCGCTTCGCAGATGCCATTCTTAACCGCCGGAATGTACTGCCGCGGAATGGCTCCGCCCACGATTGCATCGATAAACTCAAACCCAGCGCCGTGCTCGGCCGGCTCCAATTCGATCCAGCAGTCCCCAAATTGGCCGCGACCGCCAGTCTGCTTCTTGTGCTTGCCTTCGGCCTTTGCCTTTTGCCGAATTGTCTCTCGATAAGGCACCTTCGGCGGTCTGGTCTCAACCTGAGCCCCGAACCGCTTGAGACGCTCCACCAACATATCGACTTGCGTCTCGCCAACCGCAACGATCAGCATCTCGCCGGTATTCGGATCGCGCCGGAGCGAAAAACTAGGATTTTCATCCTCCAGCCGGTGCAGCGCCGATCCCATCTTATCTTCGTCGGCCTTCGTCTTGGCTGCCACTGCAACCGCATACATCGGCTCTGGAAAATCAATCGCGTCGTAACGAATTGGCTTAGACTTATCAGTCAGGCTATCTCCGGTTCGAGTCTCCGCCAACTTGCCAACAGCACCGATGTCCCCGGCGGCAATTTCTCCGACGGGAATTTGCTGCTTCCCGCGCAAGATGAACAACTGCCCAATCCGTTCGTCATGCCCCGTTCGAACGTTAAAAACGCTCGAGTCTGATCTGACGAGGCCAGAGTATACCCTGAAGTACGTTAATTTTCCTACATAAGGATCCGAAACCGTCTTGAATACCTGAGCACTGAATGGCTCGGAGTCTGACGATTGTCGCACCAAATCATCGCCGGTTCCTGGATGCACTCCGTGTCGCGGGCGGTGCTCGCCAGGATGCGGAAACTCCGCGCAGAGCAAATCCAGAAGCACTCGCACCCCCATGTCCTTGGTGGCAGCGCCGCATAAAACAGGCGCGACCTTGCCCAGGGACATCCCGTCATGCAAGCCTCGCTCAATCTCTTCATTGCTCAGCTCGTCGCCGCTGAGATACTTCTCGAGGAGGTCGTCATTGAACTCCGCGGCGGACTCGATAAGCTGCTCGCGATACTGCTGAACGATATCCTGTAAGTCATCCGGAATACCGTCCGGATGATCAAGCTTCTCCCCTTCGGAAAACACATAAGCCTTAAGATGGATTAGATCTACAACGCCATGAAACGTCGGCCCGCTTCCGATCGGAATCTCGGCAGGAGCAATCACTTTGCCATACCGTGCCCGAAGTTTATCAATTACACGAAAGAAATCGGCGTTTTCCTTGTCCATCTTATTGACGAACACGGCGCGCGCAACATTCTCCGCCGAAGCATACATCCAGGCAGATTCGAATCCGACATCGACTCCGGACGCCTGAGCGGCCGCCACAAATATAGCGCTATCAGCCGGTCTCAGCGCACCGGCGACTTCGCCTGCGAAGTCTGCATATCCGGGCGCGTCTATCAAATTAAGTTTGCAGTCGTTCCACTCCGCGGCCGCCACCGCAATGTGGATGCTCATCTTGCGACGGATCTCTTCGGGATCGTGATCGGAGACCGTGTTGCCGTCTTCGACCCTTCCCTGACGCTCCGTTGCCCCGGCGACGTATAGGAGAGCCTCCATTAACGAGGTCTTCCCCGCTCCGCCATGTCCAACAAATGCAACATTGCGAAGCCGCTCAGTGGCGTATCGTTTCATTCATCCCCCTCCTGCTCTTCCGTCCATACGGAACTTTGGGCGATAAAATTCTTGCCAGCCAATCACACGTGCCCGTTTTGGATCGAATCCAAACTCATTTTAGGTCTGGCCGCGCCCAGTGGTCTATTCGCCACTGATGGCCAAGATTCCTAGTCCTTGGCGTGCGACGATCCGCGATCCCGGTCTCCGCGGAACGGCATGCCCAGTAGACGCAGCAAACTGCGCCCCTCGGCGTCGGTCTTGGCCGTGGTCGTAATAATAATGTCCATGCCACGGATCTTGTCGATCTTGTCGTATACGATCTCAGGAAAGATAAGCTGTTCTTTCAGACCCATTGCAAAGTTGCCGCGACCATCGAACGAGTTCGGGTTCACGCCATTGAAGTCACGAACACGCGGCAGGGCGGTGTTGAACAACCGATCGAGAAACTCATACATGATCTGGCCACGGAGGGTGACTTTGGCGCCTACCGGCTGGCCTTCACGCAGCTTGAAGTTTGCGATCGACTTCTTCGCTCGTGTCACAACCGCCTTCTGACCCGTTATTGTCTGCATGTCCGCGACGGCATGGTCGAGAAGCTTGACATCCCCGCCCGTCTGCCCAGCCGCGCCAACTCCCATGTTGACGACAACCTTCTCGAGCTTGGGGATTTCCATTATGTTCTTGTATCCAAACTCCTTTTGCAGAGCCGGAATCGCTTCGTTCTGATACTTTTCCTTGAGTCTGACAGCCATTTTATTCTCTCTGCGAGCGCGACGACGCTCGCGATTCCGTCCACACCGCAAGCGGGCGACGGTGGTTCAATAAATTCCAGGGCAAGCCTGGCTAGTCTATCTGCTTATCGCACTTCTTGCAGGCCCGAAAACGATCGCCGTCGGCAGCCGTCTTCACTGCAATCCGAGTCGGTTTCCCGCAACTCGGACAGATCAGCGCAACCTTGGAAGCGTAGATTGGCGCTTCCTTTTCCACTCGGCCATGCTCGTGCGGGCGCGCCGCCGGGTTGGCGTTCTGCTGCGGCCGCTGGCGCTGGTGCTTAATGATGATGTTGATCCCCTCGACAAGGAGACGCGACGGCCGTGGCTTCTTGGGATTCAGGTCGTAGCTAATAGCCCGTATAACCTTGCCCTCCTTGCCCACATCCTTCCCGGTGATCACGCGAACCGTGTCGCCCTTGCGAATTCGCGTTCCAGTATGGCTCATTACAATACCTCCGGTGCGAGCGAGACGATTTTCATCGCGCCCCCGAACTTGGCTTCGCGCATTTCGCGGGCAACCGGCCCAAAGACTCGGGTGCCGCGCGGTTCCAGCGCATTCGTCAAAACCACCGCTGCGTTTTCATCAAACCGCAGAGTGGACCCATCCGTGCGGTGAATAGCGTCCTTCGTCCGGACGACAACCGCCTTAACGACATCGCCCTTCTTGACGGCGGCGCCGGGGGTAGCGGACTTCACCGCGCCGACGATTACGTCGCCAACATGAGCATAGTGGGCGTTCGAACCCTTCAGCACACGTATACAAAGAATCTCTTTCGCACCGCTGTTGTCGGCGGCTTTGAGGCGAGTATAAGGTTGAATCATTGTCTTCGATCTCCTGGCAACCGCCTGTCATCCTGCTCAGAAGGCGTGGATTGACGGACGGACTCTTTAGCCGAACAACGCACAGGCTACTTAGCGCGCTCAATAACGCGCAGCAACCGCCACATCTTGTCTCGTGACAAAGGGCGAGTTTCCATAATCTCGACCGTGTCACCCACATGCGCATCGTTGGCTTCATCGTGCGCCTTAAACTTCTTCGTTCGCTTGAGGATCTTTCCGTACAGCGGATGCTTGATAAGACTCGTAACGGTCACGACCGCTGTCTTGTCCATCTTGTCGCTGGTAACGACCCCTACACGGACCTTGCGCCGGCCCCGCGGCTCTTCGATCGATTCGATCGCTTCATTTTCGGTATTCACCATGGCTTGGTCTCTTTACTTTGCTCCCTGCGCCTGCTGCGCCGCAATTTCCCGCTGACGTTTAATTGTCAGGATGCGGGCTATCTCTTTTTTGTGAGCGCGAGTCGCGCGAACATTGGTCTCGGGCTGGCTCAAACGCGAGCGCCGGATGTGGTAGATCGACTTGCGCGCGTCATCCACGGCCGTGCTTAACGCAGTATCTTCAAGGGCGCGAAGCTCCTTGAGACGATCTGCAGTCTTCTTGGCTGCCATTTATTTAGCCCTCCTGCTTTCCGGCCTCGACAGGACCCTGCTCCCGAGCCTTCTCCTCGTCGGATTCGGCGCGGGTAACGAAGCGGGTCTTGATCGGCAGCTTGTGCTGCGCGAGGCGCATCGCTTCTCTTGCGGTAGCCTCATCCGGCCCCCGCATTTCAAATAAGACACGACCCGGCTTGACGACCGCTACCCAACCTTCGGGAGCGCCCTTTCCGGAACCCATGCGGGTTTCAGCCGGCTTCTTAGTAAACGGCTTGTCTGGAAAGATACGGATCCAGATTTGGCCACCGCGCTTAATATAGCGGGTCATGGCGATACGAGCTGCCTCGATCTGGTTGCTGGTCATCCAGCACGACTCTAGCGCTTGAAGCGCGAAGTCACCGAAATCGACATGCGTGCCGCCCGACGCCTTTCCGCGGCGATGACCGCGATGCATCTTCCGATGCTTGACTCTCTTAGGCATTAACATAAATCAAATCTCCCAGGTCGTTATCGTCGGCCGCCGAAACCACCGCCAAAACCGCCGCCGCCGGGGCGACCGCCACCCTGACCGCCACCCTGACCACTGCGGCCGCCACCGCCACCGCCGCCACGGCCGCCACGGCCGCCACGACCACCGCGTCCGCCGTCTCGCCGCTCGCCTCCGAAGCCTTCCTCAGAGTTCAAGCGCCGCTGCTGCTGCTGCTGAAGCGCAATGTCGGCAGTGGTCAGACGCTTCTGGCCAGGCAAAATATCACCCTTATAGATCCACACCTTTATACCGATGTGACCATATGTGGTAAGTGCCTCCGTAAATCCGTAGTCGATGTCCGCGCGCAGGGTCTGGAGCGGAATTTTGCCCAGACGATCCGTCTCGCGCCGCGCCATTTCCGATCCGCCCAGTCGACCCGCACACAAGATGCGAATTCCCTTTGCGCCCAACTTCATGGCGCGCGTCACCGCTTGACGCATAGCGCGCTTATATGAGATTCGTTTTTGAATCTGCTGCGCGATGCTCTCCGCGACAAGCTGCGCATCCAGCTCAGGATGGCGAATCTCCGTCACATTTACAACCACTTCACGCTTCTTCGTCAGACGGCGAATATCCGAGGAAAGATCCTCGATACCCTTGCCGGCCCGCCCGATAATAATGCCGGGCTTTGCCGTGTGAAGATTGAGCTGAAGCTTGTCCGGCCAGCGCTCGATCTCTACGCGAGACACCGAGGCATTGGCAAGCTCCCGCTTCTTCTTGATAAACACACGGATCTTATGGTCCTCGACGAGTGCGTCAGAGTAACCCTTGTCGAGATACCATTTGCTCTCCCAGTCGCGGATAACCCCAATACGAAAACCAACAGGATGTACCTTTTGACCCAAAATCTGCCTCCCTTACGCCTGCTCGACGGGCGATTCCCCGCCTTGGCTGGTCGAAGTCTCCGCGCTAGCGGTTTGAGTATCCAAATCCAATATCGCCGCCGGCTGCTTTGGCGCGACGGGCGCGGCTGCAACAGCCTTGGCCTTAGGCCGCGCGACCGGACGACGCTTTGGCGCGGGCTTTGGCGTTTCCAACAGCACCACCGTTAAGTGGCTCGTGCGCTTAAGAATGCGATAAGCACGTCCCTGAGCGCGAGCTCTGATCCTCTTAAGAATCGGGCCGCCGTCAGCGATAATGTTATGCACCCTGAGCTCGTCTGCCCCGGCGCCCCAACCATCGAGCGCATTTGCAGCGGCGCTCTTAAGCACCTTAAGAATTGGCTCCGATGCGTGGTTCGGAATAAAGCGCAGGATATCGATTGCTTCTGACACCCTCTTGCCCTTTACTGCCGTCATCACAAATCGGGCTTTTCGCGGTGAAATCCTTACAAACTTGGCCACCGCGCGAGCTTCCGGAACCACAGTCACCTTGATCGTCTTGCCGTCGGACTGCTCGCTGATTGTCGCCTCGATATCGCGGGATTCCATTCGAATGGCTTCGGGACGGCTGGTGAACACTTCGATATTCACGACGCCTGTCTTCTTATCCTTGACAACCTTAATGCGCGAGACCGGCGTGTGCCGCTTCTCCGTATTGCGAATGTGCTCCTCGATAACGGCCAGCGTTGATCTGTTCTTGCTTGCCGTGTTCATGGGTCGTTCCATTATAATCTCCTAGCGCACCTTGCTGCGGGTGTCTTTCGAACCCGCGTGGCCTTTGAATGTACGCGTGAGCGCAAACTCACCCAGCTTATGGCCGACCATATTCTCGGTTATGAACACAGGTATATGCTTGCGGCCGTCATGCACCGCCAGAGTATGCCCGATCATCGCCGGGAAGATCGTCGAGCGCCGGGACCAAGTCTTGAGTATCCGCTTCTCGTTGCGGGCATTCATGTCGTCAATTTTCTTAAGTAGCTTCGGGTCCGCGTACGGCCCCTTTTTAAGTGAACGTCCCATAATCTACTTGCTCCCTCGCCGTCGGACACGGAACTTGTCGGTCTTCTTGTTGCGGCGAGTGCGGAAGCCCTGCGCCAGCACGCCCGTCGCGGAGACGGGGCCCTTTCTGCGGCCAACCGGCGATTTCGCTTCGCCGCCACCATGTGGATGGTCACGCGGCGACATTACGACTCCGCGGTTGTGCATATAAACGCCGAGCCAACGCTTCTTTCCGGCCTTGCCGTGCTTGATGTTTTCATGCTCGATGTTGCCCACCTGGCCAATGCTTGCAACGCACTCGGCAAGGACCAATCGCATTTCCGACGATGGCAGTCGGATGGTAGCGTATTTGCCTTCCTTGGCTTGAAGCTGAGCAAAACCGCCGGCGCTGCGAACCATCTGTCCGCCCTTGCCCGGCTTGAGCTCGATGTTGTGGATCGTCGTTCCCACAGGGATCGAACGGATCGGGAGCGAGTTGCCCGGCCGGATGTCCGATCCTTCTCCCGCAATCACCGTGTCGCCCACTTTGAGGCCGACTGGCCATAGAATATATCGCTTTTCACCATCGGCGTAGTGTATGAGGGCGATTCGAGCGGATCGGTTAGGATCGTACTCGATCGACGCCACTTTGCCGGGTATGTTAGTCTTGTCGCGCTTGAAGTCAATGATACGATACTGGCGCTTGTTGCCGCCGGCCGTGTTGACCGCCGTTCGGCGCCCCTTGTTGTTGCGACCGCCTGAGTGCGGGTTGGGACGGACAAGCGACTTTTCCGGTGTAGTCTTTGTAACCTCGGAATAGGTCGATACCGTTCGAAACCGCTGACTGGGGGTCGTTGGATTAAGTCGTTTTACGGGCATTGCTTACACTCCCTCGACCAGCTCGATCGTTTGACCGGCTGCGAGCGTGATGATGGCCTTCTTCCAATCGGAATTCTTGCCGCGATTACTGCGCTTCATGAACCTGCCGCGCCGCGTCTTACCAACTACGTTAATGGTGTGCACATCGACGACCTTGACGGGATTCTTTGCCTCCGTCTGGATCTTTTCGATGGCCCACGCAATTTCGTACTTGTTGGCGTCGTTTTGGACGATAAAGATATACTTGCCGTGGTTCGAGAAGTTTACGCTCTTCTCGGTGACGATCGGCCGCAAGATGATCTCATACGGACTTTTCGTTGTCGGATTCATGGTTTATACCTCTCCCCGCACCGCTTGGACCTTGTCCAAAGCCGCGCTGGTGAACAGGATCGTGTTGGCGGCAAGCACGTCGCGCGTTGAAAATCCGGGAGCGACGCGAACTACAATGCCGGGGATGTTGCGAAACGATTTGTAAAGCACAGGGTCGTGTTCGCTAATGACGATCATGACCCGCTTTCCCGTCAGCTCGAGTCCGCTCAGTATCCCTGCCGCGACCTTCGTGCTGATCTTGTCGAACGTCAACTCACTAACCACCTGGATCGCGCCGTCCGCAAACTTGGCGGACAAAGCGGCTGAAATGGCCGCTCTGCGCATCTTCTTAGGAAGACTGCGGTTAGTCTGGCGCGGCAACGGCCCCAGCGCAATGCCGCCATGGCGGTAATGCGGTGCGGACGTCATACCCTGACGGGCGCGCCCCGTTCCCTTCTGCTTGAAAGGTTTGCGAGTTGTGTGGTGGACTTCCGCCCGAGTTTTTGTGCTCTGAGTACCCTGGCGGCTGTTTTGTGTCTCCACCATCACGGCCTGATGTATCAGTCCCTTATTGACGGATGACTCAAACGTTTTCTCACTGAGTGCGACGCTTCCCGCGCCGCTGCCATCTTTTTTCTTGATGTTGACAGTTGGCATCGTATTCTCCTAATCGCGGGTTAGCGTGAAAATTTCTTGACTAAAACCAGACCGCCGTTCGCTCCGGGGATTGCACCCTTAACGATAAGCAGGTTCTTGGAAGTGTCGACGCGTACAACTTTAAGCCCCTGTTGAGTGACCTGTTCGGAACCCATGTGGCCGGGCTTTTTGTTGCCTTTGAATGTGCGCGCGGCATCGGTAGCGCCGGAACTCTGCGGCTTGCGATGAATCATCGAGCCGTGGGTCATGTCGCCGCCGTGGAAGTGGTAGCGCTTGACGACGCCGGCGAAACCCTTACCTTTGGAGATGCCGGTCACAGTGACCTTGTCTCCGCTTGCAAAGATATCTGCCTTGAACTCGTCGCCCTCGCTAAGGACCTCGTCGGCCTGCAGCTTGATCTCGCGCAAAACGCGCCGAGCCTCGACACCATGCGCCTTGAAGTGGCCCTTTTCGGGCTCGTTCAGTCGCTGAGGCTTGACGGCTTCAAAGCCGATCTGCACAGCAGCATAGCCGTCCTTGTCCTGCGTTTTGACCTGCGTAACGATGCAGGGTCCTGCTTCGATGACTGTCACTGGCGTGACACGGCCATCGTCTTCGAAGAGCTGAGTCATGCCCAGCTTTCGCCCTAGTATTTCACTTGGCATTGTTTCCTCCACGGCGCACATGGGGCGCACCGCCCTGAAGCGGCGTGCCTTGCTTGTCGCGGGTGTCCTGGGCGCCCATCCGGGTCGCCCTTTGTTGTTATTGCGCTGTTCTTACAGCTTTATCTCGATATCGACGCCGCTGGGCAGATTCAAACTGGCCAGAGCGTCAATGGTCTTGGGACCGGGATCGAGAATGTCGATCAGACGCTTATGCGTCCTCATCTCGAAGTGCTCCATCGACTCCTTGTCGATTGTCGGACCTTTGATCACCGTCGTCCGGTCAATCTCGGTCGGAAGAAGCACAGGACCAGAGATCCGTGCGCCAGTCCGGCGAACGGTCTCCACAATCTTTTCGGCGGATTGGTCGAGCAAACGATGATCGAACGCCCTTAACCGAATTCGAACTTTATCGCGACGCATGTGGTAATCCCTTTACTCGAGAATCTTGCTGACGACACCGGCGCCGACTGTGTGGCCGCCCTCGCGAATTGCGAAGCGCAGACCTTCTTCCATTGCGATCGGGTGGATCAACTCCGACGCGATCTTAATGTTGTCGCCAGGCATGACCATCTCTACCCCTTCGGGCAGAACCAGCGAGCCTGTAATATCCGTCGTACGGAAGTAAAACTGAGGCCGGTAGCCGGTAAAGAACGGAGTGTGACGACCGCCCTCTTCCTTGCTCAGGATATAAACCTCCGCCTCGAACTTCGTATGCGGCTTCACAGAACCCGGCTTGGCCAATACCTGACCCCGCTCGATGTCCTTGCGGTCGACACCGCGAAGCAATATGCCCGCGTTGTCGCCCGCTTGAACCGTGTCCAGAGTCTTGCGGAACATTTCCATCGATGTGGCGACCGTCGTCTTGGTCGCACGGATGCCGATAATCTCCAAAGGCTCGCCCGCCTTCAGGACACCGCGCTCCACACGTCCCGTGGCGACTGTTCCGCGGCCAGTGATCGTCATCGTGTCTTCAACAGGCATCAGGAACGGCTTTTCCGTATCGCGCGTCGGCGTCGGAATATAGCTGTCCACGGCCTCCATCAGTTTCAGGATCGACGGTTCGCCGATCTCGGACTGATCGCCCTCGAGAGCCTTCACCGCGGAACCGACAATGATCGGTGTGTCGTCGCCAGGAAAATCGTACTTGCTTAACAGCTCACGAACCTCAAGCTCGACCAATTCGATCAACTCGGGGTCGTCGACCATGTCCGCCTTGTTCAGGTAGACAACGATCGCAGGAACGCCTACCTGGCGAGCCAGAAGAATGTGCTCGCGTGTCTGAGGCATCGGGCCGTCAGCCGCCGAGACCACCAGGATCGCGCCGTCCATCTGAGCCGCACCGGTAATCATGTTCTTGATATAGTCGGCGTGACCGGGGCAGTCAACATGCGCGTAGTGGCGGCTGTTCGTCTCATACTCCACATGCGCCGTGTTGATCGTAATACCTCGCTCCTTCTCTTCGGGAGCAGCATCGATCTCCTCATACTTGGTCGCCTTGGCCTGACCCGTCTTGGCCAGAACAGACGTGATCGCAGCCGTTAGGCTCGTCTTGCCATGATCCACGTGACCAATTGTGCCAACGTTCACGTGAGGCTTGCTTCGATCAAATTTTGCTTTCGCCATATTATTATCTCCTATTAGCCGCGGACAGGTCCCTTGCCCTGCGACTTGGCAATCAATTCTTCCGCGATCGAGCGCGGAACTTCCTCGTAATGGCTTGGCTCCATCGTATAGGACGCCCGGCCCTGAGTAGCGGAGCGCAGAGTGGTCGAGTAGCCAAACATCTCAGACAACGGCACCATGGCTTTTATCGCCTGGTTGCCAGTGCCCGTCTCCTGCTCCATTCCCAAGATTTGTCCACGCCGCGAGTTCAAGTCGCCGATGACATCGCCCATATTCAACTCGGGCGTGACCACCTCAACCGACATGATCGGTTCCTTTAGAACGATTCCCGCCTTGCGAACCGCTTCCTTAAATGTCATCGAGCCGGCGATCTTAAACGCCATTTCGCTCGAGTCAACTTCGTGATAAGAACCGTCGATACAATCGACCTGAATGTCTACCATCGGATAGCCGGCAAGAACACCACGCTCCATGGCCTCCTTGACACCCGCTTCCACCGCCGGAATATACTCCCTGGGAATTGAGCCTCCGACAATCTTGTTTACGAACTTAAATCCAACACCAGGCTCGGTAGGAGAAACGAACAACTCGGCATCGCCATACTGGCCCTTGCCGCCGGTCTGACGCTTATAGGTTTCGCGCGCCTTGGCGGAACCTTTGATCGTTTCGCGATACGCAACCTGCGGCTTACCCTGGTTGGCCTCAACCTTATATTCCCGGAAAAGCCGGTCCACGATAATTTCGAGGTGAAGTTCACCCATGCCTGCGATAATCGTCTGCCCTGTCTCTTCGTCGGTGTGAACCCGGAAGCTTGGGTCTTCCGTGGCCAGCTTAGAAAGGCCAATACCCATCTTCTCTTGATCACCCTTGGTCTTGGGTTCGATGGCAACCGAAATGACCGGATCAGGGAAATTGATCGTTTCGAGCAAAATGGTCTTCTTGTCCTCGGCCAGCGTATCGCCGGTCGTTGCAGTTTGAAGTCCAACCGCTGCCGCGATCTCGCCGGAATAAACCTCGTCAACATCTTCCCGCTTGTTGGCGTGCATCCTTACGATGCGACCGATTCGCTCCTTCTTGCCCTTGTTGACGTTAACCACCGAATCGCCCTTCTTAAGGGTGCCGGAGTAGACTCGAAAGAACGTAAGGATTCCGTAGGTATCCGTAACAATCTTGAACGCCAGCGCCGAGAACGGCGCGCTATCGGATGGCTCGCGGGTTTCTACTTCGCCTGTATGAGGATCGACACCTTTAACCGCGCCTTTATCGATTGGCGAAGGCATGTACTCGATGATAGCATCAAGCAAGGGTTGAACACCCTTATTTTTATAGGCTGAACCGCACAAGACCGGTACGATCTTATTGTCAAGCGTACCCTTTCGGATAGCGCGCTTGATATCGACGATGCTAATGTCCTTGCCGTCGAGATACTTTTCCATCACTACGTCATCGCAGTCGGCCACCTGCTCGATCA
>Ga0316231_1003705_pt1 | contig 13239 bp, 2 predicted proteins | sample TBH18027metaG_FD_206002 | JGI IMG/M metagenome (GOLD analysis project Ga0316231, IMG submission 206002) | Freshwater microbial communities from Trout Bog Lake, Wisconsin, USA - TBH18027 | ecosystem: Environmental > Aquatic > Freshwater > Lake > Hypolimnion/Profundal zone | place: USA: Wisconsin...
CCAGGGCATCCTGGAGGATTTGACCACCCGACACGTGCTCGACGTCGCCGAATCCGATCATCGGGCGCCGCTCTTCGACTTCGCTCCGCCACCCCCTTCCCCCGCCACGTCCGACGAGGATAGACCGGCGCGCGCACCGGATGAGATGCCGATGGGCGCAGCCGGCACGCCCGATTCCATGCCGACTGCGTCGGCGAGCTTCGACACCGCCCAGTTGCGCCAGGCGACCGATGCGGTCAGGACGATCATCGACCAGGGCGACGGCAAGGCCTTCGACGACGTCGCCGCCCTGGCGGCCATCAGCCGCGCGCTGCAGATGCAAATGCTCGAACGGCGCGGATTCGACCTCTATGTCGCGCCGAACCCCGCCGAGCGCGACGAAGCCGCCGGCCGGCAACTCGGCTTGGCCGGGGTAACCTCTCCGGAAGAGATGCAGCGCTCGGCCGCCATGACCGAGGCCGTGCTGCGCGCCCAGCCGGACCAGCTTTCGACCTGGTTCGACCGCACCGGCTTCGCCCCCTTCGAGGCCCTGCCCGCTCTCTACGAGGGATTGACCAATATCGCCGGCGGCGACGTTCCTCCCCACGCCGTCACCCAGACCGCCGATACCATCCATCGCCAATGGTATTCGACCGCCTTCAATCACCCCGGCAACGATCGCTGGTACATCCCGGTGGCAGATGCGGTGCGGGACGATGCCCGCCGCGCCGGCCAGGCCGCCGGTCTGCCCGATGACCAACAGCGCGACCTGGAGAAAGCGGCGCGAACGGTCGCCCTCGCGTTCGACCATATTCCGACCATGACCGCGACGCTCGAAGACATCGCCCAGGGACACACCGCCGATCCCGCCGCTTTGGCCAGCGCGACGCTGCGCCTCGCCGGCGATTCCGCCGCCGTCCCGATGTCCAGCGAGGAACGCTTCGCCCAGCACGTCCGGGCCCAAGGCGAACGGCGGATGCAGGACCTCGAGCGGGCCCTGGTTCTGGCCGAAGCCGACGGAGCCGACCCGACCCGCCTGGAGGCCATGCGCGAGATGTTCGGTCGCATGCGGGAGCTGCGACAGAAATTCTTCACCATCGACCAATCGACCCGGCGTGGCGCCTTGCTGGCGGCGGTCAACGCCGATGAATTCGGCTTGCTCCACGATCGCCTGGTCGGCGAATTCGGACAGATGGAGATCGAGTTCGCTCAAGGCGAGAAATCACGCATCGAGGCGACCCTCACGCCGGAGCAGCGCAGGGAATATCAGGACCTCGCCGAGCGGATGGCGCAAGGCATGCGGGCCGACGTCGCGGCGGCCGACGATCACGCCGCCATTCTGGCCGCGTTGTCGGGAGAAATGAGCGATTTGCGCCGTCGCTGGGCGCTGGCCACCCCCGACTCTCCGGAGCGCGACACCATCGCCCGCGACGGTGACGCCCTGGTCGACCGCATCGTCGGCGAACTCCAGGCCAAAGGCCATGCCGTGCATCAGATCGAGGCCGAGGCCGGCGCCACCAGCCCATTGGGCGACGTGCGGCCGATGCGCTCCTCGCTTGGCGACGACGGCCTCTATCGACCGGAAGCCGTCACCCATGGCTTTGGCCGTCTGCGCGAGGAAGCGCGGCGCCTCGAGGTCCCGGCCGACAGCGCCTTGGGTACCGCCCTGGCCAACGCCGCGCCATTGCGGGATCTGTACGCGACCATGGCAGCCCTGGCCGCCGGAGGCGGCACCCTCGTGGCCAAGGCCGCCCTGACCGGCCTGGACGAGCGCCTCGACGCCGCTCTGCCGCCGGCATTGGCGGTGGCCAACGACATCGAGGTGGTGGCAAGGTCGCTGCCATCGGCCAAGCGCGATTCCTTCCGCCGGGATGTCGCCCCCATTCTTGGGCTGTTCGATACCAGCGACGCGTTACGCCGGGTGGTCGAAATCGCCGCCGGTGGCGAAACCGACGCCCGCCGGGCGGCGGCGATGGCGCTCGGCGATTCCGGTCGCCCCAATCGCCGACTGTGGCCCCTGGTGCCGTCCGAGGCTGATCTGCGCCAGCGCTATTACGAGCGGGCCCGACTGGGCGCCCTGCTCGATGCGGAACGAAATTCAGGGGCGATGGGGCACTCGGACCCTGCGAGGGCTGCGGACCCTGCGAGGGCTGCGGACCCTGCGAGGGCTGCGGGTCCTGCGAGGGCCGCTGGTCCCGCCGATGGCGGCATCCGCTACAGCATCGATGACGAGCGGTCCAATCCGCCGCGGACGCCCCTATCCGGCGCGGTATTCTCCGCGGGCGATGGCCGATTCGCCAACCCGGCCAACTGGGATAAGGTCGAGGCGCCGGCGCTGGCTGCGGCGGCCGCCGCTCTGGCCACCGCCGGCCATGGCGACTGGTCCACCCTTCGGGCCAATGACGGTTGCTGGATGCTGAGCTCTCCCGCCGCGGCGATGACGCTATGGCGCGATGGCGACGTTTGGCGGCTGGTGGAGAACTCGACCCAGAGCGCCATGAATCAGGCTTTCCACGATCCGGCGCTAGCCGGGGAAGCGGCGCTGGCCGTCACCCACGCTTGGCGGGGATCGACCCTGTCGGACGGCAGTCTCGGCGCCAACGCCCTCGCCGCCCGCGCAAGCGCCGCCATTCGTCCGATCGTCGTCAAGGACGGCGACGCATGGCGCTCGCACTTGATCGCCGATGCGCCGGCGGCGCGGGATCGTCTCGCCGCCAACGGCTTCAACACCGGCGAGGTCCGTTGGATGTTGGTGGCCGACGGCGCGGCTCCCGATCTTCACAGCCGGGTCGGCAGTTTGCCTGTCGCCTACGCCTTCACCTACGGCAGTCGCGAGGATGCGGCCGAGTTCGGCGCCAACAACGTCGCCCCCGTTTACGCCCGTGCCGGCAATTCGGCCGACCTGGTCGACATGACGGCACCCCAGGTCCGCGCCGCCGTCGATTCCTTCTTCCTCGAGCATGGCGAAAAGGTTCGCCGCCACGTTCGCGTTCACGAGGAAAACACACTGCGGCGGGAAGAACACCGGCGCGGCGGCCGTCGCCAAGGATCCCAGACCGGCGACGGCACCAGCCTGGCCCGAATCGCCCAGGCGGCGGTCGACAAGGCGCAAACGTTCGATTCCGCCGCCTTCGCCGCCGCCGTCCAAGCCGGCGACTGGCGTCAGATCTTCGGCGATTTCGGCGACGACCTCCGTCTTGGTCTGCTGCTGCACTTGCAAAATGCCGGCTTCTCCTCCGCCCGCTTCCTCGAGCGGGCCGGCGGCACGGTGCGCGAATCGGTGTTCGATGTCGGCGACGTCGCGCTGGCGCCCGATCATCTTCGCGCCGCGATGTCCGTGGCCCAGGCCGAAAAGGATGAACAGGCCCGTCGCCAGGCCGAATACGAGGCGAAGCGCTCCGCCGAAGAATTGATGTTGAAGCGGGAGGAACGTTCCGCCGCGATCAACGGTTTTGATCTGGTGCGCTTGCGCGAGGAAGGCTTCGACACCGACCGCGCCCTCTGGCACGTGATTTCCGACCCGATCATGCCGGACCTCGATCCCGCCGTCAGCACCTATGGCGAGCGCATGAATGTGGTCCTGCACAGCCGGAGCGATGCCCGGGCAGCGGCCCGAATTCTGTATGGCCAGGATCGCGACGCGGTCCAGATTTTCGTCCGTCCCGGCCGCACGCTTGATCTGCTGTCGCGGCCGGTCGGCGAGGATGCCCGCCAGTTGGTCGACCGGTTCTGGCACGCTGGCGACAACGCCGATTTGCTACGGAGCGGCGGCTTGTCCGGCGTCGAGGATCTGCTGGCGATGGCCACCGGCGGCACCTGGCGTCAATTCGGCGAGAACGGCCGGGCGGCGTTCGACGCCCTGATCGACCATGCCCGCGCCGAAGGCTACCAGAGTGTCGCCGCCCACGAGCATCGGGGCGCTCCGGTGATGGTGGTGTTCGACGAGCGCGATCTCCAGGTCGCCTGGAACCTGGTGGTCGGAGTTGAGCAGGGCAATGCCTTGCCGCGTCTGTCGCACACGGCCGATGGCCGCCCGGCGATCGGGGTCGGACCGCGTGCCGCCCTGCTGCTCGGGCTGGCCCCCGAACCGGCGGTTCTGCTTTCCCAGCTTGGCGCCAATGGCGACGATATCGTGGCGGGGAGCCAGCCGGCCGAACCGGTCTCCGCAGTCTCGGCCGAGCAGGCGGCGGCGGCGATCAAGGGCCTGGTCGATCACGAGGCCGTGGTCTTCCTGTTCGATCCCGCCGCCAACCTCTATCGCGCGGTCGATTCCGATGCGCGTCGCGCCGCCGCCGCCGATGGCGGCGTCAATGTCCGAATCACCGACTATTTCACCGCCGCCGGGGAAATGACCGAAGGTATCCTCGATCCCGCCCAGGCCGGAGCAACCGCTGCGGCGATCGCCGCCCATCTGGGCAAGCCGGTGGTCCTGGCCCACATTCGCGACGGCGAGGTGGCCGTCGAGCTGCGCACCGTGCGGCCAGGGAGCCAACAGCCGGAAATCGCCTTCGTCGCCCCCTGGCAAATCGCCGAACTGCGAAGCCGTGCCGACGCCCAGGCGGCGGCGGCACGGAGCGCGACCGCGCTGGTCGAATCCTATGGCGATATCGCGATCGCCTCGCTGTCCTCGGAGATCCCAGTCGTCCGCGGGGCGGATGGAGTTTTTGTCGTGCGCGGCGACAAGGCGATCCGTGCCGCCGCCGCGACCTCGCTGGTCGGCCCGGATAGCGAAGGCGGCCTCCGCATCGCCGAAGCCGATCTCCCCGCCTTCGCCGGCGATCTCGCTCGCGCCGGCTTGGTGATGGCGATCGCCGAAGGAACCGACCGCACCCGGTGGGGCTATATCGAATCCGCCACGGTGACCGCCTCTTCTCCTCCGCCCGCATTTTCACGTCCCACGCCCGCCACCCCGGGCCAAGACGCGCCAATTCACAATGCCCCTGGGCACGGCGCTCCAGCACAGGAGGGCGGCAATACCGCCAACGGTTGGGCGGCATTACAGACGGCGGCCCAGGCTCCCGCTCCGTCGATCGGCGGTGGCGCCCAGGCTGTCGCGGCGAATGTCAACCAGCCGCGGTCGGGCGGCGGCGGGATGGGCGATGGCGGCACCGCTGGCGCTCAGTTGTGGCAGCGGTCGGTTGCCGACCTGGCCAACGACGCGGATCGCACCTTGCCGCCTCTGGCCAACGAATTACCTTCCAATCGGCGCCAGCGGCTGGGCCAGGTGCTGAAGCCGCTGATCGAGCGGCACCGCTCCGAGGTGATGTTGGCGCTGGCCGATGGCAAGCCGGTTCCGCTTGCCGCTTTGGCCGGCTATACCCCCCAGGACGTCGGCATTACCCATCCCACCCTCGACCAGCTCACCGCCTTCGGCTATGCTGCCGAGCCGCTGTATTGGGGTGGCACCGCCCTGCCCGGCGGCGGCCCGGTGCGCCTAGTCGAAACCATCGACGCCGCCAAGGCGCGGGGACAGGTACTGGCCGCCTTCCATTTGCGCCAAGGCCGCACCGCCGACTTGGCCGGGTCCAATCTTGACGGCGAAGTGCGACAAGCGTTGGCCAGGATCTATACCGAAATCGGTCCGGCCGCCGGCTTCGAATCGTACCCGCAATTCGAGAGCGCGCTTCGCAATGGGAAACTGGCCGACCATTTGACGTCAATCGGGCGAGCCACCGACGTCGCCCAATTGTCGGAGACCATTTTCGCCCGTCTGGCCCAAGCGGGATGGCCGGTGGCGAAGTACCGCGACGGCACCGGCACGGTGGTGATCGCGGTGCAGGACCGGTCGCTGCTGTTCGCGGCAGAAGCGGTCGCGGCCACCCCGAACCGGACGCTCGACCTCGACATGGCGTCGGGTGGTGGCCGAGGGATGGCGGGTCAAGGCTCCGGCGTCACCGTCCAGCCAGGCGTCACCGTTCAGATCGCCGGCGGCAACCTGGCGCCGTCCCGGCCGGTTACCGCCGCGGTCACCGCAGACCTTCAATCAACGCCGGGTGGCGCCGGTGTTTCAACGATCGACGTCGGGCGGGCCGATGGCGGCCAATATGCCGGGATCTTGTCACCTGGAAACAGCATGGCGCTTGGAGGGACCCGCATGGCCATATCCTCGCAGGCAAGCTCGCCCATCGACGATCGTCGCGCCCGCGAAGAGGAGCGGATGGCGGCGATTCTCAATGGCCTCAACGCCTTGCCGCATGGCGCGGCGCCGGAGGACGCGGTCGCCGTGCTCGCCCGTATCGGCGACGAATTGGAGACCGAGGAGCCGCTGCTCAACCGGGTGGCCTATGACGCCATCCGTGGCGGCGCCCCGCATGTTTTTCCCCTGGCCAACGGCTACATCGCGGTGCGCGACCCGACCGATGGCGATCGCTGGAAGGCGATGTCGACCGAGGCGTTCATTGCCGCCTGCGCCCCCGATGGCCAGCTCGGCCGCGACGCCGCCTTCCGCGCCGCGACGCCGACGGCGGCGCTCGATCGTCTCGCCGACTTCGCCGGTCTCTACATGGACGTGCTCGGGGCTGAATTCGAAAGCGCCATGCACGGAATCCGCAACGAGTGTCGCGACATCGCCGCCGCGGTCAACCCCAACGCCCGCTTCGAGGTGGTCGACCACCTGTTCGGCCAGGGCCGCTCGGTCATGGACTCGTCGGCCAGCGGACCCGACCGCCAGCCGGTGGCGGGGCTTTATTTCCGCGACCACAACATGGCGGCGGTTTCCGCCGACATGTCCCGCGGCGATCCGGTCATCGCCACCTACCACGAAATGTTCCATTCGGTCGCCGGCCTCTTGCTGCCCAGGGAAAAGCAGCTGCTGCTTGACGGCATTCCCCGCTACGAACGGCTATTCGGCGATTTGGAGCGCCGCCGTCTGATCAACCAAATCGCCGAGGTCGGTAAGGAAATTCGTCGCATCACTCTCAAGGCGGAGAAGGAAGAGACTCTGCCCGGTATCGAGGTGCGGACCTTGCAGGACCGCCTGCGCTGGTTGACCGAACGGCAACGTCAGGCGACGTCGTTCCGCTTCAAGGGGAGCACGGCGGAAGAGCGCATGGCGGAAATGTTCGCCATGGTCGCCGCCGCCCGCTATCGTGGCGAGAAGCTGTCCTCCCATGGCGACGGCTTGGGCGGCTGGCTTTCCTCGACCATGGGCGGCTGGGACCGCTTCAAGGAGCGCCTCGACAATTCCCTGCGGCATCGCGGCTGGCGTACCACCGACGAAATGATCGCCCGGGTCATCGAACGGGCCCGCACCGGCCAGGTCGGTAGTCGCGGTGCCGTCTTCGACGCGTCCGGCCGCATTGGGGTGTTCGAGGCCGCCCGGATCGCCCGTCAGGCCGGCGCGACCCGTCTGGCCTCGACCATCGAGGCCTCCGCCGCCAAGCTCAATTCCGACACCATCGAATCCTCGGTGCTGTATGATGCGCTGCGGCGCCAGGCGGCCCGTAGCGACGAGGAAATCCGCAAGGCGCTGAACGATGCCGGCTACGTCACCATCAAGGACGATCAGCGCCGCACCACCTTGCTGACCGACGCCGACCAGGCCGCCAGCCAGGCTCTCGCCGAGCAAAGCCGCCAGCGGCCGGTCGCGCTCGGCGATCGTCGTACCGCCGATCTGGCCGCCCGGCTCGGCCGGTCCCAGGCGGCGACGATGACCGGCTCGGGGGCCGGCGGCGGCGCGGGCGCGATCGGCGGAAGGCCGGTGCCGCCGACTCCCCCGGTCGCCGCCCAGCCGCCGGCGGGCCGGCAGGTGCCGCCCCATATGCTGACCAGGGAGGAATTCCGTCAGCTCGCGCGCGAGCACAACCTCGTCCAGTATGTCGCCGCCCGGCCGCAAACCGACAACGCCGGCCGCGCGGTGATCACCGGGGGGGTGCAGGCGATGATTCCCGCCTCCTGGCGGCTGGTGATGCCCGATGGTTCGACCCCTTTCGCCGATCTGTCCGAGGCGCGAATCAAGGGTGCGCTGGCCGGTCGTGCCGAGGCCAACGACCAATCCATGATCGCCGGCATCGCCATCGACAGCTTCCACAAGGGTCTGGTCGGCGCTGCCGCCGTCCAGGGCTACATGGTGCCGGAGCGGGTCTTGGCCGACTATCCCGAGATCGCGATGTCGGCGCAGACGCGCATCATCGACGATCCGCGGGCGGTGCGGCGGCCGCCGAGCCGAGGCGTGGCGTCGCGGGCGGGTATTCCGGCGGCGGCGATGATGGCGTCGTTGCCGTCATCCGCCATTACGGCCGCTCCCGCCGAGCGCTGGCCCTGGCCGGAACCGGCGACAAGGCCCGCAGCCCAAGTTGGCCCCCGAGGCGAAAGCCTCGATAGGAATCGGGAATCGGGTTTGACCGGCATCGCCTACTCGGTCGTCGATGCCCGGGCCGAAGCGTTGCAATGGTCGGTGGATCCGGTCAACCGGGTCCTGGTTTCGACCGCTGTGGACGAGCCGCCATTCGCCGTGGTCACCGACCAGGCCGGCTCCCATCTGTTCATCGCCGACAGCGCCGGCGCCGTCCATGCGGTCGGCACCATGACAACCCAACGGGACGCCATTCGCGCCGCCGCCGCTTTGGCCAACGGCGTTCCGATCGAGGAGGTCGCTCGCCACCTGGCCGGCGAACATGTCGCCCCGCCGGCGCTCCGCCAGCCGGAACCGGGCAATGTCGTGGCTCATCCGCGTCCCGCCTGGCTCGGCGGCGGTACCGACGTCTATTTCTCCCTGGGCGACGGTGGCACGGCGAAGGCGGGCGACGCGATGACCGAGACCGGCGTCGCCGCGATCGCCCGTGCGGTCGCCGATCGAACCCCGGTCGAGCCATGGTCGCTGGATTGGCCGCGGCCATCGACGACCGCCATCACCATCGACGTCCAGGCCGCCCCGGGCGATCGCGGCGATGCCGGTATCGACTACACCGCACCCGAGATCGAGCGAGCGCAGCTCGCCGAGGAGGCGGCCACCCGGCGCGATCTGCGCGACGACAGGCCGGATCGGCGCCGCGTCAGTGACCAGATCGAAGGCTTGCGCGAGGATCTTCGCGGGCTCGGTTCGGCCCTCGACCTCTCGCGGATGGAGGCGCGGCTCCGGGTACTCGAGGATCATCGGGCGCGTCTGGCCAACGAAGAGGCGCGCGCCGAGCTTGAACGCGGCCGGGTTTGGCTGGAAGTCCCCCGCGCCGCCCGCGAGGAGGCCGTCCAATTGGGGGCTCGGGTCGATCTGGGCAATCGCCAGATCTATCTGCCGCCGGACACCGAGCCGGCAACCGCGTCTCGCATCCTCGCCCGCTTCCCGCCCCACGCCGAGGCGTCCCGAGGCCGCGAATACCTACGGGTTCCAGATGCCGGCATCGCCAACGTGATGGCCCATGGCGGCCGTTTCGACGGCGTCGCCGGTTCGTGGTACATCCCCCCCGGCACGGCGCCCGAGCGAGCGACGGCGCTGCGCCTGCAATTCTCCGTCGCGCCGCCGCCCGGTCGGGACGAAGGCCGGGCTGTCGACAGCGCCCAAGGCGCAGCGATCGACGCCCTGGCTCGGCGCGCCGCCGCCCAGCGGGCGGCTGTAGTGTCTCCGGCGGATGGTGGGCTGGGTGGGGACGATCTCGCCGCCTCCAACATCACTCAGTTACGGCCGCGTCAGATGGCCCGCCCGGGGGCCGAAGCGGACGAGGACAAGGCGGCGAAGGGCGGCAAGCGGCCCGACGGCGTCGGCCAGCAAAGCCGCATTCTCGAAACCATGTTCGCCATCCTTGAGGATGCCGCCGCCACCACCGCAGGCGCCTTCGAACGGCATCCCTCCCCCGTACCATCCTCGCGGCCGGAAGCGGCCTTGCACCCCGTGCCGGTCTCGCGGCCGCTATTGGACGCCGCCGGAACCGGCGCCAGGTCGCCAGCCCTTCCGCCCGTGGAAAGGCCGGCGGCGATGGCGGCGGAAGATGTCGCCGGACGCCGCGGCGGTGGCGCGCCACCACGGCCGCTGGCGGTACCGGGAATGCTGAGCGAAGGCGATCGCCGCGCCCTGCGCGATCGTTTGGAGACCTACGATTCCGACGCGCTATCCTCGTTGGGAGAGGCGACCGCCCGGCATTATCGCAGTCAGGCCGCCAAACCGTCGCTGTCGACGACTGAATCGCGGATGCGGGACGAATACCGCAGCGGTGCCCGCCTGATCGCCGCCGAGTTGGAGCGGCGGGGGCTTTCCCTGCCGCCCCACCTGCAAAAGCTGGTCGATACCAGCGCCAAAGCCGCCAGCAAAAGGACAGCCGGCCGGGGAGGCCCGGAGAGGTAACCAATCATCGTGCGAGCCACAAAGGCGGCCGGGCCCGACTGCCATGGCATGGCCCGCTCACCTTGCATTTTCGGCAGCTTGAAGGGCCGCCTGGTTGGAAACAGGCCACGCGGGGATGTCGTCGCATTCGCAGACATCGGCGTTGAACAAGCGTTGGACGTCGGCAACGGCGGCGCGAAGCAAGCCAGCCTCGACGGCCAAGGCAGCAACCCGTTCGAGTATGGCCCTACCGCGATCATTGCTCCCCGAACCCCGTATTCTTCCCAAGATAGCAAGAATTAGGGTTTTATGCCATTAGGAATCGGGGAATTCTGCCATTCCGCATCAGAGGACCACGCCCCGAGCGATGTGGGAAATCTTCCGTTATGGCGCCGGCCTTGGTGCTCAGATCGAACTGCGAAGAGGTTTGATCACACCTGAACCGAGCCCGATCGGATCGACCTACGCCAACGTGTTGCACGGATGCGGAAGGCCGGCTCACCGCCGATACTGAATGACTCCCGGCCCTTCGACCTCGCCCTCGACCGTTATCGCCGACAACCTGACCTGGCGGCGTTGGCGCGGCGCGACCGGGGCAACGGCGGTGCGGGCGATGCCGGGCGGCAGGGCTTCCGGCGACAGGGCGAAGTAGCGCCGGGCCACCTGCGCCAGGTAGATCCGCTGTTCCGCTGGCGTCGACGAATGATAGAAGGCGGTGGCGGCCAGCCAATCGCCATACCGGCTGGCCAGACCACTCAAATATTGAGCGCCATAGGCGACATTGGCGGCCGGGTCGAACGCCTCCTCCAGGGAGGCGAAGGCGTTGGGATGGTGGCGCAGGTCGACCTGCATGCAGCCGACATCGACATAGACCTTGCCGCGCCGCTGCATTTCCTCGACCAGGGCGATCGCCGCCGCGGCCGAACCCGGGTGGAAGCTGGCGCCATCGGCATTGACCGCGAAGGGGTCGAGGCCGCTTTCCTGGACCGCGACCGCCATGAGCAAATTGTGGGGGATGCCGCGTCCCTCCTCGGCCTGGCCGATGAGCGCGGCGCAATCGTTAGCGAAAGCCCGGCCGGCGTCCAGCACGCCAACGATCATCAGAAGCGACAATCCCGTACGCATCAACGGCGGCAGTATCTTGTCTCTGCGACGTCGGGGGGCGCTGGATATTGTCAATAGCGATGGTGCGGTGATATCATCGCCGCTCCGGACTTGCCTTAACGCGCGGGGGACGACAATGCCGATCACCTTCATTCGTCGCGAAAACTGCCCTGCGGGCGCACCAGCGCCGATGCTCCGGCTTATATTGGGCATACATGTCCGTGCGACCTTGTCGGCATTCATGCTGGCACTATGCCTGGGCTCGCCCCTTCAGGCAAGTGCGGGCGATTCCACCTCGATCGGCAATCCCGACGTCACCTTCGTCAATCCCAATTACGCCAATTCGTCGGGCACCGCCGCGTCGGCGAACACGCTCTGCTCCACCTGCCAGATCAACGGCAGTCAAGTCGTCGGCACCGTGTCGAGCGCCAATAGCGCCAGCAGCATCACCGGCACGATCAGCGGTAGCCAGGTCAGCGGTGCCGTTGCCAGCGCCAACAGCGCCAGCAGCCTCACCGGTTCGATCAACGGCAGCCAGGTCAATGGCGCCGTTGCCAGCGCCAATAACGCCAGCAGCCTCAGCGGCACAATCAGCGGCAGCCAAGTCAATGGCGCCGTCGGGAGTGCCGTTAACGCCACGAATGCCGCCTCGGCCAACGGGCTGGCCAGCGGCGCGACGATTAGCGCCGGACAAATCAGCGGGGCGTCTTGTGGCGTCGGTTCCATCTACAATCTCGCCACACAGAGCTGCGTTACTGCGGGCGGGATCGGAACGAACCAAACATGGCAAGATTTCACAAGCCTACGCGTATCTGGAACGACCTACACCAACACCACAGGGGTTCCAATCCAAGTAGCAATTAGCGCCTACGACAATTCCAACAACGCCTGTGTCATCGTGTTCTACATCAATGGGCTAGAGGTAAATGTTGCCAGTGGCGGCAACAACAACGAATCGGAATGCAGCATCGATCCTATCGTTCCGTCAGGCGCCACTTATATGGCGAGTCTCCATGGCTTACGCTTATGGGCGGAGCTCCGATAATTCGACACAATCCGCCGACATGACGTCAGATGACGACGCCGCTAATGCGACCTCTGCCGACTCGGCTATGACGGCCATAAATGGCGGAACTCAACTTCTGAGCGGTTCATGTGGTGCGAGCCCCGTTTGCATCGCATCCACCAGCCCCTCGCCCCCCTCGGCCTCGTACCGGCGCCGCCACCGATAGAACGAACTGACCGACATTCCCAACACGTGCGCTGCCTCCTCGCACAACAGACGGCCTTCCTCCAGCCGCCCCCCAATCTCGTCGAACCGGATCACGCGTGATCTGCGGATCAGCCTAACCGGCGGCCGTCACCCGGCGGTGATCGGCCGCATCAACGCCTCGAAGAAACGTTGAAAATCTTCCCTGCTGCGCAGAATATCGCGCTGGCCGTCTTCTCCCGTGGCCAGCGCCAGCCACAGGCGGTCACCGTCGCCGCGTACGGCGGCGCTACGCGACAGCTCGGTGAGGGCGGCGCGCAGAATGATCCGCACCTCCGCGTGATCGAGCAGCATCCGATGATCGACCGGCCCAGGATGGCCGGCGACCAGGTGCTGCAAATCGGCATTGGCCGCGGCCGAGGCGCCGGGGCTCATCCAGCCATCGAAGACATCAAGCAGCCGGGCGACAACCTGCCGATCGTCTCCGAGCATTCCGGTGTTCCACAACGGCTCGATCGACGGGAACAGCAAGCGGCCGAACAGGTTGACACGGCGCTCGGATCCAGACCCGGGGCCCAACGTGGGCTGCGGGCCCATGGCCCGGCACCGAGCTTCGGTGCGGACGAACAACTCCTCGAGCGGGCCGGGATCGTCGATCGTGCCCCTGATCGTGGTAACCGCCTCCGCCAGG
>Ga0316231_1003706_pt1 | contig 13236 bp, 10 predicted proteins | sample TBH18027metaG_FD_206002 | JGI IMG/M metagenome (GOLD analysis project Ga0316231, IMG submission 206002) | Freshwater microbial communities from Trout Bog Lake, Wisconsin, USA - TBH18027 | ecosystem: Environmental > Aquatic > Freshwater > Lake > Hypolimnion/Profundal zone | place: USA: Wisconsin...
CCTATATCCGTCGGAACAGCGCGTCGCGACAATGTCCTGTGCGTAAACCTTCGTAAACCTGAGTCGTAATCAAAAATTCTTCGGAAAGTACTGACATGAAATCCAACCTGTTCTCACCCGCCAAGCTGTTGAAAATCGTCGCTCCTCTCGCAGTGGTGGCATCGCTGGGCGTTTCTGCCAGCGCTTTTGCGGAAGTGGATGCAGATGCAGCGATGGCCCTGGCCAAGAAAAACGATTGCTTCAAGTGCCACGCCATCGACAAGACCAAGAAGGGTCCTGCCTACAAGAAGGTCGCTGCCAAATACAAGGGCAAGACCGCTGAAGGCGAAGAAAAAATCCTGAAGAACATCACCACGGGCCCCAAGGTCAAGCTGGAAGATGGCACGGAAGAAGAGCACAAGATCATTGATAGCAAAGATCCCAAGGCCATCAAGAACCTGATCGACTGGATTCTGTCGCAGTAAGAGCCGGTCCCACTTCAGCCCGGTCATCTTTTCTCCCCCTGCAGCAGGTTCAAAAAATAAATGAAACACAATCGTTTGGTTCTCTGGCTTCTGGCTGGTATCTTCAGCCTCTTCGGAGCCTTGACTCTTGTACCTGCTGCGGCGGCAACGGCCCCCAAGGCTGCTGCTGCCCAGGCTGAGCCCAGCCTGGACAACGCCACCTGCCTGAGTTGCCATGATGGCAAAAAAGGCAAGGTAGAAATGCCTGGTGTCGGTGGCGAGGCGCACACCGTGCGGACTGTGAGCAACAGCAAGTACGGCAAAAGCGTGCACGCCAAAATGCAATGCGTGGCCTGCCACAAAGACATCGTAGACAGCGCCGCTCCGCACAAGCGCAGTGCTGAAAAGTCGCCGGATTGCGCCGACTGCCATCAGAAGCTGTGGGAAGAGGCCAAGAAGGCCGGCGTGACGGGCGAAAAATCCCGTCTGGAACTGGTGGTCAAAAACATCGAGGCCTACAAGAAATCGTTCCATGCGCAGCCCGATAAGGACGTGCCTTCACTGCCCAAGGCCACATGCACCCAGTGTCATGACACCCATGCCTTCAATGTGCCCGCAGACAAAACGTCGCCGGAATATGCCGAGTGGCGCAAGGACGTTCCTGCCCTGTGCGGTAGCTGCCACGATGACCAACTGGAAACCTACCAGGGTTCCATCCACGGCAAGGAAATACTGGAAAAGAACAACAACAAGTCGGCTGTCTGTATCAATTGCCACACCACACACGAAATCTCCAGCACCTCGCTGAATTCGTTCAAGCTGCTGGTGACCGAGGCCTGCGGCAGCTGCCACAAGGAAAACCTCGCCTCCTATCGTGACACCTACCACGGTCAGGTCAACAAACTGGGCGGTGGTGACACGGCCAAATGCTACAACTGCCACGGCAGCCACGGCATCCTGGCGGTCAACGATCCCAAATCGAAGGTCAGCCCGGAAAATCGCCTCAAAACCTGCCAGGCCTGCCATGACGGCAAGAAGCGCGAACTGGCGACTGCTGGCTTTGTCAGCTTCGGCCCGCACGCCAATGCCCATGACTTTGCCAAGTACCCGCAAATGTGGATCGTCACCAAGTTCATGCAGGGCCTGCTGATTCTGGTGTTCGCCTTCTTCTGGGCGCACTCAGGCCTGTGGTACTACCGCGAATGGCAAGAGCGCAAGACACGCGTGGTGGTTCCGCATGTGCGTATCGATGGAATTGCCCATGAAGAGAAATTCTTTCAACGCTTCCCCGTCGGCTGGCGCATTGCCCACTTGGCCTTTGCCCTGATCACCATGACCCTGGTGCTGACCGGAACCTCGGCCCTGTTCTCGCAAACGGCGTGGGCACCGGTGGTGGCATCCCTGCTAGGCGGAACCCATGGCCTGGCCATCATCCACCGGGTTGCGGCCAGCCTGTTCGTCAGCATCTTCGCCATCCACTTTGTGTATGTGATGCAGAGCCTGTTGCGCGACAAGACCTTCCGCTGGTTCGGCCCCAATTCGCTGATCCCCAACTGGAAAGATCTGGCGGACTGCATCGGTATGTTCAAGTGGTTCCTCGGCATGGGCCCCAAGCCCCGCTTTGAACGCTGGACCTACTTTGAGAAGTTTGACTACTGGGCCGTGTTCTGGGGTGTGTCCATCATCGGTAGCAGCGGCTTGATGTTGGCCTTCCCGACCGTGACCGCCAAGTTCCTGCCAGGCTGGGTCTTCAACGTAGCCACCGTGGTGCACGGCGAAGAAGCCTTCCTTGCTGCAGTGTTCCTGTTCACAGTGCACTTCTTCAACAACCATTTCCGCCCAGACAAACTGCCACCGCCCGACATCGTCATGTTCACCGGCGTGCAGTCCCTGGAAGAGTTCCGTGCAGACCACCCGGCACAGTACCAGCGCTTGCTGGATTCGGGTGAGCTTGAGAAGCTGCTGGTGGATGGTCCATCACAGCCCATGACCCGCAGGTCCAAGATCCTGGGCCTGGTATTGATCGCCGCTGGCTTGACTCTGTTGGTGCTCGTCATCAATGGGTTCATCACTGGCCTGGAACATTAGGGTTTGGTTAGAGAGTCACATGGGCCCCGGTGCCGGGGCACAACGTTTGGAAAGATGGAAATGAAACTCTTGCGACTGTTATTGGTGTGGTGTGTGGCCCTTGGAGCACTGATGTGCGGCCCGGCGGCTTGGGCGGCGGATACGCCGCAGGACCTCGTTCTCAAGGGGGACGCGACTTGTACGGCTTGCCATGACGAAGCGGATGGCCCCGAACTGCTGGCCATCGGAAAGACCCGACATGGAACACAAGCTGACACCCGTACGCCGACCTGCACCAGCTGTCACGGCGACAGCACGGAGCACGTGGGCTACAAGGGTTCGGGCAAACGCCCCCATCCTTCTGTGGTGTTTGGCGCCAAGTCTGTCAACACGGCCGACGCCCGCAACGGCGCCTGCCAGGACTGCCACGTCAAGGACTCCAAGCGATCGCATTGGGAGGGCAGCACCCACCAGGCACGCGACGTGACCTGTGCGGCCTGTCACAAGGTGCATGCGGCCAAAGACCCGGTGCGTGACAAGCGCACCCAGTCTGAAGTCTGCTTTGCCTGCCACAAGGAACAGCGCAACCTTATCAACAAGCCTTCGCATCACCCGATAGCCGAAGGAAAGATGTCCTGCTCGGATTGCCACAACCCGCATGGCTCCACCGGCCCCAGCCTGATGAAGCGCAACAGCGTGACCGAGACCTGCTACACCTGCCACATGGAAAAGCGCGGTCCCTTCGTGCACAACCATCAGCCGGTGAATGAAGACTGCTCGACCTGCCACAACCCGCACGGCACCGTGACCGAAAGCCTGCTGAAATCGCGTCCGCCCTTCCTGTGCAATAGCTGCCACACGCCACACGGTCCGATCCAGCCGGCACTGGTCAATGGCTCGGCACTGGCCGGCTCTTCATCGGGTTGGTGGACTCCGACCGTGATAACCCAGGGCAAATCCTGCGTGAGCTGCCATGCGTTGATTCACGGCAGCAACAACCCCAGCGCCGCTGGCCAACGCTTCTTCCGTTGAGATGATGGAAAGATCATGAAAACACGTGAACAACTATTCGGTTTCCAACAGAAACTTCTGGTGCTGGCTTTGCTGGCAGCCTTTGGCCCGGCCCATGCCGCTGATGATGAGGTCGCCAAGCTCATCAAGCCCGACACGGCAAGCATCAGTGCCGGAGCTGCGGTAGCCGGGGCTTTTCGCCCCAACGGCAGCCTGTTTGGCCAATACAACGGCTGGGCCAATAACAGCAGCGCTGTACTGCTGGATTTCGATCTGATCCAGCGCAACGACGAAACCGGTACTTGGGTGACTGCGGCAGGCCGCGACCTCGGCCTGGACAGCCGCGAACTCAGCCTGGGCAGCCAGCGCCAGGGAGCCTGGAAGGTATCGCTGGACTACAGTGAGCTGGTTCGTCACGACCCGCGCACCCTCAACACCGGCCTGCAGGGCATTGGCAGCAGCCAACTCACGGTCAACAGCCTGGCCGCCACCGGCACCGGCGCCAACCAGAATCTGGACATCAAGCGAACGAGCTACAGCCTGGGCCTGGAAGACTGGATCACGCCGGGTGTGTCGGTGGAGCTCAGCGTCAAGAGCGAAGACAAAGCGGGCGCCCGACTCAGCGGTGTGGGCGGCTATTGCGGCCCGGTAGTTCCAAGTGCCTTTTGTGCTATTGCCAGCGGCGGACTGTTGATGCTGGCCGAGCCCATCACGTCGAACACGCAGCAACTCGAAGCCAAGCTCAACTGGGTCGGAACGGGCTACAGCCTGACAGCCGGTTACTACGCCAGCTTGTACCGCAACGACAAGAACGCCACGCAGATCAGCGGCATCAACGGCAACCTGAGTAACCTGAGTAACCTGAGTGCCTTGTTGTCGCAGCCGGTTTCCCAGGCACCGGACAACCAGGCCTATCAAATGTATTTGTCGGGCACCTACAAGCTCACGCCGACGATAAATACCACCTTCCACTACGCAGCCACCCACGCCACGCAGAGCGACAGTTTCGCATCATCGGGTACCCCGGCTGCTGCCGGTCTGCCTTCCAGCCTCAATGGGGTGGTGGACAGCACCCTGGCGCAACTGGGTGTGACGGCAAGGCCAATGCCCAAGCTCTCGCTGTTGGCCAATGTGCGTTATGAAGACATTGCGGACAACACACCGCACGCGCTCTACGGCGGCACTTATTCCAACCAGACCAACTCGTCCACCAAGACCAACAGCAAGGCCGAGGCGACCTATCTGTTCCCTGAGAACTACAGGGCCACTTTTGGCGTGGACTACAACTGGACCAAGCGCAAGTTGCCGGACGTGGGCAGCACCCTGTTGCTCATTCCAGGGGACTCGCTGACTTCGATTCGCGAGACAACCAATGAGCTGGTGTATCGCGCCGAGCTGCGTAAAGCCCTGACAGACAGCCTGAACGCCACGCTGGTCTACTCGCAAAGCCGGCGCGATGGCAGCCACTGGATCAACCTGGCTGCCACCACTTCTGCCTATCCCAACACCTACCAGCCCTTGCGCTATGTCGATGTGACTGCCGGAGGTGTATTCCCCACCACCATGATGGACCGCAACCGTGACAAAGTGCGGGTTCTGTTGGATTGGGCTGCGTCCGACGCACTGTCCCTGCAGTTCAATGGTGAGACTGGTCATGACGTTTATTCCGCTCCGAATAACGCTGCGGGTTTGAAATCGGCCAACACCTTCGCCCTGGGCGTGGACGCCAGCCTGGCGGTGACCGACGACTGGAAGCTCACTGGCTTTGTCAACTATGGCGAGCAGCTCATGAATGTGAGTCAAACCGCCGGCTATATCGCCCGTCTAAATAACATCACTACCAACTACGGCGTAGGTGTGGCGGGCAAACTCAGCGGCAAGACCGAAGTGGGCGGCGACCTCAGTTACCTGGATGACAACAATGCCTATGGTCTGGGTTCGGGCAACTCGGCTGCCCCCGGTGTGCTGCCGGATGTGAGCTACAACACCATAGCATTGAAGCTGTTTGCCAAATATGCACTGGACAAGCAATCCGATGTGCGGGTTGACCTGGTGCACCAAAACATTACGTTTCATGATTGGGCATGGGGCTCCGCTAGTACGCCCTATGCCTATTCAGACAATTCCACCGTATCCATGCAACCTAACCAGATCGTGACTTATTTGGGAGTGAAGTATGTATACAGACTCAAATAAACCACCGGGTGGGGTAGGCAGTAGAGAACATGGTTTGCAGTGTAATTTTTTTAAACGAGGTATGAAAATGAAACGTACGCTTATACGGCTCGGCCTTGCGGCGCTGGTCTCATCAGCGCTATTCGGTTGCGGCGGCGGTGGCAGTGACGGCGTCAGTGGCGCCAACGGAACGACCACGACGGTCCAGATCAATCCGCCCACGCCCACGTCCACCGTTCTCCTCAATAGCGTGACGCCGTCAACGGCGCAGGCTGCGGCTTGGCAGGCATTGCAGCCCAAGATAACGGTGACGGGTGTCACCATTAACAGTCCGCCGGTTGTGAAATTTTCGGTGACCGATGCCAATGGCAACGCCTTGGTCGGTCTTGGCAATCAGTCGAAATCCGCCACGGCTACCATGGCTGGCCTCACCAATCTCAGCTTTACGCTGGCCAAACTGGTGCCAGGCGTAGGTGCTGCGCCCAGCAAATGGGTGAGCTATCTGGTCACCAAGCCTGTAACCGTTGCGCAAGCGGCTGGCACGGTTGCCGCGACCGAATCCTGTACTGCGGACCTGAAGTGGTGCGGTACGTACCCCACCGTCGACAAGGAAGGCACGCTGGTTGACAACAAGGATGGTACCTATCAGTACACCTTTGCCCGCGACATCAAGCAAGCTGCCACCATTGTTAACAGTCTGACAGATTCGCCCACTGGCCTGAAGTACAAGGCCGATCTGGGTGACCTCAGCTATGACGCCTCCTTGACCCACCGACTGGGCGTCATCATCAACGGTGCGGCGCCCGGTACGGGCAGCAACACGCCTGGTGCCACCACGGTAGTGCCTGGTGTCAATATGGCCCTTGCAGGCAATTTGGTGTACGACTTCCGTCCCGATGGTGGTGCTGTCACTGCGACCCGCAACGTTGTGGATATTGCCTCCTGCGCCTCCTGCCACAACGGCAAGGGCATTGGACATGGCAACTCGCGCAGGGATCCCAACCTGTGCGTGACCTGCCATACGGACCAGATCAAGTATGGATTCAATGTCGAGTCCAAGCGTATCAGTCCCTTGGTGCTGGATATCACTACCAACACGGCGGTGCTCGATGGTCGTGCTGTCGGCAATTACCCAAACATGGTGCACAAGCTCCACATGGGTAACAAGCTGCATTTGACGGGTTACGACTTCAACTCCAATTCGATCGGACAATTCAACAACGTCAATTGGGTTCAGGATCCACGCGATTGCACCAAGTGCCATAGCGGTGTGACGCCGACCGACCCCAACCAGGCTGTGAAGACCAAAGACGGCGACAACTGGAAGAACAATCCCAGCCAGTTGGCTTGCGGTTCCTGCCATGACAACATCAGCTTTACAGCGACTGCAGCAGAAACGACGGCTGGTATCACGGCGTCTGGTTTGGTACCCCATAAGGGTGGTGCAGCGGCCGACGACAGCACCTGCGCATCCTGCCATGCACTCAGTATTAGCGGTGCTGCGAACAGCGGTGTCAAATCGCCTATCGATATCGACCACAGCGCTGAAACGCCTACGGCTAATAATCCTAACGTCATCACCGGCATCTCGACGATTTCTTACCAAATCAAGAGTGTCGCGGTAGATGCTGTGACCAGGGTGCCAAGCATTACCTTCCGTATCCTCAAGGATGGCGTGCCGGTGACCAGCTTTGCAACGCCAACGGTAGCGCAGAGTGCGACCACGGGTGTGAATGCGGTAGTTTCCACTGCCACTGCACCGTTCCAGGCAATCCCCGGATTCTCGGGTGGCCCGAGCTTCTATATCGCCTATGCCGTTCCGCAAGATGGCGTAACTGCTCCGGCTGATTTCAACACCTACCAAAGTGTCAGTTTGACCAATCTATTGGTTACCAGTGGATATCCCAAGGCAGGCACCCTGTCGGCTGCGGATGCCAATGGCTACATGACCGCAACGTTGACCGGTAGCTCGGGTCAGGTGGTGACTACTGCGCCTACCACGGCAGTTGCCTGCCCGAATGTCGCCACCAGCACGGCTGCCGGATATTGCGCCAACCCCACGCTGATCAAGGTACCGACCAATGCGCAGATGGCGACCGGCATCATGCTCGGCAACTTTACGCAGGTGGCGTTTACGGCGGGTGATACTGCGACGTTGACGGCCAAGTACAACCTGACCAATGGCACGGTGAGCAAGGGCCTGGTGATCAAGGCGCGTCTCGCCAAGTTGGAAGCGACGGGATACACCGGTCGCCGCGTAGCGGTGCAAACCTCCAAGTGCGATGCATGCCACGAACAATTGGGCCTGTCAGTTGTTATTCACAGTGGTGATCGAAATGACCCGACCGCTTGCGCCATGTGCCATAACACCAGCCGTACCAGCAGTGGTTGGGCAGCCAATGTCAGCACCTATATCCATGCCCTTCACGCAGGAACGAGTACCGGTGTGGGCGGAGCTGGCCCGGTCTATTCCGTGGGCAAGCGCGTGATTCCGTTTAGTTGGCACGCCTCGGCGTCCGATGACATGAGCAAGATCGTGTACCCGGGCATCTTGAAGAACTGTGCAAACTGCCATGTGCCCAATGCGGTGAACTATGGTGTCAACGGTGCTACTCTGCAGCCCAACCTGCTGTGGGCCACGGCTGCTTCTGGTGTCCTCAAGGACGACAGGTCCACGACTGCAGTTCCTAACCTGTATCCGAACCTGCCACATGACACGGCTACACCGCCAAATCAGGTGTACGTGTTCCCGTCGGTTGCTGGCACAAACTACGGCAATGTGATGAGCTTCACACCAGAAGGCTCGGTGGTTCCAAGGGTGCAGACCTCAGCCACGGGTACGGGCTACGCCCAAGGCACTACGGGTTGCGGACCAGTCGTCTCTGCTACTACGGTCAATCCATTGACGGTTGCTGGTTCAGGTGGCGTGTGCGTGGCTGCCGACTTGGCTACTTTGGTCGAGTCGCCCATCACGGGTGCATGCTTCTCCTGCCATGACAGTGCGACAGCACAGGGGCATATGACGACCAATGGTGGTGTGATCTACGGCACACGCACCGCTAACTACATCTCTGGAACAGCAACACTGCCGGGCAACAGGGAAGGCTGTCTGGTCTGCCACGGCTACGGTCGTCCCCAGGACGCTGCAGTGGTGCACGCCCAGTAACCACGGCGTGAAACGGAGGGCAAGGTACAGTACGCTGCACCTTGCCTTAAGACTCTGGACAACCCGAACGCGGCAACGTGCTCGGGTTGTTCTTTTTAAGGAATGATTATTTATGACACGCACACAACTGTCTTGCCTGCTGGCCGCAGGCGTCATGCTGCTCTGCGCGGGCAGCGCTAGCGCTACCGTGACCGATGCCGCCGCAAAACCGGCTGCTACCGGTTCCGCACCCTTGGCAACCAGTATCAAGGCCACGCATAAACCGGTGGCCAAGGTCAAACTGGTTGATATCAACTCTGCCGACAAGGCGGCGCTGATCAAGCTGCTGGGCATCAGCGATGCGCTGGCCGACAAGATTATTGCCGGCCGACCCTATGGCAGCAAAGCCTGGCTGCTGAGCAACAATGTGATCGACACGGCTGCTTACGATTCCATCAAGGCCCGGATCGAAGCCAGGCAACCCTTCAAGACGGCCGCAGAAAACGTCGCGTACTTTGACAAGTTGAAAAAGCAAAAGGCCGCGAAGCCTTAATCACGCCACCGGGCCGCGGACCAGCGGCGGTTTGCCAAGGATGCTTTCGCAAGGAGGTGTCCTTTTTTAATGCGCCATCGCAGCGCGTGCCGATTCCACCAGAAAGGCGCTGCGGCTCAGGCCATGCTTCTTGGCGTAGTCATCAATACGCGCCAGAATGAGGCGAGGCACGGTGATGTTGATTTTGTCGGCAGGACCAAAGTATTTTTCCACCGGAGCATCCACCACGGCCCATATGCCCTTGGCATAGTCCGTGTTAGCTTGGTGTACTGAGATGGGCGCACGCTCTGGCAGCGTTATCCCATCCTCCAACAAGGTTTCAACGTGCAAATCGATAGCCTCCAGAACGCTTTGCAGCGCGTCTTCCATATCGTCACCCGCTGAGAAGCAGCCGGGCAGGTCCGGAACGGTCACGCCATAACGCTGGCCATCATCGGTGTGAAGTACGACGGTGAATTTCATGATTTCGCTCCTTTGCGCTTATTTGCGCCATCCGGCCTGGCGTTGAATGCTGTACAGCGTTGGCGTCGGTATGTCGCCATCAGGGTGCTTCACCGTGACCAGCCCAAGCTTAGTGGGGTGCTTGAACTGGTGGTGCGATCCTTTGACGCGCGCCAGATACCAGCCGTCCTGCTCAAGTTGTTTGATGACTTGTTTGCTGTTCATGGTGGTTATTGTAACCACCGATAATTGCTTTGCAAATACCTTCGGCTGAGCTATCGCTTGTGTTCAATGCGCGCCGGCAGCGGCATCGGTCGATCCACGCGCCGCACTCTTGTGCGGGTGCGACAGCCAGACCAGCGGAATCAGCAGCAGAAAGATCATCGCCGAGCCATAGAACACGTCATTGGCGGCCAGCATAAAGGCCTGCTGGTCGATCAGACGGTTGATCTGCGAAAGGCTTTGCTCGGTGCTCATGCCGGCTGCCGAGAAATTGGCCAGCGTGGCGTTGGTGGCGACGCTGCCCCGGTTGATCAACTCGGCCAGTTGCGCATGGTGCGTGGCGGCACGGTCCTGCCAGACGCTCACGGCAATCGAGGTGCCGAACGAGCCGCCCACAATCCGCGCAAAACTCGACAGGCCCGAGGCCGAGGCAATTTGCGCCGGTGCGACACCGCCCAAAATGAGGGTCGTCAGCGGAATAAAGAAGCAGGCCAGCGCAATACCCTGGATGATGGTGGGAACCATCAGCGTACCGAAGTCGGCCTGGGTGTTGAAATTGGAGCGCATCCACAGCACCAGCGAGAACACCACAAAGGCGAAACTGGCCAGCACGCGTGGATCGAGGCGGTGCATGTTCTTGCCAATCACCGGCGACAGGATGATGGCAAACAGGCCCACCGGCGCCATCAGCATGCCGGCCTGGGTGGAGGTGTAACCCATGAACTGTTGCAGCCACAGCGGCAGCAGCACCAGGTTGCCCATGAACAGGCTGTAGGCCACCGTCATCGACAGGGTGCCGGTCCAGAAGTTGCGGATTTTGAGCAGGCGCAGCTCCACCACTGGATGCTCGTCGGTGAGCTCCCAGGCAATCAAAAAGGCAAAGCCTATGGCCGATACAACCGCCAAGGCGGTCACCTCGGGCGACTGGAACCAGTCCAGCTCCTTGCCCTTGTCGAGCATGATTTGCAGCGCGCTCACGGCCACTACCAGCAGCGCCAGCCCGGTGCTGTCAATGGGCAGCTTGCGGATCTGGGTCTCACGCTTGTGGTACAGCGTCCATGTGAGCGATGCCGCGGCGATGCCCACCGGGATGTTGATAAAGAAGATCCAGCCCCAGTGCGTATGGTCGGTAATCCAGCCACCCAATACCGGCCCCATCACCGGGGCCACCAGGGTGGTCATGGCCCACAGCGCCATCGCCATTCCCGCCATGGCCGGGGGATAGCTCGACAGCAAGAGCGTCTGGGCCAGCGGCATCATGGGCCCGGCCACAAAGCCCTGCAGTGCACGCATGGCAATCAGCGTGCTCATATTGGGCGCCAGGCCGCACAGCCAGCTTGAGATCACAAACAGCAGCACGCTCATGGTGAACAGGCGCACCTGGCCAAAGCGCTGCGACAGCCAGCCGGTCAGCGGCAAAGCAATCGCATTGGCCACACCAAAGCTGGTGATGACCCAGGTGCCCTGGTTCGGGCTGACGCCCAGGTCACCGGCAATGGCCGGCAGCGAAACATTGGCGATGGACGAGTCCAGCACGTTCATGAAGGTGGCCGCCGAGAGCGCAATCGTCCCCCATAGGCGGGCCGAACCTTGCAGCGGCGGGTGGGCGATATGGGCGGGTGCAGACATGGCGGGGCTTACTTGCCGCTCTTGCCGACGGTACCTGCATTGGCGGCGATGATTTTTTGCACGGCATCGCTGGCGCCCTTGTCCATGGCGGCATAGACCTCGGTTTGCACGGCCGATGTGGGGTGCGGCGCTTCAGACAGCGACTTGCCACTCTGGTCACTGATATCCACCGTGGCTTCCATCGACAGGCCCACGCGCAGCGGGCTTTGCAGCAGTTGCTGCGGGTCGAGCGCAATGCGCACCGGCACGCGCTGCACCACCTTGATCCAGTTGCCGGTGGCGTTCTGTGCGGGCAAGAGCGCAAAGGCGGCGCCGGTGCCGGCACCCAGACCGGCCACCGTTCCCTTGTATTCCATCTTCTTGCCGTAGACGTCGGCGGTCATCAGCACCGGCTGGCCGATGCGGATGCTGCGCAGTTGCACTTCCTTGAAGTTGGCATCGACCCAGAGCTGGTTGAGCGGGATCAGCGACATCAGCGGGCTACCTGCGGCCACGCGCTGTCCCAGTTGCACGGTGCGCTTGGCCACATAGCCGTCCACCGGCGCGGGCAGGGCGGCGCGGTGCAGCGCCAGATAGGCTTCGCGCAGCTTGGCGGCGGCGGCCATCACGCTGGGGTAGGACGCGATGTTCGTGCCTTCGGTCAGGGTTTGGTTGCTGCTGAGTTGCTCGTGTGCCGCCGCCACGCCGGCCTGTGCGGAAGCCAGTGCGTTTTGCGCCGCGGCCACCTGCGACTGGGCGTGGTTGAGCTCTTCCTTGGACACGGCGCCGTTGCCGACCAGCGATTGGCGGCGATTCAGGTCGTCGGTGGCGCGGGCCAGCTCGGTCTTGGCGCGGGCGATATCGGCCTCGCGCACCGCAACCTGGGCGCCCAGCGTGCTGTTGTTGGCATACAGGCTGCGCACCTGGCGCACGGCCTGGGCCAGATTGGCCTCGGCCTGGTCCATGGCCACCTTGGCATCGGCCGGGTCTAGTTGTACCAAGGGCTGGCCGGCCTTCACAAAGTCGGTGTCGTCGGCAAAGATGGCCGTGACCGTGCCGCCCACCTGGGGCGTGATCTGCACCACATTGCCCTGCACATAGGCGTTGTCGGTGGCCTCTTCATGGCGACCCTGGTACCACTCGTAGCCGCCATAGGCCAGGCCGAGCAGCACCACGAGGGAGACGGCCTTGAGCGCCTTGGCGCGCTTGTTGTTGGTGGGAGCAGGTGCTGTCACGGGGGTAGTGCTTGCGTTCATGGTGTCGGTGCTTTGTGTGATCGTTTGGTTGTTGCGGGGGGTGCGCCTTAGTGCGCGGAGCTTGCGAGCGCAGCACGCGAAGCGTTCTCGAAGAGCGGCGAAGCCACAAGCGTGGGGGCTACGAGCGCCGCCGGGCCGCCCCAAGGCGCGAGGGCCCCCTGGGGGGGCAGCGCAGCACGCGAAGCGGCCAGCGTGGGGGCCATATCACCACCTATGGCGTGCAGGATTTGGATCTGGGTGTCCAGTGCGCGGGCCGCCAGATCGACGCCCTGGCGGCGCTGTGCCAGCACCGGGGCTTCGGCGCTCAGCACATTC
>Ga0316231_1003707_pt1 | contig 13236 bp, 11 predicted proteins | sample TBH18027metaG_FD_206002 | JGI IMG/M metagenome (GOLD analysis project Ga0316231, IMG submission 206002) | Freshwater microbial communities from Trout Bog Lake, Wisconsin, USA - TBH18027 | ecosystem: Environmental > Aquatic > Freshwater > Lake > Hypolimnion/Profundal zone | place: USA: Wisconsin...
TTTTCCAGCGGCCATTAAACCTAAGAACAATGCAATGGAGTCATCTCAATTTAGAAGAAGGTATTTGGACTATTCCCTCCATGGAGATGAAGCGTGAAAAATACGAAAAAGAAAATGGTGAGGATCATTTAGTCCCCCTACCCACTCAAGCCATTGAAATCTTGAAAGAGGTCAAGCGCTATACCGGAAGAAGTATTTATGTTTTTAGAGGTGAGCGAACCGCAAATAGCCCAATGAGTGATGGCACCATAAACAAAGCCTTACGCACACTTGGGTTTGGAGAAGAGCAATGTGGCCATGGATTTAGAGCAAGTGGTAGAACAATGCTTGATGAGGTTCTAAATAAAGACTGGAGACACCTAGAGGCTCAACTTGCACATTCCGTAAAAGACGTTAATGGAAAGAGCTATAACCGCACGCAATTTATAAAGCAGAGGGTTGAGTTAATGCAGGATTGGGCGAACTATTTAGACGCTATGAAAGCAGATTTAAAAATTCTTTTGCCTGGCTCATAACCCGAAGGTCGTAGGTTCAAATCCTGCCCCCGCAACCAGTATATATAAGGCTTTCAGGTCAATCGACTTGAAAGCCTTTTTACTTTTTTAGAGTCATGTAGGGGCTATGTAGGGAATTAAAATTCATACAACACTCACCACAAGCACCCAAAAACCATTTTTATGGTTCTTAATTACCATGATATGTTCCCAGTATTGATTTAATACTCATTGGAAATGGCCTGATGGAGGATGCGCCTTACTTGTGCATCATGCGGAAAACCCATTCAAGTTAGCGTTCACATTGAAATTGGCATTAATTTACTAAAAGCTAAAAAAACTCCACTCTGCCCTTGAAAGGCATTAAGCGGTAATGAGTAATGGAAAAGGTGTGGCAGGAGCAAGCAAAGCATCAAGGCTCTATTGGCTTATCAGATCAAAAGTTAAGCAAAAAAATATTAAGCCCTTGTTTTAATTAAAATTAACCGCCTAAAGCTGAATTCATAAATTATCAATATGTAGGCTCACTAAGCGAGCTACTACGTCATATAGCATGAATAGAGTCAAAAAAGGGTAAACCTGGTATCTGTTTGTTATTTAATTGACATACAAATAAAATGTTTGTTATTATTTTGACAAACAACATCACATACATACCATGGCCAATATAGCAGATCATCACTTCACTTTTCCGGCAATCAGGGGCATTCAGGCAGGTCGAGAGTACTACGTCTCAATGTGCCCACTAGGACTAGTCCCCAAAATATTCACATTTGATGAGGAAGAGTTGGGCCCAGAGCTTAGGGCTCAAAGGACCTTAAACAAGGGTCGAATTCCGGAGATTTCGCGATATATCTCTGAAAATAGAGATGATTATGTATTTTCGGCAATCACAGCCTCAATTGATGGAGAGGTTAAATTTTCCACGCTAAACCACGATCCAGAAGCACTTAGAAACGGCTTACTAAAAATTGACATGTCGGCAAAGATACTCATTAACGATGGCCAACACCGCCGCGCTGCTATTGAGATGGCGCTGAAAGAGGCTCCAGAGTTGAGCAACGAAACTATCGCGGTAGTATTTTTTCATGATCGCGGTCTTTCGCGAAGTCAGCAAATGTTTTCAGACCTCAATAGACATGCAATACGACCTAGTCGATCGCTGGGACTACTTTACGACCACAGGAATGACATGTCTAAAATTGCAAAACTGGTTGCACTCAAATCGGTTGCATTTAAAGGTCTTGTGGAGATGGAAAAAAGTACCCTCTCCGAAAGATCGCGAAAATTATTCACCCTCAGTTCAATTTATACCGGATGTCACGCTTTGCTAGACACGCAGCAACTAGAAGACCTTGATGCCGCATCTAAGCTTTGCATAAGCTTTTGGGATGAAGTAGCCAAATATTTCCCAGAATGGGAGATGGTGAAGAAAAATCGATTAACAGCTGGTGAGATAAGAAAAGATCATATTCACTCACACGGAATTGCAATTCAATCAATAGGTATCGCAGGCAACCTATTACTAAAAGAAAACCCTAAAAATTGGAAACAAAAGATATCTGCTTTAAAAGACATTGACTGGTCTAGAGAGAACACAAAAATTTGGGAAGGACGTGCTCTTGTTGGCGGACGAGTATCCAAAACCTCTAGCAACGTAACACTGACAACTAATTTAATCAAACAAAAGCTGGGACTTAGTTTGTCGCCAGAAGAAAAACGTCTAGAAGAAGCATATAAGCGAGGATGATATGGAAGAAAAAAAAGTTACATTTGGAAATTTTCAAAAATCTGCATTTGGAATCGATAGTATTGATTCTGAAGTTGAGTCGATTAAGAAAGACATTAAGGCCCTATATGAAAGTGACAACCTCCCATGGGTTATCGGCTACAGCGGCGGAAAAGACTCAACGGCATGCCTTCAGCTAATATGGACGGCCGTTAAAGAGTTGGAACCAGAGAATCGCAAAAAACCTATATATGTAATTAGCACCGATACATTAGTAGAAAACCCCGTTGTTGCAATGTGGGTAGAGGTTTCGCTTGAAACTATGAGACTTTCAGCCTTAGAGCAAGGCGTTCCTATTATTCCTCAAAGATTGACGCCTGAGCTTTCTGATCGCTTTTGGGTTAACTTAATTGGGCGTGGATACCCCGCACCCCGTCCAATGTTTAGATGGTGTACTAGTCGACTTAAAATAAATCCCTCTAATAATTTTATTCTTGATATCGTCGCAAAGAATGGTGAGGCAATTCTTGTTCTAGGCACAAGAAAGGCTGAGAGCAGCGCTCGGAAACGCGTTATGGAGAGCTATGAAGGCTCAACAAGAGATTTGCTAAGTCGAAACGGTAACCCAAAACTAGATCGTGTATGGATATACCCACCAATAGTAAGCTGGACTAATGATGATGTATGGGAATACTTAGTGACATACCCAAATCCTTGGGGCTATGACAACAAACAGCTCTTAAACATGTATAGGGGCGCCACTCAAGATAATGAGTGCCCCCTAGTAGTTGATACATCAACCCCAAGCTGTGGGGATAGCCGCTTTGGTTGCTTTGTTTGCACCTTGGTGGATAAAGATAAATCCATGAGGGCAATGATTCAGAACGATAGCGACAAAGAATGGATGAAGCCCCTTGCTGATTTTAGAGACCACTACCTTAATACCGATGATTTTGAAAGAAGAGATTTTAGGCGCATGGATGGGCGCTTAACGCTAATGGATGATAAAGATACTGGTGGGAAAAAGCTTGTACATGGCCCTTATTTACAAAGTTACCGAGAAGAAATGCTGGCCGCCCTACTTCTAGCACAGGAAGAAATAAAGAAAAAACCTGGGATGGAAAAGTTTGCACTAGTTACAGCCGAGGATCTTGATGAGATTAGGAGGCTCTGGGTTGAAGAAAAAAATGAAATTGAAGACAGAGTCCCCGTCATATACAAAGAGGTAACTGGAAATGACTATCCAAATGAACAGCTAAATGAAGGCAGATTATTTAATCGTTCAGATATTGGCCTACTTCGTTCTATTGCAGCAGCTGATGACCATCCAGATAATCTTCACTATCAACTAGTTAGAAACCTTCTTAATATAGAGCGCAACTATTCCACCGCCACAAGGAGAGTTGGCATCTATGAAAATTTAGAGCGCGCTCTGATTAATGGCGGCTTTGAAAATAGGCAAGAGGCTTACGAGTTTGCAATGAAACGCGAACAGACAGAGGACGATGACGAAGAGCTCATTAAGACAATGATCGATCCAAGCTTTAGATCCGAGGCATCAGAAATGTATAGCGTAGAAACCGACCAGGATGGAGCTACATCTTGATACTTAACCAGCTAACCTTAACAAACTTTGGAATTTACAAGGGGGAGCATACAGTTCCACTAACTCCTAGTGCCAAGAAACCCATCATCCTCTTTGGTGCATATAACGGATCAGGTAAAACTACTTTTTTAGATGCGCTGCAACTTGTTTTATATGGAAAAACTGCACGGACCTCGGGGCGAGCAAAGATGCCATATGACGACTATCTTAGACTCTTGATTAACAGAGACATATCTCCAAAAATAGGTGCGGGCATATCCCTTACCTTCACCACCTTACAAAACGGTAAAAAAGAAAAAATAGAAGTCACCCGATCATGGGCGGAGACTGGAAATACAATAAAAGAGCATTGCACAGTTAAACGCAATGATATTCATGACGAAACAACGTCCGATAGATGGAATGAGTTTGTAGAAGAATTTATGCCATCAGAAATTTCAGAGCTATTCTTTTTCGATGGCGAAAAAATTGAAGGTTTAGCTGACCCAGCTAGATCAGCTAGCTTTATACGAAGCGGTATTTATTCCCTATTAGGGATAAACTCGATCGAAAGTCTAGTTAAGAGCCTCACTCAGATTGAAAAGAAGAAAGCTACTGAAATAGCTAATAGCGTAGGAGATATATCACTACAGGCGGAGGAAAAAAGTGCTGGAGAACTTTCTAAGAAAAAAGATAAATTGTTGCAAGAAATTGCAAGTCTACTTAATGAGCTAGATAAAGTATCTCTTGAGATTAGCAAAGCAGAAGAAGAAATGAAAAGCTCTGGGGCAAATTTATTTGCAAATAGACATAAGCTTCAAGAGCAGGTAGGTATTCTTAAGGAGCAACAAAAAAGAGTGAACGCTGAGCTACAAGAACTCTCGGCATCAAAAGCCCCTTTGTTACTATTAGACGATCTCTTGGCAGACCTCAAAAACACGATGGATGCGGGATCAGGACATAATTTCAAGAGTCTAGAATTATTCAAATATGAGGTAAACCTCATTAAAAATACTTTTAACCGCACCGATCAATTTAAAGTTGTTGACGCCTTAGAAAAAAGGATTGATGCGCTAACTAACGAAGTATCTAATTCGTCCCTTGACTTAGAACTTAGCGAAATACCAACCGCCGAAGAGTTGTTAGTCCTTAAAACACTTGTCAATAAAACAATTATCGATTCTGAACAGATTGCGGAGGAAATTGATCGAATTAATAAAAACCTATTAGCCGTTCCAGCTGAGGACAAGGTTCAGGCTATTGTTGAATTTCTGAATAAAACACAATCTGAAAAAATCAAAATAGAGACAAAGCACGAGATGCTGTTATCTACTTTGGCAGAGGTTTCCCTACAGCAAGACAAAATATCTAGGGAAATTTCACTTAAGCTTTCAGCTATAGCCTCACAACAAACAGGTTTAATAGTTAGTCAAAGAGTGCTTTCACATGCTCAAAAAGCAAAAGAAACTTTATCTAAGTTCAAAACTGAATTGATAAATAAACATTTAAGTTCTCTTGGCATTGAAATTACTAACTGTTTTAAAACTCTACAAAGAAAAACAAAATTCAATTTAATTTTTGAAATTAATCCCGAAAGTTTCACGCTTGAAATTAAAAAAATAAGCGGCGAGAATGTGTCAGCAAAAACCCTCTCTGCTGGAGAAAGACAACTATTAGCAGTTGCTATTCTTTGGGCTCTTGCAAAATCATCAGGAAAAGTTTTGCCAACGGTCATAGACACTCCATTGGGTAGGCTTGATGGTCCACATAGAGAAAAATTGATTTCAAATTATTTCCCCAAGGCTAGCAGTCAAGTCCTCATATTCTCAACTGATGAAGAGATATCTAAGGAGCACTACATCGCATTAAAACCTTATATCTCCAGGGAATACAGCATTAACTATGATGAAACAACGGAATCGTCACAATTTACCGAAGACTACTTTAACTATGAGGTTGCATAAATGATTGAAAATGTTCGTATTTCAGAAAAAGCAAAAAATCAATTAATTACTCTTAAGCGAAGAACTGGAATCCAAAATTGGAATGTGCTGTGTAGATGGGCATTATGCTTGTCCCTTAAAGAGAAATCTCCGCCTCCAATAGAGAACATAACAACAGATAGCTCGGTTGAAATGAGTTGGAAGACATTTGCCGGGTCTGATGAAAACCTATATCTAAGCCTTCTGATTCATAGGGCGAGGATAGAGGGGGTGAAAGTTGATAAGCTTAATTTGAATAACTACTTCAAGCTTCACCTGCATCGAGGTATCTCTTATTTAAATGGGGCGCCAACAGATTCAATAGAGAAATTTTTATCGTTATCAATAAGATAGGCGGCAATAAACCCTCTATGCAAATATATCCGGAACAGCATCAGAGTCGCTTGAGTCTTTATCAAAAGTATCGATTATGGAAAGTAATTCGCTTTGCAAAACGATCTCTGGGGATTTTCCTGCTGATTCATTGAACAGGCGGGCTAGAATTTCCAATCCCCCGCCAGCATAATCTTCAAACATTTTTAATGCCGCATCCTCATGTTCTGCTCGAAGAAGGTCTTGTCCGAGCGGTGAGTTCCCCATCAGCGGAACAAGCAGTAGATATCTATCTAGATTTTGAAGGGCAAAAGTTTGAGTTGATATCTCTTTCTTCTGACTATTTCCAATACTTCTCATACGATTATTATTCACGCCAATGATCGCTGCCAAAACCATAACATGAGCATTAGTTTGGAATAATCTAGGGCCGCCTAGCTCACCACCCTCTCTGACACCAGTTAGCATAGCCATCACGTCCCCAAACTCCGCAGGCCAATAAAGTGTTCTCTCTTTCTTAAAAACCGGATCACTCATACAGGAATCTCCTTAAAATAAGAATCATATTTATCGTGGCCATACTCATTGAGCTCATAGGTATTGTTTTTGATAACTAAACATTTAATTGGACGCTCGCCTCTTTCACCTCTTGCCCGAGAGACTATCAGGTACTCTTTTCCAATGCAGCCCTTCAGAGCGTCCTCTACACCCTCACTCCACGCGGAAGAGGACCCCATCAATACAAGCTGCTCGACATTTTCAGCAAGGCTTTTTACGACTGAACTCCTATATGATTCATCCAATGTTGACAAAGGGGCATCAAGAACAAGGGGTGCAACCGTAGGCTCAGCAATAAACTCAATCTTCTCTTTTGTTCTTTTTGCACAAATTGCAACAATCATTGAAATAAAAGCAAATTTGAGTAACTGTCCTTCGCCAGTACTATCGCCGGATACGCTCTGGCCCAGATCATCGACTAGAGTTACCTTGTAAGAGTCAGGATCAATTACTGCTGTAAAGTGCTTCGTTAAGTACTTATTAAGCGTTGCATTAAGCTCATCAGTAAGAACCTTTAACGTCTGCTCTTCCCTTGCCTTAGATTTTTCTTCAATATAAGACTGCAATCTCGTAATTTTACTAATATCTTTTTGAAGCTTTTTACTGACATTCAATTTTCGAGAAGCCATTTCATATTGAGTTTTATATTCTTGCAATGACCTCTTCTGAGTAAGAATTGATGAATCTATGATGGCCTTTTCTGAAATTACCTTTCTATACTTTTCCCTTAATTGATCACGTTCAATTTCTAGACGCTGCACCTCAGCTTCATCAGTAAAGCGAATTTTTTCACTTATTTCTTCAATATCAGATGTTGCCTCTGCAATCTTGCTGTCAGCAGACTCTACCAACGACCTTAATTCGATTAATGTCGGAACAAATTTATCCGATTTTTCTTTTATATCAGTAATCAAGTACCGTACAGCATTGATTCTCTTATTTAACTCAGATGTATTTGCATACTCAAGGAGTGACTTGATATTTTTTTCCTCTAAAGTATCGTGCCCAACCTCCCTGCCACATATACATTTTCCAGCGTCTAATATGTCTTCTACCAGTTGATCGCTATAAGGAGCCGGTAATTTTCCCTTCACCTCTTTATCCTCTAAGTCATTTGCTAGTTTTATTGCATTTATTCTCGCAAATAATGGCGCAGCAGATGTACCCACCAAATTGACTATACGTTTTTGAAGTCCTTCTTTTTCTTTTTGATAATTATCTTTGTTACGCTCATGTATTAACCTAGTCTTCTGGAGCTCTCGAACTTGTGGCTGCTGCCCGAGTTTCTTCTCATTGGCAGCTTGCTTAATTTGAACCTCATGAACTTCTTCGTCTAGAGCGGATTGTCGTATCTCTAGTGTCGGTAGGGTTTTTTCAGCACTTTCAATCTGTGATTGGATGCTTTTTAAATTCTTATCATTTGTAGAAGCTGTTACTTCTCTATTTTTTGCTGAATGACAAGCATCAAGATCGGATAATAATTTATCGACGACAGAAAAACCAAATGTTTCGCGTAAATCTTTCTTAAACTTACTACTGCCAGATAATTCAAACGCTCCAATTGCCTCTGCATCAAAGAAAAACCACTTAACTAAGTCTTTTGGGATTATTTTTTCGATAAACTTATTGGGATTCGGATTACCAGGCACCAGAGATGTATTTCCATTTACAACCTGAACTAAGGTCAAGATAGAACGTCCACCATCTACACCACGTCTAAGTCTATAGCTAATACCCTTGTGATCAAAAGATAATTCAACAAAACACTCTCGATCGCCAGCTTCATATGCATCTTTATTAATCCATATATCTTTATTTTTGAAGCTGGGAGTAAAGTCTTCCGTTAGGCACCAGTGAATAGCATTGACAATAGTTGTCTTTCCAGCCCCATTTTCACCATGAAAGACTGTGACCGACTTACCTGGCTCCGTCGCAAAGTCAATAGTATGAGCGCCATTAAATACTCGGAAATTTTGTATATCAAGACGAGTAAGAAACATTAAAAATTCTCTTTTTCAATTTGTTCCATAATGCGTAACCTGCGTGCTCCATCCGAGACGGCGGCACCAGGAAATAGCAAGTCTTTTTCCAAGTCAATTAATCTCTTAGCGACTAAAGCAAGATTAAATTCATCGGCAATTTTATTCACCGCACCCTCACCCTCATCCTCAGAGCCATCAAGATCAATTTTTATGTTTTTATTTTTCATCGCCAGCCTCTAAAGTAAAGCCACATTGAACAGCCAATTCTTCCAATTTGGGACCTACATCATTAAAATTTATTGAATCTTTAGTAAAATTGTAAGCCCTTTTTAGCTCTTTTTTTGCAAGATTGGTCATAGAGCGAGATGCATTACTACCGCCAATCACTAGGAAATCATAGAGATATGCGAGTTCTTTGCCTTCGGCCCTCCTTAGAATACGTCCTCTACGCTGAATCCCCTGCCTATCGGAAGCCTGACTTGCCAGTAAGTACGCGCCTTCACAAGCTGGAATATCTATACCTTCATCCAAAACTTTAATGGAAATTAGTCCGTCAACCTCTTTTCGGCTAAACATATCCAGCAGCTGCTCTCTAGTTGATAAAGATTCGTCTGCGGTAATTCGAGAAGTTTTCCATCCTAGCTGGTTAAGCATCATTGAAAGGGCTTCTACTTGCCTAATATCATCCCCCTCAAACTCAACTGTAGAGGTACCGCAATAAAACAAAGTATGTGGAACAGGTTTTTTTTCAGACAAGTGGCCTTGTAGAACTGTAAGTTTTTCTGCACAACCGGCAACAATCCTCGAGCGTTTTGATAAAAACGGTCTAATCATGGGCCAAACTGATGGTGCAAAAATTTCTTCCCCGCCTGCAATGCTAATTATTTTCTGCGTTAATTCATTATATTGAGCAGATTCCTCATCATTTAATCTGACTGGGAAAAAATTATATCTGTACTTAGTCAGAAAATTATTTGCAATCGCGTCCTTAAGATTAAAAGTAAAAATAATTGAATCAAAGTAGAGATCTAAATAATGCTCTGAAAATTGATCATAGGGTGTTGCAGATAAACCCAGTCTAAACTTAAAAAAATCTGGTATTGCGCTTAATATATTTGGCTTATTAAAATGATGGCACTCATCAGCTACGATTAAATGATTCTTTTCCTTTGCTCTTTTAAGTAAACTTAAAATCTCTTGAAACTTATTCGAGTTAAAAGTTTTTTCTACCACGACCAACGTAGGTAATTTAGTTTTAGCTAACTGTGAACTCAGCAATATATTGCTTAGTCTTTTAGACCAGTCATTAAAATTATCGTACACCCGCATTGAATCTAGTCCTGCATCATTTAACGCTGCTATCCACTGTTCGGCAAGATTCTGATATGGCACCGTTACGACCGCGAGGCCTGCAGGCACCTTTTCCTTAAACTTCCTCAAGGCCTCTATGGCAGTTCTAGTCTTTCCGGTGCCAGTAGCCATCTCTAATATGCCGCGGAAATTATTCTGCTTCCAAAGCTCTAATGCCTCTATTTGATAGGGCCGAAGGCCGCCACTTAATGTTATCTGGGGAAGCTCTCCGCCCTCACCTTCATCATTTGGGTCATCTGGTTTTACTACGGGAGGAGCGATTACTTTAGGCGGTTGAGGCCTTTGACTTGGGGATAACTTCTTTATTAAATCGAGAGCTTCATTACTTAAACAATAAACCTCGATGTAGGGGTTATCACCTGCCCAGTCAGTATCAACATCGTCGACTAGATCTTTAAGTCTTTTTGCATCCTGGCTTACCCAGCTTTTAAAAACCTGAGCACTTTCAGTATTGTACTGATATGCAGAATCACTTTCATTAACAGAACCTTCAAACGCCACTACAGAATCATCGTTAAATACAAAGTACCCCATCTTTACATGGTATAAATTTCTATCATCCGGTTTTTCTTCTGGAAAATCATAGCTTTTGGGTATAGCAAAGCGAAACTCCAGGGTGTTAGTTGCAACTAAGTAGGCAAGGAGCTGCGATCGATAATCCCTTCTCTCGCTATTCATTTCGAAGCCAACGGCTGTTAACACAATGCTGTCGGTTAACTTTTGTATTGTTTTTCTTTTTTGATCCTCAGTATTATTTTCTTTTAATATTTCAACCAAGTGTCTATCACTAACGACAGGGCTGCACATAATTTCAATTTTTACCCCATCGTTGACAACATGGCTCATTGCTTCCGCCCAAGACATAAGAGCACTTCCGCTAAAAAAGGCAGTGCCACGTCTATATAATTTGCACTCTTTTAAGCAGCTACCTATTAAATCTTTACCAATATTGTCGTATCCGTTTTTATATCGGTCTTTTAAATTTTTAATCTTCTCAGAAACCATTTTTAACTTTAATAGTATTGCTCTTTTGGGCATTATTGCCAATAATTCTATCCAATCATATCCTGTATGATTCAGTGAAAGTAAGACTTAGTTACATTAGTTTTTCCCTGAATAAAAGGACCCAATCACCATGACTATGCTCGAAGCAGCGCTGTTAGTGCTAAATAAAACCAATGCGCCAATGTCTATTGAAGAAATTTACGCGCAAATACTAAAAGATCAGTTATTTACTTTTGGTGCAAAAGACCCGATTTCTATATTAAAAGCTCAATTAAGGAAGAATACTATGGGTTTCGAAGGCAAATCAGCCGTAGATAAACCTAAACTAAAACAGTTGGAGAATAAAAAATTCACACCCCTTTGATTGCGCGCCTTATTTTTTAGACCTCCTTAAAACGCCCTGAGATTAGTCGGAACAAATTTCAAATTACTTAAGAACAACGATAGTCTATTTGCGGTTCATATAATGAGCTACGAATAAATCTCTACCTGGCTCATTTCTTGAGCCACGCCCATGCTAAAAATTGAGATAACTCAAGGAGAACGCATGACGGCACAAGTTTCAGAACGTCTGATTTATGCTGGAAATAAAGAGATTAGCTTGTTTAGTAATCCCTTGTCGCTGTTTTTAAGACAAACAGAAATTTCTTTTGTTTCTCCGCATACGGCTAATTGGCGTGGATATGTGGGCACTTGGAAGATCATTGAGACTGATGGTGTTGAACGTCTTTATCTAGTGAAACTGGCTGCACACAAGTCTTATGAAGAGATTATTGGTTTATCAGATGTCTTTCCTGGATTTGATAAGGTTTTTGCCCACTGGTTTACCGGTCAGTTACGCTGCCCACAAGGGGCGCAGCTCGAATATGTACATATGGGCTATGGTAGCACTTACGAGTACGACCTCTTGATGGATTTTAAGCGGGGAGTGTTAGTTAACAAACACGCAAGGCATAACGAAGTACCTCCAAAGAAAGAGGAAAAAGATATTCCCTCCTTCTTAAGAAGGAGTCAATGATGGATGCCCTCTTGTCGTGGAAACCCCAGACTTGGGTGGACTACGTCTTACTCTATATAGCCCCTGGCTTTGGCATGGCAATGTACTTACTCGCCAAGGCAATACGGGAGAGGCCTTCTGAATTTGCTAGAGGCCTTCTAAACGTATTGGGTAAAAAACTCACTCTAGTTGATCGAATAAAAGATGGTGCTGTCTATTGCTTTGCATTAGCGTGTGTTTTATTGGGCTGGCCTGGTTTTATGATTTGGTACTTCATGAATAAAAAGGCCGAAGTTGCTAGGCAAGAATTTCAAGATCGCCCTGAGTTTGATTGCGCTCCTGAGTACCTAGTTGCAGCAGTAAATCCCGTTGATGCAGAGATCACAAGTTATGTCATCGATCCCCTTGGCAAGGTACCTGCCCTACCCTTTGGGCATCTGAATAAAGCTTGGGGAAACTTTTTAGCAAACATGCTCGATGAGCAAGATGAACTGTGGTCTTTCTATATCCCCATGGGTAGCAAAGTCGGCAAATATCAAAGAATGTGTAGGGCTGAAATTCGAGGATATGCCCAAGTTCGGGATGGCAAGATCTTGGCTGAATTTATGACTGAATCAGATTAGCTCATTATTTGAGCTTTTAACTTGTTTTAATGACTTTATGGATTAGTTGCTTTGTTGTTTTAGTGATCACCGGAATCAGGTATGAGTGCCCCAAGATCAAAAGACTAGATTGATTTTCCTGTCTTTCTCATGAAAAAACCATACCAGCTTGTGTACTCTAATGCTCCAATTTACTTGGAGCTACCTTTCGGGTACGAGCAAGCCGACAGCCGGGAAAGACCGGCAATTTCTTTTGTCTCAACTCACCTTGCCTTCATAAAAATTCCCAGCATCAAAGATGTGAGGTTTATCGCCCAAGAGGTAGATTGTCTGCCCTTTAGGAGCGGTCACGAGCCCACTACGCTGATATTCATAGTATTCATATGCAATCTCATCCTCAAAATTGCTGCCAATCAGATTAATATACGAATCGTTCAGGAAAATGGATTGGCCAGTTTCTTTATCAAACCTGCAATCGCCATGAATAATCATTTTGGGCAATACAAAGCCCCTGTGTCGATAGGTGCCAGCAGTAATCTTAGGTAGCCTGAGCATTTGATTGATGCTAATAAAAAGCAGCAATTCAAAAAAGGTATCG
>Ga0316231_1003714_pt1 | contig 13218 bp, 9 predicted proteins | sample TBH18027metaG_FD_206002 | JGI IMG/M metagenome (GOLD analysis project Ga0316231, IMG submission 206002) | Freshwater microbial communities from Trout Bog Lake, Wisconsin, USA - TBH18027 | ecosystem: Environmental > Aquatic > Freshwater > Lake > Hypolimnion/Profundal zone | place: USA: Wisconsin...
TTCGCGGATATGCCGTTCTTGCCGACATTCTGGATGCGAAAGGCAAGAAGGATGATGCGGCCTTTTTCCATAACGTGGTGAAATCGGTCCGCATGGCCGAGGATGGCGATCAATTGACCGAGGCCAGACTGATTACGCGCAGCCTGCCGGTATATGAGCAGGCTATGGGGATTTTCGCCGACGCCTATTGCATCCAGTGGCGACTGGCGGAACGACTCGCAGCCAGGGGGAATATCGCCGCTGCCGAAGAGCATTACCGCATCGCGTTCGAACGCATGCCCGAACAATTCGGGCAGGTCGCCAATTTCTGCTTCGGCTGTGAAGGTGTGTTCACCAGCGATCACAGCCGCAGCGTCGCGGAGCGCGTGCTTACGGACCTGGAAAAGAAAGGACCGAAACGCCCGCAGGTCTACTACCTCCTTGGTCAGCTTCGCGAATCGCAGGAACGGCTGACGGAGGCCTACGCCTGCTACACGAAGGCCACGGATATGGACCCCGGCTACCTTGATGCGTGGAAAAACCTGGGGGAGCTAAGCGAGAAATTGTTCCTGTCGCAAGCTGAACGCGACGCATTAGCCTTACGTCTGTTGAATCTCGATCCGGTTCAGCATCATGCTGTCGCAAGTCTTGGCGAAATATATGATTTCAAAGGACTCTGGAATGCCGTGGCCGCGAACCAGAAATACGCATGGACACATCCAAAGTCCATTTATCCCCTCAAAGCCAGCACCGCAAAACTGGAGGAGGATGCCAAAAAAACGGGGTCGGATTCCCGCAGGCGCAGATTCGACGTCATGGAAGAAGCCTATGGTTGGCAGCGCCGCATTCCCACACCCGGTGAAGCGATCGCCGAAAACAATACCGTATCTCAGATTATCAACATGATGCAATGGGACCCCAATGATCAGTCCAACGACGCAGAAGGTGTGGCCGAATGATACACGCGGGATGTAGACGATGCTTGTAAGGCTGCGTCACTTTGTGCCGTAAAATAAAGCTGGTCTTTTAAACATGCGTTTGCATGTCTAAAAGACCGGTTTTGACTGCAATCCGCGACAGGATGATTATCGCGCGGTTTGGAGGACGGCAAGCATGGATTTGGTTTCAGCATCCGTCATCTGCTCGCCATGGACACAGGCAATGAAAATATGCCCGTGTACCGAGAAGAGTACGACTTCTGCCTGCCCAGGGTCGCCGTCATCCGATTCAACGCCGGAACCCACGAGAATCCTGGCTGGCGCGCCAGCCAGGGTCACATCGCTGGTCTTGGTAACCTTGATGTCGTGTGAATCCTCGGGCTTGAGCAGGTCAGCATAGCGCGTCATGGCGTCATCCAAAGTCTTCGCGCTCGCCACAGGCCACAACTGGAAGAACACGCTGCCGTCCTGAGTCCGAACCACCGTTCGGATGCCCACCGTATTGGCTGTACCTGCGGATGGCAAATCCAGCATGAGCGGCGTACCGCCAGGAACTTGAATCGTAACGGTTGCTGAAGCTGTTTTTGCCTTGCCCACAGCAGACTGTACATTGGTTTCACCAGCAAAGGCGCATGCTGTAGACAGCAGGACTGCCAGGAAAAAGGTCATTTTCATTTTATAAGGTTTCCTTTCTTTCCTACATTAAACGCCGCGTGAAGGCGTTGGGTTCACTTTTTTGCCAACGCCCCTTCATCGGCACGGTTTAACGGGTCGAATGGCTATCTGCAATTGTTCTCGATACGTCCTGTAGCCAAAAGGTGGCCCGTGAGCTCCGCGCGCGGGCTGTCATTAACTTGCCCGCGCGACGGAACGCGCGGGCCACCTGCTGCTCCGCCCACACATTGTAAGATAGGTTCGGAAGCGCAACAACGCAGAGGCATTAGAACTTTTAGCCGCTAATCGCAAATACCCGTTCGCGAGCATGGGCGTTCCGTGCAAATGGAGTCAATCAAGCGGTTCTGATCGTCAAATATGAGCGTCAACGCGCCCACCTGCGTGGCATCCACGCCATTGGGAAGATCCCATGTCATCATGCTCGGAGGCTGACATTTTTTCGATGGGATGTGGTAGGAACGGTCGGCAATCAATTGACGTCGGACTATGTGATCGCAACGCCATGCGCCAACAGCCACATGATTCTCAAAAGCAAATACGGACAAATGTCCGGATGCCTCCGGTCGGGATGTGTGGTTGCACATGATCAGCCCCAATGACAGCGTCCGTCCGGCAATCACACCGCCACGCAACTCCATGCTCAACAGGGGCGAGTCCTTGGACATGCAGGCGGATGCCTTGGCTTCAATGGCTTGTGCGTCGTTGACAGCAACATCCTGATCGTCAAAAACAATGGCAGGCAGGCTTTTCAGATGCAGGCGCCGGCGTTGTGCGTTCATGATATCGTCCGGCGTGACTCCAGCCAGAAATGTCAGCTCATGCAGACGATGCGGATCTTGCTTCCGCAGGACATTCACCGCTTCGGCAATCTTGCGCGACTCTTCGCTGGCATCCAAAAAGAGATAGACGACGGAAGAGCCGTTGGTCGGACAGACGCCCGGTTGAACATCTGGATGGGATGCGGAATGTTCGGGCGATGTTTGCTGTAGTGCAAGACCAATTACGCCCAGGCACAATCCAGCAGCGATCATCATGCGCCCGGAGCGCGGATGTTTGCGAATCAGCAAAGCAAGGCCCGCGACTGCCAGCAGCAAGCCACCAGCAAGAACAACCCATGCATGGTGCGCGCCGCCCTTTTCTGTCGAAGAGCCTGGCGGAATCACGCCGCTGATCACAAGCGGGCCGCAAGACGCGCCGCCGACATCATCCTGAACAACAGCGACACCATAAAGCGGTCCGTTTGTCTGCGCAGGAATGGCGCCATACCAAGTGGTCGGATTGTATTTGCGCGCGAGATCAATGGAATGCCCGTGTATCCAAATCCGCCGGTTATCGACTTGAAAGCCCAAAAATCCGTGAGCCGCCAGGTCTGGATCAATGGGCAGTGGTGTCGCATTCCGGGGTGCCGATGTGCTGTACCAGAAACGAACGCTTTGAACATAGTGGGATTCATCCACGCAGTCCGCTTCAACAGAAATCGGCAGGCTTTCGCCAACCGGCAACACGGCAGGCAGGTGCGGACCGTTGATATGGCAGGCAGACTTTAATCCCATGACAGACGTGGCTTCCACATGCCCTGAATCCGGACTTGTCACAGTCACGGTCAATGGACATTCGGCCTGCGCATGCTCTCGACGCAACTTCCACGTGAACCGAGCCGCCACCTGGGCTGTCCCGCTAACCGGAGCCGTCAACGCGGGATAACTGGCAGGCGTGGGTCCGCTGATGATGCTCATATCGGCTGGAACAGCCAGGAGCGCATGAATGTCATGACTGGTCAACGGGAAGCAGCACCCCCCGATCAAATCAACAACGGCCGTTACCTCGATCGTGCCATCTGAAGCCGTCGCAAACGTGATCCTGGGTTGCTGCAGATGCGCGCCAAAAAGCGTCGTCTGACCGGCAGGCGTACCCAGGCACCAGAGATTGTTGCGCCCGCGAATGCAAAGACGGCCATCCGCAAAGGCGGGCGTGGCATCCGAGCCATCGCCCAGTTCGCAAACCGATATGACGCGATAGGTTCTTTCCGCCGCGATGATGTACATCACCCCGTCGCGGCCCAGCGCAAAGATGCGATCCCCGCTTGCCGTTAATGAGGCATAGCAACCTGGATTGTCCTGCGTCCACAATCGTTGCCCTGTCACGGCATCCACACAGGACAGAAAACCCTGACTCGAAGCCATGAAAAGCAGTCCATTCACCACCACCGGGCTGGGCACATCGGATAAGTCATCCCTTAAATCCCATTGTTTGACGGCTGGACCTGAAACGTCGTAGCACATCAGGCGCGAATTGACGTTCACCACATACAGCCTGTTGCTCCACCACGAGGGCGAGGGCGCAATCTCTCCCGTGGGCCCATCTTCATCCCAGACCACGCGACCGTCAAAATCATAAGCGGTGACCGATCCGTTGCCGCTGACGACAACCAACGGTTGATTATGGACGCCGGGAATAATGATTGGAGTAGTCCATGACGCGCCGCGTGAACGCTGGCGTTGCCATTTGATTTTTCCGGTTACAGCATCAACCGCGATGATCGATCCAGTCGCGTGGTCATCAAACTGGACAAAAATCATCCCCTGGACCACGCAAGGAGATGAAGAAAATCCATATCCGATGACCGGACGCCGAATAAAAAGCTGCCATTTCAGCCTGCCGTCATGCGTGAACGCAGCCAGATCGCCCGTTCCGAACAGGGCATAGACGCCATTGGATTCGCAGGTTGGCGTGGGATAAGCCAATCCCGCATCCGACGCGGTTGGCAGTGGTTCCTTCTTGCCGCCGTCAGGAACCACGCCGCGCCAAAGCAGTTTGCCGGTGTCGGCATCAAAAGCCAGCATGGCGCGCTCAGCATCATCACTCTCGGTTAGAAAAATGCGATTTTCCCACCACACGGGCGAACTGCTGCCTGCCATGCGAAGAGGTGTCTTCCAAAGAACGCCCGCGCCATTGGTTCCATTCCACACAACCGGCGCGTTGGTCCAAGGCGATACGCCGCACGCGCCGCCGCGAAAGCCATCCCACTCTTTTGCGACACACGTGGATGCGCATACGACCATTCCGAGCAGAACAAGCCTCGTCAGGCCCAATCTGCCGACAACACCGGGATGCATGGATGGCGCAATTCGCATAGTCCAACAGACCACTTGTCACTCGCTGACGATCTGTGGGCGATTATTCTACTAGTTTCAGCGCTGGGTCACCAAACAGAACCATGGCAGGCGCGTCAATTTCGATCACGTTGTCGGAATCTTTGCCGCGGTCAGCAGCAGCCTGTTGATCCCGCCACATCTGATAGGCGCGCCATTTGGCGTCGATCAATGCGGGGCCAATGGGCATTTTCTTGGCAAGCGCATTCTCCCAAAACAGAATGCACTGATCCGCACCGGGACCCTTGGGCGCATATCGCCAGAAGCAGATGGCCTGGCATTTGTTTGGAGCCATGAATGCCACAGCGCCCGCGTGAATGGCTGACGTGGGCAGAAATTCCTCATTGCTCTTAAATGAGGCATTCACCGTGCCCACGTTGCATCCGATGACATAAGCCACGGTTGGCGCCTGAAAATGCAGTTGCTTTCTGAACTCCGCGCCGGTGGCGAGATAATTCTTGATGTCCTTGCCTGAACGCCCCGCTTCAATTCGCATGTAGGGTGGATCGCCATGCGCCACATACTGAACAAATCCATACCCGCTGCTGGTTTTTCCAAACAACTCCGGAGCAGGCACTCCGGTGGCATCCGCCTGGGTTTCATTCCTGGGCACCACGTACTCCGACTGCAAACCAAACCGGTCAAAATTCGACTTCACTTCGCCGGCAGGGTGGAAGGACTCATTCGGGGATGCATCCGGACCGCCCTCATCAGGCTGGTTCAAACGGTGCCCGTCAAAAACAATGGCTTTCTTCTCCCATCCGGCTGGCGCAAGCGATGCGTATTTTCCACCGGGAAGGAACTGATTGCGGAAAAACGTGCGCGCAAGCTGATAGGTGGCGTCCAGCACGTTGTCGGCCATGATGCGTCCAACAGAAAGGTCCGGCTTCACGAAACGCGTAAAGTCCACATCATTGCGCAGGGTGGCATAAGGCGTATCCGCCGGAACATAATCAATCTGGATGTCCCAATATTTGTATTTGGCATGGAGATCGCAGATGTAATACGGCAGTTCCACGGACCCGCCAACCATGCCGAGATACAGAGGCTTCTGGCCGTGATCAATCAGGAATTGTTCCGCCGCATTGCACGCATCCTTCACCTTCTGGAATGAAGGCTTCACGTACTGCAGCTTGGCTTTGTCGCTGGAATCGCCCGAGGATCCGCCCAGGGCATGCAGGCGCTTGCGGTCGCCCGTGTAGTCATCGGTCTGCACAAGGGCATGACGATAGACGGCCAGAGGCGCTGCTGCCAGAGACAAATAAGGCCACTGCACATTGGGATTGAGGGTGTCATCCGTGTCGTGCGGGTTTGTCACGACCACGTAGTCGCACCCCTGCCCTGCGGCAGCAAGCAACCCCAACTGGTATTTCCAAACATCGACCTTGCCGGGCAGAGCGATCGTTTTTCCGGAAAAGGCAAATGAGTCTTCGCCGCCGTTCACAAAAACGATCTCCTTCACACCCAAAGCCGCCAAGGTAGCCGCAGTCGGATGCACCAGCATCGGCGCGGATTGCAAAGCCGCGCATGGCGCAGCCCAGAGGGCATGTTCATAGGTATCCACCACAAACACGATTTCCGCCTTGCGCCAGTACTGCGTGGCAATATGGGCTGTCACAGCAGCAGCGTCAGCGCCCCAGTCGCGCACGGAGTGCGTTCCATGTGGGATAACGACTTCGTTCTTTCCAGAGCCATCATCAAAAATCAAAGGTATGTTTGCGCCATTACCGTAAAACGCGGGTGTCGCACAGACGGCGGCCAAAGCCTGCCATTGCTCGCGCTGCAATTGAAGAAGCAGGGCTTTGTCCGGCTGTATCTTGTTATTTTGATACTCGCCGGACCAGGCGGTCGAGAGGCCTGCCCAAGCACACATGAGACAAACAAGAACCCATCGAAACGTTTTCATTTTTTCTCCTTTGGAAGGAATTCACGATTTACATGAAGTCCACGCCCGAACAATCAAAAATCCCGCAAACAGCAACAACACGATGCCGCTGATTCTGGCAATCCATTCCCGATATCTCGTCTCCTTCTCCAGACGGTCCAAATTCAGGATGAAGCCTGTAAAAGCGCCTGCCAGCACCAGCGGCACAACGAAACCGAGGGAATAAACCAGCAGCAGTGTCAGGCCATACACCACACGCGCCTGAACAGCGACATAGGCAAGAATGGTTGCCAAAACCGGCGTCGTGCAAGGCGCTGCCACAACCCCGCCGGCAAGCCCCAGCAAAAAGGTGCCCCATAAGCCGTGCCGATGACCCAGCGACAGATGGGAAAACCCAGGCAACCGAAAATGCACCACGCCAAGCGTATGCAAACCCATCACGGCAACCAGAACCGCCAGCACCCAGAGGCAGATTGCGCGAAGCGGCAGCAGAAGCGACCCGACAACTGAAGTCAGCGCGCCGAGCAGACACAAGGTGACAACGACTCCGGCTGAAAAGGTCACGCCATACAAAAAGGCCCGGCCACGCTCGCGGCTTCTGGAAAATCCGCCGGCATGCCCGATCACCATTGGAACAAGGGCGATGTTGCAAGGACACAGGTTGGTCAGCAAGCCTGCAACAAATGCCAGCGGGTAGGCAGCCATGTTGACATCCATGGCAAACAGGTGATCCGCCATGTTATGCAATACGCTGTCGTACCAGGACATTGTTCTTCTCCCAATGGGGCCACGGGCGCGGGGTTAAAAAGGAATGACGCAATTGAGCTTGGCTGTGTATACGCTGCGCCCCGTGTTCGTTGGAAGCGTAGTCCATGTTTCAAAGACCAGATGCCGCAGAAGAGCATTAATCGCACCCTGATCATTCTTGTTGCCCAAAGCAAATTTGATGCCCGGGGCGAACACCGCGTCACGCCCGTTGTGGATTTGAATCACATCGCCGCAAAACAGCACATCCCTTCCAAGCAATCCCACCGTGGTATCAAGCCCGCCAAAGACGCCCATGTTATGGATTTGAAAATCATACCCGCCATGTATACGGAACAATCCTCCGACATCCTCGGACAGCACCGCATAAGGCATCCAGAATCCATTCTTTTTCGTGTCACCAGACATGTTTGCGGACCCTAATCCCAGTTTGGGCCAGGAGTCGCCAAAATTGATCGTGTATTTGGCCTGAAACTGAACTTCTTTGGATGGATCTGCCGATGTATCCCAGTCTGCCCCGATTTCCGCATTGGAAAAGACGCCGTACTTGAATCCGGTCCAATAATCGGGCTGGGTGTCGTGTCCATAGCTTCCCCACCCCTGAACCACCAGAGTGTTCACCGGGCAGATGTCGGCTGTGGGTGTGTTGTTGAGCCCCGACGGTGATGCATACGCCGAACCGATGAACCCAAAAAGACCCATGATCGCGCTAATGACAAACCCGATCCTGCGATTCTGCCGATGACTTGCCAAAAGATGTTGCATGTTGATCCTTTGTTTAACGCGTTTCCGGCAGCCCTCCTGCCGGAGAACATATGCGCAATTATGCATATGATAGGCAGACTGTCAAGCCGGCACCGCGAAACAGAAAACAGGAGACCTACTTGGGCAGTTGATCGAAGCGGAACGTGCAGCATTTTAGACGCAGCACATTCTCATTCCTGTTCAAATGATCCTGCAAATCGGCGGCTAGGACATAGAGCCGCCGCTTGCCATCCTTGGTCGTTGAAAGCAAGCCGGCCTCGCGCAGGATGCGGAGGTGCTTGGAGGCATTGTACTGCGATATTTCCAGCGCCTGGGCAATTTCGCCAACGCTCTTCGGCTCCCTCAGCAGGAACCGGAGAATCCGCATGCGCGTCAATTCGCCCAACGCCTTCAGAACCGCCATACAATCCAACCGCTTCATGGATTTAGCCTATCAATATTCGAAGGCCAAGTCAAAATGGGTTCGGCTCAAAACTCCGAGCAATAGCACGGCCCCGGCGCGCCGGGCGACAGGTTGACAGGCAGGCATCACCTTTGCGAGACTGCCCATGCATGAACTCATCCCGAAAGACCATTATTTTTCTGGGCGACGGCATGGCGGATGAACCGGTCGCTGAGCTGGGTGGCCGCACCCCTCTGCAGGCAGCGGTCAAACCTGCCATGGACCGCATTGCGCGTGAAGGACGCTCCGGCACATTGCTGACCCTTCCAGCCGGATATCCGACCTCGAGTGACGTGGCCAACATGTCGGTGCTGGGATGCGATTTGAAGACCGAATTGTGTGGTCGCGGTCCGCTTGAGGCGGCCAGTCGCGGCCTGAAAATGGGACCGGATGACATTGCCTTCCGCGCCAATCTCGTCACCGTAGATCCAGATGGCATCCTGCGTGATTTCTCCGGAGGCCATATCGCCCAGGCGGACGCGCGCTCAGCCATCGAGAGGCTCAACGCGAAGCTGGCCACCGAGAAAATCCGCTTTTATCCCGGAGTCAGCTACCGCAATCTGCTGATCCTTTCCGGCGCCGAGTTCAGCGCGGATGTGAAATGCGAAAAACCGGACGACAATCATGGCCAGGCCGTGGCTGAGCATCTGCCGCGCGCAGCCACTCCTGCTGGCGAGCATACTGCAACCGTGCTGCGCGACCTGATTTCGCGCGCCCAACAGATTCTTTCCGGATCGGCGGCCAACGGCATCTGGCCCTGGAGCGGAGGCCGGGCCGGAGCCATTCATCGGATCGCCGACCGCTATGGCATCCGGTCTGCCGTGATTTCAGCCGTGGATGTCATCAACGGACTTGGCCATTGCATGGGCATGGATGTCATTCCCGTGCCAGGCGCCACCGGATACATTGATACCAATTATGAAGGCAAGGCTGATGCCGCCATCGAGGCGATTCATTCGCATGAATTGGTCTTCGTGCATGTCGAAGCGTTGGATGAAGTGTCACACGCGCAGGACTTGAAGCTCAAACTGCAAACCATCGAAGCTTTTGATCGCCGCCTGGTTGGGCGTGTCATGGACCATGTGGACCTTTCCGAGGTGACCCTGGCGGTATTGCCTGATCATCCTGTGCCAATCAGCACCGGCAAACACACACGGACACCGGTTCCGGTTTCCGTGCGCCGACCGGGCTGGAAACCAGACCACGTGCAGACCTATGACGAAATCGCCTGTCCGCATGGCGACCTGGGCGCCATGCAGGGGCGTGAGTTCATGGACTTGTTATTTGCCTGAAACGGCAGCCGCATCTTTCGTCCGCTTGTGAGATAGGTTCTTGACAGTCATTCCCTGATCTTCGATGCTTCCAATTATGCGGACCTTGTTGGAAAAAATCCGTCAAGTGCGGGTGTTGGTTGTGGGCGACATCATGCTCGACCGCTACCTGTGGGGCGATGCTGACCGTTTATCGCCCGAGGCCCCGGTTCCAGTGGTCAAGATTACACGCGAGACCTTCACGCTTGGCGGGGCGGCCAATGTGGCCAGCAACCTTCACGCCCTGGGCGCGTCCGTGGAATTGAGCGGCAAGGTCGGCCAGGATGACGATGGTCGCCGCCTGTCCGCCATGATTGCCGAAAAGCACCTGAACTTCGATGCGCGCATGATGCGACCCGACTGCCGGACCATCGTCAAGACACGCATCATGTGCCGCAGGCAGCAAATCTGCAGGGCTGATCTGGAAGATGCCCCCAGCCGCTATGCATGGCCTTCGGAGATTCTCGATCATGTGCTGGTCAAGCAACTGGCCAACGCGCATGCGGTGATCCTGTCGGATTACGCAAAAGGCGTCATTACCAGCGAAATCATCCAGTTTGTACAAGCGCATGTCCGCCCTGGAACGCTCATTGCGCTCGATCCCAAACCGCGCCCGGAATTGACCTTCTCGGGGGTTGGCCTGATGACCCCCAACCGGGCTGAAGCCCAGCAGCTTGCCGGGTTGCAGGGTATCGCTACGCGCATGCCATCCGCCGAGGAGATGGCATGCATTATTCAGGAGCGCTATCATCCCAACACGCTGATCGTCACGCTGGGGGCGGATGGCATGCTGGTTTGTCCAAAAGGCCAACCGGGATATCGTATTGCCACGGCTGCGCGTGAAGTGTTCGACGTCTCAGGAGCCGGCGACACGGTGATTGCCGTATTGACCGCCGCGCTGGCCGCAGGCGGAACACTGAATGACGCCGTAACCCTGGCCAACCTGGCGGCAGGCGTGGTGGTTGGCAAAATCGGCACAGCCACGGCAACACCCGATGAGATTCTCGCCCATGCGGGGAGCCAGCCCGCGTGAACGCCAGCCGACAGCCATCTGCCGGCGCGCTCTTTCTGGATCGTGATGGCACACTCATTCGTGACTCCGGCTACATTCACCGGCCAGAGGAGGTTCGTCTTCTGCCCGGCGTGCGCTCCGCGCTGAAGCGGGCACTTGCCACACACCGCCTGTTTATCCTGACCAATCAAAGCGGCATTGGCCGTGGTTATTATGCGTGGCAAGAGGCCGAATCGGTCAACGCCAGGGTTCTCCAGTTGTTGCGCCTGCCCAAGCCGGGCATTGAACAGATTGCGATGGCCAGCGAACATCCAGAAGAGTCCCTGGTCTATCGGAAACCTTCGCCCCGCTTCATTCTTGAAACCATCGCCTGGGAACACCTGGATCCTGCGCAATGCTGGATGATTGGCGACCGAATGGACGACATCCGTACCGGCATCCGGGCTGGCATTCGCGCGGCACTTCTTTCCAAAACACCCCCGCGCGACCCTGCATCGCGCGTCTATTGCAAACAACATGCGGTTCCGATTTTTCCGTCGTTGGCTGCGTTCGCGCAGCGGGAACTTTCAGGACGCGCATAGTTTCACTTTCGTTGACCGCCAAATCTGGTCTATGCTGGCACCCGGTCGTTGCGGGCGAGTCGCGCGCGACCGCATTATGGCTCTGCTTGCAGAAAACAAACTAGCCCCTGATCTCGATGCTGATCTACAGCATGTGATTCAGGCGTTGTCTGACGACGACCTCGCAACGCTGGCGCGCACCGATTCGGCCTTTCTGTCTGGCGGTTTTCGCGCGTCCAATACGTCCGGACTGCGCGTACGCGCGTTCCAAATGGCCACAGGACCCCACCTGATTTCCGACTCGTTTCGGCGCATGCTGGCCCGGCACAGCTTGAACCATTCGTTGATTGCCCTGCTCTCCACAGCGGCGCTGGTTGATTTGCGCCATGATCTTGCCGTTTTATTCGGACCCTCACGCGTGCTGCTGGGCGCCCTGCTTGATGAGCGCCAGGAAGTCCGTGAAATCGCCGACCGCTGGCTGCATCAGGATAAAACTCCTGCCACGTCAAATCCCGAACAGGCTGCAAGTCACCTGCGTGAACGGTTCGCCCGCCTGACGGAAGCCATGGGCGCCGTGGGCGCTAACGCCCCCATCACGCGTGAAACCTGGCAGGATGCGCGCCAGCAATTGGAACAGCAACTTCGGGATGCCCGCGCAGAAACCCGAAAACTCAAGGGTGTCGAGGAACGTCTGGCTCGCGCGCGCGATCAATTAGCCGCACAGGAACGGGAATTGACCCAGGTCCGGACACGGGTGTCGGAAACAGAAACCCTACTGCGTCAAACAACCCGTGAGCGGGATGCTACGCGCACAGAACTGGACCGTGAATTGCGCCATCGCGAGGAACGGTTGCTGGCCGCCGTCGAGGCCCGATTGGCGGAAGAAGCAGTCGGTTGGCTTGCCGGCGCACACGCCGTGGCTGTAGAAGCGACGGCTCAAAACAGCGCGCCCGGACAGGAAGATATTGTCGTCCGCGCCGAAGCGGCCCTCATTCGACAGGCATCAGCGGATCGTCACAGCGGCAATCGGGTCCAACTGATCGCCCGTCTTGGCACCCTTGAGTCCCGGCTTGCCGAGACGCGCGATGCCCTGGCTAATGCTCTTCATCCGCTGCCCGAACTGGCTGAAATCGAACGGCTCCTCGCCGCAGAGACCGATCGCCTGACCAGGCTGCTTCGTCGCGATGGAGAGCGCTCATCTTTGGAAGCCACCTTGTCCGCGCGTTTTGCGACAGCAGAACCGAATGACCTTCCAGCCTTGCGCAGTCTTTCTGACCGTCTGGTGGCTCTGGGTGGAATCAGCGCAGAGGCCGGAACCCGATTGATTGAGGCGTTGCAAAGACGCCAAGGCTTGATTCACACAACCGCGCTACCAGCCGCGAAAGGTGGAGAAACATCAGACCCTACAGCCATCAGGCTGCTCAAGCACGCGCTCAGCGGCAAAAGCGCCGCCGTGCTGCTGATTGACGGACACAACGTTCTGTTTGGATTGCAGGGCCGCTACATGCCGCCGCAAGGCGCAGCCGTGCCTACGGCTGCCGCGCGGGAGCGTTTGGTACAGGATATTGTGCGTCTGACTGGGGATCGTCCAACCTGCCGCGCATGGATTGTGTTTGATGGCCCGTCCCGGTCTGAAAGCACGGCCGCATCGAATGTGCGTGTGACTTATTCCGGCGGAGAAGGCGAACATCGGGCTGACACCGCATTGCTCGACAATGTGCGCTTTTTCAAAGGC
>Ga0316231_1003715_pt1 | contig 13217 bp, 4 predicted proteins | sample TBH18027metaG_FD_206002 | JGI IMG/M metagenome (GOLD analysis project Ga0316231, IMG submission 206002) | Freshwater microbial communities from Trout Bog Lake, Wisconsin, USA - TBH18027 | ecosystem: Environmental > Aquatic > Freshwater > Lake > Hypolimnion/Profundal zone | place: USA: Wisconsin...
AAGCAGGCGGTCCTTGGCAGCCGCGCCCGGCCTCGAGTGCTGGTGCTCTCGCCCGAAACGACTGAGATCGACGACAACGTGGCGATCACGGAAGTAGGCGCTGACCGTTCGCTGGTCTCCGTCGGCAAGCCCGTAGGCTTGCGCGCGCGGGTGTCCAATTTCGGCAGGCAGCACAATCGGGAGGTCAGCATCCAGGCTTCGGTAAACGGCCAGGTCATCGGCTTGAAGCGCGTTTCGGTTCCGCCGGGCGGCCAGACGGAGGCGCTGTTTGATCACAGCTTCGCATCTCCGGGCAGCTACAGTATTGAGGCCGCGCTCGTGGATAATGCGGACTTGCTGGCGGCCGATGACCGCCGCGCCGTATCCGTTCAAGTTGAGGCTAGCGTGCCCGTGCTGCTGGTGGACGGCGCTGTCCCCAACGGTTTGGCCAGCAAACTCGGCTTCCTGGCCTGCGCCCTCGATCCGGATGCGAACGGCCGCGGCCCGTTCCGCGTCACGCGGCTCTCGTTAGCCCAGTTGACTCCCTCCGCGCTCCAGGACTGCCGCGTGGTGGCGCTCGGCGATGTTCCAGCGCTCGAACCGTCGATGGCGGAAGCGCTCGGACGCTTCGTCGTGGGCGGTGGTGGCATCCTTGTCGGTCTTGGACCGGACAGTGACGCGACCTTAATCAATCGCTACTGGGCGCGCGAGGGCGAGGGCTTTCTTCCTTGCCCGATCGAGCCCGCCGTTACGCCCGCCCGGCCCGCTCTGCCGGCCACCCTGCGGCTCGGACACCCGGTCTTCAGCGGCTTTGGTTCCAAAAGCGACGAAGCGTGGAAGGCCGCCCAAGTGAAATCCTATTTCAAGCTCGATACCCGGAGCTTCAAAGGCGCGGAGGTCGACACTCTCTTGAACCTCGATAATGGGGATGGTCTGATCGTGGAACGTCGGCGTGGTCTCGGCCTCGTCACCTTGGTCGCAACCAGCCTCAACGCCGACTGGACCGACTTGCCGTTGCAGGCAGCCTACGTGCCCCTGATGCGTGGCATCGTTGGGCGTCTCGGCAGCTTTGTCATGCCTCCAAGGAATCTGCTGCCCGGCGATTCGATCATCTATGCCGCCGTGACCGACCCGGCCAAGCCGATCGTGGGGGAGGACCCTGCCGGACAACCACTCAAACTGACGCTCGGCTCCTGGGAAGGCCGTGATGCTATCCTAAGCGAGCCCCTAATGGAGCCAGGAGTCTATTTATTGCGCGACCCCCGTGTTCCAACTCCCATTCGCTACGCCGTGTCCTGCGCCCCTGGCGAAAGTGCCTTGGCGCCCATGGCCGATCGCGAGATGAGCCAAGTCCTTGAGGATTGTCTGAGTCTCCTCCACACGCCCGAGCAAATTGCCGAGCGCCTCGACCCCGCGCGCCGCATGTCGGTCGAGCTTTGGAAATGGTGTTTGGCTGCCGCCGTGGGGCTCCTGTTTATCGAAGCCTGGCTCACCGGTCGCGTTGGAGGCTCACGCGTGAATGAAAGGTGACGGACAAACCAGGCGATTCCCGGCGCCATCCCGAACCCGCGCTCTGGCCGGGTCCCTGCGGCGCCACGGGGGGGCGTTCTTCCTTCCTGGCTGGAAGTTGGAGTGCGCGGGTTGGCCCTGGTGGGTTGCCTTTCCCCTGGCGGCCCTGGCCGTCTATCTTCTGGTCCGGTTGCAGCGACGGGAGTTGTCAACCGTCGAGGCGCGATCCAGAAAGCCGTTAGTGGCCTTGCGCGGATCGGCCTTGGCCCTGCTGGTGCTATTTCTTATGGAACCAACTCTCAACCGCCGGACTTCGGAAAAGGTCTTGCCGAGAGTCGCGGTGGTGGTGGATCAATCGGGTTCAATGGCGGTCAAAGATGAAATGATGGCCCCGGGCGCAAAGTTGGCGGAGGCCATCGGTCTGGGCCTGCTGCCCGCCAACGCGCGGCCGCTCAGGACGAATGCAGCGGATCAGGCAGCCTCCGACCAAGTCATCGTGAAATCCGCCAAGAAGGGTTCTCCTATTGCAACGAGCTTGGCCGCTTTGTCAGGCATGACCCGCTACGAACGCGCCGTGAAACTCGCTCGCGACAAAGTCGTTCCGGTCTTGCGTAACCAGGCGCGCGTGAGCGTGTTCGCCATGGATACCGGCATGGTCCCGCTAGACCTGGATCGGCCCGCGACTTTACTCCCCAACCGCGCCACGGACTTCGAGGCCAGTCTTGCGATGCTGGCGCGGGATTGGGCGCGGGATTACGTCGGTGGAGTGGTATTTCTCTCCGACGGGCGGCAGACTACCGGCGCTGACCCGGTGCCCGTCATCCGCTCCCTTCGCGCGCGGGGGGCCTTCGTATCCGGCCTGCTCCTGGGGGATCCGGGCGCCCCTCCCGATGCCGTTGTGGCGGAGATCTCCGGTAGCGCCGAGGTATTCCAAGGCGAGAATGCGCCCATGACCGTGCGCTACCGGATTACCGGCGCGGACGAGATGGACTGGGACCTGGTGCTGACCCACAACCAGAAAGAACTGGAGCGTCGCGCGGTCCGCGGCGACGGCCAATGGCAATACCAGAACTTCGCTTTTGCCGCCACCAACGCCGGTATCAACCTTTACCAGGCGCGACTTGAGTTGGCTCGCGACCAAACTCTCCGCGCGACGCTGGCCTCTTCGGGCGCGGTCAACCTCGAGCTGTGGAAGAACATTAACGGTGTTGAGGTTGCCGACCTGGTTAGCAGCCCCGCGTTCAAGAACCCGCCCAGCGAGACCGGCGGTTTTTCGCAGTTGCAATACAGCGGCCGCGGCGAACAATATGGCGCGCGTATTCGCGGCTTTCTCCTTCCACCGCAGAGCGGCAACTACACGTTCTGGATCTCCTCGGATGACGCTTCCGAACTTTGGATCAGCCCGTCGGACAATCCCCAGGACAAGAACAAGGTCGCCCACGTGTCGGGCTACGTACCCCGAGACACTTGGGAGGCGCAACCAGCGCAGAAAAGCCAGCCGATTACCCTCAAGGCCCGGCAGCCTTACTACTTCGAGACTCTGCACAAGCAGGGCAGCGGCGAAGACCATCTGGCCGTTGGTTGGCGGCTGCCGGATAACTCGGTGGAGCGTCCCATCCCCTCGTCGAGATTGGTCGCCTATGACGAACCAACCCGGCAACAAATCACCCGGCTCAAGAAGCAGGCGGCAGAATTTCGGACGAATGATTTCAAAGAAGCCAGCCTTGCCAACAACACCGCTGAGTTCCTCGTGAATGTCAACCAGGACCCCATCAAAGTGTTGTTGGTCGACTCAACCCCGCGCTGGGAAAGCCGCTACCTCGCGGCGATGTTCGAGCGCGACCGGCGCGTTTTGTTTACGCGGCGCTACCACTCGGTGATGCTGGAGGACAAGAACCTCGCCCTCTTGCCCAAGACTCAGTCCGAGTGGGATGCCTATGACATGGTCTGCCTTGGCGATCTCGATAGCAATGAGCTTCCCTCGGAGCAGCAGACCTTTGCCGCTCATTTTGTCGCCCAACGCGGCGGCTTTCTTGTTTGTGTGGCCGGCCCTCGCGGCATGCCGCGTTCCTTTAGCCTCGGCCCGGTCGCCTCTTTATTGCCCGTACGCCTGTCGCTTCAAAGCGCCGGCGCACCCGAGCCGGTGACCGTCGCGTTGACGCCTGAAGGCGTCAGCCACCCGGTGATGCAGGTGCTCAATGACTCCGGTTTCAATCAGAAGCTGTGGCCCCTGCTGCCGCCCTTGCAATGGACCGCCGACACGGCGGTCGCCAAACCGGGCGCGGCGGTGTTGCTCAAGGCGCGCAACCTCGCGCAAACCCCTATCGTTGCCGCCCAACGGTTCGGCGCCGGCCGCGTCTTTTGGGTCGGCACCGAAGAAACCTGGCGTTGGCGAGATCGGCTCGGCGAACGCGTCCACCAGACCTTCTGGCTTCAAGTGATGCGTTGGGGGTTGGCGGGGCGCCTGCGCGGCAAAGATCCGCGCCTCCAGGTCGGCCTCGACCGTTCCTTGATGACGCCAGCCGAGACCGCCGAACTCAAGGCCCGCGTCGTCAGCGCCAATGGCGCGCCCGCGCGCGAGGCGCCGATCGTCAAGCTCGAACGGATCGGGTCCAAGGGCGAAACCGTTCCCGGTTCCGCCAGGACGTTTGAAATGTCACCCATGGCCGACGCTTCGGGCCTCTGGCAGCTCTCGTTGAGCGGGCTCCGGGAAGGCTCCTGGCGCGTCACGACTGGCCATGAGCGGCCGGAGTTCAACGGTCTGGCCGAAGCCCGCGAGATCATCGTGCGCGACCTGAACGCGCTCGAGGAGCTTGATTTGGCTGCCGATCTCCCGGGCCTGACCCGCCTCGCCGCCGCCGGCGGCCACCAGGCCGGGACCATGGACCAAGCCGACGCCATTCTAGGAGACCTCGCCGCCCGACTTAAGCCCCGGACGCAGGAACATCGCGAGACCATCCGCCTGTGGAACAGCTACCTCTCCCTGCTGGTTGTGCTGGCTCTCCTGTCCGTGGAGTGGACGCTACGGAAGAGGCGCGGCTTGGCTTAGCTCGTTCTACTTTCAGCTTTCTAGTCTCCGCTTTTCCCACTAGCCTGTTCGCGTGAGATTCAACCTGATCATTGCGGCGGCGCTCCTGAGTTTAGGCATCCTCCCGGCTCCCGCCAGGGACGAGAAACCCGATAAGAAGTTCCTCCAGGAGACCATTGCCGCCGCGGAAAATGGCGACCCGGCGGCGCAGTGCGCTTTGGGCGCCTGTTTTGAATCGGGCGCCGGCATGCTGAAGGACCTTGATCAGGCGGCAAAATGGTACCGTCGAGCCGCCGCCCAGGGCGACGCCATGGCCGAATGCGCGTTGGCCTCTTGTTATGAACGAGGGCAGGGGGTCAAGAAGGACCTCGCGGAAGCCGCCAAGTTTTACACTCAAGCCGCTGAGCAGGGATACACGCGCGCGCAACTCAAACTAGGCGCTTTCTATGCCGAGGGCACAGGCGTTGCCAAGGACCTTGCGCAGGCTTACAAATGGTACCAGCCCGCCGCGGCGAAAGGCGATGAGACGGCCCGCAAAGCCTTGCGGAAGTTGGAGAAGAGTCTGACATCGGCTCAGCTCGCCGCAGCCAAGCAGCCACCGGGGAGGGCTGCTTTCAGCCCCGCTCCCGAAGCCTCGAAACCCGCCCTTGCGCGGTCTGCCCCAGCTCCGCTAACCAATAATCCTTTAGCGCAAGTCCTGGGCGTCGGTTTCTTTATCACCGACGATGGCTTTCTCATCACGGCCGCGCATTTGGTCAAGGGAACTTCCCCGCTGGCGCTGATGACGCGCGCTGGGCGCGTCACGGCCAAGGTGGTGAAGCTCGATGCAACCGATGGCCTTGCGCTGCTTAAGGCCGAAGGCAAGTTCACGCCATTGCCTGTGGCCCCAAGCCGCGCGCTCCGCGCCGGCGCCCGGCTCTCTCTGACCACCTTCCTTTCCAGCAACGTGGAGACGTTCGCACCCCAGGTGGCGACCGGAGAGGTATCGAGCCTGGTCGGTGCGCAAGATGATCCGCGCTACTTCCAAGTTGCCGCGCCTTTGGGACAGGCCGGATTGGGCGCCGCGCTTACTGACCAGCGAGGTAATGTGGTCGGAGTCCTGGGTACCTCTCCGGCGATGGAATCCACCTTGCCCGAAGGGGTCCATGCCGCCATTAAGAGCAGTTTCCTGCTCGCCTTCCTGGAATCCGTTCCCGAATTATCCGCCCGGCTGCCGGAACCGCACCTTGCGGCGCCCGACTCGAATACCGTGGCTGAATCGCTACCGGATGCTTCGGCGCAGGTGTTAGGTTACTAACGTCCTAAGGGGCGAACGCCGCACCGCACGCGCACACCAGGTTGCGGTCGCCGTAAACATTATCGATGCGCCCGACGGCAGGCCAGAACTTATGGTCGTGCAGCCAAGGGGCAGGGAAGCAAGCCTGCTCGCGCGGGTAGGGTCGGTTCCAACGCTCCGCCGCCAGCATGTCGGCGGTGTGCGGCGCGTTCTTGAGCAAATTGTTGCTCTTGTCCACCTGCCCGGATTCGATGGCTCGCATCTCGCCGTGGATGCGGATCAGGGCGTCACAAAACCGATCCAGCTCTTCCTTGGATTCACTCTCGGTCGGCTCGACCATCATGGTTCCGGGTACGGGCCAGGAAATAGTTGGAGCGTGAAACCCATAGTCCATCAGCCTCTTGGCCACGTCCTCGACGGTGACGGATTTGAATTGCCGTAAATCCAGGATGCACTCGTGGGCGACCAGACCGCCTTGGCCGCGATAGAGGACCGGGAAAAAATCCTTAAGGCGCCGCGCGATGTAGTTGGCATTGAGAATGGCGTATTGCGTGGCTTCCCTCAGGCCAGCGCCGCCCATGGCGGCGATATAGACCCAGGAGATGACCAGGATGCTCGCGCTGCCCCACGGGGCCGCCGAGACGGCGCCCTCGCCTCGGCCGGAGGTAGGTACCACGGCATGGCCCGGCAGGAACCGCACCAAGTGCTTGGCCACGGCGATCGGCCCGACCCCCGGGCCGCCTCCGCCGTGTGGGATGCTGAATGTCTTGTGAAGGTTGGTATGGCACACATCCGCGCCGATGTCTCCCGGCCGGCAGAGACCGACCTGCGCATTCAAATTGGCGCCGTCCATGTACACCTGGCCGCCGTTGGCGTGAACCATGTGGCAGATCTCTTTGATCGTCTCCTCGAATACGCCGTGGGTGGAAGGGTAGGTTACCATCAAGGCCGCCAGGTTCTGCTTGTGAGCTTCGGCCTTGGCCCTCAAATCGGACACATTGATGTTGCCCTCCGGATCGCAAGCCACCGCCACCACTTTCAGCCCGGCCATGACGGCGCTGGCGGGATTGGTGCCATGCGCCGAAGACGGAATCAGGCAGACCCGCCTTTGCGCCTCGCCACGGCTGGCGTGGTAGGCGCGGATGACCAGGAGTCCCGCGTATTCGCCTTGCGAACCGGCGTTGGGCTGCAAGGAGACCCCGGCGAAACCGGTGATCTCGGCCAGCCAACGCTCTAATTGCTCAAAGAGGGTCTGATAGCCTCGCGCCTGCTCGATGGGCGCGAAGGGATGCAATCGGCTGAACTCCGGCCAGGTGAGCGGCAGCATTTCGACCGCCGCGTTCAGTTTCATCGTGCAGGAGCCCAAGGGGATCATCGAGGTGGTCAGCGACAGATCGCGCGATTCCAATCGCTTCAAGTAACGCAGCATCTCCGTCTCCGAATGATGCCGATTGAAGACCTCATGAGCCAGGTAATTGCTGGTCCGCGCCAGGTCGGCCGGGTATCTCGTATCAGCCTCCTCCGCCAATTTGCTGGCCGAAAAGTCGGGGACCTCATCGCCGTTGAATACCCGCCAGATGTCCACCAGATCTTTCTCGCTCGTCGTCTCGTCCAGCGAAATGCCTACGGTGTGGGAGTCGATCGGTCGGAAGTTCATCCGCCGCGCCTCGGCCAATTTCAAGATCGGCGCGGCCTCCTTTGCTCCGATGTCCACCCGCAAGGTGTCAAAAAAGACCGCCGGTCCGACGTTGTAGCCGAGTCGGGTCAAGCCGCCGGCCAATACAGCGGTCTTCAAATGCACGTGCCGGGCGATCCGTTTCAAGCCCTCGGGTCCGTGATAACAGGCGTACATCGAGGCGATGTTGGCCAAGAGGGCTTGGGCCGTGCAGATGTTGCTCGTCGCCTTTTCCCGCCGGATATGTTGCTCGCGCGTTTGTAGCGCCAACCGCAACCCGGGCTGGCCCCTGGAGTCCTTCGACACCCCGACAATCCGGCCGGGCATCTGTCGTTTAAGAGCATCGCGCGTGGCAAAAAACGCCGCGTGCGGGCCGCCGTAGCCGAGCGGCAGCCCAAACCGCTGCGCGCTTCCCAGCGCGATGTCGGCGCCAAAATCGCCCGGCGGTTTCAGTAACGTGAGGCTCAAGAGGTCTGCCGCCACCGCCACCAGCGCGCCCGCCGCGTGCGCGCGCTCGACCAGCCCCGAGTAATCTTCCACCAACCCGTAAGTGTCCGGGTATTGCACGAGCGCGCCACACACTTGTTCTCCGAACTGGAAGGTCCGGTGATCGCCCACAACGACTTTGAGGTCGAACGCCTGGGCCCGGGTCTGAACGACATCGATGGTTTGGGGATGGCATGTTGAGGAAACAAAAAAGGATTTCCGTTCGCTTTTGATCCCATGGCACATCGTCATCGCCTCGGCGGCGGCCGTCCCTTCGTCGAGCAGGGACGCATTGGCCACCTCCAGGCCGGTCAGATCGATGACCATGGTCTGGAAGTTAAGCAGCGCCTCGAGCCGTCCTTGCGCGATCTCCGCCTGGTACGGCGTGTACTGGGTGTACCATCCCGGGTTTTCCAGCATGTTCCGCTGTAGGACCGCCGGCGTGATGCAATCGTAATAGCCCATGCCGATGTAGGATCGGAAAACCAGATTATGATCGGCAATTTCTTTGAGGGCTGACAGGGTCTCGCGCTCCCCGCGCGCGGCGGGAAGCCGCAAGGGTTGCTCCAAACGAATGGCCGCAGGCACCGCGTTGGCCGTGAGCGCTTCCAAGCTGCCGTGCCCGATGAGTTCGAGCATCTGGCGCGTCTGCTCCGCCCCGGGTCCAATATGGCGGCGCGCGAATTGATCCGGATGGGAGAGCATCTCATTCCCCGGATGAGGCGGCGCCTCATTTTGGGTTCCAGACATCCCCGCTAGTTCCGTCTTGCTTTCAACAAACATCGGGGAAAGCTACATGCAGGAGGGCGCAAAAAGCAATGGCGAAGCTTCTCTCCGCTCATGCCAGAAGCCGTGAACGCGCCGATCGGCCAATAGAATTCGGGCCGTTATTGCGCTTCGATTCGGAGTTCGTGCGTCACCGGCGCGAAGGCGGTCTGGATCGCTTGGGCGAGCGGCTGACGCTCCCTTTCCGTGCGAGCGACCGCGCCCTCCATATCGGCCTTGCCCGCATCGCCGTGGAAAATCGACTTCACTTGTTGGGTCTCGAAAGCTTGTTTGGCGGCTACGGCCGCATCCACTTTGGCAAATGCCCCGGAGAATGGATTGCAGGGGAACGCTTCCGCCAGGTTGACGCCCTCGGCGAGTTCCCGCGGCGTAAACGTCTTCTCAGCCCCTCCCCAAGTCACCTTGTAGCTCGCCGCTTTGGCATGGCGCACCACTAACATGAGCCGGTTCAGATCTTTGTTGAACGGAACCAGCCGCATCGCCGAACGGATGCTGGAATCCGCTGTCGGATCGTCTTTGGGACAAGCTGGATAGGAGGGATCTCCCTGGCCATTCTCGATACAAGGACAGAATGGATAGCGAAAACTCCGAACGACAAAACTATCCGCTTTGGCCGAGACCAACTCGTGCCCTTTGGAAAGGTTCATCGTATGGTTCTTGAGGTCGACCGTGAATGCGCCAATCTCTCCGTCCAACCCCATCGCCTTGAGGAATGCATACGCCATGACAGCGTGGCCTGCCCATCCTGGATGCACCCCATCGTTGCCGGCGACGGCGTAATTGCTACGAAACACCGCCCGGGCCTCCACTCCCGCCGTGAGCATCGGCCAAAACACGTCGGCGAAGCCAACCCGCTCCTCGGCGGCAATCCCAATCCCCAGGTTGCGCAAGACGCAGAGGCTCAAATTCAAATCCTCGACCGTTCCGCTCGCCGATTTCACCCAGCTCGGCATCTTGCCCACGCATCCGGGGGAACCGAGAATGACGCGAACTCCGTGGTCCTTGAAAGCCTCGACAATCGCCACCGACTTTTCGCAGTAGGTCAGGCCGATGCGCTCCTCGTATGGCCGATACTCGTGGTCGTTCATGCCGTAACAGGTGGTCGCAATGGTGGGTTGGAACCGCAAGCAGTCGTTGGTCATTCGCTCCAGGAACCCCGGCGCCCTTTCGCCGCTCCAGCCGTACTGCCGGACGGTCACCTTGAGCTCGGGGGCGCAAACCGTCAAATAATCCTCCATGATTCGGGAGTACATCTTCTGTTCGGTGATCGAATCGCCGCAGATGGCGAGCCGATCGCCAGCCCTCAGGAGCAATCCGGCCGGCCTCGGCGCTCTGAGCGGAATGAAATGGTCGAGCGAGCCGTCCGCCGGTCTCGGTTCCAGCGATGCTGCCGTGCCTAGGTTGGCGGCCAGAATTCCGACCAGCAAGATGAGTGTTATGCGCATAGTATTATCGAGAGCCGATTGTTCGGATTGGACAAGACCGGGTCAAGACAATTGAGCATGAGGGAGACAAACCATGACCATAAGCCCGAAGAGAGCCCCCAAAGGTCGCCGTGTTCCGACGGTCAAAATAATATCCCCGAATTGGCCACTTTCTCGTTGACCGTACGGAACTCCGAGATAAGGTTTGTACGTCCCCAATATAAAAACTCTTATGATTGGTAAACGCAATCGTTGGATTGTCCTGTGGGTGTTTCCGCTGCTTGTCAGTCAGGTCCTCGTTTCCCGCGCCGCCACGTTTACGGTTAGCAGCCCCGCCGCGTCGGGTCCGGGCTCGCTGGCGGCGGCCGTCGCTGGCGCCAACGGGACGACAAGCCCCAGCACCATCGCCTTCAATCTGAGCGGCGCGGGCGTTCACACCCTGCCTGGCGCGGTGGTCCTCTCCGCCGCAGTGACGGTCGATGGCACGACGCAGCCCGGTTACGCCGGGCTGCCGTTGGTGGACATACCGGGCGGCGTTACTCTCACGGGCGCGGGGTGCGCGCTTATTGGGTTGTCTTTGGGAGGAACCAACAGCCCGCTCGGCGTGGAGATCGATGGTCCCAGTGGAAGCAATGCGGTCGTGGGCTGCTTTATCGGGACCGGCCCCTATGGGACCAACGGGGCGTTGCTTAAGGGACCCGGCCTGTACATTAAGAGTTCCCCCGGCAACCACATCGGCGGCACGAACGCGTCCCAGCGCAATCTCCTTTGGGCCAATTCGAACAATCCCGCCCTCTATATCTATGGCGCGGGCTCGATCGGCAACGTGGTTCAGGGAAACTGGATTGGCTTGGATGTCACGGGGCTGCGCCTTTTGCCCGGCGGGGTCAATGACGGCATCTACCTGGATAACGGCGTGAGCAATCTCATCGGCGGCGCCGTCACCGGGGCGGGTAACGTCATCAGCGGGGCCGTAGGCGATGGGTTTAACTATGGACACGGCATTTCCGTGCAGAACGAGGCCTACAATTACGCATCCTGTGTAGGCAACATCATTCAGGGGAATTACATCGGTTTGGACGCTCCGGGGCTCCATGGCCTGGGCAACGCCGGCTACGGGATCGCGTTGAAGGGCGGGGTAGCCGGCAGCTTCATCGGCGGCGCGCAAGCCGGCGCCGGCAATGTGATCGCTAGCAATGGGTGGGGCGGCATTACGATCTCAGCCTATTCCAGCACCAACCGAGACGCCAACGTTGTCCAGGGCAATCTCATCGGAACGGATGCCAGCGGTTTACGGTCATTGGGCAACCGGGGTGGGGTGTCGGTTCAAAGCACTGGATACAACCTCATCGGCGGCGATAGCCCGGGCGCCGGGAACGTGATCTCCGGCAATAGTGGTACCGGAGTGAACGTTGGAAATGCCGACGGCACGGTAATCCAGGGGAACTTCATTGGGGTTGATCGAACGGGAACCAACGCCCTGGCGAACACCGGAGACGGGATCTTCGCCGGCGCCATCGGCTTGCGAATCGGCGGCGGCGCCGCGGGCGCCGGCAATGTGGTTTCCGCCAATCAGATCTACGGCATTTATGAGTACGGCTGCTCCAACAGCATCATCCAGGGCAACTTTATCGGCACCGACGCGAGCGGCCAGGCAGCCTTGGGCAATACCTATGACGGGATCAGTCTGGACGCCGCGCTTGCGGTCGTGATCGGCGGCGCCAACGCCGGCGAGGGCAACGTGATTGCGGGCAATGGCACCGAGGGCATCTGTATAGGACGGTACTCTCCCTCGACCAATATTTCCGTGGTTGGCAACCGGTGCGGGGTGGCGGCGCCGGCGCGGAGTTGGGCGGGCTCCGTCGTCCTTCGCGCCCCCGGGGCGTCGCCCGCGCCCAAAGGCGGTGAGCCGTACCTGATGATTTGCGTGCCCTTTGACAACACCTACGGCAGTTATCCGCTTCTGGTGAACCAAATCGACGCGGTATGCCCTCCCACGCCGTTCAATTGGATTGCTCAGAACGTTTTCGGGTGCTGCAATAATTCGCCGGTGGATATTCCGAACGGGGGGAGTTGTTCCTGGGAGGGCAACACGCTGATCTGTCCCGTGGGAATGGCTCCCTGTACGACCTCGGGCTCGCCGGCGGCGCCCACCTTGACGCCCTCCACGGGCGGCTCGTTGGATCTGGGCGTGACTGGACCCGCCAACGCCGCCATGAATACCACGATTTACGGGGTTTCGCCTTTAGGTTCTTACCTGGCCTATACCCCATTGACGCAGTTTTCAGTGAGCACTGGCGCCGGTGGCGCCGGCGCCCAATCGGTGGATCCGACGAGCGCCCCATTGGCGGGGTTTCAGTCTTTTGCTTGCGGCGTCGCTGACCCCTGCGGCGGGTTGTCCGAACTCTGCGCGCCAGTCTCGGTCACGCCGGTGGCCACTACTGCCCCTCCCGGCACGACGGCCGCTAACTTTATGTGGAGCGGCAGCAGCGGATGCCCCGTCTCGACCTTTACCGGCGAGCTCTACGAATCGCCCGCGCCCGATCTGGTTCTGGGCGGACCGTTGTCGCTGCAATTTCGGCGATACTACGCCGCCTGGCTCAAGCGGGACGGATTTATTGCCGGGACTCTGGGCGACAACTGGCTGCATAATTTTGAGATGCGGCTGACCCCGCCTTCGAATCATGTGGTTGTGGTCGTGACCCAGTTAGGCCGCGTCATCCAGTTCACCAATAGCCCCGCCGGCGGCTTCGCGCTCATCGGACGACAAGACGTGCCCTATCAATTGGTGGGCACGGCGACTAATTACGTGCTCGGCGATCCATTTTCTCAACGTCTCTATACCTTTGACACCACCGGACGCCTTGTCCAAGTCGCCGATGGCCGGGGCAATGCCCATTCCCTACTTTATTCCGGCGGCCTGCTCTCGAAGGTGGCCGATGGATCGGGCCATTCGCTATTGTTTCAGTACAGCGCGAGCGGGTTATTGACCAATGTGAGCGATGGCTGGCGCGCGGTGGCTTTCACGCAAAGCGGGGGGTTGCTCACCCAAGC
>Ga0316231_1003719_pt1 | contig 13209 bp, 6 predicted proteins | sample TBH18027metaG_FD_206002 | JGI IMG/M metagenome (GOLD analysis project Ga0316231, IMG submission 206002) | Freshwater microbial communities from Trout Bog Lake, Wisconsin, USA - TBH18027 | ecosystem: Environmental > Aquatic > Freshwater > Lake > Hypolimnion/Profundal zone | place: USA: Wisconsin...
GACACCTTTGTACATACAACATCATCACGACACCTTTGTACATACAACATCATCACGACACCTTTGTACATACAACATCATCACGACACCTTTGTACATACAACATCATTAAACACATCTAAATAAATGTGTTTAACATGAATTTCATCTTTACTCATCTCTACTCATCTTTCCACCACTCACAACTTCGACAACCTACTTCTGCTTTCTATATATCTCTCACACACCTCAACAAGTGTTTTCATTGTATCCTTTATATATTTTCTATGTTCAGTAGTGAGATCCTTCCAATATTTCTTAAAATTAAATACATCTCTAATCTTGTTTTGTCCAACTTCAGAATATTCATTATTTAAAAAGAAATCATCATTACCCTCTTCAATATTTGCCCTATACTTTGCGTTGCTGTAGATATACAAAATAAATCCTGATATGATTTCATCAGGGGTTTCTTTAATTATTTTATTAATGATGTCACTATATGTGCGTAATGTAATATCACTACTAAACTTACCTGATATAAACTGTGTTATATCTTTAACAAGTATATTAAACATGTTCATACACATGTCAATGTTTTGAGAACACACCTGTTTTTCATCCATGATTATATTTTTAGTATTATTATTTTTTTTTAGTATTATGCACACTCTCCAATTGTTTTAATATGTATTCAAATCTATCATATATGATATCTGCACATTCTGCAATAATATCCTTAACATCTCCAACATCCTCACATCTAATTGTAAGGGTCATACTTTTAAATAATCCATTTGGTTTAGCAACACCACTGGATTTCACTCCAGGGTGATCTTGTATGAAATAATTAAGAAGTTCTCCAACTGTGTGATCTTCGTTATCTAATTTAAGTTTTACAATTTCACCTTCTTCTATTGGAATATCTATAATCCTTTCCTTAATTATATGCATTTTATGCATAATGTATTTGCATGCCCTTATTAAAATTTCATACTCATCTGTCTGTCCACATCCCTCAATTTGTAATTCATATCGATTTCCTTGGGTATGTTGTTTATAAAATGCATTCCGTGCCATTCTCCATCTTGCATCCACTTCACCAACACATAACACTGCTCTCATATGACACTTAAATATATCAAACGGACGAAGTTTAATCAATAATATTGGGTATTCCTTGTTGTAGGGATTTTTTATTTTTTCATCATTTATGTACATCTCAACATCATTTGTTGTAACATTTGAAATATCACTTGATGTGTTTGTGGTGTTAATGTAAAAATCTACTTTTTTCTCATTATCATGTTTTAAACGTTTTTTATCTGAAAAATTAATACCCTTCCACAGTGTCTCGTTCAAATAGTGTAAACCACAATCTATGCCCAACACTGGTAAAAATCCAAGTCTTAATCGCATGTAACTACTGTCAAATGCAACCGCTGTATTTGTTGTGATATCAATCAACTCTGCTGGAATTGCATATGTGGGTATATTCACCATTGACACCCTACGAAGCGCATTCATTATCTTGATGTTAACGTCAGCACCCTCAAACATCAATTTCAGCCAACTTGCCTTATATGTCTCCATAGGTTGCTTTGCTATCTCGGTTATCTTAATATCCATAATATACTATTACAATACAATAATAAATAAAATCAATTTTACGACACATACATATGTGATAATCCATATGAAATAATATGCTTAATAAAAGTATAATGTCAATCAAAGGTGTATTGTTCTACAGCGACAGATGTGCCTATTCCTCAAATATTAGAAAAATTATGCAAGACAAAGATCTATTAAAATATTTCAATCAAAAATGCATTGATAATATGCCACACGAAGACCTCATCCGTTCTGGTTTAAATACTATCCCTGCTATCCTAATAATCAGTAACGACACCAAAAAAATATATGAGGGTAAAGCCGCATTTGAATGGATCTCAAATCTTATTAAAAGTAAAACTGATAATATGTCCGCAACTGGTGGCATTTGTAAATATGACCCAACTGATGCACAAGGTATATCTGACACATATGCATACTGGACTAATGATGTTACAAAAGATATAAACATCGCTCAACCTAAAAATTTTCAACCATATGGTAAAGATGAACAATATAAAATTGTAACCCCAATCGATAACTCTAAAGTATCCATGTCTGAACAACAAAAGAAAATGTACTCAATATCTAATGAACGATCTCAACAAGACACCCAAATAAGAGATACTATTAAACAACAACTCGAAACAAACTTTAAACGAAGATGATGATTAATGGCTGAAATAAATAATCTCATTCATATCATTATGATAATCTCATTCATATCATTATGATAATCTCATTCATATCATTATGATAATCTCATTCATATCATTATGATAATCTCATTCATATCATTATGATAATCTCATTCATATCATTATGATAATCTCATTGCAACATTCCCATTCGACATCACTCTTCATCCAGTTCATCCCCATTCATCTCATCCCAACCATTCCATTATAATAAACCCATCCAACATATAACTACTGACGTTCTCATCATATCCAAATATATTTATAGAGTAATATTATATTTCAATATGCAAAATAAGTTAGACATTTTTATAGACAAGATATTTAATGACTACAACCCAAGCACTACAACTAAAAATTTTCAAAAAATCCACAAGGAACCTAATTTCATTAAATATCAATCAGAAATCAATGATGTAATGCACAAATACACTGACACTATCAAAGTTAATGAACAATTCCCTGAAAATGTTGAAATCATTACAAATCTTGTTAAGAGATACATCGCATTCTATACATTCATTACAATAGCTATCATGTATGTAGGAAAAACTGAATTGTTTCTCAACAACATTATCGAATTCTCACGAGATCAGGTTAATTACAACTACAAAATTAATGACTTTTTTAACTCAGAAAGTAACTCCATAATTATAAAATGCTTCGACATCATCAGAAATAAAAAACAAATTGAGGAACTATCCACAAAATATCCAGAAATAATAAATCCAAAAAATAAAGCCACGTTCAATACACATAAACTCGCTAAACTATTGATATTTAACTACATCTATGAACCAACTGAGCGTGCACATCTTCTTAAATCAATTGAAAACACTGAACTAACAAATGGAGATTTCATTTACATTGAAATAGTTGTGGCAACAAAGAGAAAAATAGATCCAATGCTTATCGATCAGGCTATCGGTAAGAAATCATCTGGAATTACTCAAAAAATTATACAACTTCAATCAAATCCAAATACAAAAGAAATTACAACTGAACAAAAAATTCTCGATCTCATAAAAATGGGTCTCGTTCCCATCTGTGATGACTTTTTATTGTATCACAAAGACTCAGAAATATATGATAATGTCCAAGACTCTAAATATTCAAAAGATGCTAAATATTCAAAGGATACTCGTATTAAATACATCGTCAATAAAATAGAATCTTCCTCAGAATACTACAATAAAGTTGTAAGGGGAAATAAAACACTAATGTCAGATGTACTTAAAAACTTCTATTCTCCTATGTATGATAGAAAAGCGATCCTTGTAAATAATGAAACAGATGTAAAAATAATTAATCGACTATCTCAACAATCATACACAACTGATGAATACTACAATGATTTCGTCAATTACAAAATTTATCCATACATTAACTTTAAAGATTTTGAAAAAAGTGGGTTCAGTATTATTCTCGATAAAACATATGACATCATTCGTTCAGTCACATTTCTTCCATTCAATAACACAATACAACCATCAACATCTACACTACAACACAGAATAGGAAGTAACAACATGACTGTCAATGTTGTGGGTTTTCTTTATCCAGATAATACACCTCTGCAATGTATCAAAAAAAAGGAAGTTGTAAATATAAAAACATTAAATCCTTCAGAGAATAATGGTTTGGAACTAATGAAAAAATATATCACACATAAATCAATTAATTCTAAAAATAAAACATCTGTCATGTGGTTGTTTGATCTCGATACAGATACCACAACACTCGATTCATATGAACAAACAGAACAACTAACCATGCAGGAACAAATGAAACTCGTTGTATCAGATCTATATGATGCAATTATTGAAAAAACATATGCAGAAATTATAAAAAATATCGAAGAAAAATCTCCTGTAACATTTCAGGAAATTGATACCATTATGAATAAGGTTGAATCTAAACTACTCAAAATTCCACGCACATCTGATGCATTCATCAGACTCGAAAAACTATTCCCATCATATATCCATCAACTAACTGCAAAATATGATAAAACTGATGACTTCATATTCGGTATGGAAGGTGATATCATTAAACTACCAAAGGTTAAAAAAATACCTTCAAATATTTTCATGATGTTTGTTTCAACAACAGACATCGTCAATGAGACTGCAATAATCGAAGATGAAAAAGTAGTATATGGTGTATGCCAACATATGATTTCTCTGGAAAATATCGAAATACTAAAAAAACATGATATCAATAACTACACAGAAAAAATATACGCCTTTATGAGACAATATGTTGAGGAAAATGTTGATGAAGATTACATATGTAAAAGTTGTGGTATGTTAATCGATGTTAAAAAATACACTGCAGATGGTGCATTTGATGATTCTGGTAATTTTGTATCTGATGGCAAAATATTTAACATAGATCTCAAAGACATCAAAGAATATGAAAAATTCTCAAAGGCTATTAGCAACATCGAAAAAAATATTGAAAAAATAGCATCTGAAAGTGGAATGTCTGCATTTGCTGGTACATCATCTAATGCAAGATCGTATAGACGTCAGACTGTCAAAAATGTCATCGATATGGTTCTCAAAAATAATCAGATATTTAAAAAGATATACAGGGAACGTAATACAGAAGCATCTAAAAAATATAACATAAATCGAGACTTGTCTGAATTCTTTGTCTTTGACCTCGATAATTCAATCTTCGAACATTCAAGTAAAGACATTGATGTAAAAAAATCAATCAAAAGAAATAATGTAACTGCATACACCCTAATATTAATGTCTCTCGAATTAAATGCGACACAAGTTTATAATTTGGGTTCAAGTAAGGGAATATGTAATTATGATTATTTTGAAAAATTATACATCTCTCTCTTTGGTGATATGAAAATCAGATCTAATAATGCAGGGGATCTCATTAAAATAAAGGATATGAAAATATTATGTTACATTATTTATGTAATATCATGTTCCATCATCAGATATAATCTATGGGAGAACATTGATAAAGATAAATCAATTGATTACAAAAAGGATTACAAAAAATATTTCCCTATTATTCAAAAGAAAATAATTGTAACATTCATTGACATTCTCAATAGCATGTTAGAGGCTGCATCAGAACAAAATCAACATTTTATGTATGAAATCTTTAGTACAAAATACTACAGAAAACTAAATAACCTATTTAACAATGAGGATGTGATTAAACATTTTGATGACCTCAAAAAAGTTAGGGAAATTACAAACACTAAAACACAGGGACACATTAAAGAGTTTCTTCTTACTGGTAACTACAAGGGTATGGACTATGAACCATTTGAAAGAGTTTTCTGCAGACACAACATATTTTATGTACCCATTGCTAATCCAAAATCACATTACAAACCATTTATTACACTCAACAACTTAACAAACTGTGCTGATGGAAACTTCCATCAGTGGGAATATGAAAATAAAATGTTTACCTGCAAATTATGCAAGGCACAACTTGGAAATATCACATTGGATACAAAACAAAAGATAAATTTTAAATATATCAAATTGCAAGAAATGGCAACTCGTCTGTGCAAATTTGATGGTCATCGTCATCGATATGTCTTTGTGGATGGGAAACAAATATGCTCTAATTGTAACCAAACTCCAGACCATAAATATTCTCATGCAGAATTAGATGACATCGAAAAAGTATTCAACTCTCTCCGTGCAAAACAAAATAAACAGGAACATGTCACAAATATGAACATCATAAACTCTTTTCATGATGATGTAGCTAAAAGTAATAAATTTATTAAACAACTCAATGATACTATAAAACCAAATTACATCGATACATTTATCTCAACACTCGATAATCTACTAACTGAAAATAACAAACAACTTGTATCAGATACATATATCGTTAATCATACTCACACTGGAAAACATCTCGATAAACCTCATAACATTGATGAAAAACATCTCACTCGTGAATTTAATCATTCATTCTATAAAACAGATGTGTTGCGTCATGATATATATGAAAATGGTAATGTATCCGTCTATTATGATATGTACACCAATAAATTGTTGGGTTACAAGGAAGACCACAAAAAATATGAAATACTCACTAACTCTTTATGTTATCTAAAAATACAACGCTCTCTTGCCAATAAATTAAAACTCATGGGTTATGAACATATTTATATTAAACCTGTCGACGACAAGGACGGGAATGGGGATGGGGATGGAGATAGGGATGGAGATGGATACAGGGATGGAGATGGGGATGGGGATATTAACAAACAAGTTGGTGGAAGTGTAAAAAATGTTAAGGATGTTAAAAATGTTAAGGATGTTAAAAATGTTAAGGATGTTAAAAATATTAAGAATGTTAAAAATGTCAAAAATACCAAAAACAGCAATAACACACTAAATCCAAATCTATTCATCATCAAATCTGCAATTGATACTCGCATAGAAATGTTAAAAAAAATAATTCCATACACAAACAGAATTATTCATCGTATATCAAACAAGTATGTAACCCTTCCAAGTGATGATACATATTTCTCTGATGTGTTAGATGGATTAGTAGGAAAGTATTCCAATAAACTCTCTAAAATTAATACTCGTGGTTTATTTAAGGATTGGAAATATGTGTATGATGGTATATTTTCTAATGTGGATACAATCAAATGGACAGATAAATCACACATGATTGATACAAGCAAATTAACAGATAATGCAGGAAATACAATATTATATTACATCCTATCTGAATACACAAAATTACTATCAAATAATAAAATGCCACTCCTTGCTGCACTGATTACTGACATGTTGAATATATTGTTTGATATGTTCAACCGTGATGATATTATTGACAATCTGGAAATGAAAAAATTTGTGTGTCTGTTAAACACGGATGGTTACATAAGCAAAATAGAAAAGATTTCAAGTATGTCAGATGAACCCAATCCAGAAGATATAACTGTTGAGGAAATTGAGAAAATGCAAGATGATAATGCGGAAGGAGAAGGATACGACATGGATATATCATTCAACTACATCGGACAGTATGATGCAGACATGGATAGAGAAATTGATGGAGAAATTACTTATAACCCAAATGCACAGTATGCAGATTAAAATGTACACAACATAACATTATACTACTCTATAGGTTAAATGTATCACCCTGCCCGCGGTGCTCCACCTATGATACTCCATCCACCCACATATATTTTAATTTAATTTCATCACGTTCTACATACGAAGAAAATATTTTTTTCATATGTCCATAATTAGGTTTTTGGTCAAATCCAAGTTTCCTACAGTAATCTATGTATTCTTGGATACAACATGGTACATCTTTACAAAGTTCCCCTAATCCTATCGTCATTTTTACTTCCCCAATAGTTTTAAATGGTTCCTCATTCTTCTTATGTATTCCTTGCCATGGAAGCTTCCCAACAAGAAAATATATTAACATATATCCAACAGACTCTAAATCATCTCTCCGTGATGGCTCTATACCAATATGCACATTGATTGATGTATATCGTGCTGTCCCAATCATCGAATGTTCCCCATTAAAATTAATATGCTTGTTGTGATTTATAAACTTCTTTGATAATCCAAAATCAACTATGTACAAAATACTATTATCAACTCCCCCAACAAGAAAATTATTTGGCTTTATATCTCGATGTATTACATTTTTATTATGTATGTCCTCTAATAATGTCAACATATCAAGTGCTAACTTTATTGTCGTTGGTATGTCAAATCTCTTGTATTTTATAAATAAAGTCTCCAGACTATCTCCTAAAAGTTCCATCGCCAATATGTTGTACTTCTCTGTCTGAAATATCTCATACACTTCTGGAATACCTACTATCTTTCCACAATCATTTAACTTCCTATATATTTTATATTCCTCTGTTAATCGTGATGCTTGCTTTGTGCGTTTCTCAAACTTTAAAGCACATAACTTTGATTGTGGATCCCTCGCACAAAAAACCTCTCCAAATGATCCAATCCCTCGTCTCTCTATCAACTCATATTTATCATGCAAATATGTCATATACTTACACATTTGAAATTTTTAATTTCACATATCCCAACCATGATGATGGTATGAGATGATATGACCTCATAACCTCCATAAACAAACGCCAACATGTAATAATAACAAAAATACTTCTGTTATTATTGGTATCATCACAACGTAACATATTATCTCAACGTAACATATTATCTCAACGTAACATATTATCTCAACGTAACGTATCATCACAACGTAACATATTATCTCAACGTAACGTATCATCTCAACGTAAAATATTTTATCCCATCATCCTATCCTATCATCACTTTTTATTCTTACAAATCTCCTCCCTTATCTTTTTAACAGTTACATCATGGTCGCCACATTCCTCTTCTGATTGTGGTTCGCTACACAATGCTTTCACATAATTCATAATTTTATTATTCCTCTTCGTTGGTTCAGTTTCAATGTATTCACACATCATTGTTGCCATATCTGGATTTTTTCTAAAATATGATACATACTTCCACATGTTCGTAAAACATTCAAGGCTTTCACTAAACCAGTCAGTATCTCTCATAATTGTCACACAATGTGCCATGTTAAGTCTCCAATAAATAATTTTATCAAATACATAATTTGGATGGTCATCATTTAGTGTTTGTAGTGTCTCAACAACCCATTTATCACAATCATATGGGGTCATGTCTAAACTCGGTGTGTATATAAACTTTGCTTGGTCAAATACAAGGTCATCATAGTTAGCCGTTGCAATCTTATTTTTAGGAAGTAATTGAATTAAACAACCCTTCTCATATCCCGTAGAAATGGATTTGTTTGGCTTCTTTGGATCTGTATCATCAATAAATGCATCTCTGTCTTCATACTCTCCTATGTCACATTGCCAAAAGTCACATTCATCCAAATTACAACATTCCAATTGTAACTGAACCTGCACCCAGTAATATATAGGACAAATATCCCCTTTTATATCTCCATATGTTTTTATTGTTCTCGATAAAGGACATTTGATTTCTAACATTCTACCAATCATATCAGTCAAATGTACACCATCCGCTTTCACATTCCCAACAATTCCATCAGGACTTGCTGCAATGTATTTGTATGTAGGATGTATCACTAATCCAATCTCCTCAACCTTTACATCGTTTCTAATCTCATATATCATTGTTGCTATCTTTTCATATTTTTTTCCATGATAACAAAATTTATTCACTACAAATGGTAACTTACCAAGTTTCTTCAATATGAATTTATATTGAGGCTCATAATGGTTCATTCCTACAACACATCCTCCATCACTTGCAGTAATTGCAGAATCTCTTTGCATAAACCATTCAGGTGACCTCTGCTCCGCATATGCATGCGCTAACAAGTTATCGGTTATTACCTTCCGCCTTGCAGTCGTACTGTTCATGTCATCATCAGTTGAACTCTTCTTCACCGTACGATAACGAAGTGGCTCCCTTGGATAGTTGTATTTCATTGTATCATCTTCCTCTGATAAACTCTCTTTTTCATTTTTTTCATCTGCTGGATTGGGTTGCTCATTTGATGAACATGATTGGTTGCCTAATTGGTTGCCTGATTTACTCATCTCGTTAGCTTTATTTATTTTAATATTTAGTTTGTTTGTCTCACTATGTTTATCAACATCAGGGGTTGTCTTTGCAAATATCTTGTTTGCCATTGCCCTAAATGGATCAATAGGTTTCAATGGGACGATTGGTTTCGGTAGTTCAGATGGGATAGTTGGATTGGTAGTGTGGTTAGTAGAGTTGGCAGATTTATTCGTTTCACCCTTTAGTAGTTGCTTTATATCCTTAAATTTAAGGTTACTTTGATTATCAATATTAAACCTAATATTCTTATTATTAATTTCTACATATGAACAAATTATTTTTCTTACACATTTAAAAGTTGTATCATCAATAGATGATGAAATATCATTAATTATTTTATCCAACTCATCGAATGTGTATTGTGATGTGTATTTTTTCATCAACTCAACAATTATTTGGTTTTTCATATAATTAAAACAATATAATTTGTTACCCTACTAAACGCATGTTACATTGCAAAATCAGAAGTTATCTCTTTGATGGTATCACTAACACCAATCAACATACTATTTAGTCTGCCATATTCCTTTTCCATTGTAGCATCATTTAAAATTTGATGAATAAAATCTGACACAGCAATGTTCTCACTTTCCTTAAACATTTTTCCAATCAATGATAAATATTTTGGATCTATGTGTTGTATTCCTACAAGCTTATTACCCTTCTCTCCTCTGATATACAAAATGTAACCCTCAAGAAATATACTATTAACATATGTACTTCTACTTTCTATAGCATATATGTTATACAAATCTGGTGAATATGCTGAAATAAAATATTTTGATCCATGTATGCGTTTGCATATGTTAAAGCAGTATCCCATCAAAAATGATTTTATTACATTTGTTCTCTCCATTCCATTACCACCAACATCTCCATTGAACCCGTCATTGTCATTCACATAGTTCATTACAAGATGAACGTAGTCGGATATGTATTTTGCAACTGCTTTCTTTTCAATCCCATGTTCCCTACACCATGTCTCCATGACTAAATCATTATCCATCATAAATTTGTTAATGTGTTTTATCATCTCATTTCTAACATTGTTTAACTGTATTTTAGATATGTCATCATCACGCACATCCCCAATCATTTCATTGTATATCCTACTAAATGAATTCATCCTAATAAAATTGTGTAGACTGTTTAATACATCAAGTGCTACATCAAAATCAGATGTTATTGGTTGTGGTGTTAGAATTACTTTTGGTATTTCAACAGTCACATACGAACGTGATAATACATTGTTGAATGCAAGTAATCTCACAACACTTTCAACACATTTGTATTGTTTGCTAAAATACAATGTACGTACACTGTTGTGATCAAGTAAATCAAACTGATAATTCTCAAATATATCACGTCCAAGCTGCGTTTTAATAAACGTATCATCAGTGTATTTGTAGTCATGCAACATCTTTAGGAATGATTCCATTTTCTCTGATGTAATTTTATTATTTGTTACTTTAACTGTATCCATGGATGTCATGTTTCCCCTTGTGCTAATCACATTACCTAATATGTTACGTACTATCTCCAATTCATTTGGATGAACAATATAAAACATTCCCTTGGAATCTATTAGTGTATCCATATCATATCCTGTTTGGTAATATGTAGATGGGTGTGTGTAGTTATCATAATCATATTGGTTGCCATTACCAACATAACTGTAATATTTATCTCCAATAAAATATTGTTTCTTAAACATTTTTTTCATATCGTCGATGCTTTTAATATCATTTTCTGAATATTTAGGATTACTCGGATCAAAATTAGAAAATACATTTTCCTGTGCATTGCGTAAATTTCCAAATATGTTAATCATTAAATTGGATACACATATCTTACACACATTCTTATTATCTTTTTTAGAACCTTTTTCATACAAGTAATACACTATTCCAGGTGCTACACGTCCAACACGTCCTCTTCTCTGCATTCTACTTGCTTCAGATATCTCAAAAAGAGTTAATGTTGAAATCCTCTTGTGAAAATCATATATCTCTGTTTTGAATGTACCAGTATCTATAACATATCTGAGAGTTGGTATGGTAATTGATGCTTCTGCAATAGTTGTAGCAACAATAATCGCTCTTCTGTATTTCCTCACATTTGTAACCAATGAACTGGAGTCAAACGATTGAAATCCCGTAGATTTATCAAAATTTATACTTGGAAGAAAACGACTTATGCCTTCTATTAACTCTCGCTGTCTTCCCTCTAATTGTGCATGATATGGAAGAACAATCACATCTGCAGATGTGGCTGGTATGAGGTTATCAATAGTCGTCAATAATTCCCCTACACCCGGTTTAAAAATTAATATGTCACCATCTGTACTGTTTCTAAGAATATCAATAACAGTATTTTTAATTTGGTCTTCAATTAGTTCTTTCTTTGTTGGAATGTAAAATTCATTAATCGGAAATTTTGTAGTCATGCTTGGTGCAGATATATGTAACCTCCTATCAACATTTATACGATCCAAGTTTGATGATGCAATCATTGTGTTTAATGGATACTTTCTGTTGTCGTTAATATCTCTGTAAAATCTACGATATTTAGGTTCGTCCTCATCCATTGTTGCACTCAAAATAATAAGTCGAACATTGTTATTGTATGACAGGGGAGTTCTTAACAATGATAACATCATATCCATATTTTCATTATGCTCATGTGCCTCGTCAATCATGATTATGTCATACATATTACGAGAACCATTAATTGATAAGAGTGGATCCTTCAATTCTAAAATTAATGCTCCATCTGTAATGTATTTTAAAGTTAAACCTGAAATGTGTTTAACATGATGACTTTTTTGATGCCGTATTTGAATGTGATAATTAGAACCAATTTTATCGTCCTTCTCTTCAATAATTGGAATACCCAACCACTGTGATACAATCTTTGCGTTGCTATCAGTTGGCGTAATACGTGGCTGAGAACATACTAATTTACCATCCATGTTGTAATCTAATGCTTTCACATAATACATAAACAATACAGGAACCATTGTTGATTTCCCAATACCTGTCGCTCCTGTTACATATGTTACTCTGTTATTAATAAAATGATGACAAAAACTAATTTGTGCAATCCAATCAAGCGCAATCAATGTGTACCATGGATCCCTTGCCAATCCATATGTTAGGTTATATGTGAATACATTGTACTGTTTCCTATCAATCTCAAATTCATTCATTTTACTGTATGGTAACTCCTCAACAAAATGATATGATGACGTCCATGTTGGATTA
>Ga0316231_1003722_pt1 | contig 13207 bp, 7 predicted proteins | sample TBH18027metaG_FD_206002 | JGI IMG/M metagenome (GOLD analysis project Ga0316231, IMG submission 206002) | Freshwater microbial communities from Trout Bog Lake, Wisconsin, USA - TBH18027 | ecosystem: Environmental > Aquatic > Freshwater > Lake > Hypolimnion/Profundal zone | place: USA: Wisconsin...
CGCTCTCAATGATTGTGAAAGGCATGATGCGACCGCTTGCAAGCGATTCCTCGGCGATTCGAATAACCTGTTCCACTCGGGCTGCGGCTGGCGCCAACGACGGAAGCGTCTTGAGGAATGCTTCAATCCTCTCACCGGAACCCTCCAACACGAGCCGCACGGATCCCGATCGATTTTGAATGCTCCCGCCCAGGCTGGCGGCCCGGGCCAGACGGTAGATCGCCGGGCGGAAGCCAACACCCTGCACCACGCCGAAGACATCGCAGGTGATCCGCCGGATGTCCGCTGGCTCTGGTGTTGGTTCCCGTTTATTGCGCTGCATATTCAACGTAAAAGGTTTCCGGTGCCGTTCCCGCGCTGAAACTCCAGCCGGAATCCTGCTTCGTGTTTGCCGGATAAACATGGCTTGCGGTCTTGACCGCGCCAGATTCCTTCCAGGCATAAGTCACCTGAAGAGGCGAACTGTTTGTCACGTCATAAACCAGTTGCGCCTCCACGCGCATGAATGTCCGGTTGCCGGTGTTGGAATAGCGGATTTGCACCGGTGAGGCAACAGGATTCAGATTGGTCTCTCCCATCATAAAGGCCTGACTCCACCAATCCTTGGGTTCGGGCGGGATCTGCTTGACCTGATAATTATGAAGCAGCGGCTGCCATGTGGCGCCAGTGTCGATGGAATAATCAATGTTATAGTCGGCAGGCTTGGGCGGCGCGCTGCAGGCCGCATGTGCGCTGGCGTAGACCCCTGTAACCCGGGCATGGCGCGGCGCTTCGAGTTGGAGCGTCACAGCCGGCGAGTTCATCTCGCCTGCAATGATGTGCGGCTTGGTCTGGTCCTTGTTTGGACCCGCAGAAACAAACCCCTGATTGCTCGCTTCATACGCAACATGGTTCACGCCGTCCTTCACATGCGGAACCACGCTCTGTGCGCATTGGCAGACGGTCACGATGGACAATCCACTCTTGGCCAACGTCCTGGCCTTTGCGGAAAAACGCAGCCAGTATTGACGATGCCCCTTGGCCAGGTCCGTCAAATCCATAGCGCCGTTGACCGCCGCCGGAGCTGGCTTCCAGTTTGCGCCCTGATCGGTGGAGATTTCGACCAGACATTCCAACTGGCCTCGGATCACCAGGCCGCCTGCGCAGTTCTCTTTGAAGACGCCCCATTTCTCCGTCGCGGATTCAGCAGGTGGCATGGCGGCAATGACGTAAGGCGAATACCATTCGAGTGTCACCTGCTTGTCGTCTTCAGACACCACAGCTTCCTTGTAGCCCGCACCGGAGAAATCAGGTTTGTAGGTGTAAACCGCGTTGCCATATCGCGCCATGCCGGCAATGCAGGGAGCCTCGCGCTTGGCGCCAAACATCTTTTCCGGCTGATTCACCCAGGTCCGCGGGCGTTCCGGACCCGGAACTCCCTTGGTGTTGAAATTGATCCCCCAATACGCAAAGGTCTTGCCATCCTCCAACCCTGGGAAAGGATACCGACGCAACGTCTCGCCAGCGCGTAAATTGACAATGGGGGGTACGGCAGCATAACCCGTTTGATACCCCACATTCTTGACCTGGCAATAAGCCTTCGGGTCATCGGGATACAATCCGCCGGGCAGCCATCCGCGCCCGCGATTCCCCTTTTGAACCAGCGACTGGTCAGCCAGGATATCCATCAGTCCCACCAGACGGCTGCCGTCTGGTTTGAAAACCACGGTTGAAATGTCGTGATCCAGCAACGCCCAGGCGCCGGAACCATAAGCGCCTCCTTTTAGGTAGACTTCAAAACTGGTATGTCCGGAAACACATGTGGTTCGACAGCGATTGGGACCAAACAAGTGCCAGATCTCTCCGCTGAATTGATGATGCGTGTCAAAGCAAAGGCCAAACCCGCAACTGAAAAGCCCGGACCAGAAATCCCGCACCAGCTTGTCGCCATTTCCCTGCCAGCCTCCGCCGTCAATATCTTCGCCAGCCATGATGCAGTGCGTATAGTTCAAGTTGCGCCAATACCAGGCGGCCAGGGCTTTGTCTTCGTCGTTGTCGGTCTTGCGCCCGGTGACGCGCGTGTATAAATCATTCTGCGTCTTGAACAAGCGCTCAAATGTCGAACACGACAACTCCCCCGGATACCAGGGATGATCGGTCTTGGTCTGCGGATCACCCACGCCCGCCAGCGCACATCCTGCCCACAGGGTTGCGCACAGGAGAAACAGCGCACGGTTCATGACGCGTCATCCTTTCTACAGTTCATGCTGCATGGTCACGCCCGACCTGTCCGTCGAAACGGCACAGACATAATCATGCGTTGCCCCGAACGGAACATCCATCGGATTCCCTGCTCTCGTCCGCCGCGCGCTCAATCGGAGCATCTCCCGCGCAAAGCTTCCTGCCAGCCAAAGCTGCTGAAACTGGAAGGCGCGGTGCCGATCAAACGCAAATAAAAATTGACGCTGTATCCGGTTGAGCGTTGGTGAATCCATGTGCGCGACACATCATAGCTGGATTGACCATACAAGCCGCCCAAGAGGCGCAGGTCGGTCGTGCTCTTTTCCTGAAGGGTCATGCCAAACGCAGCAGTCTGGCGTACGCACGCCTCAACCGGACGGACATCCACGCCCAGCTTCTCCTCGGCCGCCAACCGCAGGAACTCCAGATTGTTGATGCCGCAGACAAACGTGCCGCCAAAGCTGGGATACGAGCCGTCAGCATCCATCAGGCTGTTCTGTTCCTCCACGCGGGAAATCAAAAGATCCAGCAGGCGTTTCTCATGCGTCAGGCGATAGGCGCACACCAGGGCAACCAGGGCAAAATCGTCGTTGCCGTAGCTGATCGGCACCTCGCCATGAAACCCTTCGACGATGGGCGCGCCGCGGTTGGCCTCATAGATGGCAGCCAAACCCTTGATCAGCGGATTAAAGCCTTCCTCGATATAACGGCGCTCGCCGGTCAGCTTGAACAACTGGTAGAAGAAAATAGCCGAACCGGCCTGCCAGTCGCCTTTGACATGCTCACGCCCTCCATCATCCTCTTCGCCCACAACGGTCATGCCCTTGTTGTGACCGTGCTGCTTGTCAATGTTGAACGTGATGTAGGGCCAGTTGTTGTCATCCGTGCCGTGCTTGATCCACCAGTCGGCAAACAGGCGCGCGCGATTCAGCCACTCTTCTTCCCGCGTTTCCTGATAGAGACGACAGAGACCAAAGCCGCCCGTCACGCCATCGCGTGGATAGCTCTCCGGTGATTGCGGGGTGTGTTCGCGAAACGCGCCAATGGACTTGGGCAGCCAGATATCGGTGACCTGCAAGGTTCGCAGATAGCCTGCGCCCAGTTTTGCGGCGCGCTGAAAACGGCCAGCGTCAGACGGCACGCGCCTGGCGAGATCAAACAGATTCATGATGGCCATGGCCTGGCCCCAGATACCCATGCCGCGCGCAGAGTTGCGATGCAGTACATATTCGTAAACAAAGCGGCCCAAATCCGCGCTATCCGCAATGCCACCCCAGGGTTTTTCATCCGTGTTCTGGTTGTTGCAATACCAGTGACCCGCCAGTGCGGCGTGATTTAAAAACTGCTGCTTCTCCTTGGGCGAGAAATCGAGGGACATGACATCTCCTTCTGTATTTCGCTGCGTTCGAGACCCACAAAAAAGTGATAAGTAGTTTAGCCTGACGTCTGAGCTACGGCAATTCCCGTCTTCCTTCCGTCTTTCTGGCGTCAAAACTCTTTAGAAATGTTCATTTTTCCTGTTCACGCGCGTTCTCTTATTTGGCGCACCTGGCGCCTTGGCGGCTCCCTCTCCCATCTCTGTTTACTGGCCACCTCTCTCCCACTGCTCGCTTCTCCCTGCCTGCTCCGCGATGATTGCAGCGCTCAAGGGTGTCGTGTAACATCCTGCGTCAGATAGACAAAATACGATTCCTGCGTCGCTTCAATGTATGAGCGGCGTGATTGTTGGATACGCATGGATGCACCTGTGAGTTCTGATTGGTGGAGGCAATGGCTCAACCAGCATGCTGCCCGGTTGTTGCTGTATGCCCGTCAACAGGCGCGTTGTGCATCGGATGCGGAGGATTTGCTGCAGGAGTCGCTGGTGGAAGCCTGGCAGCGGATGGGCGCCGAGACGCCGCCGCCGGTTCCCCTGGTGGTGGCCACAATTCGCCGGCGCGCGATTGACCATGCGCGGAGTGCGGATCGGCGACAGCGGCGAGAGAGTATTGCCGGCGCAGGGGAAGAGGTTTGGTTTGACCCTGCGCCCGCCCATGCTGAAAACATCGAATGGATTGAAAAAGCGTTGCGTCAACTGCCGGATGAACAACGCGAAATCATCACTCTTAAAATATGGGGCGAAATGACTTTTGCGGAAATCGCAACGGCATTGGACATTTCGCCCAATACGGCCGCTTCGCGTTATCGCTATGGCATGGAACGATTGAAGCTGGTTTTGAGCAATGAACAAGCCTGACATGGACATTGAAGCTCTGGAACAACGCTTGCGAAGGGTGTCGCCCGCGAAACCCTCGGATGCGCTGATGGCTCGGCTACAGGCCGCGCGGCCTGTAGCGGACAAGCCGGAAATGGACGTTGAGTCCCTGGAACAGCGCTTGCGCATGGCGTTGCCTGCGAAACCGTCGGAGAGATTCATGGCCAGTCTGGAGGCCACGCGGCCCGTGGTTCGTCGGACCTGGCGGATGTCTCACGCCTGGCCGCTGGCAACGGCAGCCACATTGTGCATGGCTGTCGGTCTGGCCATGTATCATCGGTTGACAACCCGCGCGCAGCCCGCAGTTGTATCGTCCTTGAAGCCTCTCGAATCCGCCGATTATTTGTTGGGGGGGAGGGAACTTGGGTTGTATAATGCCCCCAATGGGCAGGTTTATCGCATTGTTCAGTGTGTTGGCATTCATCGGCAGGCCTGGAAAAACGAAAGCACGTCCATTACATGCAACACGCCGGAACAACGATTGCTGCTGATTCCCATGGATGTGGATTAAGGAAGCCTGAAACTCGCGGAGCATCTCACATGAACATTCTTGAAAGCATGAAAAAGAATATCATGATTGGAGCCGTCGTCGGGTTTGCGTTGTCAACCCTGGCGAATCCTTCTGTCTTCCACCCCAAAAATCTTCGCGCCAACAGCGCTGCAAGTGGGGGCGGATCGGGGGCGGGCGGACCCCCCCCGAGCGGTGTGCAGGTGTGGGGCTTTATTTTGACCCCCAGCAGCAATACGACCACCAAGGCAAACGGGCTTCACGTCATTACAATTTCCACCAATGGCATCAAACGCGTGCTCGGCTCCTCGATGCCGATCCCTCGAAATGCCGGGCTGGCGAAATCGACAACCATGCCGCTTGCAGAGAGTGGCGCTGCCGGCGGCGGAACGGTCCCTTTGTCGACCATTCCCAGTGCGATCGTTGTGTCCAACGTTCCCGCGCCCGGTGGAACACCAGCGGCGAAGTCTCCCCTGTGGCTGGGCGTGAGCGTAGATCCGTTGCCGGACATGGTGCGCGCGCAGATGCCGACAGATGACGGTGTGGGTGTCATTGTGCGACACGTGGTGGACAACAGCCCCGCTGCCAAAGCCGGCATCAAGGAAAACGACATTCTGCTCCGGCTTGACAACCAGGATTTGTTTAATAGCGATCAATTATACGGGATTATTAACGGTCGCAAGGAAGGGGCCTTTGTGCATGTGATGGTCATGCGAAAAGGCAAGACCTCCACGATAACGGCATCTTTGGAAGCCAAGACCATGCCCAGCGCAACCGAAGTCTATGATTTGGGCGGCTGGAATGGAAACCCGAATGTGATTTTGAATGCGCCGCAAAACACAACACCTGTGGTTTTGCAAAGCCAGCGTTCTGAAACGCCGGCATCTGCGCCCGGCGACATACAGGATGTGGATGTGCAGGAAGTTATTCACGCCCTGCAGGATGCGGCCATCATACCCGCTTCAAAAATAGAGGCCGGAACAAAATAAATCTCCCCGCCTTCTTTTTGAAACTAGATTTTTCCGGGTCCCCTGTGTAATACCGTGCGTCCTCGCGCGGTCTCCTTGTCGCCCACCATCCCCTCTGTCCACTGTTCACTGTTTACTGCTCACCGTTCACTCCCCCATCGTCCCTTCCTACACATGATTCCCGTCTGGACGACACCTCCTTAAATTGGATAAGGTACGCCCCATGACAAATACGCTGCTAACCGTTGTCGTATCCAGTGTGGTTGAAGGCATTACCGAGTTTTTGCCGGTATCTTCCACAGGCCACCTGCTGCTGACCGAGAAGATCATGAAGCAGCACCTGAGCGACCTGTTCAACATTATTATTCAATCTGCCGCGGTATTGGCTGTCATTCCGCTGTTTCGAAATCGCCTGTCGCAAATCATCTTCAACTGGCGTGAGCGCGAGTCGTTTCTGTATGCAGCCAAGCTTGCGCTGGCATTTGTGATCACCGGAATCGGTGGACTGATTATTACGAAACTGGGATTCAAGCTTCCAGAAGACATCAAACCGGTCGCCGTGGCTTTTCTGGTGGGCGGCGTGGCCTTCGTGGTGGTTGAAGCCTGGATCAAGGGGCGTCCGCGCACGGATAATGTAACTTGGAAGGTTGCGGTGGCGGTTGGCCTTGCCCAGTTGGTTGCCGCTGTTTTTCCGGGGGCATCACGGTCAGGCACCAGCATCCTGTTTGTCTTGTTGCTCGGCATGGCCAGACCGGCGGCCACTGAATTTTCGTTTCTCGTGGGTGTTCCCACCATGCTGGCTGCCGGCGGATATGAACTGCTGAAGGCTGTGCATCATCCCACACTGGGCGCCACGCATGAACCTTGGAGCCTGATTGGCCTCGGATGCGTGATTTCAGCCATTGTATCGTTTGTTGTCGTGAAGTGGTTGCTGAATTATGTGCGGTCTCACACCTTCACGGCATTCGGCGTCTATCGCATCATCCTCGCAGGCGTGATTTTTGCCGCCATGCTTACCGGGCATCTCTGAGACGAACAGCAAATCGCAGCACAGGCCATCAACTCGCGCGTGATCTCCCATTCTCTGTGTAACGCCGTGCGTCCTCGCACGACCATCCATGCCCGTTCACAGCCCACCGTTTACCGCTCAACGGTCACTCTTTCCTACACCCCCTGATGTCTCTCATATAACGCAAACCGCGCATGCGATTTCACGCATGCGCGGCAGGAAACAATCAAAAAATAAGACCCAGCTTGAGCGGCATCAATTGCTCGAAGGCGCGGACATCAATACCCGGTAAAAGCCGTTTTGTTCTCCATTGCGCATCAAGTTTGTGGTTATCGTTCCGTTGACACCCGGCATGCTGGGGCCAACGTTGGTCCATACTGATTTTGCCAGATTAGTTGTGTGCTGCAGTTGGTAGGTAATGCTTGTCTCGTACGCAAGCCATGACAATTTGACTCCCGCGGAGGAGACCTCTTGCGTCGCGCCTCCGCTTGCCGGATACGAGGTCAGGCTGACATCATCAAGGCCAAAAGCTCCAATTCTAGGAAGTCCCGTACCCGTATAATTAGTGGGTAGGCCATTCATTCCGACAAATTGCAGTAATGACAGTTGTTGAGCTTGTGGCGCCTGTAATATGCGTTGATAGTTCTTCCACGCTGTATTGACTAGCATGTTGGAGATGGTGAAAACGACATTGCTGTTCCATATGACCTGGAACAGGTTGGTGTAATGACCGTTCTGGGCGGGAGTATCCCCGCAATCAACGGGATTATTCACCCAAAACGAGAGTAGATAATCCTGGTTGGTTGCAATTTCCATTTGTTGATACAGGTAACCCTTTTGGCCGTTCCCCACGCCGCCCATCGCAAAACCATTGCTTCCTCCAAAGTGGACGAACTTACTACCAGGCACGTCAGATAAGCCAGGGTACAACAGAGCGCCGTTGTTTTGGGCCAGAAGGAAGAGCGTGAGGTTGGTGCCTGTAAAGTTTGTAAATACATGCCCACTCTCATTCGTCGTAACAACGGTATTGGTTATCATGAAATAGGTATTGGAGCTGGAAGTCTGCCATGGCCAGATGTTGGTGTGTGTTGCGGTCTCAAATCCGCCATCAACCACTGTGGGCATCTCCATGTTCAGAGCGACGGTACGAATTTGAGTGTCAATAAGCTTCACTCCGGCCATCGTCTTGAATGTCAGCGTTCCCGCATATGTACCTGGAGGAAAATTGGTTATAGCCAAAGGATCAACAGAAACAATGACATTAGTTGAAGCGCCTGCAGCAATAGAGCCATTAGCCGAGACCACAAGCCAGTTGTTGGTCGAAGAATGGGCGATGAGCAATGTCAACGCATTGCCCGTAGTATTGGTGACCGTAAACGTTTGGTTGGCTGGGATGACGCCTGTGCTGGGTTGATAGATGAACGAGTAATTAGGTACAAATGGAAAAATGAGCAAAGGATGTGGTGGTGACAACGCATTAATCAGATTCGTTCCATTAGGGGTTCCCCATCCCGTGCAAAGGTCATAGCCATGTGTGGCTGAATACAAACCACTACTGTCGAGTGTGATATTGCTACCGCTTGTAATGTCATGAAATGCCGATGCATACAGAGAGGGATTGGTGGCACCAATGGCATACAAAGCCGGGTTTAGAAATCCGACGGGGTTCAGTCCATTAGCTGCAGCCTGTTGATTGGCAAGCGCGGCAAATCCGGCCCACAATGGCGCCGCACAACTGGTGCCGCCCTCAATTTCTTGTTCGCCATTGTTTGCCAGGACAAAAACATTATCCGCAGTGAGCGCAACGTCGGGAAAATTACGCCAAGAGGAGGATGCGTGGTTGTTGGTCGCTATGACGGCGGGATATTGTTGCCAAGATGGAATGGGATAGTTGGAGCTGGGGCTGATGCCACCACCACTGCCTTTAACGCTGAGAGGGTCAAAAGTTGCGTCAAACCAAATATTGCTATAGCCCCAATTCCACACCTGTTCAGACTGCCACGGACCGCCCGGACTGCTTGTGCTGAGCGTGGTGCCGCCCACGGATGTCACCCAGGGATCATCTACGGGGGTTTTGACCAAATTGGCAACCGTTTCATACGCGCAGGAATCGCCGGACGCCTGGAAGAACGACATCCCCGCTGAGGCCATTTGTAGGAAAGTGTTATCCATCGCCGTATTAAAGCCGGAGCTAAACGACCATGAGCTGCTGAGTTGCAGGGCTCCGTTGCCGGATTGATAATCTTCATACATTTTTTGGAGTATCTCTTCAGCTCCCGCATCGCCGGAAGCATTAGGGGCTTCGTAAACGATAACCTTGGAGAGCCCTGGTGCCATGGAAATCGCCATTTCAATATCCAAGCTGACTTCAGTAACCGCATTATTGTCGGCAGAGGGAATTCCGGTAGCGCCAGGCATCAACACAGTTGTCACGTTAACCTGTGGAAGATGAGCCTGCGCCACATAATTTGAAATGTCGCTAAGATAAAAGCCATCCATCTCCAGCAAACCGACGGCCTGACCTGTTCCAGTAAGCGAACAGTTTGGCACATAGGCGTTTCGGAAATCGGATCCAATATAGCCCCCATACGGAGACGGCCCGGAACCTGACTGCGGCATCGGTTGGCTGGTGGTTATATCGGGTGTGCCAGCGCTCGTGCTGTGTGTGCTCGCGCGGATACGGCTAGAACACATGGGGTGTGGCTTTTCGAAATCGCTGAGTCCATGGATATCCAGAAGGCGCGTCGAAAGATTCACAGTGAGATTGCCGTCTGGAGCATGGAATTCGCGATTTTCCGTCGGGTGCTTGTAGGTGCGCATGGTGACGCCAAACGCGCGCTCAACATCGGAAACAGCGGCATTGACCAGCAACATCGTCTGGCCTGGGTGCGTATGTTGAATCGTAAATCCATTCGCCTGCGCAAAAGCAATCAAATCCTGATAGTCTTGAAGCTTGGGACCGAATTGCAAAGTGAATTGAGCCGAGCTCAGGAAGTGGTGGAACTTGGGACTGGCGGGGTTGTAGATCTCAGCCAATAGATTTGTCAGAGCATCTTGATTGCGCAGAGGAAGGGATATGCTGAAGGTCAGGCGTTGGTCTGCTGGAAGCCGTCCGGTGGCTTGTGCGTTAACCGCAGCATCCGGAAGATGATGAGGGATCACCTGATGGTCCACGGCCATAACGGAACCTGCGGAAGCAATGAGGAGCATGACCGCGCAACGTGTGATCAGTTTACCCGTGTACATAATGACACTCCTTCGTCCAGTCATTATAGCCATACTGCTATTTTCCTGTAAAGCAGGCATAAAATGAAACACCACAAGGAAAGGCCGTGTTTCCAGACGCCTTTCATCTGCTCAGAGATTGACAAGCTTGCTTTCACTTTTTAAGCGACGCCGGACAGGGCGATTTGTCTGAATCGTGAAAAAACAAATCGAATCCATGTATATTTATAACTCACTCCTATACAATTGGTTGCGCGAGATTAGAAGACGATTTTATAGCTCAAATGAGATCCGGTCGACAGGTGCCGGATTGCGTCAGGGCTGAATCAGTACCCGATAGAACTGCGGCGACGGAAGCGTGGTCGAAACCTGGGTTGACATCGCCGCGTTGGTTCCGAGCACGGGCGATCCCTGGTTCGTCCACGCGCTGGAAGACAGATTGGTGGCTGTTTGTATCTGATAATGCACATTCGTCGAAGCGATCCATGCGAGGACTGCCGTGTTGGTCTGTACGGCAAATGCGTTGATCATGGGCAGCGGGAGCAGTTGCGCGGATATGTCATCCAGGCCAAAGGCCCAATTGTCATTGCGCGCCCCAAAGGTCAGCAATGTGGACGAACTGTTCGCCACAACAACAAACTGCAGGTTGGTCCACACAAAGAGCGGCATGTTGGTCTGGTCAAAAAGGGTGTTCCCCGCCCATTGCACAAGAAATTCATTTGCCCCGCCCATTCCATCCGTCGAGTTTTGGAGCCAGAACGAAAGCAGATAGGGCATTCCGGAAACGGTTTGCAGCGTTTGTGAGAGATAGCCTGAGGAACCCGGGGCACCGAGTTGAAAACCATACAGGCCTGTGTGTACGAAATCGCTCCCCGGAATATTGGCGTTGGTGGTCGTCATGGAGACAGGCAAATCGGCAAGGGCATAATCCCCGTTCGTGTCCGTATAATAGTAACTGGTTCCGGAGAGGCTCCAATAGGAGGTGTCGCCGGTTTCAAAGCCACCATTCAGCACCACCGGCTGATCCAGATACAGCAGGAGTGCGCGATTCTGAACCACGGGGGTGATCGAGTTGGTGAACCACACGATTGCGGCGTTAATCTGCGCGTCCATGTTGGTGGCATCGGATGTCAGGATGATTGTAATCTCGGTGGTTCCCCCAGAAGCCAAAATGCCGCTGGATGACGACAAGGCAAACCAGGTTGAAGTGCTGCCGGCGCCCCAAGACAAGGCAGATGCCCCTGCATTGGAGAGGGAAAGCGTTCCTGAAAACGGAATGAAGCTTGACTGGCCGGGCGGGTGATTGAATGTTGCGCCTGTAAGCGGTGTAATTCGCAGCGGATTGAATGGGACAAGCGCATTGATCAGATTCGTGCCATTGGGCGTGCCCCACCCTGTGCAAAGATCGTATCCGCCTGTAGCCGTGAATTGACTTGGACTGGAACCGTTGAAATTGTTGCCGCTGGTTATATCATGAAAAGCCGTTGTATAGGTCGTTCCTGTGCCAATCGCATAAATGGCTGGATTGAGATACCCCAACGCAGGCATGGCGTTCAGTCCCGCCTGCTGATTAATCAGCGCCATAAACCCCGCCCAAAGTGGCGCAGAGCAACTGGTTCCGTCCACACCCAACTCCCAACCATCATCGGCAACCACAAAAACATTCTCAGCCACCATGGCCACATCAGGCAGGTTGCGCATCGTTGTCGAACCCTGATTCGTGGACATGTCTATCCCCTGCTGCCAGGACGGAATCGTGTACTGGGCGCTGATGCCGCCTCCGCTCCAGTTCCAGGCCGTTTCAGATGACCAGGGTCCTCCGGTGCCGCTCGTGTTCAACACCGTCCCGCCAACCGCTGTGATATAGGGGCTGTCTACAGGCAGTTGAATGGGGTTGCCGGAAGCCGCATAGGCGCCCCAGTCTCCAGATGCTTGAAAGTACGTCTGACCTTGCGCAGCCATTTGTTGAAAGATCGGATCCAGCGAGGGATCCGTGATGGGGCCAAAAACCCAGGATGCGCTCAATTGCTTGGCTGCATTGTCATTGACCATCTGGTTGAGAATGTCTTCCGGAATGCCGTTGTTCCCCGCTTCATAGACAATCACACTGGAAAGCCCCGGTGCCATGGAGATGGCCATTTCAATGTCCAGACAGACTTCGATCACCCAGCCTGCCTGTTGGGGTGTTCCGTCGGTTCCATCCACCAGCACATTCGTCAACGCGACACTCGGCAGACCGGCCAGAGATTCATAGATGGCAATATCGTTCGGATTATACCCGTCGAACTCCATGAGCCCAACAGATTGGCCTGTCCCATCCAAGGTTGTGCCAGGCACGTAAGCAGCGCGAAAATCATTGCCCATGTAAAGACCAGACATGGACCCCGTCTGCGGGTTGCGAGTTCCTGATGCTCGGGCGGATGCGACATGATGCAACGTCGGCTTGGGACGAGAGAAGTCGCTGAGGCCCTGAATGCTCAGGATGCGTGTGGGAATGGCGATGGAAGGGTCTGCATCCGGGGCATGGAAGAGGCGGTTTTCCGTTGGGTGCTGATAGGTGCGGAGAGTGACGCCAAGCGCGCGCTCGACATTCGCAACAGGCGCATGAACGGTCAGTCGCGTACGGTTGGCGTGTTTGTGGACAATGGTGAACCCTTGCGCCTGCGCATAATCAATCAGAGTTTGATAATCCTGCTCCGAGGGACCAAACCGCAACGCAAATTGCTCGGGCGTAAGAAATTGGCGATAACGGGGGCTGGCTGGATTATAGAGATCAGCCAGCAACTGGGTCAGCGCTTCTGGATTGCGCAGCGGCAGGGAGATGGAAAGGGTCAGGTGTTGGTCAGCAGGCATCCGTCCAACGACTTGTGCATGATGCGCAGCCTCAGGAAGATGTCGCGACATAACCTGCGGTTCAATGGCCAGAACACGCCCGACCGTGAGGAGCAGAAACGCGCCGACCATGGCTTTCACATCGAAAGATCGCATAACACATACAAGTGTAGCATCTTTCGCCGTTTTGA
>Ga0316231_1003727_pt1 | contig 13189 bp, 8 predicted proteins | sample TBH18027metaG_FD_206002 | JGI IMG/M metagenome (GOLD analysis project Ga0316231, IMG submission 206002) | Freshwater microbial communities from Trout Bog Lake, Wisconsin, USA - TBH18027 | ecosystem: Environmental > Aquatic > Freshwater > Lake > Hypolimnion/Profundal zone | place: USA: Wisconsin...
CGCGCTTGAAACTTCCTGCGACGAAACCAGCGCCGCCGTGGTGCGCCACGGGATCGTCCTGGCGAACGTGGTTTCCTCGCAAATCAAACTGCATCAGGAATACGGCGGCGTGGTGCCGGAACTCGCCGCCCGCGAGCATCTCAAGAATCTCCTGCCCGTCGCGCGCGCCGCCTTGAGCGAAGCGGGGGTTTCCGCGTCCTCGCTGGAAGCGGTGGCCGCCACCCAGGGGCCGGGGCTGGCCATTGCGTTGCTGGTGGGCTTCAAGGCCGCACAGGCCGTGGCTTTCGCCTTGAACAAGCCGTTCCTCGGCATCAACCATCACGAGGCGCATTTGTATTCGCCTTGGATCCAACGAGCTACGGATACTCCCCCCTCTCCCCTCGGAGGGGAGAGGGCCGGGGTGAGGGGTGGTCACCCTCCTGCCACACGAGACGAAAACCGCCTGGCCGCCGACTTCTCCCAATTTCAACCCAACGTGTCGCTCATTGTCAGCGGCGGGCATACGCTGCTGGTGTCCGTCGAGTCCGAGTTGAACCATCGCGTCCTGGGCGGCACCATTGACGACGCCGCCGGCGAGTGTTTTGACAAGACCGGCAAACTCATGGGGCTGGCTTATCCCGCCGGCCCCATCATTGACCGGCTGGCTGCGCAGGGCAATCCGGCCGCCTGCGATTTTCCCCGCCCGCTGTTGCGCGACGCCAACGACGATTTCAGCTTCAGCGGCCTGAAGACCTCCGTGCGCTATTTCATCCGCGACCATCCGGCCTGGCTCGAGGACCCGCAAAAAATCCGCGACCTCTGCGCCAGCGTGCAGGCGGCCATCGTGGAAGTGCTGGTCAAAAAAACCATCCGCGCCGCCCAACGCGAAGGCGTCCGCTGCGTCACCGCGTCTGGCGGCGTGACCTGCAACCGCCGCCTGCGCCAGGAACTGGAATGCGCCTGCAAAGCGCACGGCTTCACGCTGCGCCTCGCCGACCCGGGCCTGTGTACCGACAACGCCGCCATGATCGGCATCCTCGCTGAAAGGAAACTGCTGGCAAAAGTCCCGCTGCCACCCTTGGACGAAGAGGTCAAACCCGGCTGGGCGCTGGCTTAACACAAAATCTGTGCCATGAAAGCACAATTTTGCCTCTTGACGAATCCACAAAGTGTGTCATTTTGCTACTTATTAAATTGACGTTGTTCAATGGTTACAGGCAAATCCAGTTTTTTAGACAAAGTGCTTGGCCGCATTGGGCGGCTGGACACGGAAGGGTTGCAGAGTGTCGTCCAGCGGCTGGCGCGCGAACGCAGTTTTTTGGAGACGCTGTTCAACACCATTGAAGACGGGGTGTTGGTGGCTGACGAGCAGGGGCGGGTGATTTATTTCAATCAGGCCGTCACCCGGCTCATCGGGTTGCAGCCGGCGGCCGAGGATTTGCGGGTGGCCGACATTTTGCCGGAGGTGGATTGGGACAACATCGCCCGCACTGATCAGGCCGGCGGGGGGCATTTCGTGCGCCATGAATTTGAAGTCCAGTATCCGCGCCCGCGTTTTCTCCGGCTCTACGCCGCCCCGCTGGATGGCGAGGCGCGGGGCAGTTCGGGCGTGGCGCTGATTTTGCACGACGCGACCGAGGCGCGGCAAAAAACGTTTGAGGCCATCGAGAGCGAACGTGTGCAGGCGCTGACCCTGCTCGCGGCCAGCGTGGCGCACGAGATCGGCAACCCGCTCAACGCGCTGCATATTCATTTGCAACTGATGGAGCGCGAAATCAAGAAACTGTCAGGCGACGGGTGGCGCGTGACGAGCGACCGGCCAGGCGCCGCCACCGTCCGGGCGCCGCAGTCCCGGGGCAAGCCCCGCCTCCCGCCTCCGGCCGCGCCGGACACGGCGGAAACCGCCCAAAAGCTTGGGCAATACCTGGACGTGGCCAAGGGAGAAATCGCGCGGCTGGACTACATTCTCACGCAGTTCCTTGGGGCCATCCGGCCGGCGCCCGTGCAGTTGCAATTGCACTCGCTCAACGACGTGGTGGAAAAAACCCTGGTCCTGCTGCGACCGGAAATTGAAAATCGCGCAATCTCGGTAAAAACCCGGATGGCGCGCAACTTGACGCCCACGCCGGTGGACGCGGCGCAATTGCAGCAGGTGCTGGTGAACCTGGTGAAAAATGCCGTCCAAGCCATGACCACCGGCGGCACCCTGACGCTGCAAACGGGCGAGACCAGCGAAGACGTTTGGGTGAGCGTGACCGACACCGGCGGCGGCATTCCGCAGGAGCAGATCAACCGCATCTTCGAGCCGTTCTATACCACCAAAAAAAAGGGCACGGGCCTCGGCTTGATGATTGTGCAGCGCATTGTCCGCGCCCACAACGGGCGGATTGAATTGGACAGCCACGTGGGCCGGGGCACCACCTTTCGCATCTGGCTGCCGTTGCACGAACGGAAACCGCGGCTGTTGGCGGCCAAGACGCCTGAATAGAATTCGTCCTCGTCCTCATCCTCGTCCTCGTAATCGAAAAAATCGAGGATGAGGATGAGGATGAGGATGAGGATGAGGATGAGGATGATTTGAAAATGAAACCGACCCTGCTGATCGTGGATGACGAGAAAACGACGCGCGAAGGTCTGCGCGCGGCGTTGGAAGAGCGCTATGATGTCTATATCGCCGAGGATGCCAAAGCGGGGATGAGCCTGCTGGAGGGCGACCATTTTGACGTGATGCTCACGGATTTCCGGCTGCCGAACGAGGACGGCATGAAGCTGATTGCGCGGGCAAAATCGCTGGCCCAGCCGCCGGTATGCATCCTGATGACGGCCTACGGCTCGGAGGAACTGGCGGTGGAGGCGATGAAACACGGCGCGGATGATTACGTGGCCAAGGGCCGGCTGCAAATAGACGAGTTGGAAATGCGGATCGCGCGGGCGCTCAAGCAACAAAATCTGGAAGTGGAGAATGTCACCCTGCGCCAGCAACTGGACGCGAAGTTCGGCTTGGAGAACATCATCGGCGAATCGCCGGCCATGGCGGAGATTTTCGAACTGGTCCGGCAGGTCGCGCCGACCCGCGCGACGGTGTTGGTACTGGGCGAAAGCGGCACGGGCAAGGAACTGATCGCCCGGGCGGTGCATCAGTTGAGTCCGCGCGCGCGCCAGCCGTTTGTGGCGGTGCATTGCGCGGCGCTGTCGCCCACACTGCTGGAGAGCGAGCTGTTCGGACATGAAAAGGGCGCCTTCACGGGCGCGCACGAACGGCGCATCGGCCGGTTCGAGCAGGCGCAGGGCGGCACGCTGTTTCTGGATGAAATCGGTGAGATTGATGCCACGCTGCAAGTGAAGCTGCTGCGGTTTCTGGGGGAGCGGACCTTTGAGCGCGTCGGCTCCAACAAGACGATGAGCGCGGACTTGCGGCTGGTGGCGGCGACCAACCAGCGCCTGGAGGACATGGTCAAAGCCGGGAAATTCCGGGAAGATTTGTTTTTCCGGCTGCGGGTGGTGGAGATCGAACTGCCGCCGCTGCGCCAGCGAACCGGCGACATTCCGCTGCTGGCGCAAAACTTTCTGCGCGAATTTGCGCGGGAGAACGGCAAGGCCGTGAACGATTTCACGGCGGACGCAGTGGCCGCGCTGCTGAATTATGCGTGGCCGGGCAACGTGCGCGAACTGCGCACCGCCATCGAGCACGCGGTGGTGCTGAGCCGGGGCGAGCGGATTTCGCTGCGCGACCTGCCGGCGGCGGTGCGCGGCGGGGAGGCGGGTGACACACAATTGTTGCAAGGAAAAGCTTTGACAGTGAAGGATGCGGAGCGAGAATTGGTCGTGCGCGCCCTCAAAGAAACGGAAAACAACCGGGCGCGCGCGGCGCAGAAAATCGGCATGAGCCGGCGGACCTTTTACCGCAAACTGCACGAATATCACCTGGCCGGATTTTGACTTTGACACTATGATGATTCCTGATCGCATTCAGGCGCTGATCCACAAGCTGGAAGTGGAGGGCGGCGCCCGCTGGATGAATTACCTGGCCTTGATGGTGGCCGTGATGGCGCTGGCCGTCTGGTATGACACCCATTGTTACGTCGCGTTTCGGGCGCCGGAAGCCATGGACGCCGCGCAGGTGGCGCGCAATCTGGCGGAAGGCAAGGGTTTCACCACGGAATTCATCCGGCCCTTCAGCATCTATCTGCTCCAACAACACAATCACGTCCCGGCGGCGAAGCCGGCGGCCGGCGCCAACGCCGTGGATGACGGGAGGGTTTATGGCCCGCATCCCGACCTGGCCAATGCGCCGTTGTATCCCCTCGTGCTCGCGGGTCTCTTCAAACTGGTTTCCCCGGCCTGGCCGGTGGAGTTGCACAAATCGTTCTGGTCTGATAGCGGACGGTTCCAGCGTTACAAACCGGAATTTCTGATCGCCTTGTTCAATCAGATTTTGCTGCTGGTGGCGATCTGGCTGACCTTCCTGGTGGCCAGAACCATTTTCGACGCGCCGGCCGCCTGGCTGGCGGCGGTGCTGATGCTGGCCTCGGACCAACTCTGGAAATTCAGCGTGTCCGGGTTGCCAACCTTGCTGCTGCTGGTGATTTTTCTGGGCCTGATCTGGTGCCTGACCCAATTTGAGGCCCTGGGCCGGGTCGAAAATCCGGAGCAAAATCCCGAACCCCGCCGGCGGTTTACGCTCGCGGCGGCCGCCGGCTTGCTGGCCGGTCTGGGTATGTTGACACGCTATTCCTTCGGCTGGGTGATCGTGCCGCTGGTGATTTACTTCGCGGTGTTTGGCGGGGCGCGCCGGACGGGCCTGGCGGTGGCGTCGTTTTTGGTCTTTGCCGCCACCGTGGCCCCATGGCTGGTGCGAAACCTGGCTGTAAGCGGCACTTTTTTTGGCACCGCCGGCTACGCGGTGGTGGAAGGGACGTTTGGCTTTTCCGGCTCGCGCCTCATGCAATCCCTGACGCCCGACATGACGTCGGCGCATTGGGTCAAGCCCTACCTCTACAAGCTGCAGGTTAACTTGGGCGACCTATTGGAACACGACCTGCCGCGGCTCGGCGGCGGCTGGATGGGCATCCTGTTCCTGGCGGGCTTGCTGCTGGGCCTGCGCAACGTCGTCGCGCGCCGGCTGCGCTATTTCACGATGCTCTGCCTGGGCCTCTTTCTGATCGTGTCCGCCATGGGCCGGACGCAGTGGACCACCATCGCGCCGGACCTCAACACGGAGAATTTGCTGGTGTTGCTGACGCCGCTGGCGGTGATTTTTGGCGTGGCGTTTTTCCTGACGCTGCTGGCCCAAATGAATGTGCCCGTGCCAGAAATGCGTTACTTGGTGGTCGGGTTGGTGGTGGTGCTGGTGCGGCTGCAATTCATCACCACGCTCCTGCCGCCGCCGACCTCGCCGATTGCTTACCCGCCTTACTATCCGCCGGACATCCAGAAATTCAGCGGCTGGATGCAGCCCAACGAACTGGTGATGAGCGACGTTCCCTGGGCGGTGGCCTGGTATGGCGATCGGCAATGCACCTGGACCACCCTCAATTGCCAGTACGACTTTGTGGGGCTGAATGACTTCATCAAGCCGGTCAATGCGTTATACCTCACCCTCAACACGCTCGACGGAAAGTTCCTGAGCGAATGCATGCGCGGGGGCGCGGAGGATTGGTGCAATTTCGGCTTCAAGATGGTGGCCTTTAACCAATTGCCCAATCAATTCCCATTGCGAGATTACCCCCTCCATGCCTTGGGGTCGGGCCTGTTCCTCTGCGATCACCAGCGCTGGTAGAGCCATTCCGATTTTTATGCGGCCGCGCGGTTTAGCCGGTCGGCGATGCCCGACCAGGCTGGCAGATCCGGCGGCGCCTCCACCACGATGGTGGCCGCGCCCGCCGCATCGCAGCGATGCAGTTCCGCGTACAACGCCCGCGCAAACGCCTCCGCGTCATGCGGTATCACGCTGACGCCGGCCAGCCCCAAACCAGCGGGGATGTTCGTGTGCGCAATGATAAAGCAGGTGGCCAGGGTCGCGTGCCGGGCGACCAGTTGCCGCAATTCCGCGTCATCCTTCCATTTGAGCACCAAGAGCCTGGCCTTGGGGGCGTAATGTTTTTTCAGCAGGCCGGGGCTGCGCAACCTTGGCGGTTGGCGGTTGGACCCGTCTTCGCTGCGATCCGGCGCGGCCAGGGTTGGCGGTTGGTGCTCTCCGGTCACCCCGCCGCAAACGGCGGCCAGCGACTCCGCGTGAATCATCCCGGGCCGCAGAATGCGTGGCGGCGAAACGGTCAAATCCAGCACGGTGGATTCAATCCCGACTTGCGACTGGCCGCCATCCACAATCAGGGGAATGGCGCCCCCGAGCTGCGCGAGGACATGCTCCGCGTTGGTCGGGGAAATCTGGTTGGACAAATTGGCGCTGGGCGCCGCCAGGGGAAAACCGCAGGCGCGGATGACCGCCTGCATGAAGGGATGGGACGGCCAGCGGATGCCCACCGTGCCGCCGCCAGCCGTGACGGCGGCGGGAATTTTATCCGCGCGCGCCAGGACCAGCGTGAGCGGCCCCGGCCAGAAAGCGCGGGCCAGTTGGTCGGCCAAGCCCGGCCAAGTCCGTACGCAGTGGCGCGCCATCTCACCGCCGGCTACGTGGACGATGATGGGATTATGCGCGGGCCGGCCTTTGATCTGGAAAATTTTGGCCACCGCCTTTTCCTCCAGCGCGTTGGCGGCCAGGCCATAGACCGTTTCCGTCGGCCGGGCCACCACTTCGCCGGCGCGCAACCACTCCGCCGCGCGGCGGACGGCAGCTTGAAAAAGTTCCGGCGAGTGGGTGGACAAAAGTTCGGTTGTCATAGTGGGCCATCATCCTCATCCTCATCCTCATCCTCGCTTATTGAGGATGAGCATGAGGATGAGGATGAGAATGATCAAATTCGCGAATCATTCATACCGCAGCGCTTCAATCGGATCGAGTTTGGAGGCTTTCCACGCGGGATAAAAGCCGGAAACGATGCCGATGCCGGCGCTCGAGACACACGCAATGCCAATCCAGACGAACGGGGTGATGGTTGGCCAGCCGGTGGTGACGGCGACCACTTTGGCGGCGATTGTGCCCAGCGCAATGCCGACCAGGCCGCCACAGGCGCTCAAGGTGATGGCTTCGATCAAGAACTGAATGAGGATGTCGCGGCTGCGGGCGCCCACGGCCATGCGAATGCCGATTTCGCGTGTCCGTTCGGTGACACTGACGAGCATGATGTTCATGATGCCGATGCCGCCGACCAGCAGCGACACGCTGGCAATGGCCGCCAGCAAGACCGACATGATCTTGGCGGTGGAAGTGGCCATCTGCATCAATTCGAGTTGCGTTCGGACGGTGAAATCCGGTTCCGCGCTTTTGTGCCGCGCGCGCAACAGCGAGGTAATCTCATCCTGCACCTGGCTGATGGTTTCCTTGCTGGCGGCCTGGACCATGATGGAATTCACAAAGGTGCGCTTGGTGATGCGCCGCATGTGGCTGGTGTAGGGAATGAGCACCACGTCGTCCTGATCCTGGCCGAACAGATTGAAGCCCTTGGCCTCCAGCACGCCCACCACCTTGAAGGGGATGTTGCGGATGATCATCGTCTGGCCGACCGGATCATCGTTGATGAATAACTGGTCCACCACCGTCTTGCCGATGACTGCCACCTTGGCCAGGCTGCGAACGTCGCCGTCGGTGAACATGATGCCGCTGGCAATGTTCCAGTCGCGAATCTGCGGATAATCCGGCGACTCCCCCTGAATCTGGGTGTTCCAATTCAAGCCGTTGGCCAGGATCTGCGCCCGGTCGCGCACTTCGGGGCTGACCGCGACCACGTTGGCCACCTCATTCTTGATGGCGGTGGTGTCCTCCACCGTCAGCGTCGGCGCGCTGCCCCAGCCGCCGCGCATGCCGCCGCTGGTGAAATTGCCGGAAAAGACCGTGACCACATTCTGGCCCAGGCTGGCCACCTTGTCTTCCACCTGCTTGGTCGCGCCGGTGGTGATGCTGACGGCGGCGATGACCGAGCCGACGCCAATGATGATGCCCAGCATCGTCAGCAGCGAACGCATCTTGTTCCGGCGCAGGGCGCGGGCGGCAATTTTGAACGGCGCAAGGAATCTCATGCGAGTTTTACCGCCGCCTGCGCCTGGCGCAGATTTTTCAATTCGTCTTCCGCAATCAACCGGTCGCGGACCGGTTCGTCGGTCAGGATTTTTCCATCCCGCAAAATCACCGTGCGTTTGGTGTAGCGGGCGATGTCGAGCTCGTGCGTGACCATGACAATGGTGATGCCAGCTTGGTTGAGCTTCTGAAACACGCCCATGATTTCGATGCTGGTCTGGCTGTCGAGGTTGCCGGTCGGTTCGTCGGCCAGCAGGAGCGAGGGCTGGTTGACCAGCGCGCGGGCGACGGCCACGCGCTGCTGCTGGCCGCCCGAGAGCTGGTTGGGTTTGTGATCTGCGCGTTCGGCCAAGCCGACCAGCGCCAATGATTTTCGCGCCCGATCCCTTTGCTCGGCGGAGGCCACGCGCCGGTGATTGTAAAGCATCGGCATCTCCACATTTTCCAGCGCGGTGGTGCGCGACAACAGGTTGAACCCCTGGAAGACAAAGCCGATCTTGTCGTTGCGGATTTTCGCGCGCTGGTCGCGGCCCAGCGTGGAGACGTCTATGCCATCGAGCAAATAACGGCCGTCGGAGGGCCGGTCGAGACAGCCGATCATGTTCATCAACGTGCTTTTGCCGGAGCCGCTGGAGCCCATGATGGCCACGAATTCACCCGGCAAAATGTCCAGCGACACGCCCCGCACGGCGTGGACGTCCACTTCGCCGGTGTGATAGACCTTGTGGATGCTGGCAAGCTGGATGACCGGGTGCATTCTAGTGGCACGGGCGTCCCGCCCGTGAGTTTCCGTGGCGGCGGCGGCCGGGGATTCCAAGCCACCCGGGCGGGATGCCCGCGCCACGAGCGTGGACGTGATGACGATTGTGCAGCTTCATATCAACGGCGCGGGAAACCGCCGCCAAACGGGTTGGCGCCCGCCGCGGAGCCGGACGCTTCCGGCGACACGAGGCCGGTGACGAGCTTGTCACCCTCGGCCAGACCTTCGATGACTTCGGTGAAGATGCCATCGGTGATGCCGGTCTTGATCTGCACCGGCCGGAGGGCTTGGGCGGGTTCGTCACCCGCCAGCAGATACACCGTATGGAGATTGCGATTGCCCTTGCTCTTGCCGTGCTGGCCCGACTGGCCGCCGGCCACCTGGTTCGTCGCCGGCGGGTCCGCTGCAAGTGTGTTCGTGAGGAGGACGGCATTTTCTGGCGGCCGGAAACGCAGGGCCGCGTTGCGGATTTTCAGCGCGTCCGGGCGTTCGGCGACGATCACGGAGATGTTTGCCGTCATGCCCGGCTTCAATTTATAGTCCTCGTTGGTCACGCTGATGACCGCGTCATAAGTCACCACGTTGTTGACGGTGGTCGGCGAATTGCGCACCTGCCTCACGGAGCCGTGAAACGTCCGATAGGGATAGGCGTCCACGGTGAAATTCACGGACTGCCCCTCCTGCACGCCTCCCACGTCCGCCTCCGCCAGGTTGGCGTCAATCTGCATTTTGGTCAGGTCATTGGCGATTTGGAAAATGGTCGGCGTGCTGAAGCTGGACGCGACCGTCTGGCCCAGCTCCACCGCCCGCGAAATCACCACCCCGTCCACGGGCGACAGGATTTTGCAATAATTGAGATTCACCGTGGCGTTGTAAAGCGACGCCTGTTTGATCTTCACCATCGCCTCGGCCTCGTGCAGCGTGGCAACCGCGGTGTCATAATCGGAGTTGGAAACGAGCTTGTTGGTGAACAGATTGCTGGTGCGGCGAAATTCGACCTGTTGCAATTCCAGATTGGCGTTGGCATTGGCCAGATCCGCGCTGGCCTGTTCAACGGCCGCCTGATACGTGGCCGGGTCAATTTCGGCGATGACCTCGTTGGATTTTACAATCGAGTTGAAATCCACGTTCAGCTTGCAGATGCGCCCGGAAACCTGGCTGCCCACCGTCACGTTCACCACCGGATTCAGGGTGCCCGTAGCCGTCACGGTGTTGGTCAGCTCGCCGCGCTCGACGGCCGCCGTGGTGAAACTCAATTTGACCGCGTGGCTGTGATGGAAATACCAATATCCGCCGCCGGCCCCCGCGAGGACCGCGAGGACCAACAGCCACTTCCACCAACCACCGCTGGATTCTTCTGCCATAATTTTTTGCTCGGCCATGATTGCTTTGCTTTGCTTCCCATTTGAGACAGCAGCCGCAACCCTTAAGTTACGATAATTTCCGGGACTGCCGCAATCGGAGTTTGTGAATTTCGGCAAAAGAGAACATGGACAAACGACTGCCCGCGCTTGTATTTTCCGCCGGAATGCGACGCGATTGCCTTTTCGTTACGGGTCTGATCCTGCTGACTTTTGCCTGCTTCTGGCCGGCGGGATCCCTGGGGTTCATTGACTTGGATGATTATGATTATGTGTCGGAAAATCCGATCGTTCAATCGGGCCTGAACTATCACAGCGTGGCGTGGGCATGCCGCGCGGTTTATGCCTCGAATTGGCATCCCATCACCTGGCTCTCGCACATGCTCGATTGTGAGTTGTTCGGCCTGAATCCGCACGAGGAACATTGGGTCAATGTGGGATTCCATGCGGTTAATGCCGCCTTGCTCTTTCTGTGGCTGCGCGGTCTCACGGGGGCGCGCTGGCGCAGCTTGCTCGTGGCCGCGCTGTTTGCGGTGCATCCGTTGCATGTTCAATCGGTGGCTTGGATTTCCGAGCGCAAGGATGTTTTGAGCGGCTTTTTTTTCATGCTGATACTGCTGGCCTACACGCGTTACTGCCGGCGCCAAAACACCGGCAATTTCCTGCTGGTCGGCGTCTTGCTGGCCTTGGGCCTCATGGCCAAGCCCATGCTGGTGACCGTGCCGCTGGTGTTGCTGCTCGTGGATTTTTGGCCGCTCAAACGATTTGCGATTTGTCCGCCTGCGCCGGGCTTCGGCGTGACCAGTCCGCCTGCGCCGGGTTCCGGCGCGACTAGCGATTCGCAAATTGCGATTTTCAGAAACTTGGTGCGGGAGAAAATTCCGTGGTTTGTGCTGTGCCTGATTTGCTGTTTGATCACGCTGCGGGTGCAGCACGTCAGCGCGGCGATGGCGGTGCTGGCGAAAATTCCCTTATGGGATCGCTTCCTCCAAGCTTTGCTGGCGTACAGCCTCTATCTTGGCAAAATATTCTGGCCAATCAATCTGGCCATCTACTATCCGCTTTCCTTCGCCACCCCGAATGTCTTGGCCGTGCTGGGGGCAGGGGCGTTGCTGGCCATGTTGTTTCTGGCGGCCGGCTGGCGCCGGCAGGACCAGCCGTGGTTGCTCGCCGGCTGGGCCTGGTTTGTGGTCATGTTGCTGCCGGTGATTGGCGTGGTCCAAACCGGATTCCAAGCCATGGCCGACCGCTATGCGTATCTGCCGTCCATCGGCCTGTTCGTGGCCGTGGTTTGGGGTCTGGCGGAACTCGCCCCCCGCCTGCCCGCTGCGTTTGGCGGGCCGCCCGCCCGGGAAGCTGGGTCCGCCTCCTCCCGTCGGCGGCTACGGGTTTTGGCCTCCGAATCATTCTGGCGGGCCGCCCTGTTGGGCTTGGGCGCGGCCTGCCTGCTGGCCTGTGGCCTCGACAGCCGGTATCAATTGGGCTTCTGGCGGGATAGCCGCGTCCTGTTTCAACACGCCCTGGACGTGTCACCCAAGGACAATTTTTTGGGTTATTATTATCTGGGCACAAGTTATGGCAAAGCGGGCCGCCTGGAGGCGGCCGCCAGTTGTCTCGCCGCGTCCCTGAAAATCAATCCCGAGTTTGAACCGACCCGCCGGCAAATGGGCAATGTGCTGCTGTTGCAAAAGAAATATGCGGCGGCGCGGCCGTTTTTGGAACAGACCGCCAGGAACCATCCCGACAGCTTCATGGCACGCCGAAGTCTGGGCGACGCGCTGGCCGGGCTGGGGGAATATCTTGCCGCCCGCCCGGAATATCAGGCGGCGCTGCAACTCCGGCCGGAAGCCGCACAGGTCAAGGAACTGCTCGCGGCCAACGCCCCCAAAGCGGATGCGGAACAGACTTTGAACGAGCTGACCGGCCAACTCACCGCGACCGCCGCCCCGGAAATCCATGCCCGGGCCGCTCAAGCCCAGTGCCTGCTTGGCCGTCATGCCGAGGCCGTGCAGCAATACCATCTGGCGCTGGCCCAGCGGCCCAATTCGGTCGAGTGGCTCAACAATCTCGCCTGGCTCCTGGCCACCTGTCCCGAAGACGCAATCCGCAATGGTTCCGAAGCGATGTTCTTGGCGCGACACGCCTGCGACCTGACCCAGAACCGGCAGACGGTCTGCCTGGGCACCCTGGCGGCGGCTTGCGCCGAGGCGGGCCGGTTCGACGAGGCCGTGTTGAATGCCAAGAAGGCCTGTGACCAGGCCGCTGCGCAAGGCGAAACCGGCCTGCTCGAACTCAATCAGAAACTGCTGGCCCGGTACCAAAATCATCAGCCGTATCGTGACAACCAGCCGTGAAACGTGGCCTTGCGGTAATGGCAAGTATTCCAGTCCCGCAGGGACCGATGACAATAGCCCGCAGTTTCAACTGCAGGTGGCGAGTGACAACCCCCTTAACTCGGATATTTCATATTTGGGTTGGGGGAGGCGGGCGAAACCTGCGTACCGCAGGTTTCCAAACCTGCTGTATCGCCGATTTCCAAATCGGCTGGGCGTCAAACAGGCGCGACGTCTGCGGGTTTGGAAACCCGCGATACAGCAGCCTGCTCTCTGCCCTTCCGTGGGAGCGCGGAACAAAAAAAGGTTCTTCGACATTTGGAGCGGGTGAAAGAAAATGTCGCGAAGCGACATTGGAGATTAGCCAGACACGCCAGTGTCTGGTGATGAGCATGAAAATATTTCGTCCTAGAGGGACGAAGGAAAAGGTGGGCAATTGATGTTTTCCCGCTCTCCGCTCTTCGCTTTTCGAGAGGTTCAGGGTTTCGGCCAACGGACGCGTATTTTGCCCCTGCCGCCCCTTTTTGATCGGCAACCAAAATCAGATTCCTGTGAGCGGAGCGCGGGCAGATCCCTGGCAATTCTGGCGGCGGAAGAATGCCCGGCGCAATACTTCGACTGA
>Ga0316231_1003733_pt1 | contig 13177 bp, 9 predicted proteins | sample TBH18027metaG_FD_206002 | JGI IMG/M metagenome (GOLD analysis project Ga0316231, IMG submission 206002) | Freshwater microbial communities from Trout Bog Lake, Wisconsin, USA - TBH18027 | ecosystem: Environmental > Aquatic > Freshwater > Lake > Hypolimnion/Profundal zone | place: USA: Wisconsin...
CACTGGGCTATGAACCGCGGGATGCGACGGCGCTGGGCGTCAACGTCTTGTTTTACGCCTTGGCGCACTAGCCGGTTGTGTCGCTGACTGGGCCGGCTCCAGCGGCGACCGGACCGGACTTTGGGCCGCTCGAATCCAGCCCGGTCACTAACTCAACAAATGAAAACCACTCTCAGCGATCTGATTGCCCGCCGGGTGAGTTGTCGGGATTATTTGCCCACCCCGGTCGCGCTGGAACAGATCCGGCAGATCTTGGAAGCCGCCCGACTGGCGCCGTCGGCCTGTAACCAACAGCCGTGGCGATTTGCCGTGGTGCAGGACGCGGTGTTGCGGCGGCGGATTGTTGCGGAGGGGTTACTCCCGGGGATCAACATGACATGGGCACTCAATGCGCCGGTCCACATCGTCATCGGGATGGAACTCTCGTTTCTAGCGCACCGGATCGGCGCGCAGGTGTCCGGCGTCGATTATCCCTGGATTGACATCGGCATTGCTGGTGAACATCTGGTTTTAGCCGCCACGGAACTCGGCTTGAGCACGTGTTGGATTGGCTGGATCAATGCCCGCAAAATCGCCGGGATAGTGGGTTGGCCCAAGTCCATCAAACCCGTGATCGTCATCACGGTTGGCTACCCTGGCGAATCCGAACCGCGCCTGCCGCCAGCTTTCCGGCGCAAACCGCTTGCGGAACTGACGCAATGGCTGTGAGCAACCGGCACCCGGTCACAAGCTCTGGAGCGCAGGAGTCGGAACAACGAATGTCTCTCCCACTTCGCGAATCACAATTTTGTGAGCCGCCGGGCCAGCCGCCACCAACAACCGTTGGAGTGGCTCGGCCGGTGGTTCGGCGGACAGGATATGATGGATGGGGATCAGGGAATCAGCCTGCAGTTCCAAAAACATTTGCCACCCTGATTACCGGCCCGATGTCCCGTCCCGCTATGGGCCGGCATCCCGCAGGGAGATGATCGGACAATATTCGCCCTTCAGTTCGCGCCGCCACCACCCGCCCGTGACGCGCCGCGTCGCTGGGTCGGTGAAGTGATACTCGTACAACCGGGCGCGGATCAGCTTGGGCGCTTGCTCCGGAAACGGATTTTCCGCCAGCAACCGCAGCACCGCCGGCTCGCCTTGCAGCAGCCGCACACAGAGATTCAGGAACCACGGATTGTCCTGGTACCGGCCCAGCGCCGCAAACCACATCTGCCAGTCCAACCGCGGCTGGTGCGGCGCGACAAATCCCGGCCGGCGGTCTGGATCACCCGGCTTGTACCGGAATTCATAGGCTTGCCAATGCGCGCCATCTGCACTGCCTTCGATGACGATTTCGTAACGCGGATTAGTCATGTTCGCGAACAACCCGTAGCCGTTCACGCTCCGCCACGCCGCGCCCACAGTCAGCCACGAGGGCCACGCCACGCGCACGCGAAACGCCCCGACCAGCGGTGGGACGCTCAAGACCACCAACCCGAGCGCCACCGGCAGAAGCAATCCGCGCCGCCACAGCGCGGCCGCTGGTCGCGGCCGGTAAAATCGCCGACACCAAGCCGGTAGCGCTGCATCGTCGAGCAACAGGATGCACAACACCATCGTCAACAGGTTGAAGAAACAATAATTGCCGGTTGCCGCGATCAGCGCCATCAACAAAACCATCGCGCCCGCACTGGCGAACCGCCAGCGGCGCGGCGCGAAGATTAGCAATGGCGCCGCGAATTCGATTCCAAACATCAGGCCGCACGACAATCGTTGGAACCAGGCTGGCAACTGGTGGGCCCACCAACCGATCCACGTCGGCAGCGGTTGGGTTTCGTAGTGGACAGTCAACGTCCGCAAACTCCGCCACAACGGGTCGCCGCTCGACAGTTTCACGACGCCGGCTGAGAACATTAACCGGAACAACAGCCACCGGAGCAACCACAACATCGTCCGCGAGCCCGGCGCAAACAACGCCGCCAGCAGGCCCGTTTCCAGCAACAGCGCGTCCCATTGAAAGCCGAAAAACACTGCCCCGACCGTGCACAGCGACAGATACAACAGCCACAGCACCGCCAACGCCGGCAGCGCCGCCACGTCTACGATCACCAGCAGCGCCAGAACGGTGCCGGCGCCGCATAACGCCTGGAGAAAACCGTCGCTTGCGGTGAACCAGCACACTGTCGGCCATTGCCAAATGTTCACACCGCCAAAATGTTGGCGGGCCGTCCCCATCAACGCCGCCGCCGGTTGAATGCCGTGACTGCCAATCAGTCCACCAATCTGAATCCATAACGAAACAAACGCGATCAGATAAACCACGCCCACCAACCGCAAAAACCACCAGCGTGTCGCTGCGAATGATGATGGACGCGGCGTCAGTGCCGAAAAGAACTGCCGGTGCCGCGCCACGAACTGGTACGCCGCCTCAGTCATCGCCGCGCCGCCCGGCACGCGCAAGAACACGCCCGGTACCCACCCCCAACCGGGCGCGACCGCCAGCGTGCGAAAAACCGCTGCCGCCCCGGCCCACGCCCGGCCATCCACACCAATCAGCACCACGGATTTTGTGAACTGTTCGCGGGGAATTTCCGGAAACCGGACCGCGAGACCCGCGTCCTGGAATGGCACGTACTCGACACGATCGCCTGTCAGTCCCCGCCAACGCTCAATCCAGCGCCGGCAAAAACCACAGTCACCATCGAACACCAGCACCGGCTTGGCCGGCGCCGCTGTCGCTGATTCGACCCGAGTCATGCCGCTACTATCACACCACTTCCACACCGATGCCAACCGGTGGAAGCACGTCCCCTACCCGCTGCCAGCCGGGTTTCGGGTCGAAACCAACGCGGCCGGGATCAGTGCCGTAACGTCCGGTACTGGGTCACGCCGTTGACAAACACGGGCTGGTAGCAGACCTCATTGAATTGATAGAGCGCGCTGTTGCCGGCGGACAATTGTACCACGCCTGGCGGCAGTTCCGGAACAATCACTCCCAACGGGGTGGGAACAATGACGAACCCGCCGTCCTGTTGCACATAAAACGCCCCGCCAGCGTAATAATAAACCAGACTGCCGTCATCGACTTCAATTGCGCCATCCGGCAACTCCGTGAGCACCGCCCCGACGGGCGGATACACCTCCTGATAGTCCGATCCCACCTGTTGATAGTAGATTCCGTCGTCGTAGAAATACGGCGCGTTGTTCACGAATAACCGCCGATAGCCGTCCCGCAAACCATGGAACCGCGCGCCAAAAGCAAAGCCATGCCAGAAGTGTGACCGATTGACATCAACCTCAACGTCACGATGGACAATCGCATGTTGGCGAACATCAACTTCGCGATGAACATCAACAGCATGCTGCACTTCAACCGGGCGATGCACCTCGACAGGACGCTCGACAACCTGTGTGTCAACATGCCGCAGACTCCCGTGATTGGAACGGTCCACCATGACGGGACTGCGTTCCACTGGCGCCCGCGCGGGCTCGCTCCGTTGGGTTGGCTCGCTCCTGACCCCGGAGTCGCCACGCTCAAACTGTTGCTGGCGCTGGGCGTAAGTCACCGGCAGCGTTACCAGTAATGCCAACAGGGCAACCCCGACATTTCGGATGGAAGGATTTTTTGCAAATCGCATGGTTATTTACCTCCGGTCTGATGGGCTTCGTTCTTGCGTTTGATTTCCGTCACATCGATCTTGGTGGCGCCGGTCGGCAACTCACAGTTAAACAGGAAGTCGGGCAGTTTGGTTTGAAAATCCCAGCCCGACAGAATCGCCGTGTAAGCCGGCGTGCCGACTTCGTCTTTGTACTTGATGACGATTTTGCGCGGCACTGGTCGCGCCCCTTGCTCAATCCAAACCTGCCAATCGACCTTGCCGAGGGAATAGGCCAAGTGATCACATGGAACTCCCAGCACTGTCACCGGTCCGAGGTCGAGGCCGGTCACAACCTTGGCCATCGCACTCTTGTAGGGATCACTGACGATCAGGTCCTCCAACGGCAGAGTAATTCCGAAGCGCTCGCTGGCGACATCCAAGGCTTCGTCGAGCGTCGCCGGGGCGGGAACACTGCCGTAGAAATTTTGCGCGCGATTGAGGAGGGTGATCGACTGGCTGTCGTAATACAACCCCCGGTTGTGGCGGGTGGAATGCACCTCCGCGTGGAACCGATTGGGCCGGCGGACTTGCAAATCAACCGTCCGCCCGGCTTGGACTTGCTGGCCGGACCCGAGCTGGATGTCCTGCCAGACTTCTGCAGTAACCGAGAAGAACTGCGCCTGCGCCAGGTAATCACACATGCGCCGCAGCAGTTTATCCGCTTGTGGGTCAACGGCCGGCTTGACGTCGACCGCTGGCACGGACGTCGCCACAAGTCCCACCAGCGCTCCGGTGAGGAAAACCGGTCGGAATAAGGAGGTCGTCAGATTGATCATTCGGTTGGTTTTTTTCATACGGGTCTCTGTTGGCTGAGCCGGTGGATGCTTCATGATTGTCCCTTACACATTACAAGAAATTGATTCAGCCCGCAACTTGAGTGAAATGAGCGCGCCTGATTCGGCGGTTTACGCAGCGGATGCATTGCCAGGATTTCCTGACTACTGGTGTTGCCAGCCGCCGCCAAGGGATTTCACCAAAGCCACGGAAGTTGCCAGTCGGGTGCCGTGCAGGCTGATCACTGTGCGTTCCTGTTGGAGCGCCAAGTTTTGCGCGGTTGCCACTTCGAGGTAGGTGACCAAGCCGGCCCGGTACCGGTTGGTGGCAATGTCGAGTTGTTTGCGCGCGGCTTCAAGCGCGGCGGTTTCCTGCGCATGCTCAGCCGCCAAAAGAGTTTGCGCGGCGAGATTGTCTTCCACATCGGCAAACGCCGCCAACACCGTCTGGCGATAATAAGCCACCGTCTGGTCATAGGTGCTCCGCATCTGGCGCAACGTGGCGCTGAGTTGTCCGCCTTCGAATACCGGCAGCGTCAACGACGGACCGGCCGCCCACATTCGACTTGGCCAGTTGAACAACACGCCGGCATCCATGCTCTGGAGTCCTGCCAGACCGTTGAATTTTAGCGTCGGGAAAAAGGCCGCCTTGGCGATCCCGACCTGGGCATTGGCGGCCGCCATGCGCCGCTCGGCAGCCGCGAGGTCGGGACGGCGTTCGAGCAGTTCCGCGGGTAAGCCGGGCGGAATGACCGGTGCCACTGCCCGTAGCGGTTGTTCCGGCAGCGCGAAAACCGACGCCGGCTGGCCGGTCATCAGCGCCAGCGCGTGTTCGAAGTGGGCCCGTTGTAATTGCGTCGCCGGCAACTGCGCTTCGGTGGTCTTGAGAATGGTCTCGGCTTGGGCAACATCGAGATCGGACGCCACCCCGCCTTGGCGCCGGTTGCGCGTCAGCTCCAGCGATTTGCGGAACACAGCCACGCTGGACCGGAGGAGCACGATCTCCGCATCGAGGGCGCGTATCGTGAAAAAATCCGTGGCGACTTCCGCCTGCAGCGCCAGCTTAACCGATTCCAGATCGTCGGCGCTGGCCTGCACTTGGGTGCGGGCGGACTCGACGCTCCGCCGGACGCGACCCCACAGGTCCACCTCATAACCGGCCGTCAGCGGCATGGTGAACGTGTTGTAGGAAAGCCCTTGATTCGCGCCATTCACCGGCATATTGCGCGAGATGAGTTGCCGGGTTGCGCTGGGCGCCAGACTCAGGTTGGGAAACAGCCCCGCCCGCGTGATGTCGGCGCTGGCACGGGCTTGCTCGAACACGGCAACCGCAACCTTGAGCTGCTGGTTGGCGGTGGCGGCGGCGGCCTCGAGCTGGTTCAACTCCGGATCGCCGAACATCTCCCACCAGTTTCCCTTCGGCCGGTCCGCCTGCGGCTCGGCGATTTTCCAGCCGGCATACGCCGGCGGAACCGTTGGCGTCGCCGCGGGCCGGCGGTAATCAGGCCCGACCGCGCATCCGGCCAACATGATCATCGCGATGGCAGCATGCCGGTTCATTTTGTCGCCAGAATCTTGGAGGGTTCGGTCACACGGACGATTGCGCCGTTGACCAGCGAGTCCGACGGATTAAGAATCACCCGATCGGTCGGCTGGACACCGGAACTGATTTCAACCACTGGCCCAAAATCGCGGCCGATTTTGATCGCGCGCAACTCCACTGTGCCATCGGCTTTGACAACGCCGACCTGCGTCCCTTCGGCGCGGAAGATCACCGTCGTGGCCGGCAGGGTCAGGGCGGCATCGAGTTTCGCGTCGAGCAAGCGGACCTGGGCGTAACTGCCGGAGAGCAGCTCGGCCTGGGCGTTGTCCACTTCCAGCTCGGTCAACAGCGTGCGCGAATCGGTGGCCATTGCGCCGGCGGTGCGGACAACTTTTGCCGGAAACGCACGCCCGGGTAATTCCGGAATCGTCACTTCCGCCAGCTGGCCCGGCGCGATGCTGCGGGCGAGCGCCTGCGGCACGCGCACATAGACCCGGAGCGTCCGGGTCTGGGCGAGGCGGAACAGTTCCTTGTTGCTTCCGGCCGCGACCAGGTCGCCGACATCGACCCGGCGCATGGTGATCGTCCCGGCAAACGGCGCGGTCACGCGGGCAAACGACTGGAGGTCCTGGAGCCGGTGCAGGTTGGCCTGCGCGCCTTCAACCGTGGCGGTCTTGAGTTTGAAATCGGCGTCTTTTTCGGCCGCTTCCTGGGCGCTGACGCTGGCGGTTTTGAGCAGTTCGGCCCAGCGGTCGGCGCTGGTTTTCGCCAAAGTCAGCGCGGCTTCGGCTTGGGCGAGTTCGGCTTTGGTCTGCGCAAGTTCCTGGTTCAATTCGGGCGTGTCGAGCTCAGCCAGCAACTCGCCCTCGGTCACTGGGGCACCAATGTCCACCAACCAGCGTTTCACGTAACCGCTGGCCCGGGCATAAATTGTGGCTTCGACCAACGGTTTGACCTCGCCCGGCAACAGCAGTCCCGGGCCGGCTTGGCCGGGGCGTGGCGAAGTCACGTTGACGGTCGGGATGGCCAGGTCGGCCGTCTCGGCGCGCAAGACGCTGCGCTGGTGCCAGCGGGGAATGAAGCCGACGACCAACCCGATGACGATCAGCACGCCCACACCGCCGGTCACGCGGCTGAGCTTGATGGTGGACCGGGGCGCGCTCGTCGCCGCCGGATCCAATGGCGGATGGGATGTCTCAGGTGTGCTCATGGTTTAACGCCCTCATTTATTTGTGTGAACATTGTCAATCGCGGCATCGAAATCCTCGGTGCTCTTGACCGCCGCGTGCCGGTGTAACAGGCTAAAAACCACCGGCACGAAAAACAGCGTGGCGACTGTCGCGATGACCAGGCCGCCGATCACGGCGCGGCCGAGCGGCGCGTTTTGTTCGCCGCCTTCGCCAAGACCAATGGCCATCGGGAACATGCCGATGATCATCGCCAGCGCCGTCATCAGCACCGGTCGCAGGCGCCCGACCCCGGATTCCCAGGCGGCGTTCAGCGGGTCGAACCCTTTGTGGAGATAGTTCCGGGCAAACGTGACCACGAGCACCGAATTAGCCGTGGCCACGCCCAAGCTCATGATCGTGCCCATCAAGGCCGGCACGCTCGTCGTGGTAACCGTCAGGTGCAACGCCCAGACCACTCCCGCCAACGCGCCCGGCAACGCGGTGATAATGATGAAGGGGTCGAGCCAGCTCTGGAAGTTAACGACGAGCAGGAGATAGATCAACGCCACGGCCATCACGAACCCCACCGACAAACCAATGAAGCTGGAGCGCATCGTGTCCGCCTGGCCGCGGAGCATGATGAAGCTGCCCTTCGGCAACTCTTTTTCGGCTTGGGCGATGAGCGGTTTCAAGTCACCCAATACGCCGCCCAGATCGCGGCCGCTGACGCCGCCGAACAGATCGATGACCGGCGTGACATTGTAATGCGAAATGATCGCCGGACCGGTCTTGCGGGTCACGGTGGCGACGTTGGCCAGCAATTGGGCATCGCCTTCGCCGGGCCGGCTGGCGGTGATCGGGATCGCCTGGAGCGCCTCGATTGAATCCATCCGATACTCGGTGACGCGGACGTTGACCAGGTACTGGATGCCGAGGCGCGGATCAATCCAGTAGGCCGGCTGCACTTGCCCGCTGCCGCTCAAACTCAACAAAACTGAACCGGCCACGTTCTGCTCGGTTAACCCCATTTCCGCCGCTTTGGTCCGGTCGACGTCGAACTGAAGCTTGGGCCGATCCGACGGCTGCTGAATGCGCACATCCACGGCGCCGGGAATCCGCCGGACTTTCTCAGCCAGCCGGGCGGCGGCGGCGCGATTGGCCGCCTGGTTGTAGCCGACGATCTGGACATCAAACGGTGCTGGTAAGCCAAAATTGATCGTCTGACTGACGATGTCCGCCGGCAGAAAGTAAAAAATCGTCCCAGGAAATTCACGATTGAGCCGGAGCCGCAACCGCCGCATGTATTCGGCGGTCGGCCGGTGCCCTTCATTCAGCGAGATCAGGATGTCGGCATCGCCCGGCCCCATCACGCCGTTGTCGCTGTAGCTGAGGTTGATGCTCGAGTTCGGCAGACCGATGTTGTCCAGCATCCCGTGGATCTCCGCAGCGGGGATTTCGTGACGAATCGCCGCCTCAATCTGATCAACCAGCTTGGCGGTCTCCTCAATCCGCAAGCCGCTCCGCGCCCGCAGATGCAAGCGCATCTGGCCGGCATCCACGGCCGGGAAGAAATCCTGACCGAGTTGTGGAATCAACAAACAGGTGGCGCCGCAGAAGCCGAGGAACACAAGCGCGAACAGCAGCCGGTGATGCAGCACGACCCCGAGCAGCTCGCGGTAGTTCTGCCGGAGGCGCCCGAACCAGTGCTCGAATCCGTTCTGGAGTCGGGCCAGCGGCCGGAAGATTGGCCGCACCTTTGCGGCATTGACCATTTCGTGATACTCGACGCCGCGGTAGAACCACATCACCAGCGTGGGCACCAGCGTCCGCGACAGCGCATAACTGGCCAGCATCGCGAACACCACCGCTTCGGCCAGCGGCACAAACAGGAAGCGCGCCGTGCCGGTCAGGAAAAACATCGGCACGAACACGATGCAGATACAGAGCGTCGAGACGAATGCCGGTAAAGCGATTTCCTGCGCGCCATCGAGGATCGCCTGGACGGTCGGCTTGCCCAAGCCCATTTGCCGGTGCACGTTTTCCAGTTCGACGGTCGCGTCATCCACAAGAATACCGACCGCCAGCGCCAGCCCGCCGAGCGTCATCAGATTGATCGTTTCCCCGAGCGCGCTGAGAATGGCCAACGAGGTCAGCACCGACAACGGAATCGAGAGCGCGATGATCACCGTGCTGCGCCATGAACCGAGGAACAATAAAATCATCACCGCCGTCAACGCCCCGGCAATCACGCCCTCCCGGACCACGTCGCGGATGGCCGCGCGCACGAACAACGATTGATCGGCAAACTCCTTCACCTCGACCGGATCGGTGACGGTTTTCAGGACGCGGACCATGGCGGCTTTTACGCCGCTGGCAACCTGTAGCGTCGATGCGGAGCCGGTCTTGTAAATACTGATCAGGGCACTGCGGACACCGTCCTGCCGGACGATGTTCTGTTGCGGCGAGTAACCATCGCGGACCTGGGCCACATCGCGGACGCGGATGACAGCACCGTTGACGCTCTTGATCGGCAGGTCGCTCAACTCGGCGAGCAACCGCGGGCTGGTATTCATCTCGATGTCGTACTCGGTGGGGCCGATCTTTGCGGTGCCGCTGGGATAGACCAGATTCTGGGCGTTGATTGCCGTGATGACATCAGTCGGGGTCAGGTTCTGGGACTTCAACGCCGGCAGGTCGAGGTCGACTGCAACGAGCCGCATTTTGCCGCCGTATGGCCACGGAATCGAAACGCCCGGCACGCTGATCAGACCGATCCGGATCTGGTTCGCAGTGACATCGAAGATCGCCTGTTCGGACAAGGTTTTACTGCTGATGCCGTACTGAAGGATTGGCACCGTTGAGGCGTTGTAGCGGATGATCAGCGGCGGCGTCGTGCCCGGCGGCATCGAGCGCAACAAGGTTTGGCAGATCGCCGTGATCTGCGCCACACCGGCATCCACGGACGCGCCGGGTTGGAGGAAGACCTTGGTGACGCTCACGCCAGTGTAGGCGGTGGACTCGATATGCTCGATGTCGTTGACCGTGGTGGTCAGCGGGCGCTCACAATTGGACATGATCCGCTGTTCAATTTCCTGCGCGCTCAGGCCGGTATACATCCACATGACACTGATCACCGGAATGTTGATCGCCGGAAAAATATCCGTGGGCGTCCGCAGCAGAATGAACGGGGTCAGGAGCAACAACAGCAGTGACGCCACCACGAACGTGTAGGGCCGACGCAGGGCGAGGCGAACAATCCACATGGCGTTACCTCCCACCTGTCTGGCGCACGCCGATCAGCCGCCAGATGGACGGCTTCAACTGGCGGATGACTTCCAGGTTGTTCTCAATCTTGGCCTCGACGAGCACGCCGATGATGCAGCGATACAATTCGCGGGCCATGATTTTGAAATCGTGCCGGGCGATCAGGTCCGCGCGGGCGGCATCGCGGAGCGCGGTTTCCAGATACTGGCAGAGCCGCTCAATGATCGACTGTGATTGGTGGCGGACCTGTTCATCCTGGGTACTCAACTCCAAGCCCAAACAGGTGAAGGCACAGCCGCAGACCCGCCCGAATTCCGCCTGCTTGGCCTGCTGGCGGTGGTAAACCGAATCGCAATAGTGGGCCAACCGGTCCAACGGTGGCGTGGCCGGCGCAAAGATCCGGTCCATCTCCGGTTGCCGTTGTTGCCAGTGCGCCTCGATTGCCGCGACCGCCAGCGCGGATTTGGAGGGGAAAAAATGATAGAAACTGCCTTTTTGCGCGCCCGCCTGTTCGCAGATGTGATCGACGCTGACCGCACCGTAGCTCTGCTCCCAAATGAGCTGGATCGCCGTGTCCAACAACCGCTGCTTCGTATTGCAATTTGTTTCCATCGCGTTTTGAAGTGGGCACCAATACACTCAGTTGACCGTTTAGTCAACAACTTGTCTGGAATGCATGAGAAACGCGATTGACACACTTCGCGACCAAGTGTAATCGTATCGGGACTCTTGATGGAGAAAAGGTCAAGTCCGCTTGATGAACCGGCGGCAATTCGGTTTGAGGCAATTGATTTTTCTCCGGCGGGCTTTTGCAACCGGCGTTGACGGATGCCATTCCGACCGCGGCCGGACGCGACCCGCACTCATGCGCCGTGACGGCAACGAACCTCTAACCAAATCGTTATATTATATGCATACTCCCTCCCGTTGGTTTATCCTTGGTATTCTCGCTGCGGCCAGCTTTCTGGGTGGCTTGTCCGCCCGGGCATTTGATCTGGCCAATGGCCTGATGTATGCCGTGCCGGTGCCAAAAGGGCCGCCCGCGCTCGACGGGTCCGACACAGGCTGGGACCTGTCCGGGGCCGAGCCGCTGTGGATGTCAACCCAACTTGCCCACCAGTTACATGCCAGCGTGGCCCTCAATTACGACGACGATAATCTTTATGTTTACGCCAAGGTGAGCCTGCCGGGGCGCAAGCTGGTCAATCACAATAGCCTGACTGATCCCTTCTGGATCGGTGACATCATCGAGTTGCGGCTGTGTTCCGATCCGTCGCTGAGTTATCCGCTGAGCAACAACAATCCGGTGATGCACACCTCGAAGCAGGTTTGCCATATCACGTTTTGGAAAAACACCAACGACGGGAAGAATTACATCAACATCCAGTACGGCGGGATGCATGGCGGTGGTCAGGGAAAAGCCAACAATCCGCCCGGCAGCAAGATCGCGTTCACCGAGTCGGAGAACCAGTATGTGATGCAGGCGGTACTGCCGTGGTCGGCGTTGAATGTTCCCGGCGGCAAGAACCCGTTCAAGCCCGGTTCGCGAATGACGACGATTTTTGGGCTGCACTGGGCGGCCGCCGGGTGGTTTTACGCGGTCAACGCAGTTTACTCGAGTAGCCCCGGAGATTTTGCTTTTCTGCAATGGCAGTGCTGGGGCCAGGCCGAGTTCAGCCCGACGGGCAATGTGAAACTGCAACACGGCACAATGGAGGAGGCGTTGGCCGCGGCCGCACCGGCACCGGTCGGCGTGACGATTCCCCTCAAAGTACCGGAGGCGGGTAAGCTTTCACTCAATATCGTGGGGGAGAACGGCGAGGTGATCCGCGACATTCTCGGCGGACAGCCGGTGGAAGCCGGGATGTACACGGCCTATTGGGACGGACGCGACCAGTGGGGATTCGCGCAGAAGCCCGGCCAGTATCACTGGGCGGCTTATTTTTCGCACGGATTGAAAGCCAAGTTGACCGGTTTCGTCGGTTCCTCGGGCAACCCGCCCTATCCGACTGATGACGGCAAGGGCGGTTGGGGCGGCGACCATGGCCTGCCGTCCGCCGTGGCAGCGGACGACAGCGGCATCTATTTCGGCTGGACCGGCTGTGAAGCGCAAGCGGGCGTCGTGAAAATCGACTACGCGGGCAATACGCTCTGGCGCCGGTCACCATTTGTCCCGGGCGGCGGCGGTCCATTGCGGGCACTGGCTGCCAACGGCAAGTATTTGTTTGCCGCCTACAGCGGTGTGCATTCATCGCTGACCCGACTCAACCCGCAGACGGGACTCGTTGTGTTGTTCGGCAATGAACTGGACAAGGGCGGGATGGTGCCATTTGGACCGGCAGTGGCCGGCGAGTTGACGGCCATCAAAGCACCAGAAGGCAGTCTGCCGGCAGAAGGTGGAGTGAATGGCATGGGACGCAATCCCGCGCCAGAGGACGGCACGGCGCCGGAATGTATCGGCCTGGCGGCGACGGCGAAAGAAGTCTTCGCCTCAATTTATTCGCAAAACATTATTCAGGTGCTCGATGCCGAGTCGGGGCAACCGACGCGCACTCTTACCTGCCCGCGCCCGCGCGGACTGGCGCTCGATGCCCAAGGCAACCTTTACGCCGTCAGCTTCGGCACCGACCAATCACCGCAAATCGTCCGCTTCAACGGTGTGACAGGAACGCCCACGCCGGCAGTCACCAGCGGACTGGTCGCCCCTGTGGGCGTGACGGTCGATGCGGCGGGACAAATCACGGTCACCGATGAAGGCGCGAGCCAGCAGATCAAAACGTTTTCGGCTGCTGGCAA
>Ga0316231_1003734_pt1 | contig 13175 bp, 13 predicted proteins | sample TBH18027metaG_FD_206002 | JGI IMG/M metagenome (GOLD analysis project Ga0316231, IMG submission 206002) | Freshwater microbial communities from Trout Bog Lake, Wisconsin, USA - TBH18027 | ecosystem: Environmental > Aquatic > Freshwater > Lake > Hypolimnion/Profundal zone | place: USA: Wisconsin...
CGGGCCGACGCAGGTGCAAATTGCGGCGGCGACCAAGACCGCGTTGAGTGGTGTGGGCATCGACTGGGCGAATTACTAAGTAGTGGCGCGGCTGAATGCCGCGGTATTGTCTGAGTTGGGCCGGTGGTGGGCGGTTGGAAGCCGCCACCGGCCGATCAGGCGGGTGAGTTCGTGAATCGTCGGAGATCGAGTATGACAACGGCAACACGAAGGGACCGAAACCATGAGCGTGATGATCAACTGAATCAGTCCGGATTCACGTTGGTAGAGATCATGATTGTGGTGGCGATCATCGGGTTGCTGGCGGCCCTGGCGGTGCCAGGGTTTCTGAGGTCCCGGATGCGGTCCCAAGGGGGGCGGATCGTGAACGATGCGCGTGCAATGGATCATGCCATTGATCAGTGGGCCATCGAATCGGGTCAGAAAAACGGCATGCCGGTTAATACAGTCAGCGCGGCCACCTACATGAAAGCGGCTTGGCCGACCAACGATGTGCTGGGGGATCCCTACATCTTTACGGTGATTGGACCCACGCAAGTGCAGATCAATGCCGCCACCAAGCTTGCCTTGAGTGGGGTGGGCATCGATTGGGGGGCTTACTAAGCAGGCCCCGGTAATGGAGAGGTGGCAGTCAGAACGGTAACGAATTCAATTGGCGAGGTTCTTGGATTTGCAATTCCAAGAAGGTGTGGTAAAATAGGTTGTTAGTGCAGATGTAGAACATAAGAATGGAGACATGAATATGAATCGAAATAATCAGCGGAGTATGTCCGGGTTTACCTTGGTAGAAATCATGATCGTCGTGGCGATCATCGGGTTGTTGGCGGCGTTGGCGGTTCCAGGTTTGCAGCGGTCGCGGATGCGGTCGCAAGGCTACCGGATTGTTAATGATGCGCGGCAAGCCGATGCGGCCATCGACCAGTGGGCGCTGGAGACCGGTCAAATCAATGGCAATCCGATTGTCTCGACCGCCGCCGCCTTGTATTTGAAAGGCACCTGGCCGACGAACGACATTCTGGGGAATGCTTACGCCTACACGGTGGTTGGCCCGACCCAGGTGGCGATCAGTGCGACCACCAAGACTGCCTTGAGCGGTGTCGGTATTTCTTGGGGACAGTACTAAGCGATCCGGAACCCGCACGGTTGTGGATGGGCAGATTTTCTGCCCGTGCACAAAAGAAGACAGGGGCCCACAGGGTTCCCTGTCTTCTTTTTTTGTCGCTTATTTGGCAAAGATGTAGAGTGACATTTCCTAGTCCAGCCGCGCCGGGGCGCATCCGGACACTGCCACCATCCCCCCGGTGTGTCCCCTGAGCTCCGACAGGAGTCGCGAGTCCATCTCGGACTTCTTTCGCCGCAATTGCACTCACATAATGCCTGATTTCATTGGCTAATCAAGCATAATCGCTTCTACTCAACTATACCCTTTTAAACTCTTTTGGTGTCCGTTTTGGTGTCCACCCCGTCCTGCAAATTGACTCGCCTTGGACATCCACCGCGATGCCCCCGGCGGCGATGGGAAAACAGGGACAGGAGCACCTCCCCCAGTTTTCCCCCTCGACCCCCTTTCCCCTCAACCCTCGCGACTCGCAGATGGATCGGCCTAGGCTGCACGCGCCGGGATTCCACTGCACCGTCAACAGCGCGTTCCATTTCACCCCATCGCATTCCGCCCAGGCCGACCACCTGCTCGAGCCGTCGCGATCAACTGCGGGCGCGAGACGAGAAGCGCAACCCACGGTGGCGAACCCGGTGTGGGATGACATTCTTCTCCGATGCGTCGGGGTGGCTGCAACGACTGCCATCAATTACCGATGGATAAGGAAAAAGGAAACAAGCAGCTCATCGAATTTTGCCTTTGGCAGTTTCTTTAACAATTCAACGGTTTTGGCCGAGTTTGCAATCGCGCTTGGGGTTCACCAATTTAAGCGCTGCCGTGTAATGTTTGCCGTGTTTATTCATTTATGTCTCCAATCTTCATATTCCTTACTTCAGTCATGCTCATTATGTAATCCTATCAACTGTCAACTCACGAACCTTCTCATTTTGTAAGTTGGCATTAGTAAATAGGTGGAGAGACAATAAAGGCTTTAATCCTCTGTAACCGATCTATGACTTTCGGGTCAACCGACTGTGTTATGTGCAATTCAAGAAGCTCTTGGGCTTTCTTCTTACCTTCCAATTCACGAATGACCATCGCCATGCAAATGAGCCGAAGGCGATTGCCTTCCTTCTTGCTAGCCTCCAAAACCGGTTGGAGAGAAGCCTTGCCGATTCTCACTAACGCCACTACCGCGATTCGACAATTCTCTATTGAGGAACCCCGACTTGGAACATCCCCCCGCGAGTCGCATAACTCTATGTGCTCAATCAGGAAAGGAATCGCCTCTACCGCTCTTAATTGACCAAGCTTGATAATCGCATCAGCAACAGATGTTGGCCTCTCGGAGAAGTTTTGTTTATCCTTCAACACTGATATGTACTTCTGTGTCTCAACCCGTTCTTGTGCAGTTTCCGTAATTTCCTGATCGGCGTTACTGAATCTCATAGGGAGCAAAATCGCCAAATACAAAACAAACGTTAGTTTCATAACAACCTCATTAATCTCCTTCATTGCAGATTCCATGTTAAGGGAATTGGCCCGCCAGACCCGGTAGCGTTATCTCCTGAGACATCATTTACCTGTGTCCAAGTGTTCGTGCCATTGATCAAGTATACCGATGTATTATCCAAGGCCGGCTCCCAATCCGGGCTAACATTCACGGTTTGCGCCGTGTTCCCCGTAATCTGCCTAAACTGTACTGCTCCTGTCCCACTCGTAATGGATACCGTCCCATTTTTCCATTGGTCTATCGCCCAACTCTGGTTCGTATCTGTCAAACTAGCACTTGATGTGGACGTTGCCGTGCCAGTAGCTGATGCGGCTACTTTTTTGTATGATGCCTTGCAATACCAATTATAAAATGAAGCACATCGTGTTCCGTTAAAAGTGGCAAATGCCTTAAAGTTGAACCGCGACCTTCGGATGTAATTCGCCACATCATTATATTTCGTAAAAATGCCTGGGTCGTCTGAATCATAGATTTTTCCTCCCGATCCACCCGACTGAGGATCATCGTCACGCCAATTGGAAAAACTTGTGTCGCTACCAGGTGGAACGTTCGGATAATCCGGTGATAGAGTCCAGTCAGAACTCTGACCATCTAGTCCTTTATATCCTCTACCTTCGCCGTCACGCTCCATAAGGATACTTTGAGTGAAATCCGAAGGGCTTACCGTCCCAACAAACTCCACACCCGACCCCATCCTATCCCAGAACTGACCAGTACCCAGTGTCGTCCGCGATGGCACTGTCTGTTCAAGATAATTGCCCTTTGCTGAATTGCCATTAGTGATGTTATCCGTGGTCGAGAACTTGCCGGTGATTGTCACCCACAATACTGTGAACTTAACTTTATCTGGACACGCGGCAAGGTTCTCGGGTGTGAGACTTAATTCCACATCCCGCATAGAGTCGCTTGCCGTTGCTCCTTCCACCCAGAGACTCGTCGGCAAACTAGTCGTGGCAAATTTATTATCGGTACCGTTGAACATGATTTCGGTTCCGCCTGTAACTGCATTGAATATTTTTATTTTTGTATTATTTCTTGAAAGTATAACATTACCCGGCCAATTGATCGGTGCAACTTGCAGAATGATTTTCTTTCTTGGCGCGTTGTTTGCGTCATAGTTCCGTACTACGGTGGCACCTATTGTTTTCTTGTCGGCTGAAGCGACTCCATCAATCTCGAGATCTGGCTTGATTACGTAGGTAACAAGATTTGTGGACACGCTCGTTACTGGATTGCCTTGGGCGAACTGAAGATTGAGAGCGTTAGCTGTGATGAAACCGCTGCCACCATTTGCGGCCGCATAAAACTTCGTGGCGGCGTTGCCACCGGATAGGGCGACACTGTTGGGAGTAACCGAGCCCAGATTCGCAGGTGTGGGCGTCCAAGTCACGGTGCCAGAAGTCGGGGAGGTCAGGTTACCGAGCACAACGCTGACCGCAATATCGTTGGTGCAGCCGGCGCACGCCGTTAGGTTGGTGCCGTTAACCGGATTGGTGTAGTAGATCCACGCTAAACTGTTGAGTATATCAATCTCAAAGCCACGACCGGTCGGAGGCGTCCCAGTGCCACTCCCGGAGTGGCTACACCCGCAATAGTTGCCCGGCTCGATAGCGCCATTGACATACGCCCAGCCTTCTTTGCCACTGATTAACCAGACATTGAAATCCGCGCCACAGGCACCAGTGCCGGTGCTGATGATCATCACATTCCCATCCCCGGTCACCGAAGGGGGTGACGAAAAGCGATAGCATGGGCTGGGAAAGACGTGTAGTGTCTTTTTTCCACCCGAACCCAACTGATCGTAATTGAAGTACACTTTGGTGGTGAACTCGGAGCTACTGCCCCCGGGAATCAAGACGTTGATATCAGCTGCAAAAAGACGCGAGCCGAGGCAGGCTAAAATCGATAACAATAAAAGGCAGCGACCTTTCGATAAGCTCAGGGTGACAATTCTTAATGAGGGATGGAAGCGATTCATGTTTGGTGTTTGGCTTTTTCTTGTTTCATGAAGTCGGCGACTTGTTCGCGCAGTTTCGCCGGCGGGAGTTTGCTGAGCGCTGCCCAAAACTTACGCACACGGTCACTCAGCACATGCTGTGGGTACTCCTCCAGCAGTTGATGGTAATAAACCCAGGCGGTTCCGGTGTCGGCGCGGTAGAGAATCCGCCGGTTGCCGAGGCCGTACAGCGCGACGGGGCGTAGCGGCGAATCTGGGAATTTATTGATGAGATACGTTAGGTGCTCGGTCGCCAACTTCTCGTCACCCGTCCGCAAACAATCTTGCGCCGCCTCGAACACTGCTGCGTCGGCGTGCGGACTCTGCGGGGCTTGCTGCCAAATCCACTGGTACACCTGCGCCGCCGTGTCATGTTTTTCTAACGCTACATAGGCGCGGGCGAGTTCGTATGCCGCTTCGGCGCGTCGCTCGACACTCGCCCAGGCTGAACGCCATTCTGAATCAAGCTTCCTCACCCGGGTTTCCTGCTCCTGGTGCTGTTTCATTTGTTGGGCGGCTAACTCGTCGGGCGTTGGCTTCTTCGGTTTCACCGGTGCCGGCTTCGGAGGTTGCACCGCGCGATAGATCTCCTTTTCCACGGCTTCACGGAAATCCGTCTGCGGGTAGTGCTCTAATAACTGCGCCCACGAATTGCTGGCCGCAGTGTGATTGCCGCGCCCCAGAGCTACAGCCCCGTCTACAAACAACGCCTGTTGCGCGGCAAACTCGTTTGGATACTGTTGGAGTAATAACTCCATCGCCTTCTCGCGCAAGGGGTCAAGCTTCCGTTGGCTCGCCGTCTGCACGACGATTTGGCCCAGTAACGCCGGTGCCTGTTGCGGCATTCGAGCCGCCATTTTCTGCAACAGCGCCACAGCGTCTTCTGTGTGCCCGAGCAGGAATTCGCACTGGGCCAACCGCCCGGCTACGTGGGCGGTTTGTTCCTTCGTTGGAAATCGGTCAAGAAACTGCTCGTACTGCCGTGCCGCTTCTTTGAACGCCGCCCGGTCAAAGAGCGCGTCCGCCTCTTCGATCACCTTCGGCGCGTCCAACTCACTGGCCGCCGCTCGATCCCCTTTCGCGCTCAACGCCGCAATTTCCGCCTTCTTTTTGATCTCGGTCCACTGCCGGTGTTTCGGAAAGCGCGCAACGAACTGTTGCCAAGCGGCGGTTGCCGCCGGATAGTCCTGCGCTGCGAAAGCAGACTCGCCACGTTGAATGAGAATGGTGGCGGCTTCCGGTGAAGTCGGATATTTCGTGAGAATCTCGTCCAAGAGCGTTCGTGCGTGGAAGGAGTCCGGGGTATTCTGCGCTTCCAGTGCCAATGATTGCGGCACTTGCGGACTGTTCGGGTAGAAAATCCGTAGGCACGCCCAAGCCGTGACGGCGTCCGATACCCGGTTATCTTTCAGCCGGCATACTCCGACTTGAAACATCGCATACGCCGCCAAGGTTTTGTTCGTCGTCTGCTCCACGGCCAGCCGCTCATACACTACCGCTGCTTCCGGATACTTCTTCCGCGCCAACAATTCGTCGGCCTGCTTAAGCCCAACAATCTCCGTTGCCGCCAGTCCCAATGTACCGACAAAGAGCAGAGCAAGGCCATAGACAAATATTGGTGAGCTTCTCAAGCGAACCAGCTATACGCCACCTCCGGAAAATTGCAACCACCATTTCCCAACTCTCACGGTTTTGTTCAAACCGTGTCGGGGACATGCCTTTGGAATCGACGGTGAGGTTGGTATCCTTTCGGTGACGCACGACAGTGGCGCAGTTGCTCGGCATGGCGGAGCGGTTGGTGTGGGTGTGTCGCACTGTTCGCGCAGTCCAAGGTGAGTTCAATAAGCAATTATACGTCCACGTCCTGTAGGCACAACAGTACCATTTAAGCCACCCCGCCAAGCGGAGACCACAACTATCCACCGACGAGCGATGACATATGGCATGGAGGACTACCAACTGCCGGTGCTGTCCCGAATAGTGGCGAGCCTGATCGCTGGCGGTGATTCTTTTTCTGCCAGTATTGGTTGACCGCGTTTGTCACTTTAGCCAACCATGTCCGGTCGGCCATCAGTTCCAGCAGTTCGGCCGTTGCAAAATACTTTACCCCATTCGGTGCCGGATGCCCCAACGGCTTCAACAGGCGAGCCGCCACCAGCACCGGCACGTCATGCGGCTGGCAATTGAGCACCCACGCAACTTGCTCCGCCAGGAGCCGCGCCGGCAGCCTCCCCAACACCCCCAGGAATTGCAGTTGATCCTCGCGCATCTCACTCACCCGACAGTTTGAACCCCGTGGAATCTTGCGCACGCCGATGGCTGAACAGTTTTACATTCCACCACGAATCCCCCTTGGTGACGTACTTCGCGCAGTAATCCGCAACATCATTGCGACTGTTGATCGGTTCGATTCGCGCCCGGCCGTACCGCTCAAACCACGTCCGCCAAATCTCCTTCCGGGACTTGTTCTGACAATCGCACCACAGCGCGTGCACATGGTAACCGTCCCGCCCCGGATTCGGTTCCAGCGCGTAGAAATACGAGACGCCCCACAGTTCCCGCGTCATGAACTTCTCGTAACACCGTTGCGCCGACCAAATCGACGCTTCCCACGCGAACGTCATGTGGGCAATAACCTGCCACGGTGCTAGGCTATGCACCCAATCGCCCATCTCGATATGCGACGCGGCCAGTTTTAGCCGATCCTCGGGTTCAAATTTTCTTGCCTTGATCATGATGACCTCTGTTTTCTACCTATCTGGGCACACCTCTCGGACAAGGATGGGGGGCGGGGCGCGGGCTGCCGCCCGCATCCCCGCCTCCCAATCCTCGGGGCCGTCTGTGTGGCCACGACTCGACTACTCCAAGAGCAGCACCGACACCGCACGAATGATGACCCCATTTTTGGCGTCAAACGTGTTCGGCTCCATCAGATCGAACTCGATCACCACCCGTTGCCCCTCCTTGAACTGGCTGGGACACTGGGTGGCCGCTTGTTCCATCGTCTGGACGCTGCGCGGGCACCACACTTGCACCGTGGGCGCCTTCCCGTCGGCACATTGAACTTCGTACAAGTTCACAATGCCGACGACCTTCTGCGACTTGTTCTGCACTTCTTTGTGGCGATGGGCCACAAACTTGGCGACGACCACACGACGGCCCGCCAAGAACTGCTCGACTGCTACGGTCTGCTTCATGGATTTCTCCTGGCTTCCAACGCGACAGGGACGCCACTTCCTTCGCCGTCGATCCTTACGACGATTCGTCCGTTGCTGACTCCAACCACGGTGGACAGGCGGGCAGAGGCGAGACAAGCCAACCCAGCGGGCAGCCGGTTGGGCCCACGCAGGTCCGAGACCGGTTTAGTTGGTTTTGTTCTCACGCGCACAGATTAAAGGCGCGGCCTTCCCGTGTCAGGAGATTGGGACACGACAAGCGAAGGGTTTGTCCTAATCCCTTGATTACTGCTCTGAATTGGGGCGCGGACCGGTTGGGCGCTGCGTCGTCAAGCCCAGACGTTCACGACGCTTTTTGAGCGCGCCGGGCATCAAACGCTGACCCGTCATAATCAAAACCGCATTCGAAAGTTCTTGTTCCGTGAGGAGATTGTATCCCTTGCGCAACCAATTCAGCACGATTTCGTGATTGATGGGATCGAGTTCACGCCTTGGCTCTGCAAAAACGCGACCGAATTCACACAGCCATTCCGTTCCAACTGGATTCGTGCGCTGCCATTCCAGCACTTGATCCTCACTCCAATAATGTGCCAGTTCCGCAAAATACGCCTGCACCGCTTCCCGTTCGAGTTTCTGCCGTTGCGCGGGATCGTCGGTTTCGTAGACTTGCCCCAGCAGGTGCGCAGTTTCCGGTGTCATGCCGGCCAGCACTTTCAGTCGCGCTTGATAGAGATCGGATTGCTCGATTGATTTAGGGTCAGTCGGACGACTATCAGGGAAACGCTTCCGAATATAGGCAATGTGGTCTGCTTTCGCCGGTTCGATAAAACAGGGAATCATGTCTTCGAGCTCCTGCTTAGTCAAATCGCAGAAGCGGAGAAAATCACCATATTTTTCACGTGCCTCCGCTTCTGTCGCGTCCTTATCAAGGGTTATCTGAAAGGTAGTTGTTTCCTCTCCATATTCATCGCGTTCCCACCGAAGAATAACCCAAACCTCGCCGTGCCCGATAACCTCATCCCACATTTGCGAGTAGAAGGGCGTTGTCTTTGGCTTCACCGTGTCCGCTTTGACTCTGCCGAAAGCAACAAATTCTCGACGCCAATAGAGCGGGGCCAGTGTAATCTGGTCGCGATCTTCAACCACCGCAATCCGACTAATCGGAATAATCGGTATTTCTTCTTTTGGCGCTGTCATCTGTTATCCGTTTCCTAAACTTCAGCCGCCACAACTTCAATCTGTTTCTGTTCCGCTTCGCCAATGGCAAGCCTCCGAACAGGATTGAATGGCACCACTTTCTGCCGGTCGGCGCGTTCGTATTCCTCCAACGACGGCAACAGCACTTCCGCCTTGCGCGCGTACGCCCGATGCACTGCCGGGCTGTTATGCCCGAGCGCCTCTTGCGCGAACCGTTCCGGGTAACCGGCCATTTTCGCCCGTTCCGCCCACGCATACCGATACGAATGCAACGTCACACCGGTAATGCCGAGACCCACGCAGCGCTTCTTGAACATCAGGGAGCGGTCGGTACTCCGCAACCCATGCAGATACGGAAAGAACGGCCCCGTCGCCGGCAACCCGCGCAAGATGGCCGCCACCTCATCGCCAAACCGCAGCCGGGCCAGCGACCCGCTTTTCTTGCGCGCGAAGGCGATTACCCGTTGCTCCCCATCCACGTTCGCGGCGGTCAGACTGGCGAGGTCGGCTTGGGACGCGCCCAGATGCCACGCCAGTTGATAGTACGCCCGATATTCCGGGCTCGACTCCCCGGCCAGAATCCGCGCGTGTTCCGTCGCCGTAATGGCCCGTTTCTGCTTGAACCGCACCGCCGGCCATTGGCGTTTGGGAATCAGCGGCCACGGCAACCAATTCATGTCGACGCAGAAATTATGCAACCGCCGCAAGAAAACGTTCGTGGAAACTGTGCCCGCTTGCAGAATCTTCAACAACAATTCACCGGACGTTTCAATGATGACCCGCCCCCACAACGGCGCCAAAGCCGGGTCCTGCCGGACGATTTGCCAGCGCCGCCGATTGGCCTCCCGCTTGGTTTCGGTCAACGCGCCGAGGGCCTGTTGCCAGGTCCGCGTGGCACTCGCGGCATCGGTTCCAGCCAGATACGCCTTGGCGATTTGCAGATTCAAGCCGGGTTGGTGGTGGGCTTGGTTCTTTACCGCGAGCATCTGGCGGGCCTCCGCCTCACTGGTCACGCGCAAACTGGCGCGCTTGCCGGTGGCCGTGTCCACACAGTAGAAAGCTCCGTTGCGGTTGCCTCGGCGAATTAAACGGTATCGTGTTTTCATGGTTCCTTTCACGCAACCACGACGATAAGCGAAACCGAATCGGCCCCATTAGCGAGTAGTGGGCGAGTTAACGCCCGTTACGCTAAATTATAACGGAGTAGTAAAACTGGTATCCGTTCTGGTGTCCATTGGGGACCTCACGACTCCAAACTCATTGCTGCACACGCAGTTAGATTTGATGCCATGAGTCCATCTCGGACTTGTCGAAGGGGCTCTGTCGTTATTTCCCATCTGTCCAGAGGACACTGAGATTTGCCGTCAGAGGCCAGACGGCCCCGTGGCGGTTTCGCTACACTCGATTCTACTGAAAACCCCTTAATGTTTGTCATTCCGAGCTTGCGAGGAATCGCTAACGTTTCTGGAAGAGGCTGCTAGCCGCCTTCCTGAGTCTTCCGGAGGAGATTCCTCGACAAGCTCGGAATGACAGGAATTGATGGTTTTTCAGCAGAATCTACACTCAGAATGACAATGCGTTGGAATGGTGGCAGTGTCCGAATGCACCCAACCGCTCAGCGCGAGTTTTTTCGCTGGCTGTTCAAGCCGAAAGTCGTTATCCTTGCAATGCCATGGAGAGTAGTGGTGGAACAATTGCCCGACAAACACCGCGCCACCGACCGAAGTGGTGTTTCGTGCGGCGCCCGCGAGTCGGCGCGAATCGATCCCGTGGCCGTTAGCTGGATAATTGCGATGCTCTTCAGACGAAACAATAAAGCAAAATCCGAGTGGGCAGTCGGACTGGATTTCGGCACAAGTCAGGTCCGGGGGGTTTTGTTTCAACGCGTGAGTACGACGTTGAAGTTGAAATCTGCCGACGCGCAGGCGTTGGCGGCCACGAATAATAATAGCACGTACACGGCGTTCAAGTACAAGTTGGAAGCTTTCGCTGTGCGCCCCTTTCCATTCACGCCTGGCAAGTCCGAAAATATCTCTGCCGCCGCTGCCGTGGTTGCGGAGCTTTTTAGTGCCTTAAGTGCTCCGGACTCGTGTGCCTTTGCTGTCATTAATCCCATTGGCACGGTGGTTTGCCAGGTCGAATTGCCACGGATGCCGCTGCCCGAGGCACGGGCGGCGCTTCAACTCAATAGTGCGCGCTTTCTTCATCGTGATCTCAGTAACTATTACATTGACCTGACAGAACAGAGCGCGGTGGGGACTCCCACGCCAGCGCCAAAAAACAACAAAATGCAATTGCTGGTGGGAGCCGCGACCCGCCCGGATGTATTGTGGTATCGCAATGTGCTTATGGCTGCCAAGGTGCGGCCGCTCGCCATTGAACTGTCCACGCTTACGGTCGTCAATGGGTTGTTGGCAACCGAGCCGGAACTCTGTCAAAAAGAGGCCATCTTGTTGTTGGATCTGGGAGCTCGGACGACTTCCATGAATTTTCTCTGGCGTGGCCAGTTGGCATTTACCCATGTCATGTATTTTGGCAGCCAACAGATTACTGAACACCTGGCACAAAAACTGGGGTTGGACCTGCCGGCTGCCGAAGCCGAAAAACTAAACATGTCGGAGACCGTTCAGAAGTTGGTGCAGACTGCAATCTCCCCGTTGGCGCGCGAGCTTCGATCCTCGATTGATTTCTTCGATCAGCAGCATGATTGTCGCATTAACCGAACGTTGGCCTGTGGTGGGGTGGCTGGTTCGCCAAAGATTTTGGAGATTCTGGGTTTGGAAGTCGGGATCCGGATTGAAGTTTGGAACTGTCTCGATCGGCTGGATACCACCGCAACGCGGGGGGATCAGGCGCAACTTGCGGTGGTCGCACCCGAGCTGGCGGCCGCGGTCGGAGTGGCGCTGGCGCGTCTCTCGGAGTGGCGGGCGTGAAGTCGATCATCATCAATTTATTAGTCGAAGAAGAACTGGCCCAGCAGGCGCGGGCCCGGGACCCGGTTAAATTAATGATTGCGATTAGTACGGCGGTGCTGGCGTTGGTGGTCGCTGTCGGCGGGGTCTTTTCCGGACTGGCCATGCGCAGCCAGGTGGCCATGAAAGTCGCCGAGACCAAATTGCATGAGTTGGAAAAACAGCAGACCAGCGGGAGCGTCGGGGCCTATCTCTCCCTCAAACAATGGACCGACGATTTAATCGAGCTCAATCAATCCCGGCGGTTGTGCGCTCCGCAACTGGCTTTGATCAAAGACCTGATTCCCGATTATATTCAAATTGCGCGGCTGACTTTGACGACCGTTGCGGTCGCCCGGGCGCCGGCCGCTCCCGCTCCCGCACCGGAAGTCGGTCAGGACGATGTGAAAGCCAAAATTGCCGCGCGGGCAATGCCGGCTGCCCAGTTGGCAGTCTTGCTGCTTGACGGCAAGGTTGTCAGCGTGCATCCCGAAGATGATCTCGCCAATTTTCGGCGGATCCTCGAATCCGATCCGCTCTTCAGCGCGCAGATCCAGTTGGTGAAGCTGCGCTCTTATGCGCGGGTTTCCGGCCCGGCGGAACGCGGTGGCCCGATCACCGGCCAATTTGTATTCGAATGCCAGTTCAAGGAGTCGCACCCATGAGCGTTACGCACTTCCTGAACAGTGATCGGGGCAAGCAATTGATGCTGCTGGTCGTTGGCGCACTGATTCTCAATGGTGCAGTGGTTTGGTTTTATGACTTTGCACAGTGGGAATCTTACAAGGCGAACCAGGCTAAGATCGAAGGACTCAAGACCGATATTCTGAGTGCCCGCCGATTGGCTTTCATGGTGGCTCAGACTGCGGGTGTGCGGGCCAAAATGCAGCAGTTCATCGAGGCCCATGAAGGCACCATGGTCAACGGTGACCAGTTTGCCTGGGTGATCCGTGAGATCAGCCAACTGGCTGAATCCCAGCCAGTGGCAAACGTGATCACCCAACCTGGGTCGGTCGTTCCCCATTCCCGAAAACCCCTGCGCCAATGTTATGTCACCCATCTTGAATTTACCGGTGACTACGACCAAATTGGAACATTTATTCAAGCCCTTGAAAATCATTTTCCAGAAGGGGAGATTCGGTCGCTGAATATCGCGGCAACCGATGCGCCCACCATCCACCGGGTCACACTCGATTTGGCATTGCTGATTCGGCCTGTTCCGGCGGCTCCCGCTCCAGCGAAG
>Ga0316231_1003736_pt1 | contig 13172 bp, 10 predicted proteins | sample TBH18027metaG_FD_206002 | JGI IMG/M metagenome (GOLD analysis project Ga0316231, IMG submission 206002) | Freshwater microbial communities from Trout Bog Lake, Wisconsin, USA - TBH18027 | ecosystem: Environmental > Aquatic > Freshwater > Lake > Hypolimnion/Profundal zone | place: USA: Wisconsin...
TGGTGCGTTGGACTGAATGTCCGTAACAAATCCGTTGGCGAATATGCCGGACGTCTCCTGCCGTCCGAGCAAGATGCTACGGTTAAGACCGCGCCGCTCCTTGCCAACTATGTGTTTGCTGCTCTGGCGGGGATCATCTGGTATCTGCAGTTCTTCTTCTACACCATGGGGCAGGCCAAATTAGGACCCCGGTTCGATTTCTCGAACTGGACCTTGCATATGGCGAGCATTATGATATTCAGCATGCTTTGGGGCGTTGCTCTCAAGGAGTGGGCTGGCACCAGCAAGCGAACCCACGGTCTGATTGCGGCGGGCCTAATTCTGCTGGTCGGCTCGACACTTATCATTGGCTACGCCAATTACGTATCGGCTGTGCGCTAAGCGATCTTCTTGAACATGGCGCGCTTAAGAACGCCTTTGACGTAAGGAAACAGACTCTCTACTTCCACCTCGATTGGAATCGTGAGTACGGGTTGGTCGTCAACCACCGCATCGATCGTTACAGTTCGGCGGCTGCCCGGCGTATTGCTCGATGTTGGTGGAATCACGGCAACTATGGAGACGCTGTCGTCGGGCTGGAGGCGAAACATATCCGGCCCGGCGATTATACCGGAATCCGGATCGGTAGGTATGAGCGCGCCTTCTGCTGGCAATTGTCCGATGTTCTGCAATGTGAACGTAATTCGGGCAATGGCTCCCTGACGGACGTGTACTGCGAGTGGTGTGGATGGGTCAGGGATTTCGGTTACGACAAGCTGCGCGTCCTTGGCGTGCGCCGTGATATAGCAATCGACTACCAGACGGTCGGCTCGGGCTAGCATTTGCCCATCGCCATCGACCACGTCTTTCGTGACGATCTCTACCTGACCGCGAACGAGCTCGTTGCGCCGCTGCACTTTGTTGGCGTCGGCGATGAGGACCACATCGCGCTTTTGCGTCCGAAACCCGGGAACTTCCACATGCAGCCACGGACATTTGGGACGAATTTCGCCAACCAGTTCACCCTTGCCGCCGCCGTTATAGATCTTGAATTTCTGTGTTGTTGTAGAGCCTACATTAACAGTGCCAAAATAGACACTCTTTGTGCTTACGAAAAGCATCGCTTGAGAGATCTTCTTAAGTTCTGTGGCAAACATTCCGGCATTGGCATAGCGGAACTCCGTGTTGTAAGATAGCGCTGTCGTAACCAGCTTGACGAACGAAAGGTCAACATCCTTGCGCTGCATAAGAGGCGTCGTAACGTACAGGTTGCGCTCGCTGAGCGATTGCTGTTCGGGAGGCTCGCCCATGACCATCTCATACAGGATGCACCCCAGGGCGAAGATATCGGTTCGGATGTCAGCCTTGAACGTTTCCTCGACTTCGGGCGGAAGGTAGCCCTCCGTGCCGAATAATTCTGTTTCTTGCTGGACGCTGTCCGGAATATTGGCATCCGCTTCTCCCAGGTAGATCGCGGCTCCGTAATCCAGCAGCTTGAGATGATTGGTGGGCGTTATGCGCAGGTTGGGCGGCTTGAGGTCGTGGTGAACGATCTGGTGGCCATGCAGGTAGGACAGAGCATCGCACAGTTCTATGGCCCACTTGAGCATCATTTCGGCGGGGATAGACTTATCCTGCCGGATAACTTCGTCGAGGGAACGGCCTTCAACAAACTCCTGCGCCAGATAATACTGGTTATCGACAACAAAACCTTCGTAGAATGTCGGGATCTGCGGGTGAGTGCTGACCTGAGTCAGAATAAATCGTTCGCGTTCAACCAGATTCTTGAGTCCCTCTGTTTCTCTGGGGTGCGAAGGAGGATAATATTCCTTGAGCGCCACGATGCGCCCGAGTTCGTCGGTTGCGCGGTAGACGCAAGCGTATGCGCCCGATCCGACGACTTCGCCGATCGTATACGTATGATGTCCCTGAACTTTTTCTCCAGGAACAATAAGCAACCTGTCCTCAATGCGTCTCCGACGGGCCATAAAATTGCTAGGAATGACCTCCCAAAACAACGTATCAGAGTACCGAACGTTTCATCAAGCGCGTCGGAAACGGGATACGTCGCTTATCCATATTCGACACAAACAGGCCGTTTACCTGCAACAGGCCAAGAATTATTCTTGCGAGATGCTCGCACGCAAAAAGCGCCGAAACCAACTGCTTGCCAGTGGGATTCGGCGCTCTCATAAAGCCATGCCCGCGACAGTTAGTGGCAACCGCATCCGCCGCTGCCGCTGCCGCATCCGCCGCCATTGGAACCTTCCTCCTCGGTGGAGAAGGACGAGCCGCACCCGCAGCCTCCGCTGGCGTTCGGATTGTTCACCTTGAACCCACCGCCCACACCCGTGGTAATGTAATCCACTGTGGAACCTGCAATATGGCGCAGACTGACCGCATCGACGACGATCTTTACACCGTTGCTCTCGAACACGCGATCGTCCTGCTCGATGCTCTCGTCAAGCGCCATACCGTACTGCAGGCCGGAACATCCGCCGCCGGCGACATAAACGCGAAGGGCGAGGTCGTCGCGCTCTTGCTGTGAAATGAGATCCTTTACAACCTCCGCGGCTCCGTCCGTTAGAATGAGAGGCATGGTTACCACTTCGTCGAGGGTCTGAACTGCTGACATCTGATATTCCTCCATAGCGGGTTCAAAGTCCGCTGGTTAATACTTGCGTTAATAACGCTATTATCGTACCACAGGTTCCCGGTTGGAGTCTATTCGTGGTAGACCGTCGAGCACACTCCGAACGAGCGCGTGGAGCCGCCAGCGCAGGAAATCTCCTTGGCCAGGTTCGTGGCGAGTTGGCTGCTTGGCATCCACTTGACGTGCCCGTCGCCATACAGGATCTCGCCGCCATAGTTGTGACCGACCACTAGAGTAGGTGGACTCGTAGTACCCGTGTTCGGATTCGGAGCGTAATTCGGATAGCCTTCCGTCCGGCCCTCGAAGCCGCCAATGTAGTCGCTCATCCACATGTTGCCCCAGCCGCCGAAGACAATTCCGACCGATCCGGGCGAAACCATCTGCGCCATGCTAAGCGTCGGTTCGACGATTGGGTTGACCAGGTAGGTTGCGTTCGGGTTCCAGCGGATTAAGTAGTAGGCGTTGTATACGTAGCTCACGTTGTCCAAACCGCCGTAACAGCCCCAGCAACCGCCAGCCTGGTCGCCGGATTGGTTCAGATACGAATGGACCAACTGCGGCGTCGACAAGCTGTCGCTCGGGCAGCGCCAGACCTGCGTGCTCTTTATGTAGGGATAGAGCTGACAGCCGAGAGAAATGCCGTAATTATATGGCGCGACATTGAACTGGTAGCGATTTCCATCATACGGGCAGTAGGCCGTGAACTCGTCGTAGTCCTGTGCATACTGGATGAACGCGAGACCGATCTGCTTCATGTTGCTCTGGCACGCGGACTGCCTCGCCTTCTCTCGCGCAGTTGCGAACACTGGAAACAGTATCGCTGCAAGGATAGCAATAATAGCTATTACAACGAGTAATTCTATGAGAGTAAAGGCTTTTCGATGTAACTTGTAATGCATGGCAAACACCCTTTTGTAAAATCACAACGGCCATTACGTTTTGGCCTATTCATAACAAGTCGAAGTTCGACACTGCTAGCAAAATTGTACATCATTTTCGCGTTATAGTCAATTATCTTGTGTAAGGGGGGCTTTAGCGATGCATTTGAGATCGCATGAATCAACAGGTGCAGGTAGTTTTGTCGGTTGGGTCGCCGCTCATTACTGCCTGAACTGCGCGACCCAACCCCCTCGCGAGATCGCCTTCGAATGTGACGGGAATTGTCACACTACTCGTGGAAGACGGTCGAGCAAACACCGAACTGCCGGGTTACACCACCGGCGCAACTCTGTTCCTGAACGAGGTTCGTGGCAAACAGCGAGCCAATAATCCATTTGACATGGCTGTCGGCATACATTACGTTGGCGCCCTGATTATGACCCGCCTGCATCGCAGGCTTATTGGCCGTGTTTGGATAGGCAGTAAGCCGACCGGGAAAGCCTCCCGTGTAGTCGCAGAACCAAAACTGGCCCCAACCTTCGTAAAGGATGCCATCGCTGCTCGGGGTCAATAGCTTCGTTATCGGAAGAGCCGGCAAGTTGATCGGGTTTGAATTATAAGTCGCTCCAGGAATCGAGTTGACCATGAGATAACTGTTGTACATGTAACTGGGATTATCGAGACCTCCGTAACAGCCCCAACAGCCGTCATCGCCAGCTTGATTCAGATAAGAATGCACCAGTGGCTGAGCCTCAAGGCTGTCGCTCGAGCAGCGCCAGATTTGTACGCTCTTTGTATAAGGATAAAGCTGAGCTCCCAACGAGATGCCGTAGACGTACGGCGCGGCGGAGAACTGGTACCTGTTCGGATCGTACGGAACATACGGCGTGACTTCGTCGTAGTCCTGCACGTACTGCATGTATGCCAGACCAATCTGCTTGAGATTGCTTGCGCACGCGGTCTGTCGCGCCTTCTCGCGGGCCGTCGCAAATACAGGGAACAGTATTGCCGCGAGGATCGCAATAATAGCTATCACGACGAGTAACTCAATAAGAGTAAATGCTTTTCGATGTAACGTATTAGTCATAATAGAATTCCTTTCAAGTCAAGACAAGTCGATCAGCGACGTTGCTAAGTAAATTGTACATCATTTTTCTGTCATAGTCAATAATATTGTGTGCGGTCCTCGGTCTGTGATATTTCGCATAGCCATCTGGGTAGACTCTAATAAGAATGTATGTCAGTGGAGAAACACTCTATGGCGAACGAACTCAAGCAACCGTATCAAGTCAAGGTGCCGGATATCGACTACTGGCGTGGCAAAATCGGGTGTACGACCGGCTGTCCGGTTAAGACCGATGCGCGTGGATATGTTATTGCTATTGCGGAAGGGCGCTTTGAGGATGCATACAAGATTGCTCGCGCTCCCAACCCGTTCGCCTCCATGTGCGGACGAATCTGCGGCGCCCCATGCGAAGTGTCCTGTACGCGCGGCAAGGTGGGTGTCGACACATCGGGGCCGGTTGCCATTCGCGCGCTCAAGCGATTTGCAACCGAGGTCTATGGTGTCGAACACGTGCGAGACCTTCGCGAAACTCTTGAGGCGTCAAATGCCCGCGGATCGGCTTATCCTCAGCTTACCAAAGACAAGATCGCGGTGGTAGGCGCCGGCGTCGGCGGACTGACAGTCGCGCACGATCTGGCGCGTCTGGGATATCGGGTTACAGTCTTTGAAGAGCTGGATACTCCGGGCGGACAGATGGTGACGGGTGTTCCTATTTACCGCCTCGACCGCGAGCTTATGAACCTGGAGATCGCGGCCATCTGCGAGCTTGGAGTCGAACTCAGGTTGAACAGTCCGGTGGGCTCGCCCGGCCTGACAATTCCCGAACTGCGGGAGCAGGGCTACAAGGCGTTCGTGATCGCCGCCGGCATGATGTCGGGCCGCAAGCTAACAATACCCGGCGCGGACGCCGAAGGCGTATTGGTGGGCATCGAATTTCTGCGGGATGTCAATCTGGGCAAGCCTATCGAGGTTGGCGAGAAGGTTGTTGTGGTAGGCGGCGGCAATGTAGCTATGGATGTTACCCGCACATCTATCCGGACTCCCGTCATGCAGGGCTTGTCGAATCTTTCCAAACCCAAGAATTACGCGATGACCGACGTCGCCAGATTGCTGTTGCGCACCGCAAAGACTGTGGACGCGGTCATCCCCGAGAGCCGCGTGAAGATGCCGGCGGACGAATACGAGATCGAAGAAGCCCTGCTCGAAGGCGCGGTGTTGCACAATAACAGGTGGCCGGTGGAGATTCTTAAGGACGAGAAGGGCCATGTGAAGGCATTCGTTGCCAAACGCGTCATTTCGCTGATTGACGCGGCGGGCAAGTTCAATCCACTACTCGACGATAACGATATTCTGACTATCGAATGCGATACGGTGCTGGTTACCATCAGCCAGATGGTCAATTGGAATTTCATGACCGGCGTCGAAGATCTCAAGAAATCGCCTCGCGGCATTATCGAGATCGATTCGGAGACGCTCAGAACCAGTGAGCCCGATATCTGGGCGGTCGGCGATATCGCGCTGGGGGCCAGACTGTTTATCGATGCTATCGCGTGCGGCCAGAAGGCCGCCCTTTCGATCGACGAAGAACTCTCCGGTAAGAAATACAAACTCCAGCGGCGTGGGTATATGCGTCCCCTTCCTATCGTCTCCTACGATATGCCGGCGCAGTACGATGCGTACATTCGGCAAGAGCCTCCGGAAATGAAGATATTGGATCGCTCAACAGGGTTCGATCTTATTGAGTACAACTTCACGGAGAAGGCCGCGAGAGAGCAGGGCATGCGCTGCCTGCGCTGTCACATCAATGTGGTGTTCGATGCCGAGCAGTGTATTCTATGCGGCCTGTGCATCAACATCTGCCCCGAGAGCATCCTCAAGATGGTTCCCATCACTGACGTGGTGGGAGACGAGGATCTGGCTCGCCTGATCGAGGCGAAATACGGAGTGCCTCAACACGAGCTTCGCCCAGAGGACGGCACAGTGATGTTAATGGATGGCACCAAGTGCATTCGCTGCGCCTTGTGCTCGAAGGTCTGCCCGGTCAACTGCATATCGATGGAATCCTTCGAATACGAAGAGCAGCTTGTACCGCTCGAATCGCCATCGCGAACGCTGGGACCGATTACTGGGTGACAGGCGTTCTAATACGATACAGTTGCATCGTGTACTTTGTCGACGCGCTTCAGCGCGCTAATTCGGTTATTTCATTTGCCTGAAGCGCCCTGGCCCAGACCCGGATATCGGCCATTTTTCCCTGGAACAGGGCTGGGGCATCCACGCCGGCAGGCGCTTTACCCGCCGTTGCTCCGCCCCAACTGTCGCGGCCGATACACAGGGGCTCTCCGTTCTGATCGGGTGTTTGGGTGCTGTCCAGATGGGCCGCGGGTTTGCCGTCGATGTATATCGTCATGCCGTGGCCTGCGTCCATGACTGCCGCGACATGTGTCCACGCGCCTTGTTTCAATACGGCCGGGGTCCTTGTGATCAGGCTCCACTGACCAGTCGTGTCCGAGGCTTCTATTACGACCTGTCCGAAGAAGACGGTGAGGACGAACGGCGCGGTCGTGTTGGTATAGCGCTTGGCGAGGATGCCCCACCGGCCGCTTATCTTGTCAGGCTGAATCCAGAGAGATATCGTGTAGCTGCTCATCTGGATTAGCTCGGGGTGCTCGACCCGTAAGTAGGAGTTCCCGTCGAGCACAAGGCTGCCGCCATGCGGTCCCGGCTCCGTGGCGAGTTTTCCGATGGCCGTCGCATTGAAACCGTTGCCTGTGAGATCGTGGAATTTCAGGCCTTCCGGTTTATCGAAAGTTAGATCGAGCAATGGCCCCGGCTTTGCGTAAAGGATCTTGCGCCGTGCAACGGCCTTTGCATCCGAAATTGCTTCGTCTTGCTGGACGTGGCGGCAGTTCACGAATGTGTTGTTGCGCGTCAGAATTCCATCGCATCCACGCCCGATGATCAGTCCGACATCGGAGTTGCGTACGGTATTTTGCTCGACTATCACCTCCTCGGTCATGCTTATAGGTGCATCGTTGCCGGTTCCCACTTCCAGATGAGCGCTGTCTTCGAGCACGTTGCCTCGGACGATTCCACAGAGCGTTACCGGCGCGAGCGGCGTCATTCTGGTCGGCATCGCCTGGACCGCAAGATGCGCTTCTCCGACGGAGACAGTTTGATCGTGGCCTCCGCCATAGACAGTACCGTCCGTGATTCGGTTGTTAAGCCATTGGATATACCAGGACGGCTGTACGCCATCGTAGTTCATTCCGAAATTGTGGTAACCGTCCGTCCGGGCCGTCGTGTTCCCGTAGGCGATGTTTCCAATGGCCGCGCCATACATCTGTATCGCGACCCCGGCGTCAGTGAACGAGTTGTTCACAAAAATATAGTTGCGCTGCAACATCGTTATCGTGATTATCGATGTCGAGTCAGGCATGATCTTCCAGGGCTTGTCCAGACTTACCTGTCTGCCGTCGGTGCTGACGATCCGCCGGTATTGGCCCTCGCCGGCGCCTCCGAGAACGAATACGGCGGCGCCGGCCCAGTTGCGACTCCACTTGACGTCGACCGGAAGGGTAAGTGTGGTGCCCTTGGCAGATTCGACCAGCCCGTAGTAGGCGGCGCCGCCCGCATCGGTCGTCATCGCCTCCCGATCCCATCCGAACATGTTCTTAAGGGTGTTGCCGGCATAGTACACATTCTGCGAGCAAGTTGAGCCGTCCAGGCAGTTCAGTCCGCCTCCTGTGGACATCAGGTCGGCGCCAGTTATCGAGTTGTTCTCGAAGATGACGCCATTATTGCCGCTAAAGCAGTACCAGCCCCACCGTCCATTGTAAAATGTGTTGTCGTGGATATTGGCTCCGGACGCGCGGCTCAAGTACAGGCAGCGACCACCCCCGTAAATGTCGCAATCCGCAACTTCGATGTTTTCGCCCCCAAGCCGAAGGGAGTCGCCGCCACCCGACGAGTTGTGCATCGCCTGGACGAGTCGTTTGTTGACCTGGTCGGTGGTGAGGTGTCCGCGGTAGGGATCGAGCCGCATTCGAACCCTGTCGATACGGATGCTTCCGGCTGTGGGTGTGGTTTGATCGGCAATCACGCCGTTGGCGTAGTTGAGAGCATACATGGCGAGGTCGCGCACACCGAAGTGGTCGTGGCCGATAATCAAGGCAGGAGGCGGCGTTTCGAAGTCTGTCCAACACAAGGCGGTCCGGTTCATGCCTGCGCCAGCGAGCGTGACGTTCCTTGGTATGGTCAGAGCGCTGTCCAGCGGCCAGCGTCCCGGGGGGAGCCGGACTGTGCCACCCTGTATGCCCGCCTTATCAAGGAGCCCTTGCAGCGTTTCACTGTTGAGGGTCGGGCTCTGATCCGGCTCCGGCGCATCTATTTGAACGGGAGACGCCTTAACAGGATCAGCAACAACGAATCGCAGGGGCTCGCTCCAGCCGGCATCCCCGCCTGCACCGGAGGAAGCGAAGATTTGGTAGATTCCAGGCCGGAGCGATGAGGGAAGCGAGGCTTGCATGGTGAATAGTTCAGAGCGATTTGGGGTGAGAAGGCGCGAGTCCCCCATTCCGGTAATCCTGATCGACGCATGGCGCCCGGGTTGTCTCAGACACTTTCCCACAATGCGAACGAAGCCTCCCGCAGTTCCGTTGGTTCCCGAATCCCCCTGGGCCCAGAGAATTATGGTTACGGTGACGGACCCGGATTGGCTGCCGATCGATGCTCGGAATATGCCCGCGGGCGCCGACGCCGGTAGCGCGAACTTGACAGATTTCGGCCTGACTTGAAGCGGCTCCGTATAGCCGCTCAGAATATGCCCGTCGGAACTGTCGGGCAGCCGCTCCCAATTGACAGACCTGCATCCGGCGAACCCGTCGCCGTAAACAAGCACAGTTTGTCCAGGAGCGACCGGGTCGGAGGTCCACAAAGCGACAGGCGCGGACAACGCAGAACTCGGCAGAATTGTGAGGGCAAGCAGCACAGTCGAAACGATCCAGGAGATCCTTGTGACAATCATGGAGTGGGTGTCCTTAGATGGGATTTTGCTTCGTCGTATTTATGAAGATTACTCCATTGCATTGGATATTCCTCCTGTATTTCGGGGGCTTATTTGTTGATATCCTCTTGACATCCGACAACGACCGTGATACACTAGTGACAGTTGTGATACCAAATGGAGGATATATGACTCGAAAAGCTTTCACTCTTATTGAATTACTCGTTGTTATAGCGATTATCGCAATTTTGGCGGCTATCCTTTTCCCTGTTTTCGCTAAAGCCCGTGAAAAGGCGCGTCAGACGACTTGCGCAAGTAACCTCAAGCAAATCGGCCTTGCCCTTATGCAGTACTCGCAGGATTACGACGAAACGCACATCCCCTGGCTTGTCCCTCAGGGTGGGTCAAACTGGTCATGGCAGCATAACATCCAGTCTTATGTCAAGTCGTATGCCATTTTCCAATGTCCAAGCAATTACGGCAATGGACCGCAAGCCCCGAGCCCGGACTGGATTCAGGGCGGCTCCGCATCAGGCCTTACGACCTCGTACATCGGCAATATGAATGGACAAGGTCAGCAGTGGTGGCAAGGGTATTATTATCAGGGTTGCGGGACCTTTGGCGGCGGCGGTAATGGTCCTCCGGGGCCGTGGCCGAGGAACGTCTCCCAGTTTATCAGCCCGACGACGACGATCGATGTCGCTGAGGGCAGCGGTTGCGCATACGGGGCGACTTGCTCCCCCTGTGGAGTGGAGTTCCAGGCCGACGACAATACCGCGCCACAATCAGGCTGCAATACGATGGGATACACGATGACGCTCTTTGCCGGGCACACGGGTATGACAAACTACCTGTTTGCCGACGGCCATGTCAAGTCGCTGAGCCCGGCGCAGACGATCGCAAACAACGTAAACATGTGGACGATCGACAATACGCAAACCTGCACCACTTACACTGGCGGCTCGGGCTATGCAAGGACCAACGGCGGTTTTAACTACGCTGGACTTCTGAGCAATTTGGCGCAGGCCAATACCAACTGGGCAAACAAATAGAGCTAGACCAAACGGGGGTATTGCTGCAGGCTGGGTTTGCAACGATACCCTTGTTGGCCCCATGGAGTAGCCATGTTATGATTAGTTTGAACTGTCACAAGAGACACGCCACAACGTCTACCATGTACTTTGTTCTTGCACTGATTACTTTGCTGGCGCAGGGCTGTCAATCTCAGCCTAAGCCTGCGAGTGGCCCGTCTGCAGCCCAACTTCAGCAGGCTCAGAACCGGTTGAACGATCCGAACACCTCTCCCGAGGAGCGCTCTGCGCTCCTGTTGTATCTGAAAAGCCATTCAGGGCAAGCGCAGCATTAAGCCGGTTGTCATGACCAAACTGACAGGGGAAATCCTCATGTCGCTTACGATGGCGACTGTACTGGCGTATGTCGGTTCCGCCTGCCAATCGGCGCCGACCGGTAAAGCTCGGCCGATTTTGTATGCCCACTACATGCATTGCTATATTCTTGGCGGCATGGCGGATCTCATCGGCAATAATCAACCTCCCTTCCGCGATGTATCAGTCGACCCCACTCAGTGGCCCGAGGCGGAAAACAAGGACCGAACTTGGTGGTCGGCAAGGTTGACGCATGAAACGCAAGGCGGTCTGCCTGCGGTTCGCGAAGATTTCAGGCTTGGCGAGCAGGCGGGTCTGGATGCGTTCGCGCTGTTGATCGGTAGCGATCACTTGCCTGGAAGCCAATTTGCACCTGGCATGCGGCTCGCGGCGCAGGCGGCCCAGACGAGCAAAGTGAAGTTGATTCCTGACCTCTGGGCAGACTTTCCCGGCCTCGATGAAGACGGCGAAAGGCTCTATGGTCAGCATGTGAAGGCATTCATGGATGCCTATCCCCGTGCGTTCCTGCAGCGCGACGGCCGGTGGCTGCTCAGCCTGGGATGTCCGATCGGTTACGGACGTTCCCACGACAATTTCGTGGAATGGAGCCGGGTCAAGCCCTTTTTCGATGCCTGGGGCGGACCAGACAAGTTCTATATTGTCCTCAATACGACATGGGACGCCGGCGATCTTACGACAGGCTGGGGCAACGTTTGCGACGCGGTCTCTATGTGGACGCCGCCCATGGGCTGGGGCGATCGGGCGCCAAAAGGGCCGGATGTGCTCTGGCAGTTTGCCAAACAATATGGCAAGCAGGTCTCGTGGCCGGTCCACAGCACCTATTTCGGCGGGCGCAAGGGCTGCGAGAGCATGGCCGAGTGCCTTGGCGAATCGACGTTTACCGATATGTGGCGTGAGGCGATCGACCACCACGCGGCTCTGGCGGCCGTGCAGTCGTGGAATGACTTCAGCGAGGATCACGCGATCACGGAATCCAATTATCGCGGGGATACGCTGATCACTCTGAATCGTTATTTTGCCGATTGGTTCCATAACGGCGCGCCGCCGAAAATCTCGCACGAGCGCGCGTATCTCTTTCATCACCACCAGCTCCTGGGGGCGCAGCTTACTCAATCCACGATACTAGCGCACAACGACTCGTGGCACAACACGCCGACGGTCGATTATCTGAACGTAATCACAATGCTAAAGAAGCCGGCGCACGTATCGCTGACCGACGGAGCGACAAAGTGGAATATCGATGCCCCTTCGGGTTTTCACGAGTGGCTCGTCTATGTTCCATCGGCGCGAACCGAGGCAGGACCTAAACGAGAAGCATATGACCATAAGGACGGCACTGCTTACCCTGTCACCACAAAGCAGCGAACGGTTACTATTGCGAATTCCATAGCAGCCGGAACGCCGATTGTCACGATTATGCGTGGAGGAAAGACCGTAGCGACCTTGCTCAGCCGGATGCCGCTTTCCGGTGAATCTCGCTGGCAAGACCTAGCCACAATTGGCGGCGATGTGGTATTCTAAATTATATGGAGGATCAATATGCAAAGAAAAGCTTTCACTCTTATTGAATTGCTCGTAGTTATAGCCATTATAGCGATTCTCGCGGCTATTTTATTCCCGGTGTTCGCCAAGGCCAGGGAAAAGGCTCGCCAGGCAACTTGCGCAAGTAATCTCAAGCAGATCGGCCTTGCGCTGGTTCAGTACACGCAGGATTATGACGATGTCCACGTTGCCTATTTCAGTCAGTTTGGGGGAGTCAACTGGACATGGGAGTACACCATCCAGCCATATATCAAAACCACGAATGTATTCATATGTCCGACCAACGCCGGGAATGGACCTTTCTCTACGAATCCGGATTGGATCCAGGGTGCCTCGGCAAACGGCGTCAGGCTTACAACAGACTACATCGGCAATCAGAACGGGGAAGGGCAGGCTTGGAACTTTGCATATCACCAACAAGGATGCGGGACGTTCGGCGGCGGCGGCGCCCTCAAGTCGGAAGGCTGGTCACTTGATACTCCGCCGAATCCACGCCCCATGTCGCAGTTGCTTAGCCCGTCGTCCACGATCGATGTGGCGGAAGGCAGCGGCTTTGGCAATGGCTCAGGTGGGTCGCCGTGCGGAGTCGAGTTCCAGGCCGACGACAACACCGCGCCACAGACAGGCTGTACGACCCAGGGA
>Ga0316231_1003737_pt1 | contig 13162 bp, 10 predicted proteins | sample TBH18027metaG_FD_206002 | JGI IMG/M metagenome (GOLD analysis project Ga0316231, IMG submission 206002) | Freshwater microbial communities from Trout Bog Lake, Wisconsin, USA - TBH18027 | ecosystem: Environmental > Aquatic > Freshwater > Lake > Hypolimnion/Profundal zone | place: USA: Wisconsin...
TTGCCGCCGGCTTTCGTGCCGGTCCAGACTTCACGGACTGCGTCGGTGACGTAATCCGTGGCTTGCATGACCAACGTCCACTGCGCCGTCGCGGTGTCGTAATAGAGCCGCTGCGCGGCGCCCGTCAGCAGTTGCGCCGGGTCGTCGTTGGCGAGATGGGAATAGGCGCAGCCGAAGTTGATCCAGTAACCGTTCTTGTTGCCCGGGCCGCTGCCGGGCTTGAAGTAACTGCACCAATGCAACGGGCCGCCGGCGTTGTAGCGCGTCAAATCCCGGTAAAACGTCCCGTCCCACCAAACACCGGCGCGGACGCCGCCGCCCCAAAGCAAGTCGGTGGGCTGCGGGTTATTCTTGTCCGGGAATTTGAGGCCAGAACCCCACTTCGGCGCAATGACCAGACAGCCGGGCGTCTTGGAATTGCCGATGAGGTTCTGCTGATACCCGGTAATCCGGTAAACCTCCGCCGTGGGGCCGTTAGGCTGGGCGGGCAGTCAAGCCTCGGTGCTAATCCGCTGGTTAAACGCTTTCGTTGGCGGCAGGCCGAACAGGATGCGGTGCGGCGCGCTCGCCGGGTCGTTGTACGGGAACCCGCCATTGATGGCGACTTGAATCTTCTGCCGGCCCGCCAACACGGTTGCGACCGCTTTCTTCACATCCAATTGTTGCGCTTTCGCGTCCACGTTATCACCGCTCTGCGTGACGTTGGCCCCTTTGTAGGCGGCGGCGAGATCGGTGAGCCGCTGCACCTTGGCCGGATTGATTTTGATCTGCGTGTCGATCTTCAATTCCGCGATGATCCCGTCCGCGGCGGCTTCGAGCGTTTTGCGGGTGCGGATGTCTACGCCCACCGAGTACAACACCAATTTTTCCGGCGCGGTCGCGGCATACGTGGTCTTCGCGCGCCCGCGAATCTCGTTAATGACCTCGGTCAAATCACTCATGAGCTTGGCTTCGGCCTTCGTGTCGGACTTGACGGCGACGCGGTCATCTTTATGCGTCTGTTGGCCGCCGCGCGTGTCTGCAATCTTTTTCAAGAATGCCGTGACCCATGCATCGGTCAGGTCCGGGTCCTCGGCGAGAATCACCGGCGCATAGAGGGGCTTCTGCGCGTTGAGCCCCATTTGTTCCGCCACCGTCAGCGTGGCCAAGTCGGCTTGATCCAAATCGCTGTGGACTTGTTTTTTCTTGTCGGGTTGCGGCGGCGCTGGTGTGGGAACTTGATCGGCCATGATGTCTCCATTCTTTTTGGGGTTTAGTTGGAACAACAACAAGGGGAAAATACCGCCACCACCGATTTTCCGTCAAGCGGATTTTAGGCGGCATCCAACGGACTTTTGACACCGAGGCCGGGCTTCTTCATCACGTGGGTATAAATTTGGGTAGTCGCCACGTCTTTATGGCCGAGCAGTTCTTGAACAGTGCGGATATCCGAGCCGCTTTCCAGCAAATGCGTGGCGAAGGAATGCCGGAGCGTATGCGGCGTCACCCGCTTGTTTAATTGCGCCCGGCGGGCCGCTTCGCGAATCGCAAACTGCAACTTCTCGTCCAGCACGTGATGCCGCCGGCGCAAGCCGCTGCGGGGATCATTCATCAATTCGCGTGACGGGAAGAACCATTGCCATTCCCAAGTCTCACCCGCTTTGGGATATTTGCGATCCAGTCCTTCGGGAATCCACACGCCGGGAAATCCAGCCGCCCGGTCTTTCTCATAGACGCGGCGCAACGTCTCGCGATGGGCGCGCAGTCTTTCATTCAGCGATACCGGCAACATGGTGACCCGATCCTTGTCGCCTTTACCGGCGCGGACGATGAGTTGACCGCGCTCGATGTCCACGTCTTTGATTCGCAGACGGAGCAACTCGGTAATTCGCAGGCCGCTCCCGTACATGAGTTCCGCCATCAGCCGGGGCGTCCCGTCCAAGGCGGCGAACAATTGCCGGCATTCTTCCCGCGACAACACCACCGGAATCCGCAACGACGGCCGGGCCCGCACAAAATCACCAAACTGACCGGGTTCACGCTCCAAGCCTTCGCGCAACAGGAAGACCAGCGCATTGAGCGCCTGCTTTTGCGTCGAAGCCGACACGCGTGACCGGGTCGCCAAATCAGTCAGGAACTCGCGCACGTCGGCAGCACCGGCAGATTCGAGGGCGCGCCGCTGCGCTTGCAGCCAGGCGTGAAAGCGCCATGCCCATTGCCGGTACGTTTGCTCCGTCCGCCATTGATAATGTCGGGAACGCAGCACCCGGATCAATTTCTTCTCCCACTCCGCCTTACCAAGATCACCGCCGGCCGGGAGCGGCACATCCGTCCCCGGTGTCGCCGCGTCCGTCCCGGACGCTCTTCCCGTTCTTCTGAATTCTGATTTCTGACTCCTGACTCCTGTCCGCTTCCGTCCTTCCGTGAAAAACCAATTGATGGCTTCTTTCCAGCGCAGCAGCATCGTTGCGCCGAGTGTTCGTTGCGCCGCGATCTCATCCATGAACGCCCGTGCGGAGTCCACAGTCGCCTGTTGCCGGGTTTCCTTGCAGAACCGCAGGTAACGAATCAGGGCGAGCCGGTATTGCTGTCGATGAATGGGCGGCAGCTTTAACCGCTGGAGCGAATCGCTCCACTGCGGGAACCAAACTGCCTGTAAATGCTTCGACATATCGGTTTTGTAAAGCCAGACTCAGTATGGCTTTCGCACGAGCGATAGTATGCTCAAGAAAGACGCTTGGCAAGATTTCTATCGCGCATAAACAAACCTTCTAAGTGCCTGATTTCAGGCTTGACAGAGAATTAGCGCAAACCCACACTGCCGCCATGAACGCGGCCAATATGATGATGGGAGACACCCTTCCGAGTATGGCCGAATACATATGATAGGCTCTAGATTATGACAACTGAAGAAAAACATTGCCCAGTTTGTGGACGTATCAACCTGACGTCAGACGAAGTGTGCGGATTCTGCAAACCCCAAGCGCCATCGCCACCGCCAAGCCCCAAGGCAAGTCAGCTTACGTTTTGGCAGACTGTTGTTGTCTTGCTCTTGGGCTGCGCTGTTATTTTGGCGGCCATTTTCTTCCAAATGCCGCCTGGCGAAAACCGCACCGAGGTTATGAAGGTCGCCTGTGGTGTGTGTCTTGGCGTTAGCATATTGGGCCTCTTGGGGTGGTTGGCAGGAACGGAAGCTGGTAGGAAGATTTCGCAGTTTAGCATTTGGGGTGTGCTCAATAGGTTCGCAACCTTTCTCGCTTACCTAGCGGGTTTGTGGGCCATTTTTTACATCATTAGGCACTGGAGTTCAACCAAGTGAGAGTATTCGAGCACCTCTGGCCAACTTTGCCTATCAATCCGATGAGCCGAACGCGGACACGACACCGCGTCGGCTATCTTGATCGTTGAGCGAAGCCCAACCGATGGGGGAAAAGGCTTTGATCCCGGCGCGGGCGGGCGGGACAAGGAAAGCCTGAATAATCCGCAGCCGTTAGTTGACCGAAAACGATGGTTTTAGCAAAAACTATCGTAAATGCCTGAAATTCAAGGCAGTCCAGACAAAATCCACGCCGCCACATGCAGAAATCTTGTTCCTACATGCAGAATTGTTGTTCCTGCATTCAAAATTCTTGTTCCCCCAGACAAAAATCTTAACTCTACAGGCAGAATTCTTTCCTATGCAGGCAGAATTCTTAACCGTACAGGCAGAAATCTTTCCTCCCCAGTCAGAATTCTTAACTCTTCAGGCAGAATTCTTTCCTCCACGGGCAGAATTCTTAACCGTACAGGCAGAAATCTGACTTCCCCGCGCCTTTGGGTTTGGCTGCCAACCGGCGCGTTACCGTTTCAAACTGATGCCGCGGCGGATGTAGGTGGGGACATCGAGGTCTTCGCCGTTGTATAGCGTGGGCTCGCTCTTTTCAAACCGGCCCCGGGAGACGTTGTCCAGCGGCAGGGTCTCTTGTTTGGGCTGGGTGTCTTTCTTCCCGGTCAGGGGCTTGGCCGGGGCTGCGGCCGGCGCATTGGCGGGGGCGGTCGGCTCGGGGCTTTGGCGGTCGGCGGTTTGCCGGGACAAAGTCGGCGCGGCGACGGCCCGGCGCGTGAGCACGTTCACGGTGGCAATCACGGTAATGGTCAGCCGGTCGGCATGGGCTTCATCAATCGCCGCGCCCATGGTCACTTGTCCGCGCGAGGCGGCGCGCGAAATTGGTTCGACGGCATGCTGGACGTCGGCCAGCGTCATGTCCGGGCCGCCGAGGACGCTGATTAAAACTGTTTCCGCTTTGCCCAACACATCGCCGCCGTCGAACAGCGGGTTTTCCATGAGGGCCTTGACGGCGTCGCGCGACTTGTCCTTGCCGGTGGCGGTGCCGAAACTGAAGATGCCGTCGCTGTGCTTCGAGCCGAGGGCGTTGCGGAGGTCGGCAAAGTCCACATTGATCAAGCCTTTGCGGGCCAGCAGTTGCCAGAATGCTTGGACGCCGGTCGCGACCAGCTCGTTGCCGCGCTGGAACGCGTCGAGCGCGGTGGCTTTGTCGCCGACGACTTTGAATAATTTGTCGTTGGGGATGCAGATCACGGCGTCGGCCTGGGCCTTGAGCTGTTCCAAGCCGGCAATCGCGCGTTGCCGGCGGCTCGCGCCTTCAAACACAAATGGCAACATCACAAACGCGAGCACCAACGCCCCCTGCCCTTTTGCGGCACGCGCCACGACCGGCGCCGCGCCGGTGCCGGTGCCGCCGCCGAGGCCGGCCACGACAAAGACAATCCCGGTATTTTGCGCGACGGCTTCCAAACGTTCCGCGTCCTGCTGGGCGGCGCGCAAGCCGAGTTCCACATCGCCGCCGGTGCCGAGCCCGTGCGTGATGGCGGAGCCGATCTGCATTTTTTCCGCGCCGGTAATCCCGGCGAGCGCCTGCGTGTCGGTGTTGACGGCGACGAGTTCGATGCCGGCCAGCGGGTGTTGGGCGTTGCCGGCGATTGCGCCGGCGATTTGGCCGACGGCATTGCAACCCGCGCCGCCGACACCGATCACCTTGAGGCGGGCGCGGGGGGACGAGTCATTGGATTCGGTGGCGTTGCGAAGCGGTGTCATAATTTTCTCCTCACATCAGCGCGCGAACACGACTGATAATTGTGTGAAAGGTGTGCGTGACCCGTTGGATTGGCGTGGGCTCACGGTGCTGGTCGCGTTGCGAACCTTGGGCGTAGCGGATGAGCCCGATGGTGGTGGAATACTCGGGGCTTTCGATGGTCGCGGTCGGGCCGTTGACGGTGTGGCTGTGGCCGATGTGCACCGGCAGGCCGAAGATGGTCGTGGCCAGCCGTTCCATGCCGCGCAACCGGGCGCAACCGCCGGTGATGAACACGCCCGCGCCGAGGTAATCGGTCAGCTTGTGTTTGTCGAGGTCTTGTTTGATGAAGTTGAGCGTTTCCTCAACGCGCAGGCTCATGATCCGGCCGAGTTGTTGTTTCGAAACTTCGCGATCCGGCAAGCCGACTTCGCGTTTCAGGTTGATGGTTTCATCAACGTCCAGCGCATCCAACGTGCCGTGTTCGATTTTCAAAGCGTCGGCGCGGTTCATCGGGATTTTCAGGCCGGTCGCGATGTCGTTGGTGATGTGGTCGCCGCCGACGGCAATGACGCCGGTGTGTTGGATCGTGCCGTCGCGGTAAACAATGTAGTCGGTCGTGCCGCCGCCCATGTCGATGACCACGGCGCCCAGTTGTTGATGTTCCGTCGTGAGCACGGCCAGCGCGGAGGCGAGACTGCTGACGGCGATGTTGGCGACATCGAGCGGGACTTGTTTGATGCAGCGGATCGTGTTTTGCAAGCGGGTCTTGATGCCGTGGATCACATGCACATCGGCTTCGAGTTTGGCGCCGATCATGCCGAGCGGCGTCTGGATGCCGTCGGCGCCGTCCACGTAAAACCGTTGGCGGATGGCGTGGAGCACCACGTGATCCATCGGGATGTTGACGGCCTTGGCGTTGAGCATCACGTTGCGGACTTCGTCTTCGGTGATCTCGCGGTCCTCGTTGGTGACGGCGACGCTGCCGCGGTTATTGAAACAGCGGAGGTGACCGCCGGTCACGCTCGCATAGACGTTGCGAATTTCGACGTCGGCGCTCTCTTCCGCCTGGATCAGCGCGTCGTGGATGTTTTGCGTGGCGGCTTCCATGTTGACGATCTCGCCTTTGCGCACGCCTTCGGACGCCACCTGCCCCACGCCGATGATCAAAATGTTGCCACCGTCCACGACTTCGCCGACCACGGCGCAGACCTTGGACGTGCCGACTTCCAACCCCACGATGATTCGATCTTTTGCCAACATAGTTTTCTCCCTCAATTCGCAAACGCGACCGGCACCCCGCGTGTCACGGTCAAATCCACCGCCGCCACCAGCTTTTGCCGTTGCGCCGCCCAAGTCATGATGGCGCTGAGCCGGCGCATTTGTTGTTGAAACCCGGTCACATCAAATTTCACCTGCGTATTTTGCTTGGTCGTCAACGTAAGATGCCGTGGCTTGGAAATATCCACTGTGGCGATTTCCATCATCGAACCAGCGGCCGCCTGCTGCACCTTGTCGAGCAATTCCAAGGCCCGGTAGACCTGTTCGGTTTGCACTTGTTTGCCGACGCGCACATCCGCCGGCAAGAAGCCGGTCAGCACCGGCAAAGCGCCCGGCGCTTGCGGTTGCACCACCGTGCCATCCCGGAGCCGCAGCGGCGTCATCACCATGCCGGCCCGGTCAATGAACAACTGCGAGTCTGCCGCCTTCACCCGCGCGACCGCAATCCGCTCGTTGATGCGAATGAATAACTTCGCCGGCATCACGCGCCGGACTTCGACGCAGCGGATAATCGGCACCGCTTCCAGATTGCGCTGCACCTGGGCAAGATCGAGCAACAAAATATTCTGTCCGACCGCCACACCGGCCAGCCCCATCACCTGCTGGGCTGTCAGTCCCCCATCGTTTTCAACAACCACCTGCGTGATGGCAAACCGTGGATTCTCGTACACGCAGCACGCCGCGGTGTATTTCACCAACCGGTAAATTCCATAGCCGGTCAGCCCGGTCACCGCGATCACCGCCGCGATGGCCGTGAGCCACCGCACCCGACTGCGGAGCCGGCCTTCGGTCTGGACTTTGACATCCAGCAAATATTGGTTGCGCTTCCGCCGATGATTTCCGAGCTTGATCATCAGACCGCCACAGCCTCCAACCGCCGCGCCAACGCCAGTTTCACCATCCGCGCGCACAACGCCGGCATCTCCAACCCGGCGGCGCGCGCCGCTTTCGGCAACAAACTATTCGCCGTCATCCCGGGCAGCGTGTTCACTTCCAACACGAAAAACTTGCCGGTCTCTTCGTGCAGCATCAAGTCCACCCGCGAATAATCCCGGCAACCCAAACATTCATGCGCCCGCAGCGCAAACATCTTGGCCCGCATCGCCACCATCGCCTCCAACGGCGCCGGACAAATCTCCTCGGTCGCACCGTCAGCATATTTGGCCTGATAATCAAAAAATTCGCGCTTGGTGCGAATCTCCACGACCGGCAGCGCCGTGCCATCCAAAATTCCAACCGTAAATTCGCGCCCCCGGACAAATTCCTCCACCAAAACATGCGAATCGAATTGCCGGGCTTGGTGATACGCTTGTGTCAACGATGCCAAATCATCCACGCGGCTCACCCCCACGCTCGACCCTTGCCGGGCCGGCTTCACAAACAATGGCCAGTGCAAGTCCTCTGGCACGTTCACGCCATCAAACACCACCGATTTCGGCGTGGGAATGCCGGCTTCAACAAAACATTCCTTTGCCAGCACCTTATCGAACGCCCGCGCGCTCGCGCCGGGATCCGAGCCGGTATAAGCCACGCCATGGTCTTCGAGAAGACGTTGGATCTGGCCGTCCTCGCCAAACGTCCCGTGCATCGCGATGAACGCCACATCCACATCCGCCGGCAAGTTGACCGTTGTGCCGTGAATTTCCACCGGCAACACTGTCAGGCCGGCCTGCCGGAGTGCCGCCACCACCATCGCTCCAGATTTCAGCGAAACTTCGGCTTCCGTCGATGGTCCACCCATCAACACTGCCACGCGCAAATCTTTCATGCTTCCCTCCCAAGGATTTGGACTTCCGGTTCCAGTTCAATTCCGCGCGCTTGCTGCACGCGCTGCCGAATCTGCTCAATCAATGCCAACACGTCATTCGCCGTCGCGCCGCCTTCGTTGACAATAAAATTGCCGTGCAACTCCGACACGCGCGCCCCGCCGACCGCCGTGCCTTTCAATCCTAATTCATCAATCAGCTTGCCAGCCGGAATGGTGCCGGGATTCTTGAAGACACAACCGGCGCTCGGCTTGGCCGGTTGGCTCGCCCAGCGTTTTTCCTCGAATTGCCGGAGTCGCGCATCAATCGCCGCCCGCGTTGTCTTCTGCCCGCGCAAAATCGCCGACAGTACCACGTGATTCGCAAACAGCGGGCAACTCCGGTAGTTCACCGGCAAAGTCAGCGCCGCCGCATCATAAATTTCACCGGTCAGGCTCACGTAGCGAACCCACTCGACGACATCAAATGTCTGCTGGCCCATCGCGCCGGCATTCATCCGCAACGCACCGCCAAGCGATCCGGGGATGCCTTCCAGAAATTCAAATCCGCCAAGCTCATGCTGCTTCGCCAAATTAACGATGCTCCGCAACCGCGCTCCACCGCGCGCGATCAGTCGTTCGCCGTCGACTTCGACTTTCGTAAATTCCGCGCCAGCAAGTTGCACCACCACGCCGGCAATTCCGCCGTCACGCACCAGTAAATTTGTCCCCCGTCCCACCACCGTGACCGGCACATTCCGTTCGTGGCAGTAGCGCAACAATTTTGCCAGGTCGGTTTCATTGCCGGGTTCCACCCAAACCTCCGCCGGGCCGCCGACCCGCATCGACGTGTGCCGCGCCATCGGTTCGTCACGCTTCACGACCGCGGTGCCGGTCAATGTCGCGCGCAAATCAGTTTCAATCTTCACCGGTGCCGCTGTCGGAATGAGAATATTCGGGCCTTGCTTGGCCAGCTTCTCAGCCACGGCTTGCGCCACTTTGTAAATGTCGCCCGCGCCCATCACCAACACGAGGTCGCCGGCGCGCGCTATCGTGAACAGTTGCTGCGTCAGGCGCGGCAAATCCGGCTCGTACGTCACGTTGGCCTGACCGGTCGCCACCACCGCATCATAAATTGTTTGGCCGCTGATCCCGGCAATCGGTTGTTCGCTTGCAGCATACACGTCGGTCAGGAAGAGTTTGTCCGCCTGCCGGAACGCCGTCGCAAATTCCTTTTGCAAGGCCTGCGTCCGTGAATACCGGTGCGGTTGGAAGGCCGCGATAATCCGCTGGAACCCAAGTGTCCGCGCCGCCGCCAGCGTCGCGGCGATTTCAGTCGGATGATGCGCGTAATCGTCCACCACCACGATCCCGTCGCCGTCGTACCGGCGTTCGAACCGGCGTTTGGCGCCGGTAAACGTGGCCACTGCGGCCGCCACTTTTTCAAACGGCATCCCGAGTTGATCGGCCACCGCCACCGCCGCCAGCGCGTTCACGACGTTCTGTTTACCGGGAATCACGAGTTCAATTTCGCCGAGCCGTTGGCCCCGGCAAATCACTGTGAACCGGCAGCCGCGATTGGTCGGCGTGATGTCGAGCGCCCGGTAATCGGCCTTGTCGGACAGCCCGAACGAAATCGCCGTGCGACTTTCCCCTGCCAGCGCCACACAGTTCGCGCAGTCAGCGCAGTAGAACACGGTGTTCAACGTGCTGCGGAAAAACGACCCAAAATTGGCCAGCAACGCCGCCATCGTGCCGTGGTGGTCAAGGTGTTCCGCTTCGATATTCAGACAGACTGAAAATTGCGGTGTAAATCCGATCAAGGTACCGTCGCTCTCACACGCTTCCGCCACAAAATACTTGCCGGCGCCGAACTGGGCATTGGTGCCGAGCACCGGCACATTGGCGCCAATACAAAAACTCGGGGCGCTGTCACTGCGCGTGAGCACGTGGGCGATCAAGGCTGATGTCGTGGTTTTCCCGTGCGTCCCGGCCACCGCGATATTGTTTTTGTGCGTCATCAACGCCGCCAATAACAAGCCGCGCCGCACCGCCGGAATCTTTAATTCCTCCGCCGCGACCAATTCCTCATTGGCACTGGTCACCGCCGAGGTAAACACAACCAGCTCGGTGCCCGGCCGCACGTTTTTGCGGGCGTGGCCGACGGAAATTTTTGCGCCGAGTTTCTTCAGCCCGGTCGTCTCGCCGTTCGGCGCCAAATCCGAGCCGGTGACGATATGGCCTTGTTGCAACAACAGCCGGGCCAGGCCGCTCATCCCGCACCCGCCAATGCCAACAAAATGCACGTGGCGGCGTTGCGCGCCGAGAAAATCAATTAATTGTTGCCTAGTTAGCATACGTCTCCACCAAATCCGCAATCCGCTCGGCGGCATCGGTCACCGCCAACGTCCGCGCTGCCTGCGCCATCCCGGCGCGTGCGCCGGCATCGGTCAGCAAGCCGCGCAATGTCGCCGGCAACTCCGTGACCGGCTCCGCAATCCGCGCCGCGCCGCTGCGCTCGAAAACCTTCGCGTTGTGCCATTGATGGTTGCCGGCCGCGTGCGGGTACGGCAGCAGAATCGCCGGCAAGCCGAACACCGCCAGCTCGGTCAACGTCGCCGCGCCCGACCGGGCAATCACCAGGTCGGCCGCGCTGTACGGCAGTTCCATTGCGCTGCAAAAATTCAACACGTTCACTTTGAATCCATTCGTTTCGTACGCGGCGCGCACCGTTGCTTCGTCGCGCGGCCCGCTCAAATGCACAAATTGTGTCCGCTCTTTCCAATCAGTCAGCCCCGGCAACGCGGCCACCACGGCCGCGTTCACGGCTTGCGCCCCCTGACTGCCGCCCATCACCAAAATCGTCAACCGCTGCGGGTCAAGCCCAAGCCGTTCGTGCGCGCCGGCCACTTTGCCCTGCCGGAGCGTTTGGCGGATCGGCGTGCCCGTCACGGTGACCGGCTTCCGGCCAAAAAACCTTGCGCAGTCCGGAACACCAACCGCGATGTGATCGGCCACCTTGCCGGACCAGCGATTCGCCTTGCCGGGCACCGCATTGGACTCGTGAATCAATTTCACGCCCCGCCGCCGCCAACCGGCCGCCAACACAGCCGGTGCCGACGTGAACCCGCCCATGCCGAGGACCGCATCAGGTTCAAACTGCCGGCATTCCTCCAAACAATCGCCAACTGCGCGCGCCAACCGAACGCAAAATCGGACCAACCCAGTCGCACCGGTATAGCCCACTGCCGAAACCGATCGCACCGTGATTGCCGAATTGGCCAACGCTGCTTGATCCACTGCTTTTTCCGAAACCAACAACTTTACTTCATGCCGGCGCGTGGCCAACATCTCCGCGACCGCGAGGCCGGGAAACAAATGTCCACCTGTTCCACCACAAGCGATTAGCACTTTCATATGCTCAATTCGCGCTGCTCAAAAAATTCCCGTTCGACCGTGCGCGTTTCTACCACGCCATGCCGGTAAATGCTCAGTAAAACTCCAATCGCCACCAGATTCATCATCACGTTCGAACCGCCATAGCTGAGGAACGGCAGCGCCAGCCCTTTCGTCGGCAACCACGCGGTGACGACACCGATGTTGATGAGCGTCTGTAGACCAATCATCGTCGTGATGCCGAAACCGAGATACTGGCCGAACAAATCCGGCGCCCGCAGGCTGATGATGATCCCGCACGCGACCAATGCCACAAAACACGCCAATACCGCCAGCACGCCGATCAGCCCGAGCTCTTCGCCGACGATTGGGAAAATGAAATCAGTATGGGCTTCCGGCAGGTAAAACATTTTTTGTCGGCTGTTGCCGAGGCCAAGCCCGTTGAGGCCGCCGGAGCCAAACGCCAGCATCGCCTGCCAGACTTGGTAGCCGGGACCGGCTTTATATTTTTCGAGATCCGTGAACGCCAGCATCCGCCGCATCCGGACCGGGTTATGTGCAATCAATACTGCGAACCCGGTAATGCCGGTTAAAATTGTTGGCCCGAGATAGCGGAGCCTGACGCCGGCAACAAACATCATCGCTATCGCGACCGCTGCCATCAACGCCGTCGTGCCGAAATCCGGTTCAGCGAGAATTACCAAACAGGTGCCACCGACGACCGCCATCGGCAGCAGAAAGCCACGTCCAAAGCGGTCGATCCAGCGTTTCTCTTTGGCGAGGTAATGTGCCAGCCAGACAATGAGCGCAAGCTTGGCGAACTCTGACGGTTGGACGCGGAGAACGCTGCCGAGGCCGAGCCACCGGCGCGCACCACTGACTTTGATGCCGACATGCGGAATCAACACCATAACTAAAAATACACCGGCGATGATCAATGCCGGTTTAGCAACGGCGCGAAGTTTCGGGTAAGGTGTCGCTGCCATGATTGCGCAGCAGACGCCGCCCAGCGCCATCCAGACGAGTTGCCGTTTCAGCAGATAATTTGAGTCGCCATATTTGTCACGCGCTTGCAGTGAGCTGACACTGAAGAGCATAACGACGCCAACCGTCACGAGAATCAATGTGACGATTAACAGTGTGATGGCGGCTTTGTTCATCTCAGCTATTCGCGCCGCGTGGCGGCGGCCAATTTGACCGCCGCCACTGCGTTGCGATGGATTTTTGTTTAGTTACCGGCGGAAACAATCGGCGCGGCAATCGCTGGTGTCGCCGTGGTCACCGGTGCCAGCGCGGCCGCCGACGGGATAACCAACTTCTGGCTGACGGTGACACGCTTGACATCGCTGATGTTGTTGGCCTTCATCAGTTCAGCAACCGGCACATTATATTTCTTAGCAATGCTGCCGAGTGTTTCGCCGATGTCCACGATGTGCGTGGTCTGGCCATTGTCAACCTGCGTACCAGGTTGCCATGTACCGGCACTAGCAGTCGTGACTGGCGCGGCGGCGGCCGGAGCCGTGCCGGCTGGAATGACGAGTTTCTGGTTTACCTTCAACGAGTCGCTGCTCAGGTTGTTCGCCTGTTTAATTGCGGCCACGCTAACGTTGTTCGCTTTTGCAATTTTCCAGAGCGAGTCACCGGACTTGACGGTGTAGCTGTTGCCGCTGACTGCCGACGTTACCGGCGC
>Ga0316231_1003739_pt1 | contig 13156 bp, 8 predicted proteins | sample TBH18027metaG_FD_206002 | JGI IMG/M metagenome (GOLD analysis project Ga0316231, IMG submission 206002) | Freshwater microbial communities from Trout Bog Lake, Wisconsin, USA - TBH18027 | ecosystem: Environmental > Aquatic > Freshwater > Lake > Hypolimnion/Profundal zone | place: USA: Wisconsin...
TCACAACTCAGTAATTTCCGGAATCAAAAACTTTCATTTGCAACCACCTATTGCCGGCTCTGTTACAACAGATTTTCGCCAAATCCTAAAAAAATATTAGATGCGTCTGCCCTGACACCGGTGTGCACAAATTTCTGACTTTGACGGTCAAAACGGGGCGCGGGCTGACGCAAAAGTTACAGCAACCGAACCTCACGAAAACTCTGTAAACACAGGAGTTTGGCGTGGTTTGGCGCAGACAGACGCCGAAAAGAAATTGGAGCGAGCGAAGGGATTTGAACCCTCGACATTCACGTTGGCAACGTGACGCTCTACCAGACTGAGCTACGCTCGCTTCCGATTGACAACACGCGCACAATAACAAAAAGTCCGGCGCACGCAAGTGCTAAAATCATCGCCATGGGCAGATCCGCCGGCTAGAATTGCAATATGAAGTGGATCACTCTCCTGGGGTTCGGCGCGGCGGCTCTCACCGCCAGCCCGCTGCGCGCCACCACCAGCCTCGACGATCTATTGGAGCCCACCGGCTCGATTTGGAAACAGAATTCCCCGACGTTCCTGGCCGACCACTCCAGTCTTGGATTTCGTTGGGTGTCGACCACCCACGATACTGCCCGCGCTCAACACCTGACTTTTCACGACTTGCCGGTGTATGAAACACTGGCCCGCTTCGACCATGATGCCCTGACGGAACTTACGCTCTCGCTCTATAATCGGGGGGACGCTGGCACACTGAGTGTGGAAGAATTCCAGCAACTTCTCACAGCCGTCGATGAAAAGTTGACCGCCTGGTCCGGCGCGAAAGGGATCGTCTTTAAGACGCAGGAACGCACCGCCACGGCCACGGTCCACCGCAAGGCGTGGGTGCGCGAACCGTACCGGGTTGACCTGGTTTCGAGTTACTCGGAAAAAAGCCGGGCACAAGGCATTGCCACAGTCTTACCGGAATACGCCCGCCTGCAGGTCAGCAAATTTGATCCACTGCAAGACCCGCGTAGGTCAGCGCTGGTCGGCACTCCCCCTCCGCCCAGATCGATTTCAGCGTTGGACCTAAAACAACGCGTCCGCCACCAACCCGACGGCGATGTCATCATTCCCAGCGTCCCCATGGTGGATCAAGGGGAGAAAGGCTACTGCGCCGCCGCGGTCTGCGAGCGGGTGCTCCGATATTACGGGCGAAACCTCGACCAGCACGAAATCGCCCAACTTGCGCGCACCTCCGCCGGCGGTGGCACCAGCCCGGAGCAAATGGTCGCCGCACTTCGCCGCATCAGCGACGAGACGCACATGGACGTCACCGCCTTGCGCGAGTTCAATCTCCACGATTTCGACCAGCTCGTCACCGACTACAACCGGATCGCAAAAAAAGCGCGGAAGCCCGAAACCGAGTTTCGGCACCGGCAAGGAAATCTCACGATCATCGAAAGTCCGCTCCTGGCCTATCATGGCATGGACCCGGCCCTGCTCAAGGAAGCACGCCTCAAACACGACAGCCAACTGGCCGAATTTAAAAGCACGGTCAGCAAGTCCATAAATAATGGCGCACCCCTGACTTGGGGCTGTGTGGTCGGAGTCCTCAAGGAAAAGCCAGAGATCAAAGGATTTGGCGGTCATATGCGGCTGATCATCGGGTACAACGACCGGACTCAGGAGATTCTGTACACGGACACCTGGGGCGCGGGCCATGAGTTGAAACGCCTGTCGCTAGCCGATGCCTGGACGATCACGATTGGCTTGTACTGTCTCCAGCCGCGCGACGTGCACTTTTGATTCATGAGCGAAGTGCCCCCTGAGGGATTTGAACCCACACGCCTTTCGGCACATGATCCTAAGTCATGCCTGTCTGCCAGTTTCAGCAAGGGGGCATTGCGGTTGGACTTTATCGGCTCCCGGTAAACTGTCAACCCCCAACGGGGGACCCAAATCCTCGGCTAAAATTTATTTTCGGTGCGAAAATTACCGACAACCGCCGCGTGAGGTCACGCGGCCTACAACTTTTGTGTGGCGTCGTGGTCAGTGCCTGACCGTGCCGGCCGACTGACCTCAGTCGGCGCAGTTTTTGAAAGATCCTCTACACATTGTCGTTCTGGCACAGAACACGAGGGTCTTCATTTTTTTGTTATCGGAGAGGATGGAAAAAATACTCCCCCTAATCCGCTGCGAGCTAATGACGGTCCGCATCAATTAGCTTATAAGGCGATTTTTTGGGCTGTGAGAAAATATGAAGCTGCGAATCGGCGTAGATTAAAACGACAAGTGCGATTACCACTCCAATCGCTAGCACCAGGGCAAACAGATTGGTTGATTGCTTATACCATGGTCCCGGTCCCGACGGCCTTCTGTGTTTGCGTGATCTCATAACAAGCAGTGCCATGAACATTATAACCAGCTTGTCGACCAACGTGCCAACATTTTTCGGGTGCCAGTCCACAAGGGGTGCTCCCCATGCAGCAACCGGATGGCAGCCGCTCCATGCGCGAATCCCAAACGGCGCGATCGGGACATCGCGCGGTGATGGATTTCACTGGTCACTATTTTATCTGCTCGGAGGTTTTCCACAAATTGATTTTCCTCATTTCCAGGCCGGATTATTACGGACGGGAACCTTGCCGTGCCGGTCTTATTCCTGGTGGCAATGAATTTGAGCGGCTCCTCGGCAGCGAATGCCTCGGCACCAATCAGCACCGCAACCGAGAACGTCACGGTAAGATTAATTCCCGGACTCTCATCGATCAAGTGGTCCAAACTGTCAGCGGCCACTGGATTCCGGTTGCTCCAGATCGACAAGCAGCCGGTCGGTCATCAGGGCAGAATCGTGACCGGGTCGCCCAGGTCGAGACGGTCATAGAGTTGCTCAATGTGCGGAATGCTCATGGCAATGCATCCATGCGTCCAGGTGACGTTGGGACACGGACCATGCAATCCAACTTCGCCACCGAGCGCGGTTTTCCACGGCGGACAAAGGCCGTCACGAATGGCTGTCCGGATTGCGACGGCTTCTTCCGCGGCGATCAGCCGGTCCCGCAAACCGCGTTCCGCATCTTCAAGATTCGGATAGCTCAACCCGAGGAACCGGTGATAGCGGCTGTGCGGGTTTTTGTAGCAAATATAGAATTCACCTTCCGGCGTGGCGAGGTCGCCTTCGCGCTGTTTATCCGCCGGGTTCTTGCCGAGCACAACCGGCAGACACAGTTGCGCGGAGCCATCGTAAAAAAGCAACGTCTGCTTGTGTTTGGTAATGACAATGCGCCGGGAACTCATGGGCGAATGCCAACGGGTCGAACTGCCGGCTGGCTCGCCTGCAGCCAGGCCGTCGCCGCCAGATGAACCTGCAACCGGGCAGTCGGGGTCCCATTCGCGCCCTCGCTCGAGTAAATCAATGCATCCACACGCACATTCCCGTCGGTCCAGAGCAATGCCCGCCGGTGCTGAAATTTGGCTAACTTACCGGCCAGCTCGTCTTTGGACGCATCCAAATGCAAACCGTTTAACCCGGACAGGCTCCGGCCGGAATTATCGTCCGTCCGTGTCTGGGGCTCGCCGTACTGGGCGAGAAGTTCCTGCTCAATGACTTCCGTCGCGACCGGACGTTCCCGCATCACCAACGTCGCTTCCTTGAGTACCCCCTCATAAAAACCTGCCATGATGAGATCGATATCCCCGATGCTGTGCCCTGTGTACAGCTCCGGTTGCATCCCGCGCATATTTTGTAAGACCAGGTTAAACTGACGCTCCAGCTCTTCACGTCGCCCATCGAGCCGGACCCCATTGAACAACATCAGGTCCCGCCGGTCGGCAGTTCCCGCAGTCACATTGGACACCAACACCGTCGGAGCAGTGGGACTTTCACTCAAAAAAACTGGCTTGCGCTGGCCGAGATCCATGACAGAGGGTAACCAGAGCCAGGAGAAGAGCATCAAGATTAACAGAACCCCACCGGCATACGCAGCCGGCCGGGGAATCGGTTCAAAGATTCGCCGTAAGGCTGCCTGGCGCTTCTCCTCCGAGTGCTCCGGCTTCTCATCGGGTTCCACCCCGCCCGCCGGGGGAATAAGCATCATCACGCCACATTTCGGACAGCGTGTTTTCTTAATCGGCCCCACGGACGGCACACTGAGCCGGGCTTCGCAATTCTGGCACCGCACTTCCATTGGCAAACAGTATAGCGATGGGGATTAAAAAATGCACATGATTTTTTTTTACCAGACCGGCCGATTGTGGTAGCATCTTTTTTGAATGTATCGGTTGCTTTTCCAATCCCGAACGGCCCTGCGCGAACCCGTGACCAACGATGCCGCGTGCCTGCTGATTGGCCGGTCGGCAAAGTGCGGGCTCCAGTTGACCGAGGCCGGCGTGTGTGACCAGCATGCCGCCATCGATCGGCGCACCGCCGGCTATTTCATCCGCGACCTGACCCACACCAATGGGGTCCACGTCAACGGCACCGCGATTACCGATCAGCGCCTCACCACTGGCGACGAAGTGGAGCTCGGATCGGTCCGCTTGATTTTTGAGGTTGTCCATGAACCCCCGCCCGAGCGCCGCGCGGTGGACCTCTGGCAGTTTTTTGGAGCAGGGATCGTCCTGTTATTAATCGTCGGACAGCTCCTGCTGTTGGCCTGGATCTTTGCCCAACCTCATCCGCGCCAGGCCCGGACGGATATCGTGACCCGCCAGCCAACCCAACCCGCGACAATTTCACCGGTCATAACCAACCTGCCCACCCTCACACCGCTCACATCCGGCGGAACCGATCCGACCAGCACTCCCGAGATTTTGAGCCGGATGCTCAAGATTGTTCAGGTGAACCGGATCGGCGCCACTACGTTGCGCATTTCCATTCTGGCACGGGTCGGCGACCGGCAATTGGATCCGACCGCCGTCACAATCAGCGTTCAACCATTCCGCACCCTCGCCCAACCCGGCGCACTCCAATGGCTGCCAATCCCGGCCAATTGGGACAATTTTAAGAGCAAAGAATTCATCGCCCACCTGCCCGAGCCCTGTCTCGGTTATATTGTACGCACCTATTATCGCCACCAGCCGCAAGATGCCCTCGCCACCCCAGCCACCCTGCTCCCATCCACACAACCATGAGGTTCCCATGACCGACAACCTGACCGGCCAAACCATTGGCGCCTACCAGATCAACGACCCCATCGGGACGAGCCGTTGGGGCACGATTTATCGGGCGGCGCAACAATCCATGAGCCGCACCGTCGCCTTCCAGACGATGACCGCGGAACTTGCCGCCACCCCGGAGAACGTCACCCGATTTCAGGAGGAAATGCAGGCCGCCGCGCAAATCGCCCACAGCAATATCGTCGCCATGTACGAAGCCGGCTGCGCCAACGACATCCATTTCTGCGCGATGGAATTCGTGGATGGCCCCTCCCTCCCAGAGTTCCTCACAACCGACGGCCGACTGGATGAGCAACATCTGCTCCAAACCCTGATCGGCGTGGCGAACGCGCTAAATTTCCTCTGGCAAAAGAAAGTCCCCCACCCGCCCATCGAATCCGCCAACATTCTCATCGACTCGACTGGCAATGCCAAGCTGTTGAATATTTTGTCATTCGAGAAACCACCCGCGGCCACACCGGCCGACGATCTCCGCGCCATCGGCACACTCTTTGCCAACCTAGTGACCAGTCTCGGCCCGGCCAGCAAACCCGTCAGTGATTTACTGGGGCGCCTGACCGGCGGAACCGGCCGCCGTCCGTTGGCGGCCCTTGGCGATCTCGCGCAAGTCGCCACCGAACTCAACCAGCAACTCTTTCCCCCCGCCCCTTCCGCGGGCACGCCTCCCCCGGCCAAATCGAGTAAAGTCAGCCTCATCGGTATCGCGGCCGCCGTGCTGGTGGGGTCAGTCTCCGCCATCGGATTGTGGTGGCACATGCAAACCGTGAAAGGTCCGCCCACCGTTCCCGCCCTGCCACGGCCGGCGGATTTCGGGACGATGGCAAAAATCCCCGGGGGCGAATTCATCTACCAAACCGGCGGCAAGAAAGTTCTGAAAGATTTCTACATGGATCGGTACGCCGTCACCATTGGCGACTATCAACAATTTCTTTCCGCCCTGGCGGCTGGTGCCAAACCCCGCGAACACCCCTTCGCCGCCGGTCACAAAGACCACACCCCCACGGCGTGGCCGCAAGTCCTCGACGCCATTCAACAGAGCAAAATGTTAGCCGTCGCCGACCGGCGACATTGGTTGACGTGGGATTCCGCAGTCTTTGGCGTCGATTTTTACGACGCCTATGCCTACGCCGGCTGGCGCGGCAAGCGGTTACCCACCGAGGAAGAATGGGAAAAAGCCGCCCGCGGCACCGACGGTCGGCAATACCCGTGGGGCAATTCACCCCTGCCGAAGGATGTGGCTGCGGGCCGGACCGAAGTGTATGCCAATCCGGCCGACTCCAGTCCGGCTGGAATCGTTGGAATGGCCCGTGGTTTACGGGAATGGACCGGCACGGCTCTTGATAAATCAACTGCCGTTGTGCGAGGTGGATCGCGAGTAGGCCCGTTGGCCCCTGTCACCCAGCGCGAGCCCAAAACCATTTGCGAAACCCGCTCTGACACCCTTGGTTTTCGTTGTGCAGCCGACAAAGACGTAAAATGATCCGCCGCGCTTTGTTGTTCGTGGCGTTACTGACTCCGCTGGTACTCCAGGCGGAAGTACCCACGGCGTTCGATACCGCCGATGCGCAGGCGCTCCGACTCGCACTCCGCGCCCTCAAGATGACAGAGCATGACCTCGGCTTTCAGAAAACCAACGTCGAAGCTGAGTTGGTGCTCACCAGGCCCCGACTCTTCCTCCAAGACCCACTCCGTCTCCCCGGTTACGCACAAATGCTATTAAGCAATTGCGCAGCAGCAACCACTCTGCGCCATCTGACCGATTTCGCTCAACAGCAACTGGAAGTCGACCCGCCGCCCCAAGTGATGGTCCCGCCCCGGTTCAACATTGACCCCGCATTTCTCGCCCAACTACCGCCTCCCGTCGCGCAAGCGGTGAAACAGATTGCCGCCGTTGCGGCGACACAGGCGCTGCCTGCCCCGTCCGCTGCCGCGCTGGCCAGCTTTGTAACGGAAACATTCCACGGCGCTGACAAAGCTGACGTTGAAAGCTGGCAGCAACTCGGTATCGACACCGGATTCTTGACGAATTTCTTGGCCCGCGAAGCTCGACTCGAATTGCAGGACACGGAATTGGCCGACGCCATTCTTAACTCATCCGACAAGTTCAATTTACCGGTAATGATGGCAGCGGCCACACAGCTTGCTGGCGCGGTGAACGATGCCGTGGCGTTGGTGCGCACAAACCGGTTTACCAGCGACTTTCGGTATGAGACCAACACCGAACTCGGCAAGATCATTGTCACCGGGGCCGGTCGAAATGTTTTTACCAACGAAGCCTTTCTCATCATCGGACTTGGTGGCGACAATGTTTATTCAAACTCTGCCGGCGGAGCAAACGGTCTGGCCGGCCGCCCGATTTCCATCGTCATTGATCTCGGCAACAACAGTCAGTTCGTTTCCAAGCGCAGTTTCTCGCAGGGCTCCGGGGTCTTTGGCATCGGGATCCTCGCGGCACTCGGCAGCAACTGCACGTTTCAAGCCAAACATCTGTCCCAAGGGGCTGGTTTTTTCGGCTGCGGAATCCTGCTGACCGGCCCCGGCAAGCAAACACTTGAAGCCGACACATTCTGCCAGGGGGCCGGCTTGTTCGGCACCGGCATCCTCTGGCAGCGCGGCGAGAACTCAACGTGCCGGGCTGCGGACATGGCCCAGGGATTCGCCGGACCTCAAGGCGTCGGCTTGTTGCTCAACGAGCGCAGTCACAATTCGTACTTTGCCGGCGGCAAGTATCCGTGTCCGTGGTTGCCCGGTCATTTCTTTTCGTTGTCACAAGGGTTCGGCTACGGGATGCGGCCGTATGCCGGCGGCGGCATCGGCATCCTGTGCGATCTGGCCGGCCACAATCATTACGAAGCCGACGTCTACGGCCAGGGCGCGAGCTATTGGTACTCGATTGGGCTGGTCCTCGATGCGGCCGGCCACAACCGGTACGACGCCCACCAATACTGTCAGGGAGCCGGCATTCACCTGAGCACCGGCGCGCTCGTGGATTGGGGAGGCAACAATACCTACACCGCCAACCATATCTGCCAGGGAGCCGCCCACGATTACAGCGTCGGCATGCTGATTGATCGCGTCGGCAACAACCAATTTACCGGCGACACCACCGCCCAGGGAGCCGCCATCAATAATTCCTTTGCGTTGTTACTCGAACACGCCGGGACCAACACCTACGTCGGCACCGATCCGAAACAATCCCAAGCCACCGGCCACAATGGCGATAAACGCGAATACGGTTCCATCGGTTTGCTGTTGGATCTGGGCGGCCATGGCCATTACTCCCAAGGCCAAACCAACAATGCAATCTGGTTAAAGCCATTGTATGGAGCTGGATTCGACTGCGAATTTCCAAAGGTTGTGCGTCGGTCTCCAGACCGCGCGCTTGGTTTGACCGCAGGTCTCACGGCGAACACGACGGAGTCAGGAGACCTCCGCCGAACTGCCCCGCCAATCCGCCTCTATCAAATTGCCTCCGTTGACCCGCACCAGCCGATTGAACATCTTTTCCGCATTGCCACGAGCGATCAGGCCGACGCCGCCAAAGCCTGGGACGAACTTAAACACTTGGGCACTTCGGCACTTGAGTACTTGATCCCCCGCCTCGCCAGCCCCAACGTCATGGTCCGTGTCAAAGTCGAGGAGCTCGTGGATCATCTGGGTACCAACTCCATTCTACCCCTCATCGCCGGCATCAGTGCCGCAACTGACGACGACGTGGCTCGGCTCTGCTGCTATTTCCTGGCCCGGTTCGGCGACCAGATTAGCGGGACAGGCGTCTCCCTCGACGTGGCCAGGAACCCTGAGCGTGTCAAAGGGCCGCCTGTCAATTCATCAGGAGATAAACGGGCGGGACGCCCGTTCCACTATGCAGAGGCTGTGCAAGCCATCTTGCCGCTGCTCAAACGCGACAAGTGCCGCACCACCGCCTTCTACACGCTCGGCCACCTGCGCGCCGCGGAAGCCTTCCTCCCGGCACTGGCAGCCCTGGATGAACCGCGGGAACTGGTCCGTCTTCGCGCCACACAAGCGCTCGGTAAAATTGGCGATCCCCATGCCATCCCCGCATTGCTTCGCAAGCTCGACGACGAAATGTACGATGTCCGATATGCTGCCGAAGACGCGCTGGTCAATTTCGGACCCGCGAGTCTCGGCGCGTTGCGCTCCGCTTACCGGCACGCTCCACCGCGAGCTCAGGCGCACCTTTTGGAAGCGCTCGCCAAACTGGGCGACCAAACCGCATTGACGTGGGCGAGCGAGTATTACCGAACCGATGATCCGCTGGTCCGTGACGCCGTGTTAAAATCGCTCACAGCCACACTCACACCGGTTCCGCCGACAAAATAGCCGACAATAGATCACGCTCCGCAAGTGTGTCTGGTTATCCCGATGTGCGGGGTGGGCGGCGACAAGCAGAGAAATAAGCTGCCCACCAACAAAAAGATATTGAACCGACCCGGCGTAAAAAATCAAGCTGGTTGACGCAGCCGCCCCAGCAACTTGTCGTGGATCCCATCAAACTTGCCATTGGAAAACACCGCAACGACATCCCCGGCCCGTAATTGCGGCACCAACCCGGTGACAATGGCCGCCGCACCCGCCGAATACTCCGCCGGCTTGCCATGCGCCCGAATGGCCGCCACCACTTGTTCCGGATTCAACCGCTCGGCCTCCGGCAGCTCCTGCAACCGGTCCACCCGCGCAATATAAACACCATCCGCCAGCGCCAATGACTCCGCCAGTTCACGTTGAAAAATATTGCGCCGGGTCGTGTTGCTGCGGGGTTCGAACAACACCCACAATCGCCGGCCTGAATATTTCTGGCGAATGGCGCGAATGGTCTCGACGATCGCTGTCGGATGATGCGCGAAGTCGTCAATGACCGTTACGCCGGCCGCTTCGCCCCGAACTTCCAGCCGCCGTTTGATGCCTGCAAAACTTTCGAAACCGGTTTGGATCTGTTCCCGATTCAAGCCCAGTTCACCCGCACAAACCGCCACGGCCGCCGCATTCCGCTGGTTATGTTCGCCGGGTAATCCGAGCCGGTAGCCGGCAAAATCTGGCAATCCAAAATACCGGACCCGACATTGTGCGCCCGCCACCACTTCCCGCACATTCGCATCCTCGCCATTGGCAATAATCAATCCCCGCCGCGGCACGACTGCCACCAACTGCCGAAAGGTCCGTTTGACCGCGGCGAGGTCGGCAAAAATGTCAGCATGATCAAATTCGAGATTATTTAAAATAACGGTATCCGGCAGGTAATGGACAAACTTGCTGCGTTTATCGAAAAAGGCCGTGTCATATTCGTCGCCTTCGATGACAAAATGCGCTCCCTTCCCCAGTCGCGCACCGGCGCCAAAGTTGGTGGGGATGCCGCCAATGAGGAACGCGGGCGATTGGCCGGCAGATTCCAGCACCCAGGCGAGCAGCGATGTGGTCGTGGTCTTCCCATGCGTTCCCGCAATCACCACCGAATGTTTGCCCCGAATGAAAAACTCGCGAACCAGCTCGGGTAGCGAGCAGTAATTTAGACGTTCATCGAGGATGCGTTCCACTTCCGGCGTGCCGCGTTTCAAAGCGTTGCCGATCACGATCAGTTCGGGCCGGTGATCCAGATTGGATTCGCGGTACCCTTGGAGAATGCGGATGCCACGCGATTCCAAAAATGTGGACATTGGCGGGTAGACATTCTCGTCGCTGCCCGTCACGGTATACCCGACATCCCGGCACAGCGCCGCAACGGATGCCATGGCCGTCCCGCAAACTCCGACAAAGTGAACTGATTTGACCTCCTTGGTGAGCATGATTAGTGTCGTAACAGAAATGCCAGAACGAATCAACGTCGCAGATTTCGATCTCGCCAGCACCCTGATGTGCGGCCAGGCATTTCGCTGGACCGCCGATGCGGACGGCTGGTTTACTGGCATTGTCGGACAACACGTCTGCCGGTTGCGACAAACCGGGACTTTGTTAGAAGGCGATATTGACCAACACTACCTTGCCCTTGATGAGTCGTTACTCGACATCGTCGCCACCTTTCCCGACGTGGATGCACTCCAACAAGCGGTGCGGCAGCATTGGGGTCTCCGGGTACTGCGACAAGAGCCATGGGAAACGCTGGCCTCATTTATTGCCAGTTCCACCAAACAAATCGTGCAAATTCGTCAGATCGTCGATAATTTGTCGCGCCGCTTCGGTCAACCGCTGACCGGAGACGCATTTTCTTTTCCGGATGCCGCCACCCTCGCGAAGGCAACCTTGCCGCAGCTCCGGGCCTGCAAGCTCGGTTTTCGCGCCGAATATTTGTTGGCCGCGGCCCGGCAGGTCGACGGGGGTGAACTCCGGTTGGAAGCCTTACCGGCACTGGAGTATGAACGCGCTCTTGAGGAGCTCACTAAAATTCATGGGGTTGGTGAGAAAATCGCCAACTGCACACTGCTTTTTTCGTGTGGGTTCGACCAAGCGTTCCCCATTGATGTCTGGATGCAGCGCGCACTGCACCGGCTGGGTTGGCGCGGCAAGAAGATCACGCGGGCGGCCGTGCTCAAACATTTTGGACCATACGCCGGCTGGGCCCAGCAATATTTGTTTTACAGTGAACGATCGCGGAATAGTGGAACGGGCGTCCCGCCTGTTTGATCTTTTAAATTTCCAACAAGACAGGCGGGACGCCCGTTCTACTACCGTCGGTGACCACACACGACAGCCGTCGAAATCAAATCCGCTTGGCGCGCGGACCTTGCGGCGTATCTTCGATCACCCAGCCCTGAGCTTTCAGCAGGTCACGAATTTCGTCTGATCGCTTGAAATTCTTCGATTTCCGCGCCACCTGTCGCTCCTCCACCAACGCCTGAACTTCCCCAGGCACTTCCGATTTGGTTGGGATGCCAAACCCAAGCACAGCGTCAAGACTGCGCCATGTCGCCAAAATGCCGGCGGCTTCGTCGGCTGCGAGGATGCGCTTATTGGCTTCCCGAATAAATTCGAAAATTGAACCGAGCGCCGCGCTGATATTCAAGTCGTCATCAAGGGCAGATTCAAATTGGGACTGAAGTTCGCGGGCGGGAGCGGGAGTGGCGCTGGCAATTTCTTGAAGTTTTAAAAGAAATTCATCGATTCGTTGGAGCGCGGACCGCGCACCCGTCAGACCATCCATGGTAAAGTTAAGCGGTTCCCGGTAATGCGCGGAGAGGAGCAGAAAGCGAATTTCACGACCCGTCCACCCTTTGGCCAGCAGGTCCCGTAGCGTGTAGAAATTACCGGCAGACTTGCTCATCTTCTTGCCTCCCACAAGCAGGTGGGCGTTGTGCAGCCAATATTTAACAAAAGCCTGACCGGTGGCGGCTTCGCTCTGGGCAATTTCATCCTCATGATGTGGGAAAACTAGGTCCTCGCCGCCGCAGTGGATGTCGAAACTGGGACCTAAATTCGCCATGCTCATCACGCTGCACTCGATGTGCCAGCCGGGCCGGCCGGGCCCCCACGGAGAATCCCATTTCACCAATCCGTCCGTTTCGACCCACGCTTTCCAGAGTGCGAAATCGGCCACAGATTCTTTCGCGTACTCATCGTGTTTGACGCGCGCGCCGTGCTGAAGATTTTCCAGATCGAGATGGGCAAGCTTGCCGTACGCCGGGAAGGATTGAATCGAAAAATATACCGAGCCGTCCTCACCAACGTACGCGTGTTTCTTGGCAATTAACTCCACGATCAACTGAATCATCCCCGGAATTGTCTCCGTGGCACGCGGAACCACATGCGCGCGATGGATGTTGAGCGTGTCGAGGTCACGAAAGAATTCCTGCGTATAGAAATCGGTAATTTCGCGAAGCGACTTCCCGGTCTCACGGACAGTCCGAATGATTTTATCTTCCACGTCGGTAATATTCATGACGTGGGTGACAGTGTAGCCCCGGGCTTCGAGATACCGGCGCAGCAGGTCTTCAAACATGAACGCCCGCAGGTTGCCGATGTGAGCGTAGTTGTAGACGGTCGGACCGCAGGTGTAGAGGCC
>Ga0316231_1003750_pt1 | contig 13110 bp, 7 predicted proteins | sample TBH18027metaG_FD_206002 | JGI IMG/M metagenome (GOLD analysis project Ga0316231, IMG submission 206002) | Freshwater microbial communities from Trout Bog Lake, Wisconsin, USA - TBH18027 | ecosystem: Environmental > Aquatic > Freshwater > Lake > Hypolimnion/Profundal zone | place: USA: Wisconsin...
GGTGGCAGGAAAAGGTTTTCCTTCCAGCGGATTCTTGGTCCATTTCCCCGAGGGCATCAGATACTCCAGCGTGTCGTTATTTTCGATGAGGATGTGGTTGTTCATTAAGATGGGAAACCAGACGCCCTGGCCCTGCAACTTGCGGACCACGTCGGCGGCGGTGTAGGTGTCGCGGCCCGGCGGCAAGAAATCGGCGATGTTGGCGACCTCGTTGCCGGCGGTGACCAGGGCCTCGTCCGGTTCCGGAGGGAAACGAAATTGAGCCAGCCCGATCGTGGCCACCAGACTGTTGCACAGGCACACGCGGCCTTTGGTTTCCGCTTCCGTGCCGCCTTTGCGGACATAATCTTCCACCGGTTCGGCTGGGCAACGATAGCCGACCACGCCATCCGGGCGGCGGTAGGCGTGCCGGAGATAGCCCAGATCGCACCGGCGCGTCCGGTGGGCATTGGTGCTGGCGTCCGATTGGGTGCCGGGCAACTGCAGCACCTTGAACGGAAAGCCCGTCGGCGAGGCAAGCGGATCGGTGAACACGCGGGCCTGCTTCGCACGGCTTAATTGCAGGGTCTGGCGCTTGAGGTCGGGGCGAATGCCGGATTCCTCGCAGAAGGCGAACGCGGTGCCCACTTGAATTCCCGCCGCGCCCAGTTGTCTGGCTTCAGCGAGTTTTCCGGGGCGGCCATAAGAACCGGCCAGCCAGAAGGGCAATCCCAATTCGCGAATTTTCTCCAGATCCACCTGGTCGCGCGGGCCGTAAATGGGTTCGCCCGCCGCGCTCAATTCCCAGGCGCCGCGGGGCGGGGCATTATGGCCGCCGGCGGTTTCCCCTTCCACCACCAGCCCATTCACCACGCCGTTGGACTTGCGCGCGAGCGCTATGGCCAGGGTGGCCGAGGCGACGATGCCGAAAAAATACGGGCGTTTTAACTTGGGCGCGGTGCCGCCGCAAAACGCCGCCGGATTGAACGTGGCGTGCCAGGCTTCGCTGGGCAGCGCGCCTTCCACGTCCACCCTCAGTTCCACGGGTTCGCCCGCCGCCAGCCGGTCCAGCACACCGGGTATGGCGCGCGGTATACCCGCCCCCATCAGCACATAATCCACGCCGGCCAGCATCGCGCCATAAATCGCGGGCAGGGCAGGAAATTGGATCTTTTCCAAGTAATTGATCCCCACGGGAGCGCCATGCCCTTCCTTGGCTAGATTTACCTCCACGAAATTCGCAAGCACCGTCAAAGCGGTCAATTCCGGGGCGAGATTCAGGCTGGGAAAGGGAGTCAATTTGAAGGGCGCATCAGCCGCCTTGCCGCCTGGAACAAAATAATCCGCCAATGCGCGGGCCGCTATGTCCGGTACGGGAAAACGTGACATCGCCCGTCGCACGTCGCCGCCGGAATCCCCCGCTTGCAGTCGCCGCACCAGAATGGGACCCAGTGCGGTGCCGGAAACGACGCCAAGCTGTCCGGTCCGGGCCACTGCGCGGGCTAGCCGCCAGTTGGAGACACCGGCACCCATTCCGCCCTGAATGATTTCGGGATGTGTCATAATGCTAATCAACCGCACACCCCGCGAACGGGGCGGTCGCGCATTGAGATCAGGGGGCAAACAAACCGGAGCAATGCAACATTACGCCAGTCTGGATGATCCAACGGAAACAAACGCTTTGAGACTATACTATAATCTGGCGCGATGGCAAGTAGAGATTTTGGCCGCTACGCTTCCACGTCCTCGCCCAGTTCCACGTTCCAGTAGGCCAGATCCACAAAATGACGCCAACTGTCATGGCGGTGCAGCGTGAAACTGACCTGCACGAACGGCCGCCATTTCGGCCGCTTCGGCTTGCGCACCAAATTCATGCCGGCTTCAAACGGGGTGTGATTGGACTTGCGCGTGTTGCAGGCAATGCATGAACATACGATGTTTTCCCACGACGTTGGCCCGCCCCGGTCGCGCGGAATCACATGGTCGAGATTCAAATCGCTGCGGTCAAAAACTTTTCCGCAATACTGGCAGGTGTTTTTGTCCCGCTCGAAAATGTTATGCCGGGTGAACTTGACTTCCTTCTTTGGCATTCGGTCATACAGAAACAAGAGGATGATCTTGGGCACGCGGATGCGGAAGGAGATAGAATGAATAGACTCCTCTTGCGGCGCGTCGGCGGAGACATCGCGCCATTCTTGAAAGCTGAAGGTGCGGAACGATCCGTCCGGGTTATCCATCACCACCTGCGCCTGGCCTTGAAAGAGAAGCGTGAGCGCCCGGCGGGCGGTGCAGACATTGACTGCCTGCCAGAGCCGGTTCAACACGAGAACGTGCTGGTTCAACGCGGATTTCATGGCGCGACTGCCGATACACTAGCAACCCTGCGCCCTGCGGTCAACGGCAGATGCGCTTCTCGTGTCGCATCCCATCTTGAGCTGTCTGCTGGCGCCCGACCTGACATAGTCAACCGCTTGCACGAAGTTCTGGCCGACAACCAAAGGAGAAAATATGAGTAGCCAGTTCATCAGCAAAGCCCGGCTGGCTACCAAAGCTGCAACCGATAAAACCGGCGGGACAGTCCGGCGCCGGCGCTGTTGGTAAAGACAAAACCGCCGGCGGCATCACATACGTTGGTGGCCACCCGGGTCCACTGGCCCGGGGGCAGCGCCAGGTTCGTCGAGGCCAGCACCACGTAGGGCCAGTTGCTCACCCCGTTGGTGCCGGCGACCACCAGGTTGGTGCCCACCCACCGGACGCTTGCCAAGCGCGGCCCGTTCGCGGGGAATTGGACCACCAGTAAATCCACCGAGCTGGCGGCCACGTTATTCGACAGGTAGCCGCCGCAATTGGTTCCGCCTCCGGGCAGAAAACCCAGCGTGAAATTGCAGCCCGCACCGCCAATGCCGCCAGCGTATTTGAGGAGTGCAAACTGCGCGGGTTGGTTTCCCAGCGCCGGGAGCGAGGCGATGTTCAGGGTGTTACTGGCGCCGCCGGTTGCCAGATTGGTCGCCGTCAGATTGACTTGTCCGTTGGTGACAAACAATTGCAGCGTGGCGTTGGTGAGCGAGATGCTGCCAATCCCCAACGCCTGAGTTCCAATGGTGTTGGTGACCGTCAACCGCCCTTTGTTGACGACGATGGAATTGGAAACGCTGCCGGCGCCGGCGGCAATGGCGTTGGCGAGCACTGTGCCGCCGCTGACGTTCAGCGCGCCGAAAGTATTGGCCGTGCCGGCGCCGCCGCTGGTGGCGCCCAGGGTCAAGGTCGAATTGATCACGAGCAGGGCGTTGGGGCCATTGACGTTCACATGGCCCGCACCGGCGCTGGTGGCGGCATTGGCGGATTGAACGCCGATCTGCAGCGTATTGGCGTTAATCGTGCCGGACAAAAAGGTCAGGGTGCCCGAACCGCCCGCGCCGGTGCTGGTCTGGCTCATGCCCACTTTCAAAGTGTTCACCAAGGCATTCACGGTGCCGAGGCTGAAATCGCACATGCCCGTGGACGAACTTGAACTGGTGCTCTGCGCCGAATTGTCACCGATGTTCCACGAACTCATCGGACTTAGCCCGTCCACGTTGAGGAAAACGGCGGCCGAATTCGTGAATCGGCTGTTGAAAGCCAGCAGGCCGTTCGCCTTCTCGCGGCCAATCGTCATGGAATTGGCGAAAATGAAATTGGTCTGGCCGAGGTAAAGAAAATCCTCGCCGCCGCTGTTCCCATTATTGTCGCCGACACAGATTTGCGGATACGCGCCCGAGGCGAAAATCGTGCTCGTTTTGCCCAGATACAACGTGCCGGTGGCGCGCGGGACCGGCCCAACCACGCCCACCAGCACGCGGCCAAGCGTGGCGTCAAATGTCCCCAGTCCCGACAACTCCAGTGTGGCCCGTTGGGAACCGCCGCTGCTGGCCGTGCCCTGGCGGACCACCAAATCTGAGGTGGTGTTGATGGCCAGGGTGGCCGCGGAACCGGTTATGGTGGCAAACACCGCCTGTGGCGCGCCGTTGTCCGTTTCCGTGCCCACCGTCAGGCTGCCCACGTTCAGCGTCCGTCCGGCCGCGATGGCGGTCGTGTGGTTATTGTTGGTGTTGGCATATTGGAGCGCGGCCACCGAGCCGGCAAAGGCGCTGTCCACGGTGTTGTTCACGTTCGATACCGCGCTGACCGCGCCGGCGTTGTAAAACTCCACGGTATCCAGCGATCCCGGTGGCCTGGTAGGAGACCAGTTGGCGCCCGCCGACCAGTCATTTGCGCCCGCGCCGGGTCCGTTCCAGACGCAGGTGGCCGGCGGCTTGGTCACATTCATCTGCACGGTGTAGTAATTAGTCTGGGTGCCGCTGATGCCGCTCAGGAGCAGGGTATAAGTTCCCTGCGGCGTGGTATTGGAAGTAATCACGCTCAAAGTGGCCGCGCCCGCGCCGCTGAAGCTGGTGGAACTGAAACTGTAGCTGGTGTTGGTGGGCTGGCCGCTCAAAGTCAGCTTGATGTTTCCGCTGAAGCCCGTGTTGGTGGCCACGGTGACGGTGTAAACGAGATTGGTGCCGTTCAAACCGGCGTATTGCGACGGCGGCGCGGCCGACAACGCGTACAAGGTATCCACCACGTCGGCGTAGATGGTGCCGATTTTGAGGCCGCAGACATAATCATAGACCGCGTCAATGTCGCCGCCATAAGCGCCCCATTTCGGGTCCACCGACGTGCCGTCAAAGGTCCGGCAATAAAACTGGTTGGTGCCGTTGTTGAACGTTTGTTGCACTCCGTTGAACCAGTATTCAACGTAACCACCATAATCCTGGTCGGACACGCTGATGCAGAGCACGTGCTGGTTCCAAACATTGGTGACCAATGGTGTGGACCACAGGAAAGTCTGCCCGCCGGCGCCACTGGGATTGAATTCATTCAAATTCAAATTCCCGCCGCCCGGCGCAATCGTGATGGGAAAATTCTGCAGCATCGGCGCCCCGTAGGCTTTCCACTGAAAAATGGCGTTCAGGTCGGCCGCGGTCGGCAGGACGAGTTTGGAGCGCCAGCCGATGTAATAGGTCTGGCCGATGGCGGGGTTCACCCCATTCGCGCCATGCGCCTCGCAGCGCAGATCATTCACCGCCTTGTAAAAACGCCAGACGGTGCCGTAGATCGGATCGCTCACGGCCGTCACGGACGAGCCATTGGTGCTGGGATTGTTTTGCGCCACGCCGTTCTCGTCCTCGAGATTAAGCAGCTTGAAGATCCCGGGGCCATTGGTCGCGTTGCCGTCCCACAACAAGGTCGCCGAGGCAATTTGCGCCCCAAACGCCGTCACCAAGAGCAGGCCGACCCAAGGCACCCTCCAGCCCGGTCGGAAGATGAGGTCAATCCGCGCGTCCGGTCTCGATTCTTGGTCGTTTTTTCGCAACACAGCTTGGATGGAATTCAATAATGGCCAGCGCGAATATTTCACACCACAGTCCGCCGCGCGAGGCCACGCGGCCTGCCGGCGCGCATTTCTCCGCTTGCAGGCCGAAGTGCCTTCACGTGGCGCTTTGTTGCCAATTCAATCCCAGTATGAAAGATGCTGGCTGGGTACAATATAACTTCGATTGAACCTTGGGAATAGACCGTTTGTTCGAGAACAGCGAAAAGCGGGAAAGTGGAAGGCAGGGGGCACCGCGGCGCGCTTGATGCCGCGACCAAATCGTCCTCGTAATCGTAATCGCAAGCTGGAGCATTCGAGGTTGAGGACGAGAAAAAACCGCGTGCCCGCGCACCACGCGCTTGCCGCGCCGCAGCGTAGCGCAGGCGGGTCACGCATTATTGCACTGCGCGTCGCAGGCGTGCGCGAGCGCAAAATCTTTGTCGGTCAGCCCGCCGGCATCGTGGGTGGTGAGCGCAAGGGTGACCTGGTTCCAGCGCACGTCAATATCCGGATGATGCTTCGCTTGCTCGGCCAGTTCGGCCACGGCATTGACGAATTTCATGGCGGCGGGAAAATCCTCGAACTCGTAGGTGCGGGAGATGATCTGCCCGTGGCGCTGCCAATTGGGCAGCGCGGCGAGCGCGTTTTGCGTATTGGCGTCAGCCGGTTCCAGGTCGGCGACCGAATACAGCACCGGCGGCACGGGGTTTGTTTTGGAAGCCGCACGAAATAGACTGACGCTCGTCAGGCCAGCCCAGGCCCAGGCAACGACCAATAAAACTCCGCCGACCACGCCAATCCAGCCAACCGACTGCGGTTTAACCACATCGAACATCAAGTCGTAATACTGGGATACTTCCTTGAAAAACCAGACGAGCACCATGGCGCAACCAACGACCGAAAACAGGATCTGTCCCACTCCCGCCACCCAGCGTCCCGATCGCAGCGAGCCCAGCCCGGGGAAAACGAACAGGTTCACAAGTGCGTTCTTGGCGTCGCGCTGGGCGTCCTTTTTCATTTGGAACGGCCTGCCGTGACGGTGCTCTGGCGTTTTGCCTCCGCGAGCAATGCACGGCTGGTGTTAAGTGCCCAAAGCCAGGAGCACGCAAACATGGCCATGCCCAGCAACGGCCACCGGGCCTGCTGCCATAAATCCCGCAAGGGTTTCAGGGGATCCAAGTCGGCATTGACGCCATGGTATTCCGACCAGTGCGCCAGCGACCAGTAAACGAAATGCAGTCCGCAGCCAACGGTGATCGCGAAGCCGCCCAGGCCCAAAACCAGCTGTAAGAGGCCGCCTTTCCGTCCACCGAGCAGCGATCCCAAGCCGGGCACCGCCAGGTTGGTGGCAAAATAACCTTGGGCACTTTGACGGCTGGCATCCTCAGGATTTTTTTGGCCCGAAAAGGTTTTCATACGCACGTATTACAACACCGGCGCAGTAAAAAAGGTTCAGCAAGTAGATGCCTTGTCCGATCAGGGTTGAGCGGATGGTCAGATTCCGAATTTCGGAAGTCTGGGATTGCATCGTCTGGGCCAACTTCTGCCAGTCTTGGCCAGCCTGATCATATAGGCCCCAAAAGTACTTCCCGGTTTCGACCAGGCTGAAGGCCTGGGCCAGCACCATGGGCAAAAACACAATCGCCACCAGGACGAACATTTCAAACCACACGCGCGTAACCACTTTCCGGCTTAATTCCATGGCCGCCCAGAAGAAAAGTTTTTTGTCCGCCACGAGCGGCACCGCGAAGAACCAGGCAATGAACAGATAGACCGCCGGCAGGATGAAGCAACAAAATCCCAGTTCCGCCAGCAACGCGCTTACCAGTCCGGTCAGCAACAGTTGCGCGAAGGCCACTCTAAAGCCGCTGAAAACCTCCGCGGGCGACACGGCTTCGCCGCGGAGGCGGCGCAAACAGGCGAGATAAAACCCTCCCATGATGACGCCATGGAAACAAAGCAGAACGAAGGGCCCAAGCAGCGGGACCGTGACGGCGGCGACCGCAAACAACAAATTCGTGGCCCATGTCAGAAAAACCGCGGCAACCAAGAAGCCCGCATTGGCCCCCAGAAAGCTCCAGCCGGCGGCCAGGCATTCGCCCAATTTCAATTCCGATTCGCGGGCCAGAACTTCCGCCTGCCAGTCGGCGTTGTCCGGCGCGGCGCGGCTGGCTGGCGGTGCGATAATTTCCGGCGCCGCCTGCGCCTGAAGGACGGCGGCAAATTCCGGGAATTGCGCCAGCGCGCGAAATTCCGCGTCGCTCTCCGCTTTGACGCGCGACTCACTGTTGAGCCGGCCTTCGGCGATCCACTGCCGCACGTCCGCTTCGCTAACCGGGCCGTATTCTTTCTGGTCGCCGCCAATGATAAGGTAATTCGCCATATTTGTTCGCTTGCCTGCCTGACTTCTAGTTTATGGGCGGACCAAAGGCAAGCCAGTTCGGCGTCGGTTTCCGCCGAAACCCTGCACCGTCCCTTCGGGACGGATCAACGATAATACGCCGCTATCCTGCAGTTGAAACTGCGGGCTATGGTTAGACTTTCCTGCGGAACCAAGGCACGCCGCAGGGCTGGCAATTTACTCCGCGATGTCTTTTGCTTCCAGTTTCTGCCAGACCAGGCCGTAGATGGCGATGAGGACAAAGCAAACCAGCGGCACCGCGAAGCCCATACGCATCGAATGTACGTCCGCGATGTGGCCCATGAACGGCGCGGCAATCGCCCCACCCACGATGGACATGACAATGAGCGACGCGCCCAGTTTGGTGTAATCGCCCAAGCCGCGAATACCCAGCGCAAAGATCGTCGGAAACATCACGGACATGAAGAAGAACGTGCCGAACATCGCATACATGCCCAGCATGCCGCCGCCCATGCACACCGCCGTCAGCACCACATTGATGGCCGCGTATGCCGCCAGCACGAGGTTGGGCTTGAACTGGCTGATCACGGCGCTGCCGCACAGGCGTCCAAACATGAACAAACCAAAACCGATGGCCCCCAGCCATTTGGACGCTTGCAGCTTGGTCACACCGGGATCGTTCTCCAAGATGTAATTGACGCAGAAGCTGAAAATGCCCGTTTGCGCCGCGACGTAAAGAAATTGCGTGCCGATGCCCAGCGTAAAGTGTTTGCGCCGGAACATGTCCCAATTTTTCGAAACCAGGAGGAACGCGGCAATATAGGCAGCCACCAATAGTCCGTATTTCGTGGGTTGGAACAAGCCTGGGGGCATGTTCAGCAGGGTCCAGATCAAGCCCAGAATCGGAGCGATGAAGAAATAGAGCAATCCGCAGACGACGGCCAAAGCCACCGCGATGCCTCCAAGCTGCCCGGAGGAAGGTTTGAGCCGGATTTTCTGTTCCGCCGATTTTCTACTTTCATCCTCCGCGTGCAAATCCGGCACCGGAGCGAAAATAAAAACCAGAATCCACACCGCGGCAAAAATGCCGATACCCAGGTAGGGCGTGGAAAGACCGGCGTTGGCGTTGGCGTTCACGACGGCTCCTTTCGCCGGGTCATCGCCGGCAAACACAAAATATCCGCCGACAATCGGGCCGAGGATCCAGCCGCCGCCGTTGATGGTTTGGGCGATGTTGATGCGCGTCGCGCCGTGTTCCGCGGAACCCAGTACCGTGGTGTAAGGATTGGCGATGGTTTCCAGGCAAGTCATGCCGGCGGCGATGATGAACAAACCGAGCAGAAACGCCCAATACGCCCCAATATTGATGGCTGGAATGAACCAGAAGGCTCCGGCCGCGATCAGCGACAGGCCGACGAGAATGCCGCCCTTGTAGCCGAATTTTCGCGCAATCAGTCCGGCGGGAATTGCCATCAGAAAATAGGCTAGATAGTTGGCCGACTGCACGAGGCCGGACTGCTCCTTGTTGATATGGAGCGAGTCCTGAAAGTGCTTGTTCAGAATGTCAATCATCCCGTTGCAGAAGCCCCACAGCAGGAACAGGGAGGTGACCAGCGCAAAGGTGATGAAGAGGTTTCGGCCGTCCGGCAAGCGGAACAAGCTGCCGCCTTTGGGGCCGGAGTTGGAGGTCTGAACAGGTGTAATCATGTGTTTTTTACGGTGTCGAGATCGACAGTAGTTTTGATGTTTTTTTGCACAGGTCAAGTTTGAAGTCAGCAATTCCGCAAGGTGGGTTGCGTTGGCGCCTGCCTTTCGGGGAGCGAAATTCTCACGGCGATTGAAGCTTCCTTGTGCGAGCATCCGCTGGGCCGCTGGCTCCGCCAGACGACACCTCTCCCGTAAGCCCCAAATCCTCCTCTTGTTATCCGCGATTTCGCAAAGAGCAGTGTCCCGAAAATGCTGACCCTTGGGCCGTCCTCACCCGCTGGCGAACCACCGATCCCAGGCGGCCTCTTGTTCCAAGGCCAAATCCAGATCGTGCGCCAGTTCCTTGAGGCTCACCAACCCCAACCGGACTTGCTGGCTGTGCAGCAGGGCCATAGGCGTTGAAGAGCACAAAGCCCCAGATCAAAATCAGCATTTGCGCCAGCATGGCCGTCGGCTCGTGATGGTAGCAATGCTCCAGATGATAGTACTGCGTCAGTTCATTGAACGCCTTGTTTTCGATCCCCCAGCGCCGGTGGCCGCCGGCATAAACGACCTTGCAGAAATAGCTGAACAGCCTACACGCGGAGGCCCATACCGCAGACTTCCACAGAAATCGTGTGGCAAATCGCAACACTCCAAATTGCAAATCGGCCTGCCAACTGAGGGTGAGGAGGCGGGCAACAGACGAAAATGGAGTCAGGAAGAAGTCGCAACCGGCGAGATGGCAGCATTTGACCCGACATGGTTTGCCGGTTTGCCCAACTTTGTTTTCAGACCGAAGAACGCGAGCATCCGGCCCACCAGTTGGGCGGTCATGGATGATTTTTCGGTGGCCAAAACCTGCAGGTTCGCCTCGGCAATGGCCTCGGTATTGCGAAGCTTGCGATCGGTCACCACTCGGGCGATCATTTCCGCAAGTTCGGGCCGGTCGTGGATGAGCGCGGCGATGTGGTCCTTCGAGATTTCGAATACCAGGGCGTCAGTTGCGGCGACGACCAAAGCGCTGCGCGGCTCGCCTGTCAGGGCGCTCATCTCGCCAAAAAACATGCCCGCCTGAAGCCGGGCCACGCGCTGGGTGTGGCCCTCCCGGAGCGCGATCCGGACTTCGAGCAGACCCTCGCAGAGAATGAACATCGAGTCGCCGTCATCACCGAGTTGAATCACCGTTTCACCCTCCTGGAAGATCCGCTCCCGCATGTCGCCAGAAAGTTGCGTTCGCTCCTCCACGGTCAAACCGTGAAAGAGTTCCACGCGGGCGAGGAGCGAGACCCGATCCGCCAGCGAGTGCGCATGGAGCTGGCGCTGCGGCCGGGCGGCGTGAAATACGTCCTGCTTCGGCGTCGCCGGCTGGATGCCGCCACGATGCAATTGGTCGAGCACCGCCTTCCAGACCTCATGCTGCCCTTTGCTGGAGGCCTTGAGGGCGTCGGCGGGGGTGCCGCCAGGGCCGGCCTGGCGAGGATCCTGATAGTACTTGAGCTTATATTCGACGCCTTGCAGCGCGATGCCGCGGATCCGGGCAGTCGGCTCGGGCTGATCGAGGATGCCGGCCTTGCCCACCACGCTGCGAACGGCGGCCGTGAGGACGCGCAAGGCGCGATCGGGAGGCACTTCGAAGTCGAGAAACACGGAGAGTTCGAATTCACTGGTGGGCTCGGGCCGCGATAAATTAGTCACAATCAACTCCCCGAGTTTGCCGTTGGGGATCACGACGAGGTTGCCGTCACTGGTCAGCAGGCGGGTGGTCCGCCAATTGAGCTCGGCGACGCGACCGGCGGGGCCGCCGGCCAGCATGATTACATCGCCAATCTCGAAAGCGTGGTCGAAGTTGAGCGCCAAGCCGATGAAAATATCCAGAATCACATTCCGGAGCGCCAAGCCGACGATGATGGCGCCGGCGCCCGAAGCCGCCCAAAAGGGTGCCACGGGCTGGCCAAAAACCACGCCGACGATGCCCGTGACCGCCATCAGGTAAATCAGCAGCGCGGTCACGTCCCGCAACAGGCGCGGAACCGGCACCCGCCGATTCAAAGGGTTCCAGAACATAATCGCCAGCAGGCGATTGACCAGATATGCCAGCGACAACCAGATGCCAGTGCCCAGCGCGTAGGGAAAAATGAGCCTGAATTGCGCCACGGTCGCAATGCCCAGCTTGACCAGCAACTCCTGTTGGTAGAGTCCCGCCGTAATGAATATGGCGGCCACCGAAAATGGCACCCACAATTGCTGGAGCAGCGGAAAGAGGCGTTTCAAGACGACGCTCCTCCGCTCAAGGTTGCCAAGGTCATCCCGCACCAGCAAACACCGAATGAAAAATGGCCAGACCGCGAAACGTAATCCGCCCTTGGAAACGATACCGGCCCGGTGTGTCCAAATTGGTTAAAGAAAAACCACTGCATCAGCCATGCCAAACTGACATGGATTCGGCCGGTTGACCCTGTGCAGTCGCGGGAGGAATTCATTTTCTCCAATTATTCTCCTTGAATTCTTCGGGATGCGGAAAAAGGTGTCAAGCGAGCCAAGGTTACGTTTGTGCGACATTTTGAAAATAAAAAACGGCGGCTCCCTGCGGAGCCGCCGTTTTGAATGATTGCCGGGGAATCAGATTCCCTTGGCGGTGATGTATTTCACGAGGTCCACCACGCGGTTGCTGTAACCCCATTCGTTGTCGTACCAGCTCACGATCTTGAAGAAGCGCTTTTCGCCCTTCAGATTGTTTTGCAGCGTGGCCAGACTGTCGTAGATGGAGCTGCGGTCGTCGTGGATGAAGTCGGTGGAGACCAGTTCCTCGTCGGTGAATCCGAGAATATTCTTGAGGTAGGTCTTGGAGGCGTTCTTCAACGCGGCGTCAATCTCCTCGATGCTCGTGTCTTTCACCGTGCGGAAGGTGAGATCCACCACGGAGACGTCGGGGGTGGCCACGCGGAAGGCCATGCCGGTGAGCTTGCCCTTGGTGGCGGGCAGCACTTCGCCGACGGCTTTGGCAGCGCCGGTGGAGCTGGGAATGGTGTTGATGGCCGCGGCACGGCCGCCGCGCCAGTCTTTCTTAGACGGGCCGTCCACGGTCTTCTGGGTGGCGGTGTAGGCGTGAATGGTGGTCATCAATCCGGTTTCGATGCCAAAACCCTCCTTCAACAGCACATGCACGAGCGGCGCCAGGCAGTTCGTGGTGCAGGAAGCGTTGGAAATGATATTGTGCTTTTGGGCATCATATTCGCCCTCGTTGACGCCCATGACGATGGTCTTGACTTCGCCCTTGCCAGGCGCGGAAATGATGACCTTTTTGGCGCCGGCGGTGAGGTGGGCTTTGGCCTTCTCGCTGTCGGTGAATAGGCCGGTGGATTCGATGACAATGTCCACGCCGAGGGTCTTCCACGGAAGCGTGGCAAGATCCTTGACGGCCATGACGCATTTGATCTTGTGGCCGCTGACGACCAGCACGTCCGGTTCCGCGAGCGACGGATCGCTCTTTTCCGTGCTGACGGCGTGCTTGAACTTGCCGTGGACGGAATCATATTTCATCTGGTAGGCGAAATAATTCGCGTCGGTGGACACATCCACGACGGCGACGACGTCAATGGATTTGCCGAGCAGACCTTGATCGCACAGCGCTTGAAAGACCATCCGGCCGATGCGGCCGAATCCGTTGATAGCTACTTTGACTGCC
>Ga0316231_1003757_pt1 | contig 13087 bp, 10 predicted proteins | sample TBH18027metaG_FD_206002 | JGI IMG/M metagenome (GOLD analysis project Ga0316231, IMG submission 206002) | Freshwater microbial communities from Trout Bog Lake, Wisconsin, USA - TBH18027 | ecosystem: Environmental > Aquatic > Freshwater > Lake > Hypolimnion/Profundal zone | place: USA: Wisconsin...
CTCCCGGGAGAACACCAATGTTCGGTCGCTGTCCATTTCGCTGAATCAAAAACGCAAAGTGATGTTGGTCTGTCAGGACGCGCTCGGTGCCTTGCAGCAGGCCATCCAGGCCGAACCGATCGCCGGCATTACCTACGGAACAGCTCCCGTTCGACCACGCTGATTGGAGGCGACTACGTTTTTTTCTAAGAGCGCGTTTGGAAAGTCGTTTGCTATCGGAAAGTGGAACGGGCGTCTCGCCCGTTTATTAGTAGGACAGGCGTCCCGCCTGTCTGTGAGCTATGCAGATCAATCCAACGGGCGTCTCGCCCGTTCCACTATTTTTCAAACACACTCTCAATGAAACTCGGCCTTCCAGTCCTGCCCTCCCCCGTCGCGCACAGCCGGAATGTGCCGGCCGATCAGGCCAGCACCGCTGAACTCCGGCCGGGCGACACGCTCGACGGTCGGTTTCTGTTGATCGAGGAACTCAATCACGGCGGCATGGCCACCGTCTTCAAGGCCGAAGACCTCCAAAACCAGCACCAGTTCGTGGCCGTGAAAGTTCCGCACGCAATTTTTGCCAGCGGTGTTGGCGCGTGGTCGCGGTTTGAACGGGAAGCTGAAATCGGCTGTCAGCTCGATCATCCCTCCATCCTGAAATTTATTCCCGTGGCCGCTGCCGGTCGCGGCACATACATCGTGACCGAATACCTCGACGGCCAACCCCTGGCCGAGCGCCTCCGCACCGGACCGATGCCGGAGCCAGCCGCGCTCGCACTCGCCAGCCGCATCGCCGCCGCGCTGCAATACCTGCACACCCACGGCGTGGTTCACGCCGACCTGAAACCCGGGAACATCATGCTCTGTCGTGATGGTTCGATCCGCGTGATTGATTTCGGCATGGCCCAGCCGGTCGAAACCGGCCGGTTCCACCTGCGCGCCGCTACGCCGGCGATGGGCACCAGCGATTACATTGCCCCCGAACAACTGCAACACAAACGCGGCCGCCCCAGCGCCGACCTCTACAGCTTCGGTGCGCTGCTGTATGAAATGTTGACCGGCAGCACGCCGTTTCCCGGCGATGATCCATTTATTATTGGCAGTAAACGACTGCTGGGAGATCCCATCGCACCGCGAAAATTGAACCCAAAAATCTCACCCCAAGCCGAGGAGATCATTTTGCGCGCCATGCAACGCGATCCAGCCCGACGGTACCCAACTGCCGCCGCCATGCAGGCAGATTTGGAAGAGCCGGATCAAGTCCAGGTGACCGGCTTGTGTGATCGGCTGGAGAAATCGACAACCGGCAAACGCGTCTGGTCGTTTGTCCGGTACATCGCGTGGACCTGCCTGTTACCGCTGTTGACATTGGTGCTGCTGTTCCTGCTGCTCTGGCATCACTATGCGAAAGGTCATTGAATGAATTACAGTGCGTGGTGCACTCTCGTGGCCGGTGCCGGGACGTCACGAAATCGATGAATTGTTTTTTCAAAATGAACTCCTCCGGAAAAGTTTTGTGGCCAGCCATGCCACCGGATAGATGCCGCCCAGCAACACCACATCCGTCGGGCCGACCGGCAAGTCCCATTGGTAGGCAATCCAAAAGCCGACAAACGCGGCACTCCCGCCGAACAGTGGCGCAAGCACAACGAATTGGCGCATGGTGCGGGCGCACAGGTGTGCCGTCAGCGCGGGGATCAATAGGAAACCAAACGCGATGAGCGGACCGACGCTGAGCACGGCCATCGAGACGGTCAACCCGATGAGCACGTAGAGCAAAATGTCCCAAAACACCACATTCTTGCCGAGCGTGATCGCCATCGCACGGTCAAACGATACGAGCATGATTTCCTTGTTGAACAAGCCGAGCATTACCAGCACTACCGCGAGGGTGATCGCCGTCAGTGCGAGATCGGCGTTGTCAATCGTGATGATCTCGCCTTTCATCAAATCCAGCCAGCCCATCTCACCATAGCGGTTTTTCGAGAGCAGAATAATGCTCAGGGCGGCGGCAACGACATAAGCCGTACCGAGCCGTCCTTCGGGCAATCCGCGCCCGCGCCGTTCCAGAAACGCCAGCACGAGAATCGCCGCCAACGTGAACAGCATGGAGCCGGCGAAGGCCAGGAGGTGTTCGGTGTGAGCGGCGTGCTCTGGCCGGAGCAGCCCGAGCCATATCGGCACGGACAACGCGATAGCCACGCCGGTGGACGATATCTGCGGCAGCGCCACCCCCATGAATACCAACCGGCGCAAGACGAGGAAAACACCAACCAACGGGCAGGCGAACCCGATCAGCACACTCGTATACACCGAGTTGCGTAGCAGAAAATCGGGCGAAAGAATTTGCAGCAGTGCGTCCATGTCAACCAACCTCCATTTCAAAAATCTCCGCCAACCGCTCGGGTGTGAAAATTTCCGCCACGGTGCCGTGCAGCACCTGGCCCTTGTGCAACCAGACGACATGCTGCGCGTGCTTGCGAACAATGGGCAGGTCGTGCGTCACCAGCAGGATCGTTAATTTCCGCTCTTCGTGAATCTGCGAGATAAACTCCAACAACGCGTGCGTCGCCACGGCGTCCACGCCCGCCGTCGGCTCGTCGAGCACCAGCAGGTTCGGTTTGGCCGCGAGGGCGCGGGCGATGAGTACGCGCTGTTTCTGGCCGCCGGACAGCTCGGCGAAGCGTTGATTGGCAAATCCATCCGCGGCTGTCGCGCACAGGCATTCACGCACAAAGGCGCGCTCTGCATGCGGCACGCGGCGACCGGTGCCGACGCGCCCAAAAGTGCCCATCAGTGCCACGTCGAATCCCGTCAGCGGGTAGAGTGGATCGAACTGGATGGTTTGCGGCACGTAGCCAAACACCGGTGGCGTCGCAAACTGGATGCGGCCGGCGACGACGGGTTGAAGGCCGAGGAGCGTTTTCAATAGTGTCGATTTGCCGGACCCGTTCGCTCCGAGGATTGCGGTGAAACTGGCCCGTTCGATGGACAGGGAAATACCGGCCAGCACCGGCTGGTTGTTGTAGCCGATGGTCAGATTGTCGAATGTAATGAACGGTTCTGGCATGTTGGTTTTGGGTCGGGCCGGCCCGTGCGGGCGAGCCGGCCCGACTCCTGTGGGCTTAGGTTTTGTACGCGGTGACAATTGTCCGGATGATGTAATCCATCATCTCAATGTAGGTGTCTGTGCCCGGCACGCCTCCCGGCATGATCGGGAGCTTTACCAACGTGGCACCGGTCTGCTCCGCAATGAGCCGTGGCACTTTCTCCGGGAACTGCGGTTCACGGACGACGAGCGTTACGTGCTCGTTCTTCATCGACCGGATCAGTTCTTCGATGTGCCGCGCCGTTGGATCGATTCCCGGCTTGAGTTCAATCGTGGCGAAATACTTCAGGCCAAAACGCTCGGCGAAGTACACCCAATGCTCGTGGTACGACACGAACTTTGTGCCTCGGAGGGGGGCGACGGCAGCCTCCCACGCGGCGATTTTTGCGTCGAGTTTGACGAGATAGGCGTCGCGGTTGCGCGTGAACTCGGCTTGATGATCCGGCGCGACACCGACCAGAGCTTTGTAGATGTTCTGAATCGCGGTTTTCGCCAACACGGGATCGAGCATATAGTGCGGGTTGCCGTAGGGATGAACGTCACCTTCGGAGTGATCGGTCGACTTCGGTATGTCGGCCGGGGTAATGCCCTGGGAACAGTCCACATACCCGGCACTTCCCTTCTGAATGCGCGGATTTTTACTGGCTTCCAACAATGCCGGCAAGAAGGCGTGCTCGCAATCGAAGCCTACTAGCACGATCAGGTCGGCCCGGTTCATGACCGGGACGAAGCTCGGCTTCATCGGCACGCCGTGCGTGTCTTCGACGCCGGTCGCCAGACTCCGCACTTCCACAAGATCGCCCCCGACCTCCCGGGTGATGTCGGCTAGGTCGGTGAGTGTGGTGACGACGCGGACTTTTGCCTGTGCCGTTGTCGCAAGCGTAACGGCCATCAACAATAAACGGAATAGTTTCATGATTTTGCCTTTTCTGTAATTAACGTTGCTGCCAGCCGTGCGAGTGCGCGCCGATAATCCAGTCCCATTGCAGGTACACAGCGTCATCGGGCTTCAAGCCGGCCAGGCTGTTGTGGTCGGTGTGCGTGTATTGGAGGCGCAACTGATTCCAATGGCTGAGCGCCCACGTGATGGACGGTGAGTAGGCATGCGTGAGGTTGTGTTCGTTCTGGGCATTCTGCACATAATCGAACAGGAATCCCGCCGACCATTGCCGGTGAAACTTGTAGGTCATGTAGGAGTACAGGCCGAGAGCCCCGACGTTCCCATTGAACTCGTCGCCGCTGCCGGGTGTGCCATCGGGATCGAATGCGAATCGATTATCGCTGTACAGCAACTCGGTGCCCCACGTGAAACTATTGAACTGATTGTTGCGCAACGGCACGTACCGCAACTGGAAGTCCGCACCGACGAGCTGCCGCCCGTGTTCGGTCATCGGCACGCCGCCGGGGCCGATCAGGCCGTCCACGCCGCCACGATCATGCGTTTTGGGATTGATCAGGCCGGACACGCCCGTTTCCGCCTGCCAATCGGATGTCAGGTCGAAGTATGTCGACAGCCGGCTCCAGTAGTTGAACCTATCGATGCCGCGGAAGTTACCGGGATTGCTCGGCGGACTGTCCCCGCCAAATGAATCCCCGACGCCCACTGTCCAACTCACGTAATGCGCGACCGGCAACAGCCAGTTGAGCTGCAACCCATCCGTGCGCGACTCGCCGCCGATGTACTGGTTGATGGCGAGCGGCCGATTCACAAACGGCAATTCGTGATCGTGGATATACTCCAACTTCCCGAACTCGCCGAAGAAGCGGCCCGCCTTCAGTTCGAGATTCCACGGCAGCGACGTCGTCTGCAATGCCGCTTCCTCGATGCCGAACGTGGCTTCACCCGTGGCCGCATCCGCCGAAGCGTTGGCGACCACATACCCTTTGGCGAAGGGATCGACTGACGCCGTGACATTCAACTCGACGGATCGCTGGTTAATATCCCAGCCGCCGGGCCGGTCGCTGCCCGTTGCCTGTGAGCCGCGCGACCGGTACGAGAACACCGTTTCGCCAACAAACCCGATGGCCGGATTGAACTCGGACATCAAGGTCTTCTTCTGCGCTTCGACGACCTTGTCGACCTTCTCATCCATTTCCTTTAACTGCTCCGGTGTCACTGCACTAGCTGGTGCCGTAACAACGGCCGGCGGTGCGGACGTCCGCGCCGTTTCCAGCACTTGGATCTTCTTCACCAACTCCTGCATCTGCTGCTGCATTTGCTGCATCTGCTGCTTGAGCGTGTCAATGACATCGTCTGCCCTGACGGGAACGACTGCTGGCGCGGATAACAATGCCGCTACCAGCACAACAAGACATGATCTGGAATCCATACATTCTCCTGAATTGGTTATTGCCGGCACCGCAATGCGGAGCCGACGGTTTGGTTTGGAAACAACCGGACGTTGGATTAGGCCAACGATTCAGGAGGGGCGCGGCTGGCAGTGGCAGAGAAAAACGGCGATTCAGACGGCAAGCTGGCTGGAATGACAAGTGACCGGTAAACTACCTGCACCACGATCGGAGCAATCTCGCAGACCGGTACATCAGTCGTTGCGCAAGCCTGCCATTGGCAGGCGGCGCAATCGTCGTCATGACCGTCAGCATGGGCGGTTTCGTGGTGATGCTCGTGCAGAACTGAAAACAGAACCGCCACACTCATGTAGAGCAAGGTGATTAAACTGCTGAGGATACGCCGGTTCATGCGACGCTCGGACTATGCTTTCAACTGTCCAGTTTGTCAAACCGTCCCGACTGTCCGACTCGTGAATTTCCACGGTCAACATTGCGGCGTGGTCCACGCCGACCTGAAACCGGGTAACGTCATGCTCGGCAGTAAACGACTGCTGGGAGATCCCATCGCACCGCGAAAAATAAACCCGCACATCGCACCGCAAGCTGAGGAGAACAGCCTGTGGGCCATGCAACGCTATCCACCCCGGCGGTACCCGACCGCCGCAGCCATGCAGGCGGATTTGGACGACCCCGGATCAGGTCCAGGTGACCGGCTTGTGTGATCGGCTGGAGGAGTCGACCCCCGGTCAACGCGGCGGGTCGTTTGTCCGGCAACTTAAATCTGCAACGGGGTGCATCATGATACTGCCGCCATGGATGGTCGGTCACGCGATTGCGTGCCAAACCGGATGGAAAACAAGATCGGTCACGGCACCTCGGTCGGCGCGTGGAACGGCTGCGACATCCGCCGCTTGTTCAGCCGGCCCGTCGCAATGTGGACTTCCGCCGACTGCGACCGGTTGCGCGCCATGACGTTAGCGATCACCGTTTCGACCACAAACACCAACAGAGCCAACAATAGAAACGCCGGCCACAACGGAGTCAACTCACGTTTCTGATCCAGCCACTGGCGCAAACTGTCCAAACCGGTCACGGTCTCGCACGGCGCGATTTTTGCCAGCGCCGCGTCGGCTATCGGCCGCAGATCCGACTCGCGCGGATCGAGATTCACCGCAAATTGTTGCACCACACCTTCACGCGGCGAAGTGACTGTGTAGATGCCGGCTTGCGCCGCGCGTTCCACCACCCACTCCCCCGCGCCCAACGGCTGCGTCACGCCATTAGGCAGCGTCACCGTTAACGCCTCCTCCCGTGGCAGGTTGGGGGATGCCGGTAATCCGTCGCCGACCGTATAATTCGCAAATTGCCGGTCGACTTCTGCCGACCACCGGGCGATTTGTTTTACGAGCGGCAGGAAGGCCGGCGACAGGGGCAGATCGCCCCAGGACCGATCCGCGGAGGCGTTGATGAGCAATACCTTGCCGGGGCCGCGCGCGCCGGCCACAAGGAAGGGGAGATTATCGCCGAGTGTGAGCAATACTTTCGCATCTTTCGCGACTTCGAGATTAAAAAGTTTCTGCTGGGGGAGAGCGGGGAAGGGCGTGCTGGCATCCCACGCGTTGACGAACAACGGATGCCGGGGGTCGAGTGTGCGCACCGCCATCCGTCCGGCAGGCAACTCGTGGACGCCCGCCGGCTTGGCCGGCAGGAATTCAATGTGGGCCAGATTTTCCGCACTGGAATGGTCGCCGAAGAAAAACGCCACCGTCCCGCCGCGTTGCAGCAGCCGATCCAGCCGCACCAACGCCCGGTCACTCAGCAACGCATCCGTGACAAACACCGCCGAGTATCCTTCCAGCGCAAAATCGTCGAGTTCCGCCGGTGTAATAATTTTGGCCGTCATGTCGCCGCCGGCCGCCAGCGCCTTGGCCAGGAAGAAACCGGAGTGCAGCGTTTCCGGGCCGACTTGTTGGCCCTCGACGATCACCACCCGCGGCGGTTGGTAGATCGCGAGCCAGAAGAATTGCCGGTTGTCCTCGATCAGGTGGTCATCCTGGATGTTGACCGTGCCGTGGATCGAATCGCCGGTGACGACGGGCAATGGAAATTCAAACGACACTTCTGCCGTCGAACCCGGCGCAACGTCGGCCGCGCGTTGGGTGACGCGCTGGTCGCCGAGCCGGACTTCCAACAGATCGTGCAGAGCCACCGTCGAAAAGTTCTCCACCGTTGCCGAACCCCGGACGACCGCGCCGGCCGTGACGAATGACGACCGGAATTTCACACCCGTCACCGCGGCGTTGATCGCCCCCAGTCCGTCGGGTCGCACCACGGTCAGTTGCGCCCCGCACTGCCGCCACGTGTCATCGAACACCGTGCCGGGCTCGAACCGCCAGCCGAGCTCCTGGCTGTCGGTGAGCAGGTACACATGGCGGATCCGTTTTTGGGAGCGGGCAGCAATTTTTCGCGCGGCGCGCAAGGCGGGTCCGAAATCGGTGCGAAACTGCGTCGGTTGGACGCCCTGCACGGCTTGCCGGGCAAGCGCGTGATCAACGGTCGGCTCGGCAATGAGCAGTTGGGCCCGGTCGTTGGCCAGGATTACGGCGACATCATCACCGGCCCGCAAATCGTCGAGGATGGCCAGGGTTTGTTTTTTGGCGTCGTCAAATCGGGTGTGATCACCGGCCCGGTAACTCATGCTGAGGGAGTTGTCGAGCACCAGCACGATGGTGCGGGGCACGCTGCCGCCCCACCAATTTACCGCCTTTGGCGAGACGACCGGGCGGGCTGCGGCGAGGATGAGTAGCGCAAAAACCAGACAGCGCAGCAGCAAGAGGAGCAGGTTTTCGACGCGGGACCGGCGGGCGGTTTTCGACTGTACCAGCTTGAGAAAGCGCAATGTGCTGAACGGGATCTGCACGACGCGCTGGCGTTGCAAGAGATGGATGATGATCGGCAAGGCCAGTGCCGCCAATCCGAGTAACATCCATGGGGAGAGAAATTGCATCGAATGGCCTAGTTTCCCAGTTCAAACCCCAACAGTCAATCCTCGGCAAAATGCGGATTAAATCGGCCCTCGGCATATTTGTCACCTGGGTGGAGTTGACCCCGGCACGTGGGATCTCACGCCAAGCTGCAAAGTCTTTGTAGGGCACGCGATTGCGTGCCTGCGGTCCGGCTTTTCGATTTGATTGCCAAAGTGTAGTTGCGGCTTTCCGAGCCGCCGCTGGACCGGCGCGAGCCCGCGCTTGTCGTTCGCACCGAAAATAATTCTTAGCCGAGGATTTTGGGAGTGTGTGTGGAGTTTATCTGTTATCGGCAAACACCAGGATTGACAGGCTGACGCGGTCGTTTCATCATAGTCGTTGGTCAATGGAGACGACCCGCCAACAATGGTCTTGGACCTAGCGAACCATGATACCTTTTCAATTCAAGTTTAAGCCGGGAATTCCGGTTTTTGAGCAGGTGATTTACGCCGTGAAAAAAGCCCTGGTTTCCAGTCAGCTGGCTACTGGGGATAAATTTCCATCTGTCCGTCAGCTCAGTCAGGAACTGAAAATCAATCCAAATACCGCCCACAAAGCCATCATGGCGCTGGTGGAGGATGGGATCCTGACGGTCCGTCCTGGGATCGGCACCGTGGTGGCCGAAGTGCCTCCCGCAACCCGTCAGCAAAAGCGGAGTTTCTTAACCGAGGATCTGGAGCAGCTGGTGGTGGAGGCCCGCAAGTTGTCGCTGGAGCTACCGGAAGTTGAGGACGCGCTCCGCCAGCAATGGAATCGTTTCACCAAGGAAAAATAATGAACGCAATCATTCAGACGGAAAATCTTGGTCGGAAATACCGAAAGAAAGAGGCGTTGAAGCACCTGACACTCTCGGTTCCGGAGGGTAGCATTTTCGCTTTCCTTGGACCGAATGGGGCTGGCAAAACGACCACCATCAAGACGTTTATGAACATTCTTGGACCCACCGGTGGCCGTGCCTCCGTGCTGGGAGTCGATAGCCGTAAACTTGGTCCCGCAGAATTGGCGCAGATCGGCTACGTGTCGGAAAATCAGAAATACCCCGCTTGGATGACCGTTCAGCAGCTACTGGATTATTGTCGGCCTTTTTATCCAACCTGGGACACGGCCTTTGAAGCCAAACTACAAGACCAGTTTCGGTTGCCCATGAACGTGAAGATTAAAACATTGTCGCGTGGGATGCAGGTCAAAGCCGCGCTCCTTTCATCATTGGCGTATCGGCCACGGCTGTTGGTGTTGGATGAACCGTTCAGCGGCTTGGATCCACTGGTCAGGGATGAGTTTATTCATGGCATCTTGGAGCTGTCGGAGCAGGAAAACTGGAGTGTCTTCATCTCCTCGCACGATATTGACGAGGTGGAACGCTTGGCCGATTGGGTGGGAGTCATTAACGAGGGCGAACTACAACTGGCCGAGCCAACAGTATCGTTGCAGGCACGATTTCGCCAGGTGGAAGTGGTGACGGCGGTTGAGGCCACTTTGCCATCGATGCTGCCGAAGACTTGGTTGAATCCCCAAGCCACCGGTCACACAGTGCGTTTCGTGGACAGCCAATATGTGGAGGAGAAGAGCGGGGAAATTCTCACGAATGCGTTTCCGAGCCTGACCCAGACCGATGTCCAGCCAATGTCCCTGCGAGAGATCTTTATCGCCTTGGCACGCACCTATCAATTCGCTGCCAGATAAAAGGACTGATTATGAATCTTGTGCTCCATCATTTTCGCAAAGATGTCCGCCATGTCCGCTGGCTGGTGGGATTGTGGCTGGCAATTGTGCTATTTAACTTCCTGCTGGCAGGCTGGGGACCAGCGGCACCCACCAACGATACCGTTGGTGAATTTATCTACGGTACTATTCGTGGATTAGTCCCGATCTTGCAGTGGTTGGCCATGATTCTGCTGGTACCGTTCTTGATTCACGATGAACCCCTAGTCGGTTCCACAACATTCTGGCCAACGCGACCGATTTCGCCAGGATTGCTGCTTCGTAGCAAAGCATTATTTATTCTGACTCTGCTGATTTTGCCGCCACTGATCACCGAGAGCGTGATCTTGACTATGAATCATGTCACGGCGTCAGACATTCTCTTCGCCATGGGAGAAATTATCCTGCTCCGGCTGGCGTTCATTATGGTTTTGGTTGCGCTGAGCGCCGTTAGTTCAAATTATGGGCGGTTTATCCTTACGGGAGTTCTTCTCCTATTTCTTCTGATGGTGATTAGTTTCTTTCTGGAAATGAGCAACCTGCATTCGCCTGACCGGTTCCGACAACAGGTCTGGCCCACACTGATGACATCACGAACCGTTTTGAGTTGGCTCATCATCATTATCGCCGGGGGTGGCATCACGATTCATCAATATTGGACCCGAAAAACGATTCGTTCTCTCATTCTCGTTGCGGGTGGAACCAGTCTGGTGCTGTACACGGGACAGTTTTCAAAATGGGATATTTTTGCAAAAGCCATGCCACCCGTTCTGCCGCAGGTCTTCAATACTGACGCTGTGACGGTAGGACTTGATAGTGGAACAGTGGGATCTTCCGAACAGCGGGTCGGACGGAATACGCAACGACAAATTCGGGGGGAAATCCAAATGAATAACATCCCGAAAGAGTTTTTCCTCCAACCGGAGATCCATGATTGGCACCTGCAATATGGAAACAAAACCTTTCAGTCCGATTCGTCATGGCAAGATCATCGTTCGAACTTTGAGAACAAGCCGTGGTACACAGATTGCCTGGAGGCCAACCTCAAGCCGGTTCAGGTGATCAATGCCGGGCTGGAGAACTCGGCCTATACGGCGTTCCAGCATAATTCTGAATCGGTTGCATTGCTGAAGATCGCTGACAAAGACTATGAGCAGTATGCTCAGACGAACGGCGTCTACTCCGCTACAGTCCAGCTCAATATTTATCAATATCGCGTGGCCCATGAATTCCCCCTCCAGAAAGGCGCCCGGTTTGATCGGGGATCGGAACATATCGTCATTAGTGACATTCTGAAGGAGTCGGGTGGAGTGACCATCCATCTGCGGGGCAGCAACCTCCAGTTACGTCTGAAAGGTGATAGTGAGAATTCAGCCTATCTCGAAGCGTATGGGCCCCATCGGCTGTGTTACCTGCTCTGCAACCGAAATCGGAATGAGGCATTCATGATCTATCCAGCCAACGATTCGGCTCAAATGGATGGAACTCAGGATGTGCAGTGCTTGAAAACTTGGAAAAGAGAGCTGCATTACACCAGCAATAGTGAAAAAAAGAAACATCTCCCGACAATTGATGAGGCCTGGTTGGCCGGTGCAACATTGCTGCGGATTGAAACGGTTGAGGTTGGCGCGTTAACCAAACCAGTGGTCGTTGATAAATTTGTTCTGGATCGATCCTTCACGCCTGGGCATACCAAAAAGTCGACCCCGGAAGTCCCGGTGGAACTACGAAAGCTTGTGCTTCCCGAAAATCCCACTCGTGGGCAGGTACGAACGTACATTGATCAAATCTTCAATGCACCCCAATCAGACCGTACTCGTGACCTTCAGCAGGCGTTGCTGCTCAAGATTGGGTCGCAGAATTTGGATCTCCTAATGGAGCATGGCTGTGAATGTCAGGACTATTTGATCGAGAAGACGGTGCGCAGCCTGGCGGGGCCTGAGCACAAGGAGCTGATCCTGAAGGCGTTGCCGGTTCACAAAGTCCTGGTGGACATCGTTGCCCTTCAAGGCTGGCAAACGGAGGCAAAACCAATTCTGCTGGGCGAGCTAAAAAAGACTGACAACACACTTCCTCCCAAGTGGATCCAGATTATCGCTTCGTACAAAGATCCAGCCACATATGAAGACCTGAAGGCATACCTCATTCATGGGGCTAACAAACAGGCCACGTACAATGCCATCAAGAAGCTGCCGGATATCGACTTGTCCGTCGTTGTCCCGGAAGCATGGCGACGCAGCAAGTTTGCCGGGGACGTGCCAGCACGGGAGATGGCACCGGTGGCATTGGAATATGGTCAACTCGATGCTGTGAGATTCATTATCGAATCATTGGACGACAGTGATATCGATGAAAAGTGGAAAGATAACTGCCGGAAACAGCTCATAGAATACACCGGTGTCAGTGGCACGGATTCACAGCTAGCGGAATGGTTCAAAACTAACGCACCGAAACTGGTGTTCGATCCCGCACAAAAGAAATTTGTGGTATCCAGCAAAAAATTGTTGGCTCCATAACAGGGAGGTTAGCTGATCATCTGTAAGTTCCGAAGTTCGTTGCGACGATGGATCATCACTATCACTGGGGGCGGAGACGCCCGCCGAGTCACAGGTTGCGCTATCCTGCAAACTGCGAGGCGGAGCGGACGGCTCGCCCTCCAATATTCGAAAGCGGCGGAGGTCAGAGTGACATTCGCCGGCGTTCGGCCAGGTACTGGTGGACGAAATCTTCAAAACTTTGTTCGGTGGTCACCAGCCGGTAATCCACGTTGAGCACGGCGCATTTTTCCCGGCATTGATCGATCAGCTTTTGCAGTTCCTGCTTGTACGCGAGCCGGGCGGCGCTCGGATCAATCTCCAGTTTCTCGCCGGTCTCCATGTCAATAAACTCAGCCATTTGCCCAATCGAAAGATCGAGTTCGACCGGGTCGAGAATTTGCAGCAGGATCACATCGTGCATCTTCTTGCGGAAATGTGCC
>Ga0316231_1003766_pt1 | contig 13064 bp, 5 predicted proteins | sample TBH18027metaG_FD_206002 | JGI IMG/M metagenome (GOLD analysis project Ga0316231, IMG submission 206002) | Freshwater microbial communities from Trout Bog Lake, Wisconsin, USA - TBH18027 | ecosystem: Environmental > Aquatic > Freshwater > Lake > Hypolimnion/Profundal zone | place: USA: Wisconsin...
CGATGTGAACCAGATTCCGATCGTGCTCACGAAATTCAATCTCTACACGAGTTTCGGCATGAATCCGAACGACCTCGTGAACGCCTGCAACAGCGTGCGCACGACGCGGCCGGATGAATTTCGTTTGCTGCTGAACAACTGGGGTTACATCCAGCTCGGGGCCGTGAGCGGCGGCACCAAAATGCTGTTCAACGAAGCGCTCATCGGCGTGTCCGTGTGGGGCATCGCCGCGTGGCTCTTTGCAATCAACCGCGCCTTCATGGAGGCCGGCTTCAACCGCAGTTGGAAGCCGGTGAAACGCCTCTCGTCCAAGGAAGGCGGCGCGGATCTGGTCGCGGGAACGATTCGCGTGATGCGGTGGGGACTGTGGATGTCGCCGGTGATTTTCAGTTTCCTGCGGCCCATGGGCACGCCGACTTGGTATAATCAGGACGGGGCCATCCGCACGCTCTTCGCCACCGCGAACAGCCTTTGCCTGAGCCATGACGCGTTCAACACCTGGAGCCTCGGCGTCTTCACCTGGATTCTGGTTTACGGTGGATTCCGCATTCTCATTTTTATTGACCACATGGGGCTGCGCGTCGCCACGCTGGTGAACCTCAGCTTCATCGGCATGGACCGGCTGGACGAGAAAGTGGCGCGCTGCATCGGACCTCATGCGGCGGCGCGTTACATTCCCGAAGGCGTGAAGCGCTTCACGACTTGGGCACCGCTGCTGATTCCGTTTTATCTGCCGGCCGGAGCCGAATGGGACAAGGTGTGGAATGACAGCCAGTCGACGCTGGCGAAATCCGGCGGGCACATGGATTATTCGCTCGCAGCGCTGGGCACTTTCGTCTTCCTCATCATCGTGGCCGTTTGGATCGTCCGTCGCGGCGCAAAATCAAAAGCGAAATCTTCCAGCCGACTCAGCATCAGTAACCTCGCTTACGAAGTGGAATTGAAGCCGAGCGGCGAAGCGAACAGCCGCCTCACGAAGCAGAATGTGATGCTCACGCGCCCCGCCTACGAGGGCGTCGAGCCGGCGGGCCGCGCGCTTTTCTTGACCGAGAACGCTGGTGGCGACATCAAGAGCTGGCCGGTGCTGGGCAACCATCCGGCGGAATTATTTCCCAAAGCCACCGTTGCGCTGGCCGATGGCAAATTGAGCTTGGTTCAGACAGCAAATGATTTGCGCGCTACTTTGTTGATCTCGCTGCCCGATGAGCAGGCCGCAGTCGAACGCTGGGAGCTAACCGTTGAGAACCTTTCCAATCAACCGCGCGAGTTGAGCGTGACGCCCTATCTCGAATGGCTGCTCGCCGGTGCGGGCGACGATCGCAATCACACCCAATACAACCGGCTCTATCCGGAGATGTCCTACGAAAGCGCGCTCAATGCCGTGCTGGCACTGCATCGCCACTCGCACAAGGTTGGTTTCCTTGCCGCCGCCACGCCGCCGGAGGGATTCCTGACCGGGCGTGTTGATTTCATCGGTCGCGCCGGCACGCTTTGGAATCCCGTCGCCTTGCGGACGAAACATTTTCTGCCCTGTCGCGACACCGCCGCCTATCCGACCTTCGATCCGATTGGCGCGCTGCGGTTGGCGCTAGCCGTCCCGCCGAAGGGCAGCGCGAAAGTTTCGTTTCTGGTCGGCTGCGCGGACTCTCAAGCGCAGGCGGCGGAGTGGATCAAAGATCATCTCGCGCCGACGACTCGCGTTGTGCAACCGGCGGAAGCCGGAGATGCGCGTCATCCGATGATTGGGCACGGCGAAATTCCGCTGGGAACAAATTTGCCCTACACCGAATACGAAAACGGCGGGGCGACGCTGCATGTGCGGACGCCGTTCACGCCGCGGCCGTTTGACCACACGATGTCCAACTCGCTGGGTCATGTCCTCTGCGTGACGAACCGCGGGCTTAACACTTCCGCCAGCGGCAACGCCCAGCAGAACCGGCTCACCACCGACTGGGCCGATTTGGTGACGCGCGAGTTGCCGGCGGAGGCGTTTTACATTTACGACGAGTCGGCGAAGGCGTGGTTCTCGCCGACCTACGAACCGCTGCGCGACCCGGCGGCGCAGCACGATGTCCGTTTCAGTTGGGACGGCTCGGCCACCTTCACGATGCGCAAGGATTGGCTCGAAACAGAACTGACGACGCATGTGCCGATGGATGCACCGACCGGCGTTTATCTGCTCACGCTGCGCAATCGCGGTTCGGCCGCGCGCCGGTTGCGCGTCGTGCCGTATTTCCAAATTGCGTTGGCGCACAGCCCCGAAATGGCCGGCAAAATCGAAATTGAAAAAGATGCGAGCGGCGTTTTGTTTTTTCAAAATCGCAACAACACCTTCCGCTCTGGCCCGGCGTTCGTCGCGATGAGCCACGCGGCGACGGCGACGGCGACCGAACGCGGCGCGTTTTTTGGCGCGGGCCGTTCCTTTGCGCATCCGGCTTTGGTCGAGACCGGCAAGGCTGCTGCGGCGGCGGGCGATACCATGGCTTGTGCCGCTCTGGTGGCGGAATTGGAAATTTCCGCGAACGGCGAAACCACGATTGCCGTTCTGTTGGGGCAGGCCGACACAATGGAACAGGCGCGCGCCTGCCTCGCCAGTTTGAATTCCGTGGCACAGGCGCAAAGCAGTCTGGCAAAAACGCGGGAATGGTGGCGGCGGTTCGTCTCGACCGTCAGCGTGAAAACTTCCGACGCCGAGTTTGACGGCTATGTGAACTGGATGAAGTATCAGGCGTTGGCCGAGCGCATCTGGGCGCGTAAGGGATTTTATCAGGCGAGCGGCGCGTTCGGATTCCGCGATCAGCTTCAGGACACCGTGAATCTCATCTGGGCCGAACCGGCGTTGGCGCGTAAGCAACTGCTGCTGCACGCGGCGCAGCAATTTCCGGAAGGCGATGTGGTGCATTGGTTCTTCACCTTGCAGGACGGGCGCACCGGTTTTGTCTCGCGCTCGCACGCCTCGGACAATTTGCTTTGGCTGGCCTGGGGCGTGACCGAATATGTCCGCATGAGCGGCGATACCGGTCTGCTCGATGAATCGGTGACTTACCTGACCAGTGAGACGCCTCTGCCGCCGTTGCCGCAGGGCAAGCACGGCATGGGCTTCAACCCGCTGCGGTCGCCGGTGGCCGACAGCGTTTATTCGCATGTGATGAAGGCCATTGATCTGGTTCTGGAAAAACGCATGGGCGCGAACGGCCTGCCGTTGATCGGCACAGGCGATTGGAATGACGGGCTCGACGAAATCGGCAGCGAAGGCCGTGGCGAAAGCGTCTGGCTGGCGTTCTTCCTGACTTACATCCTCAAGAATCTGCTCGCCACCATCGAGCAGCGCGACGGCGCTGGCCGGCGCGAACATTACGAACAAAAACTGGAGGCACTCATCGCCGCCACGGAGAAAACCTGGCGCAACGATCGCTACCTGCGGGCGATTCACGACGACGGCACGGAGATCGGTGTGGCCGGCGCGGGTTACTGGGAGACCGACGCGCTGACGGCGGCGTGGGCGGTTTATTCCGGAATCAATTTGGAACGCGCCCGCATCGCGGTGGACACGGCGCTGCGCGTTCTCGAAACCGACAAAATCATTAGTCTCGGCTACCCGCCGTTGCGCGCCGACACCAAGCCGTTTCTGGGTCGCAGCAGTTATTATCCCGAAGGCGTGCGCGAGAACGGAATGTATAGCCATGGCGTGCAGTGGTTGGTGCGGGCTTGCCGGTTGCTTTCGGAACAATTCGCGGCGGCGGGCGATGCGGGATTGGCGAAATATTACCGCGATGCCTCGGCGCGCCTCTGGTTCAAGATCTCGGCGATTTCGCACACTACGCCCGGAGAAATTGAGATTTACGGCGGCCAGCCCAACAAGCAATCCGCCGATTATCTCACCAAGTTCGATCCCGGCCGCATGATTTGGAACGGCTACACCGGCGCGGCCGGCTGGATGTTCCGGCAGGCGATTGAAGGCGTCATGGGCGCAACGCTGGTCGGCGGTGAAGTGCGCCTGCCGGGTGATTTTACCCAGCCGCGCGGCAGCCTCACCTGCAAGGAATTGAAACGGGATGTAACCTTGAGCCCGTTGGAGAAAACCAAATGAGAAGTGCGAACAGAAAAATATTTCTGCGGCTGATGGCGCTGCTGCTGGCGGCGGTCGCCGTGACGACCGGTTGCCGATCCGTGCAACCTGCGGTCAAAGTGGTGCGGATTGCACCGGAGCACATTCATGCGCAAGAGCTGGTGGCGAACGCATTTCGGTTCATAGACCCCGCGCATGGCTTGATTGATTCCGCGTCCGGATATCCGGCGGAAGGCTGGAATCAAGATCCCAAGCGCGGTCTCTTTTTGCATTCTTTCACCCAGCTCACGGCCATCGGCGAGCGGGTCGAACTGCTGGCGTGCATCGCGGCCGGTCAGGCGGACAATCCCTACCTCTCGCGCGAACAGGCGCTGGCCGAGCTGGAAAAAATCGTCAAGAGCCTGCGCGCCGACCAGGCTGACCCCACTCTCAGCGACCGCGGCTTGCTGTGCAATTTTCTCGCGTTCGAGGGCGACCGGCGGCTCGGACCGCTGACCACGAGTGTGCAGAAAAATGATTTTGTGACGGCGTTCGGCGAATCACTCGGCACAAATATCTGGGCGGATCTGGCAGTCAGTAACTGGATACTGCTTGAGAAGGAAGGTGCTGAAGGCCGCGTGAAGAGGTCGGCCAAATATGGTCGCGATTATTTTGACGGCGTGCTGAAACCCTACGCGGAGCAGGGACTCGCGGATGCGATCATGAAATTGCTGGATCACCGCGTGGTGCAGATTATTTTCGGTGACAACGCCAACCTGACTGCCTCCGTGGCCAAGTCCATCGGCGCGTTACTCGATCCATCCATTCGTGAGAATCCGCGTGCCGCCGCCCTGCGGGCGTCGTTGGAGCAGTTTTTAGAAAACCAGCGCGCCGGTTACGCCAATCTTTACGACGCGAAGGAAGGCAGCTTTGCCTTCGGTTGGAACGCGACCGAGAATCGTTTCTTCGGTTGGGATACCAAGGATGGCAACTGGGTGATCGGGCGGATGAATTATTTCATCAACGAGTTTCGCGGCGCGTGGACTTTTGTGGTGGAACGCTATGGCCTGCCGCTGGACGCGATTCGCGCCGGCACTTTCAAACTGAATCCATATGTGCTGCAGGATGGCCGCACGGTCTATGTGCCAGCGGCGTGGGAAGGGTCGGCGTTCCAGATTCTCGGCCTGTCGTTGTTCATGCAGGAGTTGAACACACCCGGCTGGCGCGCGCTGATGCAAAACGCCGTCGCGGCCGAGCTGGATTATTCCGGCCGGCACGGCCTGCCGGGATTTCTGTCCGAGTCCTACAGCGGCAACGGCACGGAATACACCGGCAGCGTGGGCGTGCCCGAACTGGCGGTGACGAAGGAGAAACGCATCACGAACACGCCGTCGCTCTACACGCTGGGCGTGGCTTACTCGATTGACCCGGCGGGCGTGGAAGCGCTGCTGGCGACCAACTGGCTGACGGTGAAAAAATTGCTGACCAGTCACGGGCCGTGGGAAGGCTATCAGGCGGAGAAAAAGTCCGTGATCAAATTCCAAACCTCGGCGCACACGCTGGCGCTCATTCTCGGATTTGTCGGAACGGGAACGGAGAACATGACGCGCTATCTTCAAAATGCGGGTCTGCCGGCGGTCCCGGAGACGATTCATCACGCAGCGACCGGGCCGACGGTGAACCTGCTCGGCGACTCGCTCAATGTTTTTGCCTGGTGCCGGGAGAACGACCGCTTGCATCAGCAGCGTGAGCGCGACACATTCAAAATCAGCGGCAAAGGAATCACGGGGGCAAATCTGGCCTTGGTGCCAGGCGAATCCGTCCGTCTCAATCTCTCGGGGCGCACGCTGCAATTGCGCTACCGGTCGGCGACGGCGCTGCCGGGCTGCGTGTTGCGCTTCACGCCGCGCGGTCAAAAAGGCGGGATGAGCACCGAGGCGACGCTGAATCTGGCGACCACCGGTGAAGCGGAAGGACAACTCACGATTCCGCTGCCGGCGACACCGCTGCTGGACGACATCAAGGAAATCATCCTCGTGCTGCCGGATTTGAACGGCGGGGCGACCGTTGATTTCAGCCTCGTGCAGTTCATGGCCGACCGATGAAACAAAATTGCGGCAAAAAATATTTAAAATGAAAACAAGTCTTCTCCTTGCTGCCACGGTGCTGCTGACGCCGTTGGTAAAAGTTCATGCCGCCGAACCGCCGCTGAACATTCTCCTGATTACGGCCGACGACCTCGGTTACGAAGCGGTGGACTTCCTTCATGGCCAAGTGCCCGGCGTCATGCCGCACCTCGACAAACTTGCTGCCGAGAGCTTGAGCTTTCAGCACGGGTTTGTGAACGCCGCCATTTGCGCCCCCAGCCGCAGCATCATCGCCACCGGCCGCTACGGCCAGAACAGCGGCCTTTATGGGTTTAACAAGATGCCCAAAAAAATTCCCACCGTGTTTGAAACTTTTAAGAAGGCGGGTTATCTCACCGGCGTTCTTGGCAAAGTGAGCCACTCGACCCCCGATCCGACATTTCGGTGGGATTTCGTCCATGATTACGCGGAACTGGGTTGCGGCCGCAGCCCGACGAAGTATCACGACTACTGCGTGGAATTCTTCAACCGCTGCAAGCAGGAGAACAAACCTTTTTATTTCATGGTCAATTCCCATGACCCGCACCGGCCGTTCTACGATCCCGCCAGCAGGCCAATGAAAGGAGCGGAAGCGCCCACGCGCCTTTTCAAGCCCGAAGAAATCGCCATTCCCGGCTATCTCCCCGATTTGCCGGGCGTCCGCAAGGAATACGCGACTTACTACAACTCCGTCCGGCGGCTCGACGACACCGTGGGCCGAGTGCTCGAAGCGCTTGAGGCTTCCGGACTGGCCGACCACACGCTGGTGATTTTCATTTCCGACAACGGTTCGTCGTTTCCCTTCGCGAAGGCCAACACCTATCTCGCCAGCAATCGCACGCCGATGCTCATCCGTTGGCCGGGCGTCACTAAGGCCGGCTCGGTGGATGCCACGCACTTTGTCGCCGAGGTGGATTTCTTCGCCACCTTCATGGAAGCCGCAGGCCTGCCGATTCCGCAAGGGCTGGACGGGCGTTCCTTCCTGCCGCTGCTCAAATGCGGCGAACAGGGCGACCGCAAGTATGTCTTCACGCAGATTGATTACAAAGCCGGCGGTCCGGCGACCCCGATGCGCTGCGTGCAGGACCAGCGCTACGGTTACATCTTTAACGCCTGGTCCGACGGCAAGGTTAATTACAAAAACAACAACGAAGGGTTGACCTTCAAAGCCATTGAGGAAGCCGGCAAAACCGACCCTGCCATCGAAGAGCGGGTGCTCATGTTCCGCCATCGCGTGCCGCAGGAATTTTACGATTTGACGAAAGACCCCGCCTGCACCAACAACCTCATCCACGATTCCCAACATCAGGAACTCGTCAAACAATTTCAGGATGTGCTGCGGCGTTGGATGGTGGACACGCATGATTTTTGCCTCGCTGCATTCGATGTGCGCGACAATCCCGACCAACTCGCCGCCGCCATGCGCAACTATCCGAAACTCGACAGGTCGGCCCGCGGCCTTTACGACGAATCCGGCGAGGAAATGGATCCCGCGTCGCCGGCGACCGCCGACAAAGCCGCAAAGCGCAAAGCCAATCGTGCGGCGAAAAAGGAGGCCAAATGAAAACTTTGATATCTTTGAAGATTTTTGTCTTTGTCCTGTTGGTTAGCCTGTCCGCATCAGCGGATGTCCGTTTGCCGAGCCTGTTTGGCGACCACATGATTCTACAACAGAAGATGACCAATACAATCTGGGGCTGGGCTAGTCCGGGAGAGAAAGTCACCGTCACGGCTTCTTGGGGAGCTTCGGCGGCGACCCAAGCCGACGCTGCCGGTCAGTGGAAAGTCCGGCTGGATACGCCGTCATATGGGACGGGCTTTTCGTTGAAAATCACCGGCGCGAAAACCATCGATATCAAGGATGTCGCCATCGGGGAAGTCTGGCTTTGCGCCGGCCAATCCAACATGGGCTGGGCCGTGCGAGAATCCTACGAAGCTGAAATGGAAGCCAATGTCAATCTGCCCAATTACCGAATTTTCAAATCCGCGCGCGAACACTGGCATGAGCCGTTGGAGGAGAAACGCGATCTGCTCGGCAAATGGAAGCCCTGCAATCCGGAATCCGCCGCCGAGACCTCGGTGGTAGCTTATAATTTTGGGAAGAAATTGCATTTGGCACTCGGCGTTCCCGTCGGAATCATTCAGGAAGCGTATGCTGGCACGCCGATTGAAGGCTGGATGCCGTGGGAAGTTCAGAAGGACATTGCCCAGTCGCAACAGCAAAAGGCGGACGTAGACAAAGCCGCGCAGCTCCAAGTAGAAAAAAAAGGCGAGAGCCGGGAGAAATCTCTCGCGGCATTCAACAAAGAGCTGGCGGATTACAACGGAAAAATAGCGGCGGGGGAGACCATGAAAAACAAGATCCGACCCTTGCATCCGCCCTCCATCACCAAGCCCGCGGACTTGGGCAACCAGTATCCGGCCAACATCTTCAATGCCATGATCTATCCCATCCGGCCCTATGGAATCAAAGGCATCATCTGGTATCAGGGCGAGCGCAATTCCAAGACCGTGCCCCAAGCCGTGGCTTACCGAGAGCAGTTGGAACAGCTGATTAGCTATTATCGCTCCTCTTGGCATGAACTCTCCGGCGGCAATGTCGCGAGCGACTTTCCCTTCTTCTTCACCCAACTGCCAAGTTGGAATCCGGAGCAGACCCAGCCGGTCGAAGGCATCGAAGCCAGTTGGGCGGCCAATCGTGAATCCATGCGGCTCGTCAGCATGGCGATGACCAATGTCGGCATGGCGGTCGGCATTGACTGCGGCGACCCGGTTGCCCTGCATCCGAAGAACAAGAAACCGATCGGCATCCGCCATGCCTATCTCGCGCTGAAACAGGTTTACGGTAAAGACATTGTCCCCTGCGGGCCGCGCTATCTTAGCCAGAAGATTGACGGGAATAAAATCGTTCTCACGTTCGATTGCATCGGTAGTGGCATGATGGCCGCGAAACCCAGCAAGCTGGATGACTTTGCCATTACTGGCGCCGACAAGAAATGGCATTGGGCGGATGCCGAGATATCCGGCAACACCATCATCGTTTCCTCACAGGAGGTGCCGTCTCCAGTGGCGGTGCGCTATGCCTGGGCCATGAACCCCACCCAGCGCAATCTGCTCTACAACAAGGAAGGTCTTCCGGCTTCGCCGTTCCGGACGGACAACTGGCCGCTTTTCGATCCCAAGGATCCCGCTGTGCGCGTCGAAAAACCTGAAAAAAACGACGAGAACAAAGATGCTAAAATAAACGGCAAAGACTGGCCGCGTCCGAAAATGACACAGTAAAACACCAACCCCGACTTAGAAATCAATGAAAATGACACTGAAACTCCGACTTACTGACGCGCTCTTAATCGCACTGTTGCTGTCGCCGTTAGGGGCAGTGCATGCGGCGGAAACCAACGCCACCAAGCCGAACATTCTGTTCATCTTGAGCGACGACCACGCGTTGCGAACCATCGGCGCTTACCCGGATTCCATCATCAAGACACCGAGCATTGACCGGCTCGCGCACGAAGGGGCGATTTTCAACAACTGGTTCGTGGGTAATTCCATTTGTTGTCCGTGTCGTGCCACGCTGCTGACCGGCAAGCACAGTTGCGCCAATGGCGTCCTTGGCAACAGCTCCACTTGGAATACCAAGCAATGGTCCTATCCCCGCGAACTGGGCAAGGCCGGCTACCAAACCGCCTTGATCGGCAAGTGGCACATCAAGGGCAACCCGACCGATGAATTCCAGCACTGGGAAATTCTCAACGGTCTCGGCGGCCAGGGATCCTATTACAATCCGACCTTCGTCAGTTCTGACGGCTCGTCCCAAAAGGTCGAAGGCTACGAGACCGATATCATCACCGACAAGGCCGTGGACTGGCTGAAGCACCGGGACACCGCCAAGCCTTTTTTGCTCTGCGCGCAATTCAAATCCCCGCACACGCCCCGCACCCCGCCGGCGCGCCACATGAAAGATTATGAGGATGTGACTTTCCCGGAGCCGCCAACCCTCTTCGACGACTATTCCACCCGCCAGCCATTCGTGGCGGATGTGTGGATGAAACTCAGTGGCATGACCGGTGATGGAATTGGCGTAGCGCCGACTACCGAAGAGTTTGCGGCGCACCCGCAGCAAAGGATGCCGGAGTTTCTGGCGGTAATGAATTCCGCCCAGCGCGCCGCTTGGCACGAGGTCTATGACCCGCGCAACCGAGAATATCAAGAACTCAAAGCCGCCGGAAAACTCAACGGCAAGGACGGCGTCCACTACATTTACCAGCGCTTCATCAAGGACTATGTTCGCACCATCGCCGGTCTGGACGAGGACATCGGCCGCATCCTTGCCTATCTCGACGAAACCGGTCTCAGCAGCAACACCATCGTCATTTACAGTTCCGACCAGGGATTTTTTACCGGCGAACACGGTTGGGCGGAGAAACGGTGGATGTATGAGGAAAGTTTCAAGGCGCCGCTCATCATGCGTTGGCCCGGCACGATCAAGCCCGGCACGCGCATTGATGCGCTCACGCAGAATATTGATCTGGCTCCGACGCTGCTCACGGTCGCCGGCATCCCGGTGCCGAAGGAAGTCCAAGGTCTTCCGCTGCAACCAGTGTTGGGCGGCAACATCCCGGCCGACTGGCGAAAGGATGTCCTCTACACTTATTACGACGGCGGCACCCCGGCAGCCCGCGGTGAATATAACATGCCCCGGCACATGGGCGTGCGGGACGACCGCTACAAGCTCATTTCGTTCTACGACTACAAGGTCTGGGAATTTTACGACCTGCAAAAGGATCTGCGCGAGTTGAACAATGTCTATGACAAGCCGGAATACGCAAAGGAAGTGGCGCGGCTCAAGGAACGACTTAACGCGTTGAAAGAACAATACCAAGTTCCGGCACCGCCTCAGTTAGTCCCCAAAATCAGAAAGAATGGCGGACAAAACCAGAAAGCAAAAGAACGCATAATCACCAGCAACGATTCGGAATAAAATTATCATATGAAACACTTGAAAAATTTACATGCCATTTTTTCGCTGGCGCTGATTTTGGTGACTTTGCCGCTCAAGGCGGCGGATTTGCCCCGGCTGCCCAAAGAAATCACTCCCCAGAAACTGGGCTACAAAGAGCAGGCCCAACTGCCCAAGCTGGCGGAACCCTATGTCAGCACCGCCCCGCAGGATTTGGGCGACGGCTTGGCGGTGGGCAAGCTGGACCGCCCCGGCACGCAGCAAGCGGTCGCCGCGCTGGTGGCCGACGACAAAGCCGGAAAATATTCCGAGCTCGACAGCATTCTGCTCTGGAAAGACGGCAAGCTGATCTTCGAATATTACAACCGACATGGCCGAGTGGACGCGCCACATTACCTGATGTCGATCACCAAGACGATGACTTCCGTTGCGCTCGCGCGGGCCATGCAGCTTGGATTGTTGAACATGGCGGACCTCGACAAGCCCGTGGTCAGTTTCATGCCGGAGATTGATCATGCCAAAATCCAGCCCGGCGTGGACACGATTACTTTGCGCGACGCGCTGATGATGAAGTCGGGACTGCGGTGGGAAGGCGAGGATTACAAGCTGGAATCGAGTCTTGGCTCAACGAACCCCAAGCAGAAGTATTTTCAGCAGCTGTTTGAGAAAACGGCTCCTATTCAAAGCAAGGCCTACAAATATACCGGCACCGACCCGTCGCTCATCATGATGATTTTGGACATAAAAACGCAGGGCAAGGCGCAGGATTTCATCAAAACGGAACTCGCCGGAAAATTTGGCGCGATTTACAGTTGGGAAAATCAGGCCTGCGGCATTCCCAAATGCGGAGCGGGCGCGAACTTTACTTCCCGCAGCCTGATTAAAATCGGGTCAGCCATTCTTCAAGGCGGCAAATACAACGGCGAGCAGATTCTATCCGAGGACTATGTCAAAGAAATCATGGCGGCCAATGGAAAGGCCGCCGCCCCTGGCGCCTATTACTACTATTTTCATAACGAGAGCAAATTATCGCCGGGCAAAAAGGTTGACTTCATCAGCGGGGTTGGGGCCGGCGGACAATATATGTCCGTCTTTCCCAGCCTCAATCTCGTTGCTGTGGCGACCGCAGATAACAAGAAAGAAATCAAGCTGCCGCTGAATGCGATGCTGGAGCATTTAATCCCTTTGTTTAAGAACTAAAAAAATCCATGAAAAAAATTCCACTGAAAAACCTCCGCGCCGCCGGACTGCTTGGCGTCTTGATGGCGCTGACCGTTTCTTCGCAAGTCCAAGCAGCCACCGGGAAGCCGAATGTCGTGGTAATTCTGGCGGATGATCTGGGCTATGCCGACACCGGGTATCAAGGCAGTCCCGACATGGTGACGCCGCATATTGATTCGATTGCCCGCAGCGGCGTCCAGTTTTCGGCGGGGTATGTGACCGCCCCGGTCTGTGCGCCGTCCCGCGCCGGTTTTTTGAGCGGAATGTATCAGAACCGCTATGGGTTTGAGGACAACCCCGGCCCTTACCGGCTTCGCGAAGATGTGAAGATCGGGATTCCGAAAACGGTGAAGACATTGCCGGAGCGGATGAAGGAACTAGGTTATGTGACGGGAATGTTCGGCAAAAGCCACACAGGCGACGATCCGCAGTTTCATCCCATGCGCTGCGGGTTCGATGAATTTTTTGGCTTCATCAACGGCGCTTCCAATTATCGTTCCGACGGGAGATGGGGTTATAAAATCAACCAGCCGAGCAATCCGATTTATTACGGCTTGGAAAAAGTCGAGGAGAAGGAATACCTGACCGACGCCATCGGCCGCGAAGCGGTTTCATTCATTGACCGGCACGCGGCGGAACCTTTCTTCCTCTATGTTCCGTTCAACGCCATCCACGGTCCCCAGCAGGGAACCGATCAGGATCTTGAGAA
>Ga0316231_1003767_pt1 | contig 13064 bp, 7 predicted proteins | sample TBH18027metaG_FD_206002 | JGI IMG/M metagenome (GOLD analysis project Ga0316231, IMG submission 206002) | Freshwater microbial communities from Trout Bog Lake, Wisconsin, USA - TBH18027 | ecosystem: Environmental > Aquatic > Freshwater > Lake > Hypolimnion/Profundal zone | place: USA: Wisconsin...
TATCGCGCCCTATCGGGGCGATCTGGCGATTTACAAGCACGGTTTTGTAACGGTCAGCCCGAATCGTCGGTATTTCGTCTATGCCGATGGAACCCCGTTCTTCTATCTTGGCGACACGCACTGGTTCATGATGCGAGAGCGCTTCGATGCTAGCAATCTGCCGGGCTGCCCATCGCAGTTCAAGCGCTGCGTGGATGTGCGCGTCGATCAGGGCTTTACGGTTTATCAGTGCCAATGTGGGATGGGTGGCTACCCTGGGAGCGCGATCGACGGCAACTACGACTGGCATCGCAAGACAGGGATCGACGACCGCGACTTAGCGGGGTTTCACAATGTGGACCGCAAGATTCAGTATCTGGCCGAAAAGGGTATGGTCATCGCCAATGCAATGGCGTGGCGCAGCCAGGTTCTGGGGCTGGACGACGACTATCTTCGCAGGCTGGCGCGCAACTGGTCGGCAAGGTACGCGGCGTACCCGATGCTCTGGACCATGGGACAGGAGATCGACGGCGCAAGCCCGGGTGAGGACCCTATGCTGGTGCCCAAGTGGCAGACCACGGCTGAAGCTCTGGCCGCCAGCGATGCCTATCATCATCCTTTGAGCGCGCATATGCACGAGGAGTTCCAGGTGACCGCGTCGACTTCGCTCTGGCGCGACAAGCCGTATCACACATGGTACGCCATGCAGAATATCAGCAACAACGGACACCTGCACAAGGACGGTCCGATCTGGAACTCGACGGCGAAGGATTACTGGGATTCGAAGCCCACGAAGCCCGCGATTGTGTACGAGGACCAGTACGAGAACTGGGGCACTGATGTCGGCGATGCGCGCATTAACGCCTATGCGCCGTATTTGTGTGGATTTTATGGGATCGGTTACGGGGTGGCCGCGATCTGGGACGATCGGCACAGTCCAGATTTCCCTAGCAACCAACCGCCTACACTTGACGGCACCTGCGGCGTCTGGTACGAGGCGCTCGATCGTCCAAGTGGAGTGCAGATGTCGTACATGCGCAAGTTCTTCGATACGCTTAAATGGTGGACCCTTATCCCGCGGTATGACATGGATCAATACCTCACGGTCGCCGATCCGCATAACGCGCGGCTGGCCTCGAGCGACACGACGGTCGTCGCCTTGCTGTGGGGTGGCGGCGGGGCGGTTCTGCATCGCCTGGCGCCTGGCATCGAATACACAGCGTCGTGGTACGATCCGCGGCTAGGGCAGTGGAACGCGATCGGCAATATTCGTGCGGATTCTGCGGGAAATTGGACTGTGCCGTCCAAGCCCGCTTGGAAGGACTATCTGTTGGTCTTGAGAAGGCTGGTTACTTTATGAAAATACGAATGCTTTTCGTAGCCGCTGCGATGATTGTCGCGGCGGCTTTTGCTCGCGCTGGATCGCAAGGGCGGCGGGTATTCAATGTCTCCGATTTTGGAGCGGTTGCTAATTCGGTAACAGATTCCGGGCCGGCGATTCGCGAGGCGATTGCAGCCGCGATTGCATGCGGGCAGCCTGCGGATGTTGTATTTGGCGATGGAAGTTACCGAGTGGGTTCGACAAAGGTGAACGCATGGTGGCCTAAATCGGCGATCGTCGTCATGGGCGCCAAGGATCTTGTGCTCAGGGGCAGCGGCAAGACAACCATCGTTGTAACCGATCCGCTCTCCGCAGGTGTCGTCCTTCGGGATTCCGAAAAGGTCGCCGCCGAGCGATTGACGATCGATTACGATCCAGTTCCGCAGATTACCACGAAGATCGTATCTATGGATCCCGATCATACCTCCATCGAGGTTGAGCAGTTGCCTTCGGACCCCGACATGATGACTCTGGCCGATCCCTTATTCTTGGATCCGAAGATGCACCTTTTTATGCTGACTTACGACGATGGTAAGCCGGGTGAGATGGTGTGGGGGTGGGAGCCGGTCAGTCTCGTGGAGGGTATCCAAACGGCACCGAAGCGTTGGAAGCTGGAAGTTCCATCGAGGCTTGATTACGTCAGGCGCGATGCGATAAGTGTCGCCGGTTTGCGGGTCGGCGATAAGATACTTGCATCGACATTCACAAACGGCGGTGCTGCGTTCTCCATGTTAGCGAACAAGAGCGCCGAGGCCCGCCAGATTACGATCCATGCGTCTCCGGGTTTGGCCTTCTTCCCGAATCGTAACGACTCGGTTTCCATTTTACGATGTGTCATAGAGATTAAGCCGGGATCGCATCGAGTGCTTTCGTCGGACGCCGACGGCATACATGCCCGTGGCAATCGTCACATCGTCATAGAGGACAGCTCGATTTCTGGCACGGGCGATGATGCTATGAATCTGCACTCCGATGGGATTGTTCCTACGCAGCGCGTGTCGGAAACGAGCTTCGTCTTTCGGGGAGGCACCTACTCGATTCGCGCCGGCGACACTCTCGAGTTGGTTCGGCCGACGACCTCACTGGTTATCGGAAAATATCTGGTAAAGAGCGTGGACAGCTCTCATAAAGATGGCTGGCATGTTGACTTCGCTGATGCCTTGCCGGATGTCGATATTGCTAAGGACTTCTTCTGCAACTTGAGCGAAGCGAACAATGACTTTGTTGTGCGTAACAACGTCTTTGGGACGCATCGAGGGCGCGACCTGCTGGTTCAAGCCTACCACGGAGCCATCGAGCACAATCGTTTCGTTAATAGGCGGACGATCTTGAAGCCGCGCGCCGTCTCATCAGACCCCGGCTTCGACCAGGCAATGGCGCGATTGTGCGGCCTCTCTATTCAGATGGCGTTCGAAGGCAATTTCCCTGGAGGACCGATTACCGAAGGCGTTACGGTCCGAGACAATACCTTCAGCGGCTACGAACTTCCCAGTACAGCGATCTACATTGAAGCCATGCATTCCGCCAAAGACATAACAATTGAGCAGAACACATTCAAGAATCGCAATTCTTCCGCAATTGCCGCTCGTTACGTAACGAACCTCGTTATCAAGAACAACAAGGTGATCGGTAAAGGCGTGAGCGCAGGCATAACGCCTCTTGTTTCGGCGTTTGACCTTCAGCATTGCGATGGAGCTGTCGTGTTGGGCAATGCTGTTGAGCATGGCTTGTACGCGAAGGATGTTTCGCAATGAGACGATGGACCATGACAGCCGGCCTGATTGCGACGTTCACGATATGTTTTGCAAGTAGTTTGGCGAGGGCAGTGCCAATGGAGCGCCGGATCTTCAATGTGAGCGATTTTGGGGCGGTTGCCAATTCGAAGGCAGATTCCGGTCCGGCGATACGTAAGGCGATCGATGCCGCGATTGCGTCCGGGGAGCCAGCCGAAGTGGTTCTAGGCGACGGATATTACAGGGTGGGCTCGGTTACCGCCGGGGCGTGGTGGCGGACTGCTGCCATTGTGGTATCGGGGGCCAAGGATCTCGTTCTCAAAGGAAGCGGCAGGTCGGTCCTCGTCGTGACCGATCCATCCGCCGCGGGAGTCGTGCTCAGGGATTGCCAGCGTGTGGAGGCCCAGCGATTCACGATCGACTACGATCCGGTCCCGCAGGTGTTGAGCAAGATCGTCGCAATAAACCCAGATGCCGGGTTTATGGAAGTAGAAAACGAGCCAGGCGATTCCGATCTGATGACATTCTCTCATGCCGACTTTCAAGACGCGAATATGCGCGTTCTGGGATCGTCATACCAGATAGACGATAGAGGTGGTCCTGTTTGGGGCGCGGAGTCCGCGATTTTCACGATGCCGGTTCCAATTGGGCCAAATCGTTGGAGACTGAGTCTTCCTGCCGATCCGAAGAGGACAAAGCGCAACTCGATCACGGTGGCTGGTCTTCGTGTGGGCGATTTGTTTGTCTCATCGTCTTTCTCAAATTGTGGCGCGGCGTTTTCGATGATAGGCAATAAATTGGCGGAAGCGCGCGAGATAACGCTGTATTCTTCACCTGGATTGGCGTTCTTTCCGCATCGCAACGATTCGGTGAAAGTGATCGGATGTGTTATCGAGATCAAACCGGGATCGCATCGGGTTCTGTCAACCAACGCCGATGGCATTCATGCCCGAAGCAACCGCCATATCGTGATTGAAAATTGCTCCTTTTCGGGCACGGGCGACGATGGGATCAACTTGCATGCTACCGCGGCAGTCCCGTTGCAGAGACTTTCGCCAACCAGCCTGGTATTTCGCAGACATACCTACTCGATACGGGATGGCGATACCCTCGAACAGGTGCGTCCGGAAACGACAGTGGTCGTCGGGCGCTATCTGGTTAAAAGCGTCGACGATACCGCCAAAGATGGAACGCATGTGGAGTTTGCAGAGGCGCTCGGCGATGTCCGTATTGGCAACGATCTTTCCGAAGGCGATCAGTTCTTCAATCTGGACGAGTCGAACGACGATTTTATCGTTCGCGACAACGTGTTTGCGACGCATCGCGGCCGGGACCTTCTTATCGAGGCTTGCAGGGGTCTCGTTGAGCACAATCGGTTCAATAATCAGCGTGGACTTTATAAGCCGCTGATCGCGTCATCAGATCCCGGTTATCACCAAGCCTTGTTGCGCCTCACATGTACGTCGATTCAGATTGGATACGATCCGAGTTGGGGTGAAGGGCCGGTTACAGAAGGGGTCACAATCCGCGACAACGTCTTTGCCGGAAACGAGTACCCGAGTCCTGCAATTTGGATTCAGGACAACGCCCGGCCGCAAGCCGGAACTGTTGCTTCGGGTTCCCACAAGGACATTACGATCGAAGGGAATGTGTTCAGGAAGCGCAACACTCCGCCTGTCGTTGCCAGGTTTGTAAAGAACCTCGTCGTGAAAGACAACACGGTATCCGGCAAAGGCGTTCTCATGGGCGCGGCTCCAACGGACCCGGCCTTCGATCTTCGAAATTGCGATAGCCCGATCGTATCCGGCAACATTCTGGATGAGGGCTTGTACACAAAGGAAACGCAAGAATGATGAGAATATGTATGATTAGCGTGATGGCCGCGATGTGTGCGTTCATGCTAAGTGGCGCAACCGCTACGGCTTCGCCGTTGGATCGGCAAGCGTTCAAGGTTTCGGACTTTGGGGCCGTCGCTAATTCGAATGTAGATTCAGGACCGGCCATTCGCAAGGCCATTGCGGCGGCCATCGCATTTGGGCGGCCTTCGGATGTTGTCTTTGATAACGGAACTTACAGGGTCAGTTCGACCAAAGAGAATGCATGGTGGCCGAAGGCGGCAATCGTCGTGATTGGGGCCAAGGATCTGGTCCTGCGAGGAACCGGCAAGACGGTAATTGTCGTGACAGATCCGTTATCGGCTGGTATCGTTCTCAGGGATAACGAAACGGTAGGCGCCCAGGGATTAACCATCGATTACGATCCAGTCCCGCAGGTAGTGAGCAAGGTTGTTGGGATCGATCCGGACCACAATTTTATCGAAGTCGAGCAGTTGCAGCCCGATCCTGACATGATGACATTCGCAGATCCGCTATTTCAAGATGCCAATGTCCACATGCTTTATACGACATTCGAGTTCCGCAAGGACGGTAGCCCGATGTGGGGCGTCGAGCCGGTTGGACTGACATTGGCCGGCCCGACCGTCGCCAATCGCTTCAAGTTAGCAATTCCCGTCCATGTGGGTCACACCCGGCGAGACGCAATAAGCGTCGCCGGCCTGCGAGTGGGCGATCTGCTGATATCGTCCTCTCCAACAGGTGGCGGCGCAGCATTTTCCATGATCAGGAACAAGAGCGCACAGGCGCGTGCGATCACGCTGCACGCATCTCCGGGACTGGCGTTTTTCCCATTTGCCAACGATACGGTCTCGCTGATCGGCTGCGTCATCGAAATCAAGCCGGGGTCGCATCGCATTCTGGCGTCCGACGCGGACGGCATTCATGGCCGCAGCAATCGGCACATCGACATAGAAAATTGCTCTTTTTCTGGAACCGGCGACGACGGCATCAATTTGCATGCGTCGGCCGCCGTACCGCTATCGAGGCTGTCGCCTACGACCCTGTCGTTTAAGCGTACCACCTATACTGTTCGGCAAGGCGATACGCTTGAACAGGTTCGACCCGAGACTGGGGTTGTAATCGGGAAATACCTTGTAAAAAGCGTTGACAACACTGGCAAAGATGGCATGCATGTGGAATTTGACGTGCCGGTACCCGATGTGAACATGGGCACGGACAACATGACCGGCGATCAGTTCTTTAATCTGACCGAGTCGAACGAAGATTGTATTGTGCGCAACAACGTGTTCGCAACACATCGCGGCCGGGACTTGCTGCTCCAGGTCCATCGCGGGCTCATCGAGCATAATCGGTTCGATAATCAACGGACACTTCTTGATCCGCCGATAGTCTCATCGGACCCCGGCTTCGACAACGCAATGATGTGGCTCGCGTCGACGTCCATTGAGATCTGTTACGATCCAAGCTGGGGCGAAGGACCGATCACGGAGGGCGTGACAATCCGCGACAATACGTTCACGGGATCTCAATATCGAAGCCCTGCAATATGGATTCAGGACCACTTGCGGGCCAATGGAGGCTATTCGGGTGTCGGCTCGCATAAGGATGTCACGATTGAAGGGAATACGTTTAAGAATCGGAACGCCTCAGCCGTAGTCGCGCAGTTTGTGACGAATTTGGTAATCAAAGACAACAAGGTAATAGGCCGCGGCGCGCGGATGGGCGCCGCGTCGGCAGATCCGGCGTTCGATCTTAAGCAGTGCCCGGGCGCGGTTGTCAGCGGCAATGCCGTGGAGAAGGGCTTGTTCACAAAGGAAATCTCAGAGTGACGAGACTTGCTTGGGCAATGGCCCTGATATTGCTCGCGATGTTGTCTCCCTACGCGCGTGCGTCCGACCATCGGCAGGTATTCAATGTTGGCGATTTTGGGGCGGTGGCGAATTCCTCTTCGGACTCGGGGCCGGCTATTCGCAAGGCGATAGACGCCGCTGTATTGTCGGGGCATCCAGCAGACGTGGTCCTCGGCGACGGGACATACCGCCTTGGCTCTATAACCGATGGGGCTTGGTGGCCGAAGGCGCATCTTGTGATCAGCGGTGCAAAGGACCTGGTTCTGCGTGGCAGTGGCAAGACAGTGCTTGTGATGACCGATCCGGGAGCTGCGGGCGTCGTTCTCTTGAACTGCGATAAGATCGTGGCCCAACGCTTGACGATCGACTACGATCCCGTGCCGCAGGTGCTCAGCAAGATCGTTGCGATCGATCCGGACCATAACTTCATCGAAGTCGAGCGTGAGGCCGGCGACCCCGACCTGCTTACATATGACCAGACGCTCTTTCAGGAGCCCGGCCGGAGCATGCTGGGGACGACGTACGAGGTTCGGCCGGACGGCAGTGTTGCCTGGGGGCTGGTGCCTGTTGGCCTGACAATGGCAGGTCAGACAGGCCCTTGCATATATAAGCTTACCACTCCGCCCAATCCCGCGCATACTCGGCGCGATGCAATCGCTGTTGCCGGACTGCACGTTGGGGACTTGTTTGTCACTTCCGCGGGCGGCAATACTGGCGCTGCGTTTTCGATGATCAAGAACAAGAACGCAGAGGCGCGACAGATCACGCTTCATGCATCACCGGGGCTGGCGTTCTTTCCGTTCAACGATGATTCCGTCTCGCTCATTGGCTGTATTGTTGAAATCAAACCGGGCTCGCACCGTGCGCTTTCGACTGCCGCCGATGGCATTCATGCTCGCGGCAACCGGCATATCGTTATCGAAGGCTGCTCGATCGCGGGTACGGGGGACGATGCGATCAATTTGCATTCCTCCGCGGCAGTCCCGCTATCGCGCCAATCTCCTACGGGCCTGATATTTCGAGGAGCGACCTATTCGATCCGGCCTGGCGACACTCTGGAGCAGGCTCGTCCCGAAACCGGTCTTGTGATTGGCCGATATCTGGTCAAAAGCGTGGACGATACTCACAGGTACGAAGTGCGGGTCGAGTTTTCAGAGCCGATCGGCGACGTCAATTTCGGTACGAATCTGGCTACCGGAGATCAGTTCTTCGATCTGAACGAAGCGAATAACGACTTTGTCGTCCGGAACAATACTATCGGAACGCACCGGGGCCGCGACCTGCTTATCTCGGCTTATAAAGGCCTGGTTGAGGGTAACCACTTCAACAATCGGCGGCGAGTCGTCAAGCCGGTTGTCGCATCGTCCGACCCTGCATCCGTATACGGTCTTGATTGGGGAACGGGCTTGTCCATTGTGATGTGCTACGACACGGGCTGGGGCGAAGGCCCTCTTGCGGAGGGGATTACCATCCGCGACAATGTCTTTACGGGATTCGAGACCAAAAGCCCGGCAATCTGGATTGGGGATGCATTGCGAGGGGGCGTTCCTCAAAGCAATGCCGGCTCGCACAAGGACATCGTGATCGAAGGGAACACGTTCAAGAACCGGAACATATCCGCCGTGATCGCTCATTTCGTAACGAATCTCGTGGTTAAAAACAACAAGGTCATTGGTAGGGGCATGAATATGAGCGCAACTCCAAATGTTCCCGCGTTCGATCTTCGCAATTGCACAGGTGTTGAGGCGTCAGGCAACCTCGTCGAAGAAGACCTGTTCACCATGCCGGTGGATATAGGAAAGTAAAATGAAAAACGCAATCTTGTTAATATGGGTCGTAGTCTTGGCACTGGCCGTCTCGTCCGGCGAATGCCGCAGCGCCCCTCGTCCCATTATCGGAGCCATCCGATGGGACGCGTGGGTGGGACCCTACGACACGTCGGGTGTTGGAACTAAAGACGTGGGAATCATGGTTGAGAAGGCTCTTGGCCCGCATCAGTTTCACGACCGGATACCGTTTTTCGGTAAAGAGACAGGGCCGGATTCCGTGGAAGTTCGGGAATTGACGCAGGATGTGATGGACAAGGAAATCCAGTACGCGCACGAAGGCGGGATCGATTACTGGGCGTTCGACTGGTATCCCGATGGAACCGGCCTGGACATCGCGCGTCAGCTTTATATGACGAGCCCGATTAAGAAGCTGGTGAAGTATTGCTGGTTGATGCAGAACAACTATCCACGGAAGAACTTTCCGACGCTGGTGGATACGTATTTCAAAGACCCCTGCTATTTGAAGATCCTTAACAATCGGCCCGTATTGTATTTGTATGGCGACGTCTACTCTCCTGAGGATTTCGATGCGCTTCGCGATCTCACTCGGGCTGCCGGCTTCGGCGATCCGTATGTCGTTAAATGCGAAATGGGCAAGGGCGGCGGGCATACCGTGACTGCGGCGTTTGACGGCGATATGTACTCGTATTGGCAGGCGTCTACGGGAGCCTATGGCGGCGAGTGGCTCGAGGTGGATCTTGGGGTAAGCACGACATTCGACAAGGCTGTCGTGGTCGAACCAGCCAGTCACACGAGCGCTTACGAGATCCGCTATTGGGACGGCGCGAGTTGGAAGGTCGCGTTTACTGGCACAACCATCGGCAGCTCCAAATCGCCGACAATCGTGACATTTCCACCCGTGACGGGCACGAAGGCGCGGCTCGTGTTCTTGGCGGGCAAAAAGGAACTTGCGATCAACGAGTTTCAACTTTACGATACAAAGGGCACGACCAGCAACCTAGTGCTTGGAAGGGCATACGCTGCTTCGTCGACGGGTTACCATTATGACGCGCTCAGCCACTACGTTACCGGCGGCCCCAGAGGTGTGATGGGAGCGCCGTTTTCGGCAGTAATGAAGGGCTCCGAGGATCGGTGGAATCGCGACAAGACTTTCGGCCTGAATGTCGTTCCGAATCTGAGCATTGGCGCCGATCCCAGTCCCAGAATCGTTACGCCACCCGCGCGAGGGGGTTACACTGCCTCGTCGCAAGAGCCGACGCCTGAGGAGGCCGGCGCGCATGTCAAGCAGGTATTGCATTGGATCGATGCTAACCCTGGCGTCGACCCAGCGCGCCTCGTGCTGATCTATGCTTGGAACGAGTTCGACGAAGGTGGATGGATCTGCCCGACGCTTTTCCATGGGGCGGACAGGTTGAACGCGATCCGGAAGGCTCTGGATGCGTATGAGAAGAAGTAGAGATCGTGCTATGTATAGGCTTTGCATGGCGGCAACGGCTACGATATCGGCATTTGTGTTCATGATGCTGATTCCTTATGGAGCGACAAACGCGGCACCACGCCCCCTCGTCGGCGCGATACGCTGGGATGCATGGGTGGGTGACTACAATCCATCCGGTGTTCCTGGCGGCATTATTGGTCTTCCCGTCGAGAAGTCGCTGGGGCCGCACCAATTCCATGATCGCATCCCGTTTTTCGGCAAGGAAACGGGGCCGGATTCCGTTGAGGCCCGGGAGTTGACGCAGGATGTCATGGACAAGGAGATCCATTATGCATGCGACGGCGGCATCGACTATTGGGCGTTCGATTGGTACAACGACGGAAGTGGGCTTGCGCTCGCACGCCACCTTTATATGTCAAGTTCGATCAAGAGCCTGGTTAAGTTCTGCTTCGTACTGCAAAATACATTGCCGCGCGCTTCGTTTCCGCGATTGATTGGCACATTCTTCAAGGACCCGGATTATCTGAAGGTCCTTGGCGATAGGCCTGTGGTGTATCTATTCTGTGACAACTATACGCCAGAGGATCTTGGAGTGCTTCGTGACCAAACTCGCGCTACCGGCCTCGGTAATCCGTATATCGTCGATTGTGCTACCGGCAGTAAGGCGCCTCCTGCAAATTTCCATTACGATGCTGTGAGCCACTACGTAACCGGAGCCACGATGGGCCAGCCGTTCAAGGCAGGCGCGCCCTTCGCGGATGTGATGCGCAACTCGCAGGACCGCTGGAACAACGACAAGACGTTCGGTCTGGATGTTGTTCCGAATGTGACTGCGGGAGCCGATGTACGGCCGCGAATAATTACGCCGATTCCGTGGGCGAGATACTATCCCGACAACTGGTCGCAGGAGCCGACTCCAGACGAGGTGGGCGCACATGTCAAGCAGGCATTTGATTGGATCGACGGTAATCCAACTGTCGATCCGGCTCGGTTGGTTTTGATCTATGCGTGGAACGAGTTCGATGAAGGCGGATACATCTGCCCGACCCTGATGCACGGATCCGACAGGCTGGACGCGATACGGAAGGTGGTGGACGCGTATGGAAAGAAATAGCATTTTGAAAACTTGCCTGATCGTTCTGGCATTGATTATATCAGGCGGAATTGCCGGCGCGGCGCCTCGCCCGCTGATTGGCGCGATCCGGTGGGATGCGTGGAGCGGGGAGACACCGACTCCGGGGCATTCGTCGCCGGTTGGGCTCCAGGTTGAGAAGGCGCTTGGACCCCACCAGTTTCACTATCGTATCCCGTTTTTCGGGAAGGAGACAGGGCCGGAGTCGGTAGAGGCCAGGGAACTGACTCAGGATGTCATGGACAAAGAAATTCGGTACGCTCACGATGGGGGCATAAACTACTGGGCATTCGATTGGTATGACGATGGAAGCGGTCTGGATATTGCGCGGCACCTGTATATGTCGAGCGCGATCAAGAACTTGGTGAAGTTCTGCCTGTTGGATCCCGGTAGACCGAAGGATTTCGCCAGTGTGGTCACCACCTATTTCAAGGATGCGAGTTATCTCAAGGTGCTGGGCAACCGGCCGGTGGTGTATCTATTTGGAGATAACTATACGCCGGAAAACCTGGAATCGCTTCGCCTGCTTAGTCGAGGCGCCGGGCTTGGCGATCCCTATGTGGTTAAGCTTGAACTGGGCAAGGGCGGCGGGCACACCCCTGCTGCGGCGTTCGACGGAGAAATGTTATCATACTGGCAGGCTGCGACAGGTAAATATGCCAGCGAATGGCTGCAGGTGGATTTCGGGGCAAGCACAACATTCGATAAGGCGATCATCGCCGAGATGGATGGGCACACGAGCGCCTATGAGATTCGCTATTGGGATGGCTCGCAATGGCAGCTTGCCTATACGGGAACAACCATCGGTCCCGCGAAAGCGCCGGCGATCGTGACGTTTCCTTCGGTGTCGGCAACCAAAGCGCGGCTTTGCTTTCTGGCCGGCAAGAAGCAGCCTGAGGTCATTGAGTTTCAACTCTATAACAGCGCTACTGGATCGACCAATCTGGTTCTCGACAAGAAATACTCGGCATCGTCGGTGGGCTATCACTACGATGCGCTCAGCCACTACGTGACAGGCGCGTCGGACGGTGCGCCGTTTACAACGGTTATGACCAATTCGGAAGCCAGGTGGGATCGGGATAAAACGTTCGGTCTTGACGTGGTCCCGAACTTGAACGCTGGAGCCGATGCCAGACCAAGAATGCTTAATCCTGAAGATTGGCAGCACGGCCCAACTCCTGCGAAGAACTGGGCAGAGGAGCCGACGCCGGCGGAGTTGGGCGCGCACGTGACGCAGGGGTTGAAGTGGCTCGACGCTAACCCTCGGGTCGATCCCGCCAGGCTGTTGTTGATTTATGCGTGGAATGAGTTCGACGAAGGCGGCTGGATCTGCCCGACGCTGATGAACGGCTCGGACCGGCTGGATGCGATAAGCAAGGCGCTGGGTGCATATGAAGCGAAAAAGTAGCGATCTGGCTCTTCTTGCCGCACTTTCGGTCTTCGTGTGGGCAGCGTCCGGCGCGAGTGCACAGGCTCCGCTTGTCGGTGCGATCAGGTGGGATGCCTGGATAGGAGATTACGATATCACGCATGTGGGAGCATGGAGTGTGGGCCAGCAGGTGGAGAAGGCGCTTGGCCCCGCACAATTTCATGATCGTATCCCCTTTTACGGCAAGGAGACAGGGCTGGATTCCGTTCAAGCCAGAGAAGTTTCCCAGGATGTCATGGACAAGGAAATCCATTACGCCCATGACTACGGCATAGCTTACTGGGCGTTCGACTGGTACCCGGAGGGGACCGGTATGGATGTTGCGCGCCATCTTTACCTGTCGAGCAAGATCAAGCATCTGGTCAAGTTCTGTTTCATGATGCAGAACAATTTTCCTGTCAAGGATCTGCCGATCCTGGTGAACACGTTCTTCAAAGACCCCGATTATCTCAAGGTGCTGGGAAATAGGCCCGTAA
>Ga0316231_1003770_pt1 | contig 13060 bp, 9 predicted proteins | sample TBH18027metaG_FD_206002 | JGI IMG/M metagenome (GOLD analysis project Ga0316231, IMG submission 206002) | Freshwater microbial communities from Trout Bog Lake, Wisconsin, USA - TBH18027 | ecosystem: Environmental > Aquatic > Freshwater > Lake > Hypolimnion/Profundal zone | place: USA: Wisconsin...
GCGGACTGGGCAGGCAGGCAGCCTGACCTTTCGCCAACCGCCACCACGAACGCGGGTTGCGGATCCAGCAGCCATGCGCGACAAGGCAGCGTCCTTCGCCCTTGAATCATTACCCCACACTGCAACTGGTCGAAGGCTTGAGGGGCAGGGATTTTTTCGACCTGAACCCAATACTCACGCTCGTGGGCTTGGCGCGGGTGCAGCAACGCTTCGTTCCAACGAGATTCATCGCTCATGAGGAGCAGCCCCTCCGAATCCGCGTCCAGCCGGCCGATGGCATAAACGTGCTTCGGAAAACCAAACTCCGCCAGCGCCCGATTGGGCGAACCGTCGCTGGTGAATTGCGACAGCACGCCAAATGGCTTGTGAAACGCGATGAGCATGGCCGGGAAATATTAACCGCAAATTAACCGCAAAGAACACAAAGAAAATGGTGAGGCGTGAGACGTGAAGCGTGAGGCGCCCAAATGTCGGAGGCAGCAATACGGCTGGCTTCGGCTTTAAGTCATTTGGCATTCAATAGACATTCGTCATTCGTCATTCGTCATTTGGCCTTCGCCGTCATTTCCAGCAGAATTTCCGCCGGTTTTTCTTTGTGTTCCTTGCGTTCTTTGTGGTTAAATCCCTGCCGTGATCCGCAACATCATTTTCGATTGGTCTGGCACGTTGGTGGATGATTTGCCCGCGGTGTTGAAGGCGTCCAATTTTGTCCTCGAACAGTCGGGCAAGCCCGCGATGTCGCTGAACCAATTCCGCGCGGAATTTCAATTGCCCTTTGCCGGCTTCTATGACCGGCACACGCCAGAAGTGCCGATGCCACAACTCGAAGAATGGTTCCACGCCGCTTTTCGGCAATCGCAAGACTCCGTCGCCGAGCTCCCGCACGCGCGCGCCTTTCTGGAATTCTGCCGGGCCCGCCGGTTTCGCACGTTTCTGTTGAGCACCGTCCACAGCGACTATTTCAAGCGCCAATGCCGCCACAATGGTTTTGACGCGTTTATTGACAAAACCTACACGGATGTCTGGGATAAGCGCGAAAAAATCCACGAGCTGCTGCGGGAAAATCAACTGGCGCCGGAGGAAACGCTGTTCATTGGCGACATGGAACACGACATCGCCACGGCCAAGCACGGCGGGGTGCATTCCTGCGCCGTGCTCACCGGATACAACACCGTGGATCAGTTGCGCGCCGCCGGGCCTGACCTGATTGTGGAGCATCTTTCGGAATTGCGCGGCTTGCTGGAGAAGAATGCTTTCCCGGTCCAACCCTTGGCGCCGTCCGCCGAAATCACGGCCATACCGCTCGCCACGGTCGGCGCGCTGATCTTCAACGCCCGCGCCGAGGCGCTGATGATCCGCACGCACAAATGGTCGAACAAATGGGGCATCCCCGGCGGCAAAATCAAGTGGGGCGAAACCTCCCTGGCCGCCTTGCGCCGGGAAATCCTGGAGGAAACCGGCTTGAAAGTCACCGGCATTGAATTTGTCCTCGCGCAGGATTGCATCCATTCCCAGGAGTTTTACAAGGACGCACATTTCGTGTTGCTGAACTACACCGCCCGCGCCGCCGCCACGAACCCCCGCGTGGTTTTGAATGAGGAAGGCCGCGAATTCAAATGGCTGGCGCTGCCAGCCGCCAAAAAGCTGAAGCTGAACCGGCCCACGAAGGTGCTGATTGATGCCGTGCTTCGGCAATCAAGGCGAAAGAAAAAATGAAGCCGCCGACACAAATTTCCTCCTCCTCGTCCTCCTCCTCGTCCGCGAATTTTCCGGATTTCGATTACGAATGCGAGGACGACGACGACGATTGAGGTGCGGTACCAGGCACGCGGCAGCTCTGCGTTTCCGCGGATTTATCATTCTCATCCCATGACCTCCAAAATCTCCATCGTTGACCTGGAAGTTTTTTTGCATGTCGGGGTGCCCGACGCCGAGCGCGCCACCGCGCAACGATTGCAACTAACCCTGGAGCTGGAGTTCGACTTCTCCGCCGCCGCGCGCAGCCAGAATCTTGCCGACACCATAGATTACCACGCCGTTTGCCAGCGCCTTTTGAAATTCGGCGACGGCCGCAATTGGAGGCTCCTCGAAAAGCTCGCCACGGACATCGCCAATACCATCCTGATCGAGTTCAAGCCCACCGCCATCACGGTGGAAGTGAAAAAATTCATCATCCCCGAGGCGCGCCATGTCTCGGTATCCGTAACCAAACGGCACGCATAAATTGCTTCACTCCAGGCGCTTGATGTCCACTTTCACATCCAGCTTCCGCTCGGTGGTGCCCTTGTAATTGCCGGCCACGGGCGGCACATCATTATAGTCGCGCCCAACGGCGATTTTCACGTAGGTTTCGTCCACCGGTCGGTTGTGGGTGGGGTCCAGCCCGATCCAGCCGGTGCCGGGCAGCAATATCTCCACCCAGGCATGGGTGGCGCTGGCGATTTCGGTGGCGAGATAGCCGCTGACATACAGCGCCGGAATTTTCAGCGCGCGGCATAATCCGATCAGCACGTGCGCGAAATCCTGGCAAACCCCGCGCCGATCCCGCAGGACGTCCCGCATGTGCGTGTGGACGCTGGTGGACCGGGATTCGTAGGTGAAATTCTCATGGATGAAGCGCATGAGGGCCAGGGCGGCCTGCCAGGTATCGGTCAGGCCCACGGTGGCATCGAGCGCCAGCCGCCATACTTCCGGGGACGCTTCGACATAATGGCTGTCCTGCAAGAAATCGAACACCCGCGGTTCGCGCTCGGCCTCGCCAATGCGGGCCAGCGGCCAGGGCGCATCCGTCTTGCCCGGCCAGGACGGCGGCCGGGTGGTGACCCGCAGATGGCTTTCAATCAGCAGCGTCACGTGCGGTTCGGCGATTTCGAAATGATGGATGATGTTGGAGTAAAAATCATGATGATGCCGCAACCGGGCGGCGGGCAGCACCTTGAGCAGGAACTGATCCACCGTCTGCAGCTCATTGGAAAATGGCTGCAAGCGTGCTTCGTTGAAGCTGTCGCGCACCGGCGAGGCATAGAGGTAAATGGTGCGATGGACGATTTCAAATTTCATGTTTCAAACTTCCTCCACGTCCACCGAGACCTTCACGCTGTGTTCACCGCCGCCGGTGAGGATGCCCGCCACCGGGCTGACGTCGTCAAAATCCCGGCCATAGGCGACCAGGATGTGTTCCTCGGACGGCTGGACATTGTTGGTGGGATCAAAATCCACCCACCCGGCGCCGGGACAAAAGACGCGAAACCACGCGTGGCTGGCGTCGGCGCCGATGCGGCGCGGCTGGCCCGCCGGCGGCCGCGTGCGCAGGTAGCCGCTGACGTAACGCGCGGGCAAGCCGAGGGAACGCAGGCACGCGATGCCCAGATGCGCGAAATCCTGGCAGACGCCGCGCCGCTTTTGCCAAACCTCCTCCAAGGGTGTGGCGACGGTGGTCGCCCGCGGATCAAATTTGAAATCCGTGAAAATCCGCCGGTTCAAATCGGCCGCGCCCACCAACAAGGGAGTTTCCGGGGCGAAGCTGGCCAGGGCGTAATCCGCCAGCTCAAACGAGGCCCGCACCTGCGGCGAATCGAACACAAATTCATACGGTTCAACCACTTCCGGTGAAACGGGATCGCGGAACAGGCTGACCACCGCTTCCCAAGCGGGCGTGGTCTCGGGCGGCGGCAATTTTCTGGCCGCCACCGTGACCCGGCTGTGGGTGGTGATTTCGAGCCGGTGATGGATTTCCTGAATGGTAAAAAAGCAGAGGCGGTTTCCGAAATAATCCAGCCGGGTTTTGCGCAGGACCGGTTCGGGAAAAACCGTCAGGGAAAACTCATCGCAGCTCTGCGTGTTCATGGCGCGCGGCTCCAGCCGCGTGACGTGCTGCGAAACCGTCACCGGCGCGGCGTATTCATAAAGCGTGCGATGCGTGACGCGGTAATTCATAGCTCGCTCCCCCGCCCGGTCCGGGAAATGGCCGAGTGCGCGAAATAGCTGGCGGCGATGGCGTCGGAAATTTTCGGCAACTCCTGCAGCGTTTCGCGGATGACAGCGCTGACCTCGCTGTGGGGCCAGGTATGGCTGGCGGCGGCCAGTTCGCGCGGATCAGTATGATTCAGCCGCGCGAGGCACTTGGCCACCAGACTTTTGCCGGAGCCGGGCAGGCTCTCGCGGTCCCGCGGCAGATGCTCGAAATGTTTCGCCAACTGCCGGATTTGAAACAGAACCGACCGCGGATTCTTGTCATCGAGCAGCACCAGATCGAAGACGGCGGGCACGGAGGGCAACAGCGTGTAGCGCGAGCGGAACGTAATGCTGCTGTCGGCGACTTCGAGGACGGCTTCGAGCAGGCTGGGATTTTCCGCCTCGGGCGAGCGCATCGTCGCGTCGAGCAGGGTGCAGAAATACACCGCGCGTTCGAGGCGCAAACCCATGTCGAGAAACCGCCACGCCTGCGCGCGGGTCATGTTCTCGCGGGCGAGGCCGTGAAAAGCGGCAAGGCCGAGCAGCGTCTCGTTCAACACTGCCGTCGCATCGCCCGCCAGCATCACCGGCTTTTTGGCCGGCGCCGCGAGGCGGTCGTTGAGCTTGCTCAACGCGCGCCACATATCGTTCGAAGTGCGGTCGCGGACGTGCATCGCCAGCCGCTGCAACTGATCCGCCGTGCTGCGCAGGCTGCCGGGGCGCGCGGGGTCGAAGATCGCCGCGAGCAATTCCGCCTCAAAGGCCTCGGCGTTCTGCCGCCATTCCGGCCGCGCGGAGAAATCCGGCAATTGCCCCTGGATTTCCAGGGTTTGCAACAGCGGCGTCACCAGCGATTGCGCGCCGCCGCTGCGTTCGGGATTGAATCGCCGCAAGGCGCTGCGCAGCAGCCGTGCCGTGGCGTCCGCGCGCTCGGCATACCGGCCCAGCCAGAAAAAATTATCCGCCAGCCGCGACGGCAGATTGTTGCCCGTGCGCCGCAGCTCCACGGTTTGCTGGCTGCCATGCAGCAGCGTGACCTCCTCCACCGGCGTGTCGGAAATGATCCAAGTATCTTTGCTGGCGCCGCCATGCTGCAAGGAAAGGAACCGTCCGCCCGCCTCCGGCGACACGCGCGTCAAGCCGCCCGGCATCACGCGGTAACCCGTCTCGGTGGCAACCAGAAACACGCGGAAGCCCACCGGCCGCGAAACCAATCCGTCCCGTTCCGGGGACGGCGCGGTGGACAATTCCACCCGCTCCTGGGCGACGAACAAATCCGGATCAAATTCGATCTGGCGGATCAGCGCCGCGCGCGCCTCGTCACTCAGCGATTTTTCCAAATCGGGCGCGCGCAGATGCGTCCGGAAGGCGGGTTTAATTGCGAGCTTGTCCACATGTTTGATGACGTGCTCGCGCGCGGCCGGCTGGCCGCACCACCAGGTGGCAACCGACGGCAGTTTCAATTCTTCGCCGAGGATGTGTCGGCACAGGCCCGGCAAGAACGGCATGAACGCCGGGCTTTGAACCAGCCCCGAACCCAGGGCGTTGGCGGTCACTACGTTGCCGGCCCGGATGGCCTCGACCAGGCCGGGCACGCCCAGAATGGAATCATTGCGCAACTCGAGCGGGTCGCAAAAATCATCGTCCACGCGCCGCAGAATCACGTCCACGCGCTCCAACCCGGTCAGGGTCTTCAAAAAGACATAATTATCGCGCACAGTCAGATCCTGCCCCTCCACCAGCATGTAGCCGAGGTAACGGGCCAGGTACGCCTGTTCGAAATAGGTTTCATTGTGCGGCCCCGGCGTGAGCATCACCACCCGAGCCTTATCCGAGTCGCGGGGCGCGAGCCGCGCCAGGGTGTGTTGCAACTCGCGGAAGAAGCCGGCGACCCGGTGAACGTGGTTGTCGCGGAACGCCTCGGGCAGGATGCGGGACGTGACCAAGCGGTTGGCCAGCGCGTAGCCGGCACCGGTGGGAATCTGTGTGCGGTCGGAAGCCACCCACCAGCGCCCCTCGGGCGAGCGCACGAGGTCGGCGGCGTATAGACTTAGGAAAATGGCATTGGGCACGCGGACTCCGTGACAGGGACGCAGGAAATCCGGCTGGGCGAAGACTAGGGCCGGCGAAAGCCAGCGCGAACGGATGAGTTCCTGGGAACCGTAACAGTCCGCCAGGATCTTGTTCAACAACGTGGCCCGCTGAATGAGACCCCGTTCCAGCGCCTGCCATTCGGCAGGGGCCAGGATCAGCGGCACGGGATCAAGCTGCCAGGGCCGCTCCATGCCGCGCGGGTCGCCATAGACGTGATAGGTGATGCCCTGCTCCTGGACCAGCCGGTCGCAGGTCTCGCGGCGGCGGCGGAACTCCGCGGCGGTGAACCCTTCCAGTTCCTCGAATAGCCTGGCATATTGCGGGCGGGGTACGCCGCCGTCCGTGAGAAACTCATCAAAAGCCCCCGCGCGCCGCTGGTATTTCTCCAGCAGCGTGGACGCTTTCGGTTTTGGCTCGACGGACACTTCGTTCATCGGGTCAAACAATGGTAGTGGATAAAGCGATAATTTGCCAGTCTCGTCGGCTCAGACATTTCGGAGATCCAGCGTGAAGGGAAAGTCCCCGTTGGGAATGGCCGGCGGCGGCTGGAACTTGCCCTGCTGATGACCGTGCCGGAAAAACCGCGAGAGCCGGCGCGACTCGGCCTCATAGCTGTTGACCGGGAATTTGTCGTGGCTCAACCCGCCCGGATGCGCGACATGATAAGTGCAGCCGCCGAGGGAGCGCTGGTTCCAAGTGTCGTAAAGGTCGAAGCGCAGGGGCGCGTGCGAGCCGATGGTGGGTTGCAAGCACACCGGCGGTTGCCACGCCCGATAGCGCACGCCCGCGACGCCTTCGCCGTTCACGCCGGTGGGATGCAAGGGCACGCGATGGCCGTTGACCGTCAGGGCAAAGCGGTCGCCGATCAGCCCATTTGCCTTGACTTGGAGCCGTTCGAGGGAGCTGTCCACGTAGCGCACGGTGCCGCCGCCGCCGGGTTCCTCGCCCAGGACGTGCCACGGTTCGAGAGCGGTGCGCAGCTCGATCTGCAAGTCGCGCTGGTCGAAATCGCCAATGCGCGGAAAACGGAATTCAAAGTGCGGCGCAAACCAGGCATGGTCGAACGGATAGCCCGCATCGCGCAGATCATTGATGACATCGCGAAAATCCGTCTCGCAAAAATGCGGCAGCATCCAGCGGTCGTGAATGTCCGTGCCCCAGCGGACGAGCTCGTTCTGATACGGCTCGCGCCAGAACTTCGCCACCAAGCCGCGCAGCAATAGATGTTGCGCGAGGCTCATGCGCGAGTGGGGTGGCATTTCAAAAGCGCGCATCTCGACGAGGCCGAGCCGGCCCGCGCTGCTCTCCGGCGGAAACAATTTATCAATTGAGAATTCGGAGCGGTGCGTGTTGCCGCTGGCATCAATCAGCAAATTGCGAAACAGCCGGTCGCACAACCACGGCGGCGCGTAGCCGAGCGTGTTGAGGTTGCGGTCCATTTCCTTGAAGGCGACTTCCAGTTCGTACAGCGAATCATTGCGCGCCTCGTCAATGCGCGGCGCCTGGCTGGTGGGGCCGATGAACAGGCTGCTGAAGAGCCAGCTCAACGACGGGTGATTCTGCCAGTAGCCCAGCAGCGACCGCAGCAAATCAGGCCGGCGCAAGACCGGCGAGTCGGGCGGCGTTTCGCCGCCAATGAGAATGTGGTTGCCGCCGCCGGTGCCGGTGTGCCGGCCGTCGAGCATGAACTTTTCCGTGCCCAGCCGGGTCAGCCGCGCTTCCTCGTACAGCACCGTTGTACGTTCCACGAGTTCGTCCCACGTCTTGCTGGGATGCAGATTCACCTCGATGACCCCGGGGTCGGGCGTCACCGCAAGTTTGTGCAGGCGCGGGTCGCGCGGCGGAGTTTCCCCCTCGATGATGACCGGCGTGCCCATTTCGGTCACGGCGGTTTCGATGCCGGCGACCAGGTCGAGATAATCCTCGGTGGTGGCGACGGGCGGCATGAAGAGGTGCAATCGTCCGTTGCGCGGCTCGATGCACAGAGCGGTGCGGATGATCCACGGCGCGCTCTGGCCTTGCACGGGTCGGCGGTTGGGGTCATAGTCCGGCGGCAAGGGCGGCAGTTCGACGCGTTCGTCCTCGAGTTTGCCCAACTGCTGCGCGCGCTGGCCCGGACTCTGGCCGGCGGGCAGGGGCGATCCGCCGCCGCGCAAGAATCTCTGGCCGGTGCTTTCCGGTTGGCGCGGCTGGTAAGGAAATTCCCGGGGCAATTCGGGCAGTTGCGGCTGCGACGGATCCTGCTGCCAAATCCACGGATAGTCCTTTTCCGCAACCCACGGAATGGAATCAATCGGCAGGCGCAGGCCCATCGGCGAATCGCCGGGGATGAGCCAGAGCGTGTCGTCGTCGCGCAAGAACCACGAGCCAGACATCCAGCCGGCCTGGTTGCCATACTGCGCGCGTTTGATGGGCAAGGCGTAGCCCACGACCTGGTCGAGGCCCTGCTGAAACAGCCGCGCGATGCGTTCGCGTTCCAGCTTGTCCTTGAGATTGGTCTTTTCCGGCGTGACGTTCGCCGGAAAACGGCGCTCCTTCCACGTGTAGTAAAAGGCGTCCTCGTAGGCGGGCAAAAGATATTTTGGATCCGCGCCCACGACTTTGGAGATGCGGGTCAGCAGCTCCTTCGCCTCCTTTGCGCCGTGGCCGTAATCCTTGGATTCGTCGGCAATGAGCGCGTCATCCTTCCACACCGGCACGCCGTCCTTGCGCCAGTAACAGGCCAGCGCCCAGCGCGGCAGCGGTTCGCCGGGATACCATTTGCCCTGGCCATAATGCAGCAGCGAACCGGGCGCGAATTGTTTCCGCAAGCGCCGGATGAGTTCGCCCGAGAGCAGGCGCTTCTTTTCCGAGACGGCGGTGAAATTCCATTCCACCCCGTCGCGGTCGTCAATGGAAATGAACGTGGGTTCGCCGCCCATGGTGAGCCGCACGTCGCCCTTTTCCAAATCGGCGTCAATCGCGTGGCCGAGCGCTTCGATCCGGCTCCATTGCTCGTCGGTGTAGGGCAGCGTTACGCGCGGCGATTCGTGGATGCGCGTCACGTTCATCTCATGGCTGAAATCGCATTCGCATTCGTCCACCGCGCCGGAGATGGGCGCGGCGCTCGTGGGGTCGGGCGTGCAGGCGAGCGGAATGTGGCCTTCGCCGGCCAGCAAGCCGGAAGTCGGGTCGAGGCCAATCCAGCCGCCGCCGGGCAGATACACCTCGGTCCAGGCGTGCAAATCGGTGAAATCTTGTTCCGCGCCGCTCGGGCCATCGAGCGCCTTTACGTCGGGTTTCAACTGGATCAAGTAGCCGCTGACAAAGCGGGAGGCCAGGCCGCAGTGCCGCAGCAACTGGCACAGCAGCCAGGCGGAATCGCGGCACGAGCCGCTCAATTTTTCCAGCGTCTCCTCGGGGGTCTGCACCCCGGGCTCCAGCCGGATGGTGTATTTGATGTCCTTCCAGAGCCGCTGGTTGATGGCCACGAGAAAATCAATCGTACGCAGCTTGTCCTTTTCGGGGGTTTCCAGCCGTTCCTGCTCGGTGCGCCGCTGGGTTTCACCCAACACGTCTTTTCGAAAGGCCGCCAGGTACTTCGTGAGCTTGGGTTCCAGCCAGCATTTCCGCTGGAAGGGCGCGAGTTCGTTGTCGAGGGCCGGATCGTAGGCGAAGGGATATTTTTCCGCCTGCGGTTCGAGGAAAAAATCGAACGGATTCAGCACCGACATCTCAGCCACCAGATCCACCTCGACGCAAAACTCGCGCGTGGGCTGGTCGAAGACCAACCGGGCGGCGTAATTCGACTGCGGATCCTGCACCCAGTTGAGGAAATGCTTTTCCGGCGTGATTTTGAGCGAGTAAGACAAGATACGCGTCCGCGAATGCGGCGCGGGCCGCAGCCGCACCACCTGCGGGCCGAGGTGGACGAGCCGGTCGTATTTGTAGTGCGTCTTGTGATGGAGGGCAACGTGGATGGACATTGGGGGAATTTGTGGTTTGCGATTTACGATTGGCGATTGGCGCCGGAGCGCGGGTCGGTGACCCGCAGCAACTCCGCGAAGCAGAGGGATTTCGCGCCAAGCGGGAATGGCTCGGTGTTTGCACATTGCTGCGGGTCACCGACCCGCGCTCTGCCAGTTAAGACCTTGCCCGGTCTCATGCGGCCTCCTCCAAGTAACGGATGCGTTTGTGAACGTCCGTGTTTATGGAGTGATAAGGCTGCGTCAAATTGCCGGCGTCAAACAGCGTCTGGCGCATGTGTTCGGCGTCGTCATTGCCGATGGCGTTGGAAAAAATCGGCAGCAGATAATCTATGCCCAATTTGGAAGGCTTCATCAGCCGGGCGTCGTACAGCGCCGGATGCATGTAGCGGGCGTGGATCAGCCCCCAGCGGTCGCGAAAGCGGTTGGCGTCATAGCCTGCCACGTGGAAACCCTTGTTGGTGGTGTATTGCAAAATGGAGACCGCGTTGTTGCGGCCTTCGACCAGCAGGTCAACCGCTTTGGAGCCCAGCAGGGCGGCGTAAAAACGGTCGAATAGAATGGGCCGGCCGCCGCGCTGGGTGTGGCCGACTTTGCGGGTGAAGATGGCCTCCTTGGCCGAATCACCGCGCCGGTAGAGCTGAAAATAACGGTCGCCAATCATTTGAATCAGCTTCGCGCGCAGCGCCTCCGACGCGCCGCTCAAGACCACATTGCCGCTGGGATCCGTGGACCTCGTCTCGGCACCCAACTCGCGCCCCTGCTCATCCACAATCCCTTCGCCGCAGACGATGACGACGTTCTTCTGCAAGTCGTAGATGTGCTTGACGCGTTCCACCAGATGCTCCAGGTCCAGCGGTTGTTCGGGAACCAGAATAATGTCCGGCTGGCCGTAGGCCGTGCCCAGCGCGAGGTAACCGGAATGGCGGCCCATCACTTCGATGATGGCGATGCGTCGGTGGCTCTCCGCCGTGGTCCGAATGCGGCCTACGCCCTGCGCGGAAACGAACACGGCGGTCGCATAGCCGGGGGTGACATAGTTGACGATTTGATTCAGATCAAAAACCGCGTGGGACTCGGCCCGCTTGTAACGGTAGCCTGCCTTCATGGCGGGATCGTTTGCCCGCACCCATTCGTCAGGTTCACTCGCGTAATTGAGGCCCAAATCGTTGTCAATGGTCTTGGGCGAGAGCACCACGGGCAGGCGCTCGGCCAGCGGCTGCAGGCCATTCAGCGTGCCGTCGCCGCCAATGCAGATGAGTCCCTCGATGCCCAACTTCTTCAGGCGCGACACGATCAGGTCCAAGTCTTCGGTTTTGGTCGGGTCCACATAGTCGCGTGACGAACCAATGAGCGTTCCGCCCTTGGTGGGATCCAGTTCCGGCACTTCCTGATACAGCGGATTCAAGTGGACGTGGGGCACCCGCGGGTTGAAGAGACAATTGAACCCCTTGATCAGACCGATGATTTCGACCTTGAGCTGATTGGCACGAGTAACCGCGCCATGAATGGTGGCGTTCAATGCGGGGGTGTCGCCGCCGGCGGTTAGGATGCCGATGCGTTTCATTTGAGCTACTGTTGCTGCTGTTCTTCCTGCTGCACCATCATTTCCTCCTCGGGGTTGTCGAAGTTCTGTACGATGTAGGCGTTGAACAGCGCAAATCCGATATCGTTGAGTTTGGTCTGCAAGCGGTCCAAATAATCGTGCAGCCCAGCCTCGAAAATTTCCTCGATCGTGGCAAACTGTAGTTCCGCCTGGAGCCGGCCCGCCAATTTTTCCGCGTCGTTACAGAATTTGCCCTCGGCCACGCCGGAAATTCTGCGGAGGGCGAGGTTGAGCTCAGTCACGCAAAAACGGACCGACCGGGGGAAATCCTCGCTGAGCAGGAGAAATTCGGCCACGAAGCGCGGGCTGACCTCCGCCCCGTGCAGACTCTTGTAGGCGTCCCAGGCGCTGCACGACCGCAAAATGGCGGACCATTCGAGGGCGTCGGTTTCGCTCACGGTCTGGGGCAGGCCCCGGGCTGGCAGCGTCTCGTACCGCAAGTCGAGAATGCGCGAGGTCTTGTCGGCGCGCTCGATGTATTTGCCCACCTGTTCGAACCACCAGCCTTCGTTGCGGATGAGGGTGGCGTAGGTCAGGCCGATGATGAGCAGCGAACTGGACTTGATCTGCTGGAAAAACTCGCTGGGGCTTTCCTCCCATACCTGCCGGGCGTCCGGCGTGCGGACGAACCAGTACAGACGGTTCAGCTCCTCCCACAGCTCGATGGTGATCTGGTCGCGCACCATGCGGGCGTTTTCGCGCGCCTGGCAGACGGAGGAAACGAGCGAGTTGGGATTTTCCAGTTGGAACACGAGGAATTCCGTGACGTTCTTGGCGGTGGCTTTTTTGTGGAGCTTGAAAAACTGCTCCTCGTCGCCGGTGGTCTGCACAATGGGCAGCCAGTGTTTGGCGAGGCGCTCCTCGTTGAGGTTACGGAGGTCCAGGAGAAGTTGCAGGTTCACGTCCACGATGCGCGCGATGTTTTCGGCGCGCTCAATGTAGCGCGACATCCAATACAGACTGTTGGCGACACGGCTTAACATTTTGGTTTGCAGTTTATGATTTAAGATTCTCGATTTATGATTTTTGATTTACGCGCCTCAATAACATGGCCAGTGAGCGGAATCCACCCGCCAGCCCGGATGTTGCATAGGCGAACCTGTACCGCAGACTTCCAAGTCTGCGGTATCGCGGGTTTCCAAACCCGCGCACGCCTCGCAGGTTCGACGCCCTGCCGATTTGGAAATCGGCGCTACAGCAGGTTTGGAAACCTGCGCTACGCGGGCGCAGCCCGATTGAATTGCCGCGCCCGCATCCAGCCTGAGAGCGCAAATCGCAAATCGCAAATCGCAAATCGTGCATGCGCTTATTCATCCCCATACAGCACCCAGGTGTCCTTGCTGCCGCCGCCCTGCGATGAATTCACCACCAGCGAGCCTTTGCGCAACGCGACGCGCGTGAGGCCGCCGGGCACGATGACGGTTTTCTCGCCGGAGATGAT
>Ga0316231_1003772_pt1 | contig 13058 bp, 8 predicted proteins | sample TBH18027metaG_FD_206002 | JGI IMG/M metagenome (GOLD analysis project Ga0316231, IMG submission 206002) | Freshwater microbial communities from Trout Bog Lake, Wisconsin, USA - TBH18027 | ecosystem: Environmental > Aquatic > Freshwater > Lake > Hypolimnion/Profundal zone | place: USA: Wisconsin...
CAGGAGTGCTCGGCGTCGTTTTCCGCGCGGCGACTGCGGGTGTTGATCGTCTGCCGGAAGATCTCCTTCAGCCGGTCCACCTCGAAGATGAACTCGATTTGGCGGGCGAGGCGGTCGGCGGGGGAGGGTGCGTCCATGCGCCGACCAAAGCCGCCGGCGGACCGCATGGCAATGCACAGATGCCGTTCATCGCGGCGCGCTTGCCTCGCCCGCGTGAAAGCCCACCGTTTCCGCCATGCTAAAAACCTCCTTTTTTATCCTCAGCCTGATCCCCCTGTCCCTCATGGCCGCACCCGAGAAATTGACTTACCCCGCCGCCCCGCGCGGTGACGTAGTGGATGACTATCACGGCACGAAAGTCGCCGATCCCTATCGCTGGATGGAGGCGATCGATTCGCCCGAGACGAAGGCGTGGATCGCCGCCGAGCGCGCGCTGACCGCCCAGGCCCTGGCGCAAATGCCGGAGCGCGCGGCCATTCGCGCGCGGCTGACGCAGCTGTGGAATTTTCCGCGCTTCAGCCTGCCGGGGAAGGAAGGCGGGCATTATTTTTTCACCAAGAATGACGGCTTGCAGAACCAGTCGGTGCTCTACGTGCAGGACGCGCTGACGAGTCCGCCGCGGGTGCTGCTGGATCCGAACACGCTTTCGAAGGAAGGCACCGTGGCGCTCGGCGTGACCTCGGCCTCGCACGACGGCAAGTGGCTGGGCTATGCGCTCAAGGCCGCAGGGTCGGACTGGGAGGAATTCCGGGTGCGCGATATCGCGACGGGCAAGGACACGGCCGACCAGATCCAGTGGGTGAAGTTTTCCAACCTCAGCTGGACGAAGGACAGCCAGGGATTTTTCTACACGCGCTATCCGGAACTGGCGAAAGGCGACAAGCTCTTCGGTAAGCTGGTGGACCCGAGAATTTATTACCATCGCCTGGGCACCGCCCAAGCCGCCGACGTGCTCGTCTACGAATTGCCGGAACACCCCGAGTGGTTTCTGGGCGCGGGCCTCACGGACGACGGTCGCTACCTGACACTCTACGTCAACCAGCCCGGCAACACCCACAACGCGATTTACTACCACGACCTGGTCGATCCGCAGCATCCGCAACTCGCCGGGCCGCTTGTGAAGTGGCTGCCCAAATTTGACGCCGATTATCGGGTGATCGGCAACCAGGGGGACACGTTTTTCGTGAATACCAATCTCGCGGCGACCCGCGGCAAGATCGTCGCGCTCGACCTGAAGGCGCCCGACACGGCGAACTGGAAGACGCTCGTGCCCGAGTCGGCGGACAATATCAGCGGGGTTCAATTCATCGGTGGCCGGTTCGTCGTGGAGTATCTGCACGACGTGAAAAGCCGGCTGGCGGTGTTTGCCGCCGACGGGAAGCCACTCGGTGACATCGCGCTGCCCGGCATCGGCAGCGTGAGCGGAGTGAGCGGCCGCGCGGAAGACGCCGAGCTTTTCTACGATTTTTCCTCGTTCCTCTCCGCACCGCAGATCTTTCGCTACGATCTCGACACCCAGCAGGGCGGGGTTTTCCAGGCGCCGAAGATCGCCTTCGATGCTTCCCGCTACGAAACGGAGCAGGTTTGGTATACGTCGAAGGACGGCACCCGGATCCCGATGTTTTTGACGCATCGGAAAGATCTCGTCCGGGATGGAAAGGCCCCGACCTGGCTTTACGGCTACGGCGGCTTCGACATCACGATGCACCCGGAATTCGCCGTCCCGCGGCTGGTCTGGCTCGAAATGGGCGGCGTTTTCGCGGTGGCGAACCTCCGCGGCGGCGGTGAATACGGCGAGGCCTGGCATCTTGCGGGCACGAAGGCGCGGAAGCAGAATGTCTTCGACGATTACATCGCGGCGGCGGACTGGCTCGTGGCGCAAAAATACACCAGCCACTCGCGGCTCGTGATCCAGGGCCGCTCCAATGGCGGCCTGCTGATTGGCGCCGTGCTCAACCAGCGCCCGGATCTCGCGGCCGTTGCGATTCCCCAGGTCGGCGTAATGGACATGCTGCGCTACCACAAATTCACCGTGGGTGCGGCTTGGGCGGGTGATTACGGCAACAGCGACACGCCGGAGGGGTTCGCGTACCTGCGGGCCTATTCGCCGTTGCACACGATCAAGCCCGGGGCGGATTACCCGGCCGTGTTCATGACGACGGGCGACCATGACGACCGCGTTTTCCCGGCGCACACCTTCAAATACGCCGCCGCGTTGCAGGCCGCGATGGCCGGCTCCAGCCACCCGGCATTGATTCGGATCGAGTCCAACGCCGGCCACGGCGGCTCGTCTGGCACCACGCCTGTTTCCAAGACGATCGAGGAGTGGGCGGATATGTATGGCTTCGCGGCGCATGTGCTTGGTTTACAAGTAAATTAGGAAGCCGGCGGGGTGTGGCTCTTTGTCATACCCCGCGTGTTTTCCTTGCTAGCCCGGCGCGTGGACTTTTCCCTCGGAGGCATTTTGCCCCCATGAAAGTCCTCGTCGCCGACAAGATCTCACCCAAGGGCGTCGCCCACTTGCGCCAGCAGGCGGGACTCGAAGTCATTGAGGCGTGTGGCTCGACCCCCGCGAAGCTTCTGGAGCTGGTCAAGGACGTCCACGCGATCGCGGTGCGCTCGGAGACGAAGATCACCGCCGAGGTGTTCGCCGCTGCGCCGCTGTTGAAGGTGGTTGGCCGGGCCGGGGTGGGCGTGGACAATGTCGACGTCGAGGCCGCCACAGAGCGGGGCGTCATCGTGATGAACACGCCCTCGGGCAACACGGTGGCGACGGCTGAGCTGACTTTCACCCATCTCCTCTGCGGTGCCCGCCCGGTCCCGCAGGCGGCGGCTTCGATGCGCGCCGGGCAGTGGGATCGCAAGAATTTCTCTGGCAGCGAGCTGTTCCGCAAGACCCTCGGCATTGTCGGCCTCGGCCGCATCGGCTCCGAGGTCGCCAAGCGCGCCCAGGCGTTCGGCATGCGCGTGCTGGCGTTCGACCCGTATCTCGCCCCGAGCCGGGCCAAGGCCATGCAGGTCGAGGGCGTCACGCTGGACGAGCTGCTGGCCCAGTCGGATTACATCACGGTCCATATGCCACTGACGGACGCGACCCACTATCTCATCGACGAGGCCGCGCTGGCGAAGTGCAAGAAGGGCGTGCGGCTCTTCAATTGTGCGCGCGGCGGCATCATCAAGGAGGCCGCGCTGCTGGCCGCGCTGAAATCCGGGCAGGTCGCCGCGGCGGGGCTCGACGTTTACGAGGACGAGCCGCTGGCAAAGGAAAGCGAGTTTCGCAGCCTGCCGAATGTCGTGCTGACGCCGCACCTCGGCGCGTCGACGGCTGAGGCGCAGGACGCCGTTGGCTTGGAGATTGCCGAGCAGATCGTGGATGTGCTTCGCGGCGGCATCATCCGCAACGCGGTCAACATGCCCAGCATGGACGCGGCGGCGCTGAAGGTGCTCGGGCCGTATCTCGATCTCGGCGACCGACTCGGCACGCTCGTGCAGCAGGTCGCGCCGAAGCAGGTGGCGTCGCTGCGCATCACGTATTGGGGCAAGATGGTCGACATGGACGCCAACGCCGTCACGCGCTCGATCCAGCGCGGGTGGCTGCGCCGCATCAGCGGCGACTCGGTGAATTTCGTGAACGCCCCGCTGGCGCTGCAGCGTCTCGGTTTGAAGCTCGAGGTGGTCAAGTCGACGGACGAGACCGACTACACTGAACTGATCGCCGTGGAGGCCCTGGCCGGCGACGGCAGCACGCACTCGGCGAAGGGCACGCTCATCGGCAAGGCCAGCATGCCGCGGATCGTCGAGCTGAACGGCCGGGGCGTCGAAGTGGAGGCGCATGGCAAGCTGCTGATCATCGAGAATCACGACGAGCCCGGCATGATCGGCTACGTCGGCACGCTTTTGGGCAAGGACAAGGTCAACATCGCCAACATGTCGCTCAGCCGCCAGCAGGCGGGGGAGACGGCACTGATGGTGATCAATCTCGACAGTGAGCCGAGCGCCAGCGCGCGCGCGGAATTAAAGTCGCACCGCGCCATCAAACTCGCGAAGTTCGTGCAGCTGTAAGTTGTCGCCATGCTCGCACCCCTCGTCATCGCCGCGGTCGTTGGCTACCTGTTGGGCTCGCTGCCTTTCGGGTACTGGGTCGCGCGTGCCAAGGGCGTGAATATCTTCGAGGTGGGCAGCAAGAGCTCGGGCGCGACGAACGTCCGCCGCGTCATTGGCAGCGTCGCGGGCATTCTTGTGCTCTTCCTGGACCTGCTCAAAGGCGCGCTGGCGGCATACATCGCCGCGATGCTCTGCCCGTCCGATGGGTACTGGGCCTCCTTTGTCCTGATCGGTATCGTGGGCGCTTTGTTGGGCCACAGCTTTTCCTGCTTCACGCGATTCCGCGGGGGCAAGGGCGTCGCGACCGCTGCGGGCGGATTTCTCGTGCTGTTTCCCTTGGGCACCCTGGCCGCCGCGGTGGTCTGGGGCCTCGCCGTGGCGCTGACACGCTATGTTTCGCTGGCCTCGATGCTGGGCGGAGTCGCGCTGACCGTGGCGGCCTTGATGCTTCACCAGCCGCCCTTGGTTCTGGGCGCATGCGCCCTGGTCCTGGCGTTCGTCATCGTGCGCCATCGCGCCAACATTTCCCGTCTGCTCGCCGGCACTGAAAACAAGATCGGCCAGAAGCCGGCGGAGCCCAAGCCATGAGCCAGCCCCTCGTTATTCGCATTGGCATTTGCGGCCTCGGCACTGTGGGGCAGGGCGTGTGGAAGCACCTTTCCCGGATCCGGACCGAGCTCGAGTCCCGCCTCGACGTGAAACTGGAGCTCGCGCGCGCCTCGGTGCGCGATCGCCGCAAGGTGCGCAGCGTCAAGCTGCCTCCCGGCAAGCTCACCACCGACCCGCTGGCGGTCGCGACCGACCCGAACATCGACATCGTCTGCGAACTCATCGGCGGCACCACGGTGGCGCGCGACGTCACCCTCGCCGCGCTCGCGTGCGGCAAGGTCGTGGTGTCCGCGAACAAGGCGCTGATCAGCAAGCATGGCGCGGAACTCTTCGAAACGGCACGGCGCCACGGCGGGCATTTCCTGTTCGAGGCGAGCGTGGCCGGCGGCATCCCGCTGATCAAAGCCCTGCGCGAGGGTCTCGTGGCCAACCGTTTTCCGCTCATTTACGGCATTCTCAACGGCACGTGTAACTACATCCTCACGCAGATGGAGGAGCAGGACGCGCCTTACTCGGCCATTCTCGGCGAGGCGAAGAAACTGGGCTACGCCGAGGCCGATGAGTCCCTCGATGTGCTGGGCTGGGATACGGCGCACAAGGCCGTGGTGCTGGCATTTCTCGCCCACGGCACCTGGGTGAAACCGGAACAGATGATTGTCGAGGGCATCGACCGCATCACGCCGGGCGATTTCAAGAACGCCTCCGCGCTCGGCTATGGCATCAAGCTCCTCGCGGTCATCGCGCGGGACTTCAAGTCGGGCGAGCTGAGCGTCCGGGTGCATCCGACGCTGCTGCCCGAGAGCCACGTCGTCGCCAAGGTCAGCGGCGTGTTCAACGCCGTCTCCGTGCAGGGCGACGTCGCCGGCACCACGCTCTACATCGGCCGCGGCGCGGGCCAGGACGCCACCGCCAGCGCGGTCATCAGCGACCTCGTCGATGCGGTCTCGCTGCTGAAGAACGACCGCCGGGCCTTCATCACCGCGCGCAAGAGCAACGCGCCGGCCCGGCCGGAAAAGATTTGCCGCCTGGCGCCGCCCGCCCACATCCGCGGGCGCTATTACCTGCGCATGACGGTGAGCGACGAGCCGGGTGTGCTGGCGCAGATCGCCGCCGCGATGGCGGGGCAGGGCGTCAGCATTGCGAGCGTGATCCAAAGCGCCCAGGAGCCCGCCGGCGCGGCGTCGCTGGTGCTCACGACCCACCAGAGCGACGAGCGCGCAATCGCCGCGACGCTGTCCCGGCTGGCGCGGCTGAAATGCGTGCTGGAGAAGCCGCTGCTGCTCCGCATCGGGGACTTCTCCGAATAACTTTCCGGCCATGGCACGCATCGTCCAAAAATACGGCGGCACCTCGGTGGGTGACGTCCAACGCATCAAGATCGTCGCGCAGCGCATCAAGGTCTCGCGCGACGCGGGCAACGAGGTCGTTGTCGTGGTCTCCGCCCGCTCGGGCGTGACGAACGAGCTGATTGCGAAGGCCAAATCCGTCCACGACACGCCTAGCGAACGTGAGATGGACCAGCTGCTGGCGATCGGCGAACAGGAGACGTCGGCGCTGACCGCGATGGCGCTGCATGCCCTCGGCGTCGATGCGGTCAGCTACACCGGTGCGCAGGCGGGCATTTTCACCGACAAGGTGCATACGAAGGCGAAGATCCGGACGATCAACGCCAAGCCGATCGAGAAGGACTTGAAGCTGGGCCGCGTCGTGATCGTGGCCGGCTTCCAGGGCATCAACGAGGAGGGCAACGTCACCACCTTCGGCCGCGGGGCGTCGGACCTCACGGCCATTGCCCTCTCGGCGGCGCTCAAGGCGGACAAGTGCGAGATCTACACGGACGTGGACGGCGTTTACACCGCCGACCCGCGCGTGGTGAAGGACGCCCGCAAGCTCGACGAGATCTCCTACGACGAGATGCTCGAACTCGCGTCGCTCGGCTCCAAGGTGATGATGTCGCGCTCGGTCGAGTTCGCGAAAAAGTACGGCGTCGTCTTTGAAGTCCGCTCCAGTTTCAACCATAACCCAGGAACCATCGTGAAAGAAGAAGTCGCCTACATGGAAAAGGTCGTGGTCCGCGGCGTGGCCGTGGACAAGGACCAGGCCAAGGTCATCGTCAGCAACATCCCCGACAAGCCGGGTTCCGCCGCGAAGGTGTTCCGCGCGCTGTCGGACTCGAACATCAACGTCGACATGATCGTGCAGAACGTCGGCCGGCAGGGCGTGGCGAACCTGACGTTCACCGTGCCGCAGACCGAGACGGCCAAGGCCGTCAAGTCGCTCAAGCCCGTGCTGGCGGCGCTTGGCGGCGGTGAGATCACGATCCATGAGCAGATTGCCAAGCTGTCGGTGGTCGGCGTCGGCATGAAGACGCACTCCGGCGTGGCCGCGACGCTGTTCCAGGCGCTGGCCGACGTGGGGATCAACATCGAGCTGATTAGCACGTCGGAGATCAAGATCTCGATCGTGATCGACCAAGCGCGGGCCGACGAGGCCGCGCGCGTGGCGCACGGTGCCTTCCAGCTCGACAAGAAGTGAAAAGCGGGGCGGCCCGCTCCTGAGCCATCCGCCATGCGCTATCTTTCAACCCGCGGCGAAGCGCCCAACCTGGGTTTTTCGGACGCCGTGGCCACTGGCCTGGCACCGGATGGCGGGCTTTATCTCCCGACTTCGCTGCCGGATTTCTCGAAAGATCTGGTCCGGTTGGCACGACTGAATTACCCGCAACTTTGCCTCGAGTTCCTCAGCGGCTTTGCGACGGACATCCCGCCTGCGACGCTGCGCGCCATCGTCGAAAAATCGTACACGAAGTTTGACCAGCCCGAAATCGCGCCGCTCAAGAAGCTCGGCTCCGATTTGTATGTCCTCGAGCTCTTCCACGGTCCGACGCTGGCATTCAAGGACTTTGCGCTCCAGTTGCTAGGCAATCTCTACGAACACCAGTGCCTGACCCGCGGAGAGATGATCAACGTCCTAGGGGCCACCTCGGGTGACACGGGCGCGGCGGCGATCCACGGGCTGCTGGGCAAGCCCGGCACCGCCATTTTCATCCTCTATCCGGACGGCCGCGTATCGCCGTTGCAGGAGCGGCAGATGACCTGCACCGGCGCGTCCAATGTGTATGCGCTCGCACTGGACGGCACGTTTGACGACGCGCAGGCCGCGCTAAAAGTGATTTTTTCCAACGGTGCGTTCCGTCGCGGCCACCGGCTCTCCGCGGTCAATTCCATCAACCTCGCCCGCATCCTGGCGCAGTGCGTCTATTACCTCTATGCCTGGCTCAAGCTCTCGCCGGCCGAGCGCAGCAAGGTGGAGTTTGTCGTGCCCACGGGCAATTTTGGGAACGTGTTGGCCGGCTGGCTGCTCCAGCAGATGGGCGTGCCGATCGCGGGTTTCAAGGTGGCGACGAACCAGAACGATATCCTCTGCCGCTTCTTCGAGACGGGCGAATACCGGGTGGGCTCGGTCGTGCCGAGTCTGGCACCGTCGATGGATATTCAGGTGGCATCCAATTTTGAGCGCTTCCTCTACTATCACGCGGGACGCGACCCGCAGCGCCTGCGGGCGATGATGGAGGAGATCAAGAATACCGGGGGCGTCCGGTTGGAAAATTGGGAACGCGGGCGTTTCACCGCTTCGCGCTGCACCGACGCGGAAATTCCAGGCATCATCCAGCGCGTGTACCGGGACCATGGTTACATCGTCGACCCGCACACGGCCTGCGGCTTCAAGGCGCTGACGCCGGGGCGGGTGAGTGTGGTGCTGGCGACGGCGAGCCCGGCGAAATTTCCGGACACGATTCGTGCGGCGATTGGCGTCGAGCCGACGGCGCCCTCACTTGACGCACTGAAGCACCGGCCCGTGTTCAAGCACCGGCTTCGGGCCGATCCGGCGGAGATTATGCGCTTCATCGCGCAGCACGCGGTGTAGGGCTCGTCATGCCGCGCGCGGAATCAACGTTCGAGTCGACCCGCGCTAACGGGGAGGCCACGGGCGCGCCGCGGTGGACCCGGAGCGTGGGCTTGGCCGCGGGCGTGATCGTCCTCGCGACCTGGATGGCCTACGCGAACAGCTTCTGGGTGCCGTTCCTCTTCGATGACCAGCAGACAATCACATTCAACCCGTCGATCCGTCAGCTGTGGCCCTTGGGGCCGGTACTGTCACCGCCCGCGGGGGGAGGCACGTCGGGGCGGCCGCTGGCCAACCTGACCTTGGCGGTGAATCACGCGATCGGGGGCGACGCGGTGGTGGGTTATCACGCTTTCAACCTGGCGGTGCATGTCTTGGCCGCGCTCACGCTGTTCGGGATTGTCCGGCGCACGCTCTTGAGTCCGCTGAGCCGCGAACGCTTCGGTGGACTCGCTCTGCCGCTGGCCGGCGTGTGCGCGCTCCTGTGGGCGCTGCATCCGCTGCAGACTGAGGCGGTGACCTACCTTTCGCAGCGGACGGAATCGCTCATGGGACTCTGCTATCTGCAAACGCTGTATGGTTTCATTCGCGCCTCGGAGTCAGCCACGCCACGCTCCTGGCTGACGTGGTCGGTCGTGGCGTGCTTGCTCGGCGCGCTGACGAAGGAAGTCATCGTGACCGCTCCGTTGCTCGTGCTGCTCTATGACCGCACGTTCGTCGCCGGAACGCTGCGCGAGGCATGGCGGAGACGGAAGGGATATTACGCGGCCTTGGCGATCACGTGGGTTCTCTTGGCGTGGCTGATGCGCGGCATGGCCGCGCGTCATGTCGGCTACGGGCTGGGAGTGTCACCGTGGACGTGCGCCCTGACTGAAAGCTGGGCGGTGGTGCATTATCTTCGGCTGGCGCTTTGGCCTCACCCACTGCTGTTCGATTACGGGGCTGGCATGTTACCGGTCTCGGCCTTGACGTTGGGCAGCATGCTGGCGGTTGCCGGCTTGGCGGGCGCGACACTTTGGGCGTACTGGCGGCGGCCCGCGCTCGGTTTTGCTGGAGTTGCCGTCTTGCTGTGCCTCGCTCCTGCCTCGAGCGTTGTGCCGGTCGTGATGCAGCCGGTGGCCGAACATCGGGTCTATCTGGCACTGGCGGGAGTGGTGGTCCTCGGGGTGGTGGGATTGCACGCGTTGCTCGGGCGATGGACCATCGCGGCGGCGGCGATCCTGGCGGTGCTGCTGGGTTTCCTCACCGTCCAACGCAATGCGGTCTATTTCAGCGAAGCGACGCTCTGGGGCGACGTCGTGAGCCAGCGGCCGGATAATGCGCGGGCGCAGAACAACCTCGGTTCGGCGCTGGTCCGCGAGGGCCGGGTGGACGAGGCGAGCGAACATTTCGCAAGGCTGGTGCAACTGAAACCGGACGACGCCGAGGCGCGGTACAACCTGGGCAATGCGCTGCTGCAATTGGGCCGGATGGGCGAGGCCACGGAGCAGGGCGCGGTTGCCCTGCGGCTGAAGCCGGACTTCGTCGAGGCGCATTGCCTCATGGGCAGCGCACTGGCCCAGAGCGGCCGGATGGACGAGGCCGTGTCGCAGTTTCAGGCTGCGGTGAAACTCGATCCCAGTTCGTTCGGCACCCATTTCGATCTCGGGCAGGTGTGGTTCGAACTGCATCGCTACCCGGAGGCGGCAGAGGAATTTGCCGAGGTGGTGCGGCTGCGCCCGGATTTTGCTGAGGCGCACCGACGCTTGGCCAACGTCCTGACGCAGCTCAAGCGCGTTGACGAGGCGAGGGCGCATTTGGCGGAAGCGCGCCGATTGAGCGCTGCGGCCAATCCGGCGGCCACGCCAGGGCGGTAAGTGCGCCTTGCCTGACCGCTCCCAGCGGCCAAGGCTCGCGGCGCCCTTTCCATGACGAAAACGAGTGTGACCACCGGCCAGCCACGAAACCCGGTCAACCCGCCCGCTCCGCCCGCGCGCCGGGAAATTTTCGTTGCTGCCGGCGTCATCGTGCTCGCCGTGTGGCTGGCCTACGCGAACAGCCTTACGACGCCTTTCGTCTTCGACGATTTCCTGGCAATCACGCAGAACCCGACGATCCGGCATCTGGACCGGCTGGGCGACGTGCTCTCCTCACCGTCCTATGCGACCGGTTCCGCCGGGCGGCCGCTGGTGAGCCTGTCGCTGGCGGTCAACTACGCCCTCGGGGGTTACGACGTGCGTGGGTATCATGGGTTCAACACGCTGGTGCATGCGCTCGCCTGCCTCGCGCTGTTTGGCATCGTGCGGCGGACGCTGCTGCGACCGGGATTGCGCGAGCGATTCGGCGGCGCCGCGCTGCCGCTGGCACTGGCGGTGGCCCTCCTGTGGGGGCTGCATCCGCTGCTCACGGAGTCAGTGACCTTCGTGGTGCAGCGGTCCGAGTCGCTGATGGGCCTGCTCTATTTGTCCACGCTCTACGGGTTCATTCGCTCGGTGGAGTCACCGTCGCCGCTGCGCTGGCAGGTCTTCACCGTGGCCGTCTGCCTGCTCGGGGCGGCGACGAAGGAGGTCATCGTGTCGGCCCCCGTGCTGGTGTTGCTCTATGACCGGACCTTCGTGGCGGGTGGGTTTCGGGCGGCGTGGCAGGCCCGCGGAAAATTTTACGCGGCGCTGGCTGCGACCTGGCCGCTGTTGTTTTATCTGGTCAAGAGCGCGGGCCAGCGCGGGGGGACAGCCGGTTTTGGACATGGCGTGAGTTCGTGGGAGTATGCTCTGACGCAATGCCGCGCGATCGTCCATTACCTGCGCCTCACGGTGTGGCCACATCCCCTTGTGGTCGATTACGGCATGGCGGTGGAGCACAGCCTGGCGGACGTTTGGTGGCAGGCGGTGCTGCTGGTGACGATGGTGGCGGCCACATTTTGGGCGCTCTGGCGGCGGCCGGTGTTGGGCTTTGTGGCCTTCTGGTTCTTTGCGATTTTGGCCCCCAGCTCGAGCTTCGTTCCTTTGATCACGCAGACGGTGGCCGAGCACCGGATGTATTTATCGCTGGCCGCGGTGGTGGTGCTGGCCGCGGTGGGCTTGCACGCGTGGCTCGGGCGCCTTGGCGTGTGGATCTGCCTGGGGCTGGCGGCTGTGGCAGGCGCAGTCACGGTGACGCGCAATGCGGACTACGAGAGTAACGTCAAGCTCTGGACGATCACGGTGGCGGCGGAGCCGCAGAGTCCCCGCGCGCACTCCAGCCTCGGCTGTGCGCTCGCGATCGCCGGGCAGAACGCGGAAGCGGAGCAACACCTCGCCGAGGCCGTGAAACTCAAGCCCGACTATCCCGAGGCGCAGTTCAACCTGGGAAATTTCCTGTTCCGCCAATTCCGGCCGGCTGAAGCGCTGGAGCCTTGCGAGGCGGCGGTCCGCCTGAGGCCGACGTATTGCGACGCGCACTTTGTGCTGGCGGGCGTGCTGGTCCAGCTGGGCCGGCCGGAGGACGCGTTGACGCATTTCGAGGCCGCGCTGCGCGTCCGCCCCGACTACGTCGAGGCCCGGCAAACCTATGCGGAAACGCTCGTGCACATGGGGCGGGTCAACGAAGGCCTGGAGCAATTTGAAAAGGCGCTGCGCCTTCAGCCCCGCAACGCCGCGCTGGAACTGGGCTTGGGGAACACACTGGCCCAGCTCCAGCGCTGGGACGAGGCCGCGCCGCATTTTGCCGCCGCCGTGGAGCTGAAGCCGGATTCCCCCGAGAACCAGATCGCGCTCGGCGGCGCGCTGGGGCGGCTGGGCCGCGCGGGCGAAGCAGCGGAGCATTTTGAGGCGGCGGTGCGGCTTGACCCGAATTCCGTCGCGGCCCGTTACAATCTCGGCAATGCGTGGTTTGCCCAGCACCGGTTTGCCGACGCGGCGGAGCAATACGGCGCAGTCATCCGGCTGCGGCCGGAGTTCGCCGAGGCGCACAACAATCTCGGCAACGCGCTCACGCAGCTGCACCGGTTTGACGAGGCGGCGGCCCAATACGAGGAGACGTTGCGCTTGAAGCCGGATTTTGCGCCGGCGCGGAACAATCTCGCCCGGCTGCAGGCCTTGCAGGCCCGGTCGCGGTGAGCTGAACTCGAGCCATGCCTTCGCCCGCCACGCCCGGCACGAAACCGCTGCCTTCCCGTTCCGACGCCTGGCTGGCCGGCGTGGGCATCGGGCCCGCGGCGGCGGTCATCGTGCTGGCGACGGGGCTGGCGTATGCGAACAGCTTCTCGTCTCCGTTCGTGTTCGATGACCTGAAATCGATCACGGACAACGCGACGATCCGGCAGCTGTGGCCGTTGTCCGACGTGCTCTCGCCGCCGAATCATGTGACGGGCGTCGTGGGCCGCCCCATCATCAACCTGTCGCTGGCGATCAACTACGCCCTCGGCGGACTGAACGTCCAAGGCTACCATATTTTCAACACGCTCATCCACGCGCTCGCGG